>VMHT01216013.1_pt1 | contig 24687 bp, 28 predicted proteins | sample 4693611 | NCBI WGS metagenome assembly VMHT01 (sample SAMN12280063, study PRJNA550983) | marine metagenome | isolation source: seawater sampled from same location over 5 years 0.02-0.2 micron viral filtrate | place: USA: collected off the coast of southern California halfway between the port... ...
GAATAGGTGGCATAGATGGCTCAATTGGTAGCTCGATGTCAATTAGCCTAAGAACTGGCAAATGGTATGATCACGCGACCGAAGACAAAGGCGGTGATCTCATATCGTTATATGCAGCCGTTGCAAATTTGACGCAGGGCGAAGCTGCAAGCGAATTGCAGGGCGAGGCTAATATACTGCGAATGCCTAAACAATCTAAGGCTAATAAACCATTGGTTTCCGAGTCAGATTGGGAACACGCACTTACTAAGCCGACAACACCTGCGCCAGAACATTGGGAACATGGCGAACCGACAAAAGTTTACAAATATGCAGACACCGCTGGCCGTCCAGTTGGAGTTATAATGCGGTGGGATTTGCCAGATGGCAGAAAAACAATCAGTCAATGTAGCTGGATGCGCCATAAAAAGACCGACCGATGCACTTGGAAATGGCAAGCATTTAACGCTCCGCGACCAATTTACAACGCGGAGTTATTAGATAGAAAGCCAAATTCTACTGTTGTCATAGTAGAGGGAGAAAAGGCAGCCGATGCACTATCAACCAAATTGCCGAGCCATGTTGTTGTGTCTTGGGCAGGTGGTTCTAAGGCAATTAACCAGACCGATTGGGAAGTATTAAAGGATCGAAACGTAATTATTTGGCCAGATAACGACAGCCCAGGTAGAACCGCAGGAAAGGATTTGCAGGAACTAACTGGCGGTAAGCTAATAGATGCGCCAAGCGATAAACCAAGCGGATGGGATGCTGCGGATGCAGTTTCTGAAGGTTGGACAACGCAAGGGCTAGAGGAATTGATAGCCACAAGCATGGAACGCCAATCTTTTAATGTTTTGAGTGGTAACGAGGGCCGACCGCAATCTTCCGACGAAGCACTAGCGAGGCGACCAAATGTTATAATTGACGGCTTACTATACGAGCGATCTAAGTTACTGATTGGTGGCGTAGCCAAAGCCGGAAAGTCTCACTTTGCTATGTCTTTGTCGGCTTGCATGGCTTCTGGTCTGCCATTTTTAGAATGGAAGGCACCATCTCCGCAAAAGGTCTTATATGTAGACTTTGAGTTGCACGAATGGGAATTGAACGAGCGTTGCGCATCTGCTTGTAATTGGGATGTGCCAAACAACTTATCAACATTAAGTTTACGGAAGCATTACGATGTGCGCAGCACTAAGGAGGTGAGCCGAGTTCTAAAAACCATCGACGCTAGTAAATACGACGTGATTATTCTCGATTGTCTTTACAAATTTAACAGCGCGGAGGATGAAAACGACAACGCAGCTATGAAAGCAATAGGTTCTTGGATGGACGAGATAATAGCCAAATACGGCATTACACCTATATTGATCCATCACTTTGGTAAAGGAGGTCAATCTGGCAAAGATGTTATTGATAGATTCCGAGGCGCATCGAGTGTCGTTGGAGAGATGGACGGCCTTATATCTATTATCAGCCATGAGAACGAGAATTGTTATATTGTAGACAGCGTCGTTAGATCATTCAAATCAACGCCGGCGTTCGTCGCTCGATGGGATTATCCTCATTGGGTATTGTCTGAAGACCTAGATGCAAGTCGTGCTGCAAAGCCCGGTGCTAAGAAGAAGCAAGGCGACGGCAAAATATTAGACCAAATACCATTTGGTGAAGATAACGCGGTATTTTACAGCGATATTGTATTGGATATGAGCAAGGCAAACTTTGATCGGAGAAGGCAGAAAATAGACAAAATTAAGGTGATTAAGGTGCAGAACGCAGCCGGTCGAGCAGAGAACGCTTTTTACCAATAATAACGATAAGTTTACCTTATGCAGATTAAATACGATAGAGGAGCATCTAATATGATAGAGGAAGCATCTATCCTAGTGTTTAAGCGGTTCTACGTCATGCAGATTAGTTTAGTTAAGCACATTAAAACAGCATTAGTATCGATGGTGTGGGGCCAAAAGCCCACACATCTAGACTCGTTCCTCATAATAATTAAATCTCTTAAGGGTGATGAGGAAGGAAGGAATATATTTTTAATATCCCCTAGTCATCACAAAAGTATATAGAGATTGTTTGTGTAGATAATTAGCATGCCCCAATGGCTATTGAATGAGACACTTAAACAATTCGCATAGGTATTGACACAATCTTGTGTGTGTATTGCATCCATCCCATGACAACAAATACAAAAGATAAACCAAACAGTAAGATGGTTTCATTTAGAATGCCCATCCAATATGTTAACCTGCTGCAAGAACTATCAGATAAGTTTGGGCTGCCTAAGTCAGAAATATTAAGGAGAGGCTTGGATTCCATGAATAAAGCCGACCAGGGTGTTAGTTAATTGGCCCCCAGTTAGAAGGCTTCCGTTCTCAAAAATATTTAGGGTAAACTGACTTGGTGCGTTTTTTTACGCAAAACAAAAAAAAAATTATATGGCACAAAAAATTGAACAACTAAAAGCAGCAGACTTAATTCCTTACGCAGGGAATACTAGAACGCACGACGAAAAACAGGTGGCGCAGGTTGCGGCTAGCATTAAAGAGTTTGGCTTTACTAATCCAATCTTAGTGGATGGCGACAACGGAATCATTGCTGGGCATGGAAGATTGCTCGCTGCTCAAAAACTAGGTTTGGAAGATGTGCCTTGTTTGCGACTCGGCCATTTAACCGACGCGCAGCGCAGAGCATATATCATAGCCGACAACAAGTTAGCTTTGAATGCCGGTTGGGATGAGGATGCGCTAGCCACCGAAATCGAGAGATTGCTAGAAGATGGATTTGATCTAGACCTAACTGGATTCGGAGAAGATGAGATTGCTGACTTTTTGGACCAGGGCGAAAAGGATGGTTTAACCGATGACGACGACGTGCCAGATGCTTCCGACGACCTAGTTACTATTACAGGCGATGTTTGGAAAATGGGAAAGCATCGGCTACTTTGTGGAGATAGCACAAGCACAGAAGATTTGCTAAAGCTATGCGAAGGACAACTCGTCGATATGTGGCTGACCGATCCTCCGTATAATGTAGCTTACGAAGGCAAAACGGCTGATGCGCTGACAATACAAAACGACAAAATGGCCGATGGGAACTTTAGAGATTTCCTTCGTGCAGCGTATTCTGCTGCGGATAGCGTGATGAAAGCAGGCGCGGTATTTTACATCTGGCACGCAGACAGCGAAGGATACAATTTTAGGGGCGCAGCGCACGATGTAAATTGGAAGGTTCGCCAATGCCTAATATGGAAAAAGTCGTCAATGGTTATGGGCCGACAAGATTATCATTGGATGCACGAACCTTGTTTATATGGGTGGAAGGAAGGCGCAGGGCATTTGTGGGCATCCGACAGAACGCAAACGACAATTCTAGAATTCCAAAGACCTAGCAGAAGCACCGAGCATCCAACGATGAAGCCGGTTGATTTGTTTTCTTATCAAATGCTTAACAATACAAAGGGCGACGACCTAGTTTTAGACAGCTTTGCTGGTTCTGGCACAACTGCAATTGTTTGCGAAAAGCACAACCGGCAGGCTAGAATTGTTGAACTTGATCCAAAATACTGCGATGTGATTGTTAGGCGTTGGCAGGAGTTTACTGGTAGCGAAGCCGTCAATGAAGCAACTGGTCTTACATTTGAGAAGACCGAAGCTAAAATGAAGGGCAACCCGGTTGATGGCTAAAGAAGAAAAAGCCATCCCATTTGACGCTATTAGAAAGCGTAACATTGCCAATATCTTAACTAAGGTAAAAGCCGGAAAGTCTTTGACTACTTCCGAGCAGCGGACGCTCGATGACGAAGAAGCGCGGGCCAACGGCAAACGCGAAAAGCGCACGATTGCGCAAATGTCAAAAGAATATCATGCTGCGGTAAGAACTATAAACAGGTGGGTTAAGCTAGAAGCACCATTTGAGGATGACCAGGCAATGAACGCTTTTGTAATGAAACAAAAGCACATCCCCAAAGAATTCATTAAATGGCAAATATCTAAGGGTTTTACAAAGTTAGAGGAAGCGACCGACGAAGAAATAGGCGACGAGTTTGAAAGCCAAGTTAAGCTGCGCGACTTCTACTTTAGCAAACTTAGCGGCGCAGCTAAAAGAAACGATCAAAACCAGATTAAGTATTGGAATGAACTGCTGCTTAAAACGGAAGAAAGTATGCGGCGCACCGAAGCGCACCAGAAAAAGTTTGATTTAGAAAGCGGCGAAACAATCGACCGGGCCGAAGTGCAGCGGATATTGGCTGCAGTAATATACGCAGGGAACGTATGCGTAAGATCGCAAATAAAAGAGATTGCCGAGGTTTTGGCTGCAGAGTCATCGCCGGCCCAAATATATGAAATTTTGTCACCGGCTATCTTGGGCGGTCGCATATTTGAGGGCTTTAAGACACTTACCAAGTCGGAAAGCCAAGTCAAATTGCCGATGTGGGTAGTTGAATGCGTCCAAAGCGAAGGCGAGAACTATCTGGAAGGAGTCGACGTTGTTGCTAAATAAATATCAAAAAGTTAACCCGGTTAACTGGTGCGAGCGCAATATAACGTTAGATTACGGAAAATTTAATTCTAATTTTCATCCGCTGCTAATTGAGCCAATGCGTGCTTTGGCTAATTGCCGAGGTAAAACTGTGGGCCTAATTGGATCGGTGCAGCACATTAAAACGCTGCTTGCGCAGCTTTGGCAGCTGTATTGTTTACACGTCGAGCCTGGTCGCGCTGCGATGTATGATTTGACTGAATCTGCGCTTAAAGAGTTTAGCGACGATAAGTTTACGCCATTGATTGATTCTACTGATAGAATATTAGATTTAATACCAGACCAACAATACCGGCGCACTAAATTTTTTACTTCGACAAATGCTGGTGCTATTCGCTTGTTGTCGGCAAATGTTCTTGCAGCGCGTAATTCAAAAACACTTGAACGCATAACCGCAGACGAATCTTGGGCTTACGGCCACAACTGGCTGGATCAAATAAAAGACCGCATGAGCAGCTATTCTTGGAGTTGGCAGATGTTTTTGCCAACTTCCGGGCAAACAAAAGGAAGCGAACTAGACAAGATGTGGCAAAGGTCGCAAAAGAAAACTTGGCACATCAAATGCGAATGCTGCGGTGAGTTCATTCCTTACATTTGGAGGCAGGTATCGACCGGGAATAAAATCCCAGTTGGAGGTATGCGATGGGCTGCTAAAGAAGATTATACCAACGAGGAAGGTAAAATAAATTTCACCGCTTTGGCTGCATCAGTTTATTACGAATGCCAACTATGCGGAGGCAAAATAGAAGCCGATTTATCTAAACAAAAAGTTCGCAATCAAACGGGCAAGTATATTGCGCTGAATCCTTCCGGTGATGAATCTTTGGATTTTTATAGTTACAACGCAATGGCGCACATCGATTGGACTAATCTTGTGGAGCAGTTTAAGTTGGCGCAAATAAACCGCGAACGTGGCGCATTAGATTCTTTAGAAAACTTTGTGCGAAAACGGCTGGCCGAAGCTTGGGCCGATGAAGATTACGTTTCAGCCGATGTGCAGCAAACCGCAGCAGGAGGTTACAATTTGCAGAACGCCTGGGATGCAGCAAATCAATTTATATTTTGCACAGTAGACGTGCAAAAGGATCATTACTATTACTTGATTAGGTCTTGGGCCATAGTAGAAGGAACGTTAAGAACGAGATTACTTGATTGCCGGAAGGTTGTGACAACGGGCGAAATAGCCGATGCCTGCAATCGCTGGAAGATTCCGCAGAACGCTTTGGGTTCTGGCGGTGCTTGCCGAGTATTTTTAGATGGAAATTATAACACCAACCAAGTGCAGCGTATTGCGCTAGAAAACAACTGGATGGTGTTTCGAGGTGATTCAGCTAAGGATTACATGAACCGAGATGGCTTTCGCCGCATATATTCTGATTTGAAGCCAGTTGACGCATACGATGGAACTTCTGGAAGCCGAGGTGCCAGGGTTGGGCAATTCTTCTTTTCTAAGCAATCGGCAAAAAACCGCCTTAGTTTGATACGCTCGTTAACCGACCATCGAGGCGATCCAATATGGACGCACGCAGATGACGCCGGCGCAATGTATGAAAGGCAAATAAATGCTTGGGCTAAGATTGCCAAGACTAAGCCAGATGGTTCCGTTTTCTACGATTGGATCAATCGCGACAAACACAACGACCACTTTTATGATTGCGAGGCAATGCAGGTTGTTTGCGCTGCGATGTGCAAGTCACTAGGAACTGAAAGTATTATTGTAGATGAGGAGTGATTGTATTGACAATAAGGTTTGATCGACTAAGTTATGTGAATAGCAAGAACGCTATTATTAACAATAATAATATAAATATGAGACACGTAGGAATACAAAAAACTAGCATGGGAACATTAAGAAAAACAGTTGATGTTGATTATTACGTTCCGCGAAAAGGCGACACGCTTAAATTGTGGGGTGTAAGAGTTAAACTAACAAAAGACCTAAGACCTAGAATTAAAGTAGGTTGGGATGGCGAAAAATACGTCGGCAGTATAATGAGAACCAATGATGGTCTAGACAAAGTGGTTTTTGCAGGAGGCGACGGGCTTGGTTGGAGACAAGGCGAACCTTACGAAAAGCAAAGTTAGTAAATTACTAATTTACCAAACAAGCTCCACAGCAATGTGGGGCTTTTTTTGGGGCGTGAAAACATTAGGGCTTTCACGCCCCTTTTTTGTATTAATTTAGGCGCATTGACATTTTATAGTTTTTTGCTCATAAAGAAAATACATGAGAAGTCTTTTGTTTGTTATATGGATCAAATCGTCTAAAGACGCGGCAACCGCATTGTCTATAATAGAGACCTTGGCACTTGGTGAGTTTGATACGCAATCAAGAGGTGGCGCACGCATTGTTTCTGCAAATGTAGCAGGAAAACAATTTCAATACGAATTACCGGCTGAATGGTCGGCCCAAGATTTTATTGAGCAACTGAGGTTGCTTTACAAGGTTGTTACAACTGGCGGTGCTAGTGGCGGTCAGATGACAGATTCTGAAATAGAATCATACGTCATCGATGCAGACAACCAAGTCACGAACGTCACCAAAGCACGCTTTGCTGACCAAGCAGGAGGTAGATACTAATGGCAATTAAACCAATCAAACTATTGCCAAAGTTAAAAAAAATAACTTCTGGCGTGACTTCATTCTGGGGAAGAGGTGGAACTAATGAGTTTTACCCTGGCGGTGCAGACGATCAACGTAGATATGGTCGTGGTAAATTAGCTAGAGACATTGCAGAACTTATGGTGGAAAACCGCCAAAAAATGCTTCTTGGCGATAGCCGTTACATTTACCAATCATTTTCAACTGTATCTGGCGCAGTTAAGCAGAAGGCAAATTACGTTTATGGAAACGCTTGGAGGCTGCAATCTTACAGCAAAGACACCGAGTTTGCTATGGCCGTGGAAAAGGACTTTGCGCAAATTGACAGATTGCTCGATACGCGTGGCACAAGTTTTTCTTTTAAGAAGTCATCTTGGCTAGGATCAAAGACAATAGATGTTGATGGCGATTACTTTATTATTTTAACGGAAAATGCCGACACCGGCTTTCCTAAACTGCAATTTTTAGAATCTCATCGAGTTGGATCGTTTGGTCTCAATGGTGAGCATACAGTAAAAAATGGTCGTTATCGCGGTCTTAGAATTTTTGCTGGCGTAATTGTTGATGAGTATATGCAGCCAATTGCATATCGCGTATTAGATGAATCTTCTAAAGAAGGGCATCGAGATGTAAATGCTAACAGCATGATTCACGTGGCCGACCTAGAATGGTTCAGCCAAAGTCGCGGTCAACCATCAGTCGCAGCTGCAATTCTAGATTGGTATGATTTAGCCGAAACTCGAGATGCAGAAAAAATTGCAGAAAAGGTAAACAGCGCACTAACATTAGTAGAATCTAATGAAGCAGGTCGTGCTGATATGGGAAATAGCATTGTAAACCCACAGCCTGGTAGCGATGGTCGATTGCAAACCCAATTATTTGATTCTGGATTAGTTCGATATATTAAAAATGGCGGTTCACTTAAAGCACATCAAAGCAACCGACCAAGTGACCAATGGCTAAACTTTACAAAGCTAGTCGAATCATCCGCTTTTTATGCGCTAGGTTGGAGACGGGAAATGCTCGATTCATCCTCTGTTGGTGGTGCCGGCGTTCGTGGCTTTGCTGCAGACATTAATAAATCAATAGCAACAAGATGTGAAATTATTGAAGCAGCAATGAAGCGTGCAGCAATTTATGTAATATCTAAACGGGCCAAACAGGGTGTTTATGGTGATCTTCCAGAAGATTGGTGGAAGGTTGGTTTTACAAAGCCGGCTCAATTTACTGTCGATGAGGGTCGTATGCGCGCAGCAGACATTGCTGATTTAAGAGCAGGATTAACTACTGAAGATCATATTGTAGAAGCACGCGGTATGGATTATGAAGAACTGCTGCGCAAGCGTGCTGCAAACTTAGTTTTGAAAAAACAAATTGCCGAGGAAAATGGATTAAACCCAACTGAACTCGGAACAACCGCAATGCCCGGTGATCCAGTTGAACTCGTAGAAGAAGAAACTGGCGAAACAACCGAGCAACAATCTGAAGAAACTCAATCGGAGAACTAACTAAAATGGAAAAACCAAACAAACAAACATGGTATGCAATGGAACAAGAAGCTGATGCCGAAGGAGTTAAATCTTCTAAGGCCGAAATCTTTGTTTATGACGAAATCGGAGGCTACGGAATCGGAGCAAACGAATTCATCCAAGGTCTTGATGGACTTGGAGAAGTTGAACAAATCGACCTGCGAATTAGCTCGCCCGGTGGATCAATCATAGAAGGAAATGTAATATTTAATGCAATTAAACGTCATCCTGCAAACGTTACAGTTTACATTGACGGCATGGCTGCATCGATGGCTTCTGTCATTGCAATGGCTGGCGATGAAATTCTCATGGCCGACAATGCTTTGCTAATGATTCATAATCCTTGGACTGTATCAATTGGCGATAGCGAGCAGCTTCGCAAAGATGCCGATCTTATGGATAAAATGAAGTCGGCAATCACTAATGCATATAGCCGTTCTAACTATTCTGAAGAAGAACTTGAAGAACTCATGAATGCAGAAACTTGGTTCACAGCTGATGAAGCTATTGAAGCAGGATTTATTGATGGCACTATTGAAGGGCTTAAAGCAGCTGCATCAATTGGAGAAATGGCTGCAATTGCATCCCAGGCAGGCGCAACGCTTCCAGTTGAAAAAATAGTTGCTAGCATTGTTAACAAGCACGATGGAATAGTATCGAAGCTAGAAGATCACATTTCAGATGTAACAGATCAACTTGAGCAACGTGAACAGGAAATTGCTGAATTGCAAAATTCTAAAAAAGACTATATCTCTCAAATTGAAGGCATGAAAGATACTCACGCAGAACAATTAGAAGAAGCATCTAAAGCAACAACTCAAGAAGTTGCGGCTGCGGCTGCGGAACTAATGGCTTTGCAAACCGCAGAAGCTGTTGCTGAAGCATCTAATGAAGCGGATGGGCCAGTTAGCGCAGACTCTTTTTGGGATGAATACAAAGCAGTCGGCAAATCACAAGGTCTTGAAGCCAAGAATAAGTGGTATGCCGAAAACAAACATCTACTAAACAAATAATTTCACACAACCAAGTGAATCTTAACTAAAACAAATAAAAACCAAATATTATGGCTAATACAATCGCAGGGGCAAATCTTGCCGAAATCGCACAGGAAAGCTTGGCTGGACTAAGTTCTCTTTTCGCTCCATTGAGCGCACTAACAACTGACTTCTCAGCCGACATCCAAGGTGCCGGTGAAAGCGTCACAACTCGTTATCCAACTAAACCATCTGCTTCAAGCATGGCAGCAGGAATCAAAAGCGCAGCACAAGATGTCGCAATGACATCTGCAACTGTAACACTTGATTCACATCAAGGTTTTACTTATGGATTTACCGATCTTGAGCGCAGCAAGTCTTCCATTAACCTAAACAACCTTTTCATTGAGCCCGCACTTCAAGCACTTGGTGACAAAGTTTTTGGTGACATTTGGAATTTGATCACAGAGGCAAACTTTGCAACTGAAACTGCTGCAATCACAGCCGCAAACTTTAGCCGTGATGATATTGCCGATCTTAATGCTACACTTACAAGCACTAAGAAAGCACCACAAGGCGGTCGTTCTGTGTTCATGAATCCTACTTACTACTCATCACTTGTTAAGTCTCTTAATGGCGCAGATGTTCCTGGTCTTTTAACAGAAAAAGCTGAAGCAATCGTTCCTCGCGTTGCTAAGTTTGACATCTATGAAAGTGATCTTTGCGATGGCAACAGCGAAAACCTTGAGGGCTTTGCATTCCAACGCAACTCGCTTCTAATGGCTGGCCGTGGCGTTGATACTGAAGGTGCTGAACAAGCAGGCATCGAAGTAGAAACTGTTGTGATTCCAGAACTTGGACTTCCAGTTCAGTTCCGTAGATTCTACGACAACGATGGTGTTTTATACTACAATTGCAACATTCTCTACGGAGTTGCAAAGGGCGTTGATTATGGCGTTCGCATCGTTTCTGCTTAATTGCTAATTTAAAAGCCGTCACTTGCGCTGCAGGTGGCGGTTTTTTTTAACCTAAATTTATTATGTTTAAACCATCAGCCACAATACACAAATCACCAAGCGGTGCTTTGTCTGTTTTAGTATGTTCTGAAGATGCCAATGAATGCTTAATTGCTTACAAGGCTTGCGCAGAACCCGGTCAGGTTGCTTATTTGCGACATGGTCATTTTGATAGATTCAAAAAAATACCAATTGATATAAAGGTTGCTAAACCAAAAGCAGCTAAAAAGACTTCAAAAAGTAAAAAGACAATTTTGCAATAGGGGCATTGTTATCGTATAAGCGTGTGGGCCGTCATCTACTATTGTGGGTGGCGGCTTTTTCGCATCTTGCCAAATCGTCAATGTAGCTTTACAAACAAGTTATGAGCGACTTTAACGACTTTTTAAATATCGGTTGCCATGACGCTGCAGGTATCATGGGCGAATCAATCGAGATCAACGGCCAAACTGTAAATGCGGTATTTGACGAGCAATTAAGCGAGTGGGATATGAACGAGCATGGTGATTACGAGAATCCAGAGACAAAGCTAGTCGTTGCAACGCTAGACCTTAGAACTATTCCAAATAAGAAGGATAGATTTGTGAGAGTAGAAACTGGCGAGACCTTCTTTATTACTGAAATAAGCATCAGCACCGGCAACGTCGAAATAGCAGCTCGTAATGAAACCAAATTAGATGTCTAAACAATATGTTACTTTAAACGACGATGTATTTCAGCACAAAATACGGAAGCTAGTTAAAAAATGGGGCGTTGATGAAAAGGAGTTTGTGCAAGAGCAAGGTGCATTGTTTTTAAATGACATTGGACGCTTTGTTCCTCCGTATAGGACATTTCCAATGGGCCGAAGCAGGTCAATGGGTAAAGCCCAGGATAAAAAGGCAGGTCAGCTAGCAATCGAGTATGATCTAAACAAAATATTTTTTGTTCCAGAAGCACGTGTATTTACATGGGCTGAGAGAACATTTGCTACAGGGCAAATCTACAAAGGAAGGAAAGTTATTGGCGCAGGAGTAATGAAATCAATTGACGAAATGCGCAGATTCCACAACTCGCAGCGCAAATCAAGCAATGGAAGAACTAGGTCTTTGAAAGGTTTGCAACAAATGTGGGTTTCTCCGGATATGTTTAAAAAGTATTTAAAGCTGCAAATAGCAGATGTCGGCATTGCTAAAGCATCAATTGCTAAAGCTATATTAAGACTTAACCCAGCAGCTAAAATACCATCTTGGGTTAGAAAGCAAATGTCTAAAGCAACTGGCAACTCTAGGATGGTAAAAGTTAATGGTTCTTGGTCAGCTGTTTTTAAATCAAGAGCGTATGGTTTGCAGCACGTATCTGGTAAATCAATTAGGATTGTGCAAGCTGGCCGTTTAAAGGCTATGGAAAAGCGTCTAAAGTTTATATTTAAAGATGCAGCTCAAAGATCTGGCTGGAAAGTGCGCTAATTGACAAAAACAATTAGAGCATATACAAAGAAATCATGCCGGCTTCATCTTACACAGAATTGTTTAACTTTGAAGGCAATGTCGAATCTGCTTTTAAAGAATGGCTTGCTGACCAATTAATAGAAGTGCGCGAAACTTTAGGGCTAGAAAGTCTGCCAGATGATTATATTGGTGTGACTTTTAAACTTGGAGCGGTAACTGGTCATTACAATCCATCGCCTGGAGGCGCAACTAATCCAACTTATGATCAATATGAATTTGATTTAGATTTTGTAATACAAACTCGCAGGCATAACGAGGATGGCGAGCTAGTCAAACACATTAGTTCTAGGCAGCATGGGCTTGTTGCGCTGCTTCGCACTTGGTTAAGTCTTTTTAAGATAAAAGGTTCTAGTTTAGAATCATACCTTAATTATTACCAAATAGAATTTTTGCGTCCATCTGGAACTGCAAACGACGTTGATGATGTTTTTGACATCACAACTTTGTCTTATGAAGGCCAAATTTCAATAGTGACAACAGCGTGGCCAACTGTATAAATTAAATAAACGGCAAATTGCCACAACTAACTAAAATATTATGTCAATACCAACTTCATCCACAACAAACCTTCCACAAGGTTTTGAATCAGTAACAATCGGTGCCGGAGAAACTGCAATTTCATACATTATTGATGCAGTTTCTGGCGCATCACATGCAAACAGAGTAATTAGTCGCACAGATTCTAAAGGTGATCGTGCGGATTTTATGATTCGTAATGGATCAGATCAAATTGAAGTTACATATACACTTCAACGTTCAACAACTAATACAATTCTTCCACAAATTGGTTTTGGTTTTACTCATGACTATGATCGCAGCGGCACACCATCTAGTTTTATCGTTAAAGATGTAACAGTAAATCGTGACAAAGATTCTTTTGACACATTTGAAGTAGTTGCAATTCGTAAAGCTTACCAATCTTAACTATGAAAGTTACACTTAAAACAGATAAATTTATACGCGGTTATTTGACCGCAGCTGGAACAACAGTTGATATTAGTGATGAGGTAGCCCAAGTTTTAATTGATTGTGGCTGCGCAACTAAGGATTCTGTTAAAACTAAAAAAATTAATAAAGCTGAAGATTAAAAAATAGATCTTTTAATAAATAGCCTTGTCTGCCCATTTGGTGGGCAGGGCTTTTTTGTATTATGATTGATGAATTGTCACTAGATTTAAAAAAGGCAAAAGCCAAAATTTACAAAAACAGGCTTTTAGCGTGGTGTTCAAATGAAGGTGAATCTTCTGTTGATAAGATTACGTTACTTCCATTAACGGCCAAAGCTTGGGTTGATTTAAATGTAATAGACAACAAATTTATTTGTGGAGGTGATCCAGCAAACAATGACATTATGGAATATTTGTGGAGAAATTCAGACAAATATAATTCAAAATCATCTAGAAAAACAAACAAAGCAAAGAAACAAATAGGCTATTTATTTGCACAATCTCAACCAGGCGAACTTAAAAAATTAGTCTATGAACATATATATGCAGCCTTTGAGGAATTTCCACAAAGCAATAATATTAAGGGTGAAACAGTAAAAAGAAAAAACACAATTGCTGAAATAGATGGCATAGTTGGCATCATTGATGAGGTCGCTGCTCGCTATGGACAGAATCCATCAAGTGTATTAAACTGGTCAATGAATCGCATTTTCCAATTACAAAAAGCAATCAGATTGGCAACTATACCAAATTACAAATTGGCTGAACCAAAATTGATTAAAATGATTAAACAAGAAATTTTAGAGGAACTTAACAATGGCACAAAAAGCAGACCTTAGAGGAAAAATAAATCTTGATTCGTCTGGATTTAAACGTGGCATTGCACAGGCTAAAGGTTCTGTTGGCACCTTTGTAAATACATTAAAAGGATCGCTGCTTCCGGCATTGGGTGCAGCTGGCGCGGCAGGCGCAATGATTTCTTTTGGTCGCAGGGCTATTGAATCTGCATCTCAAATTAAAGAGTTGTCGCAAGTATCTGGCGTTGGCGTTGTTGCATTTCAAAAATATGCAGAAGCAGCAAGAACTGTTAATATAGAACAAGAAAAACTTGCTGATATATTTAAAGACACTAGCGATAAAATCGGTGACTTTATTAATACTGGCGGTGGCCCAATGGTTGATTTCTTTGAAAAGATTGCACCACTAGTTGGAGCAACTAAAGAAGAATTTATGGGTTTAAGTGGCCCGGAATCTTTGCAGAAGTATTTTAATTATTTAGAAGAAGCCAACATACCGCACCAAGAAATGGTTTTCTACATGGAGGCAATTGCATCAGATGCAACTATGCTTATCCCATTACTTGAAAATGGTGGTGAAGCATTCAGAACATTAGGTGATGGTGCTGAAGAAGCAGGTCGCGTGATGAGCGAATCTACAATTGAAGCATTGGATCAAGCTAATGAAGAAATTGATCGCTTCATGCAAAATGTAACTATTTTTACAGGTCAATTACTTGCTAAGTTGCGTCCAGCCAAAGATGAATTGCGCGAATTGGCTATTGAACAACTGCGAGCAGAAGATGCCTTTTCCAAAGGTTTTTTCGGCAAAAGGATTGCCATGTTTACTGGTAGCGATGGCGATTTAATTCGTGAAAGGACTGCGTTGCTAAAACAAGAAGCTGATGCGGCTGAATTAGTAAGAATGCAAAATGAACAAAATGCATTAACTTTATCAAAAATTAAATCAATTAAAGAAGGTGAAGCAGCCAAAGCAGCCAAAGAAGCTGAAATGGCTGCCAAGTTGCAAAAAATAAAAGATAATGCTACAAGCAAACCAGACTTTGCAGCTATTGAAAAAGCGGAAAATGCCAGGAAGGAAAAAATACAAGAAATTCGTGAAACCATTAAGCCAGATTTAAATAAAGAAACTGAAGATGGGAAGGATGCTGGTAAAGCTTACTCAACTGGTTTTTTTGCAGAGTTTGAGGAACAATCAAAATTAAGAAGCAGCGATATATTAAAATCTGAAATAAAAGATATATCCCAACAAAGAGAAGAAAAAAGGCGCGTTGGTGATTTTAGTGGCGATAGGGAATTAAGAGATCAAGAAAGTGCTTTGCGTTCTGAAATGAGAGATGCAAGGGGTGAAGAACGGACAGAAAGACTTTTGCAAAGTCTTGGCCGAAAACCTAAAACACAAGATTCTAATTCTAGAAATGAACAAGGCAGATCAAAAGTTTCTGAGTATCATCAAAAATCTATTGAATTAAAAACAAGCATCAAAGAATTATTGGAGCCAGTTTCAAAATATTATGCTGAAGGCGCACTTTTTTCTTTAGAAAAAGATGCTTACCAAAGCCAAATTGAATTATACAAACTAACAGAAAAACAATCTGAAAATATAAAAACAGTTGTTGATAAATTAAATCGTCTCGACCAAGCACTTAGATAAATAAAATTATGGCAGTATATTATGTAAAAGGAATAAGTAAAGATGGTGCAACTTTTGGATATGGTGGATATTTTTATCCATTATATTTAACTGCAACTGAAGCTAACAATTCTAGCAGTAATACAAGTGGAACTTCTCATGCTCATACATTTTATGAGTTTCCGGGCAAATGGTTTTACATGCCAACGACTGGTGCGGTGCATGGAGCTGCAACTGCGCCAACTGGTTCATATGGCGGTGAAAATTATAGTGAATTTGTTGATCTTGGAATCAATGGAATACCTTATAGACCAAAACCAACATCTACAAATGAATTTATAAGTTTAGACAGGCCAACTTGCACAGGTGGTTATTCAACAAAACCATTTAGAGATCATGGAGATATACGCACAAATATATTTTACCATGAAATGAAAGTTTTAACAGAAGCTTACACGCCATTGGCTGATGATAATACGATGACAACAGCAACTCAAAAACCTTTAAGATCGCCATTTCCAGATGATGTAGAGGCTTTTTACGTTGGTGATCAAAATGTTGCTGATGCTTCTGATGGATTTACAACATTTACACGTGTATTTGCAAACATTCCACAAACTAGATTTGATCCAACCGGGTTATACGCATTTGATTTTTCTGGCGTTACAACAACTTCACCAAACACAACAACGGAAACAAGGGCTTACGGCATGAGCCTAAGTCTACAAGGCTACAATGGCAGATATACATCTTCTGGAAGTCAAGATGGTGGCCGCATATCTTGGGCATTTGGCTCAGATTTGGGTAGTGGCAATATATTTGCAGGGTCTGTGAGTAACTCTGCTGGATTGGCGGTTGGTGATACACTTACTGTTGCATTTGATTCAATTGTTACACCTGCAAGTTCATTTGGAACAGCAAGCTTTGTTGTAGTAAGTGCATCAATCGTGAGAATAAATGGCAACTTTGTAACTTTCAAATTTCCTTATCAACGATATCAAGATTCCTACGAATGGAAATGGGCAGATGAAGCAAACTCAGCGGCATTTAGTAAGAACATTGTCACAAACGGAACAACAGTAAATGAGGGTGAAATAGAAACAAGAAATTCACCATCTAGAGAATTAAAGACGTATATAAAAACATCGCAACCAACAACTGAAGTTTTGGAAAACATGACGCAGCTTCCAAAATCTTTAACTACCACATCAATTCCGACAATTGCACAGTATAATGCAATGGTTGCAAATGGTGATTATTTAAATGGTGCGCCAGAAACTATTACTAGATGGATGGGCAACATCTATGAAAAGTCTTTAATACAAGTTAGAGCAATTAGTTAATGTATATTTCTGCCAATGGGAAACGTGTGCGAACTAAACTTGCTGAAATTTTAGTTCGTATGAATTATAACAAGTTAAAATGTTTAAGATTTGTTAAATATCCTGCACCTAAAAAAATAAGAGTTTACGCAAAAGGCAAAGATAAGGTTGTTGGTCATTTTAATGGAACCGTTCATGAAGGTTATGTTGTTGGACGAACAATCCAATGTTACCATCACGAAAAGGATCAACACAAATATTTTAGAACTGGTGACACAGTAGTAGAAACATCAGTTTTAAATGATGGCAAAGAGGATTGGTTTTTAACTGCAAGCCGGTTAGATGTGCAATATTCTGATCTAAGCACTAATGCTAAAGGATTTGGAAGTTATAAAACTGGCAAAGGTGAAGAATCTCCAAAGTTTCCAGCGGTGCATCTAACGAGAATACCTGCTCCAAGATCATGGCCAGTTCCATTTTTTCTAACACAGCCCCAAAGCTTTGTTTCATTAAATTATTCATTTTACTCAGAACCCGGTTATTAAGCTAATTATATTGGCAAGTGTCACCTATTGCCAAAATCAAAAAAACAGACTAAGAATAATCTATGGCGACCAAGATTTACATAAATACAGACTTAAAGGATTTGACCGCCAATGCGGTTGCTAACAAAAACAGACCATCTCAAGTAGTGCGGTTGCCGCAAATCGTTGAGGGCGAGACTGTTGACGTAGAATTGTCACTAGTTAATTCTAATGGTGGATATGATTCAAGAAGTGGTGATGCAGCCGTTGATTTGGCTGTTGCAATATCTGCAAAAGGTGCGGTGGCAACATCTGGCACATTTACGCTGACAGCCGGAACTGAAACAACCGCAGCAATTCCTTATAATGCATCGGCTGAAGCGTTGCAAAATGCTTTAAATGATCTGAATAGTAAAACAGGGCCGTATGGATCAACAGTAACTGTAAAAAAATTAAACATAGGGTCGTATCGTATTATTTTTGACGCAGTTGGCGCACGCACAATTTTCGGCGGCACAAGTATTGACATTGCACCAGAATCTGAAGTTACAATTGGAACATCGGTTGTTGGATCAGCAACGATCCAGGCGCAAATGATCATTGAGATTAGCCAACAGCCAGCGATTTACACTAGCACTTGGACAACTGGATCAAACAAATTTAGCGGTCAATTAGACGCAAACACAGCCAGAGTGCAGGAATTGATTGCAACTGGGCAAGATGCATTTTTTGAAGTTAAAGCAGGCAATGATGTTCTTTGCCAAATACCAATATCTGTATTGTCGGCTGTTGCTGCACCAAACAGTTTGCCGGCACATGTTTTACCAAGCAACTTAAACGATTTTGCTAATGATCCTAGCACTAATGGTAAATTTAACGTCACTAATTGGCTGACTGATTTATTAGCACCACACACAAAAGCTGTTTGGGGATATATAACAGGCACACTAAGTGACCAAACAGATTTGCAAGCAGCATTAGATGCTAAAGGTAGTGCAAGCGATGTATCTACCAACACCACAAACATAGCTACTAATACGACAGAAATAGATACGCTATCTAACAGTCTAAGTAGTGTAGCTGATCAAACAGCTACCAACACTTCAAACATAGCTACTAACACATCTAATATATCAACAAATGCTTCTGGCGTATCAACCAATGCTAGTAACATAGCAACCAATGCTTCTGACATTTCAACTAATGCTAGTGCTATATCAAGTAACGCTAGTGCTATATCTACTAACTCTGATGATATATCTGCACTAGATTTATCAAAAGCACCTTTGGCTGGCCCAGCATTTACTGGCAACCCAACCGCTCCAACAAAAAATGCAGCTGACAATTCTACAAGCATTGCAACGACAGCCTATGTAGATGCGCAAAATTCGCCAAACAACAAAGGGTTTTTTGCTAACCCAGCCGCATTGATTTCTGCATATGCAACAGGTCAAAGTGGATGGTATGCCATCGTTGGAACTACTGACACTTTTTGGGTGTGGGATGCCGATGATTCTGCTTGGGAAGATACCGATTCCAATTCAGCAGGAACAGTAACATCTATTTCAGTAACTGGTGGAACCGGCATTGATTCAACTGGTTCACCAGTTACTGTAACTGGAACCATTGATGTTGCTTTAGATTCAGCAACGCAATCAACTTTGGCAAATGTTTCAACAAACGCTTCTGCTATATCTACAAACGCAACCAACATTGCAACAAACACTTCTGATATAGCTACCAACACTTCTGATATAGCTACCAACACTTCAGATATAGCAACCAATGCAAGTGATATATCTACCAACACTTCTGATATATCTACTAACACTTCAGATATAGCAACCAATGCAAGTGGTATATCTACTAACACAGCTGCTATATCAACAAACACATCTAATATATCAACAAATGCATCTGGCGTATCAACAAATGCTAGTAATATAGCTAGTAATACTAGCAACATAGCTTCTAACACTTCTGCTATATCTACTAATGTTGCAAATATATCAACAAACACATCTGGTATATCTAGTAACGCTTCTGATATATCGACAAACACATCTGATATAGCAACTAACGCTAGTGATATAGCAACTAACACTTCTAATATTGCTACTAATGCTAGCAACATAGCTTCTAACACTTCTTCTATATCAACAAACACTTCTGATGTATCAACTAATGCTAGTGGTATAGCGACAAACGCTAGCAATATATCAAGCAACACAAGTGATATAGCAACTAACACATCTGCTATTGCTACGAATACATCTGCCATTGCAACAAATGCATCTGGCGTATCGACCAACGCATCTAACATATCGACGAACACTTCTAATATAGCGACAAACACAAGTGACATATCGACGAACGCTTCTGATATATCTACCAACACTTCTGATATAGCGACAAACGCTTCTGGTGTTTCTACAAATGCATCAAATATAGCTAGTAACACTTCTAGCATATCAACTAATGCTTCCGATATATCTGCACTAGATTTATCAAAAGCAAATTTGGCATCGCCTGGATTTACTGGAAACCCAACCGCTCCAACTCAAAACGCAGCTGACAATTCTACAAAGTTGGCAACTACTGCTTACGTTGATGCGCAAAGTTCTCCAAACAATAAGGGATTTTTTGCAACTGAATCAGCACTAACAACTGCTTATGCAACGGGCCAAAGTGGATGGTATGCTATTGTTGGATCAACAGACACATTTTGGGTTTGGGATGCAGACACATCTGCTTGGAAAAATACTAATTCAGATTCACAAGGAACAGTTACTTCTGTTTCAGTAACAGGAGGAACCGGGCTGGCATCAACTGGTTCGCCAGTTACTACATCTGGAAGCATTGCACTTGAACTTGATACTGCGACACAAAATACTTTGGCTAAAGTTGCAACAAATGAAAGTGCTATTGCAACTAACACTTCAGCTATCGCAACTAATACAGCCGATATTGCTAGTAACGATGCTACTTTAGTCTCTCATACAAATAACATTTTAATTAACGCATCTAACATTACTGCAAATCAAAATGCCATTGCCCTTAATACAGCTAAAGTTGGAATCACAACAGCTCAAGCAAATGCTATAACTAGTAATACGAATGATGTGCAGGTTAATGCAGCTAATATAGCTCAGATTGCTACTGACACTAATACTAACACTAGCGACATAGCTACTAATGTAGCAGCACTTCTTCTTAAAGCACCAATTGCAGACCCAGATTTTACTGGAACTGTTGGCATAGCAAAATCTGGTGTTAATGGTGTGCTAGATATAAATGGAAATGTGTATATTGAAAACGGAAAAATTGAAGGTGACACAGGAAGTCTTGATTTCGATAGTAATCAAGCTCAACTTATATTAGGAACTTTTAAATCAGATGCTATAAAAGTCGAAAGAGTTGATGCCAACAGCACACTAATATTTAAAGTAGATGCAAGTTCAGCAACTACTGGCAAAGCAACAATGCTGAATGCTGAAGTTAGTAATAATTTAACTGTTTCTGGTAAATCTGTTGTAAAAGAAATAGAATCCTTTGGTGGTGCAGGAGGTAGTCCAGATGGAATTACTATAGATGCACTTCACGGCACGCTCAATTTAAATGCAGACGATAATGTTGAAGTTGATGCGACTGGAACAATTAAATTAGACGCAGGTCAAACAGTTGCATTGTCTAGTGATCTCATAATCAATGACGGTGACATTGACGTTGATAGTGATCATCGTATTAGTGTCGGACAAGTAGTTACTAGCAAAATATTATGTGAGGGAGCAGGCGGTTCTGCAACTGCTCAACCAATAACATATGACTCTAAGGAACACCGCTTTAGAGATTATGATGGATCAACTAATGGGCCGACAAATATGTTGGTTGTAAATAAGTTTGATGGATATACTGGTGCAAGAGTTGGAATTAACAAAGACCCAAGTTCTAGTAACGCTGTTGCCCTACACATTGTAGCAGGTCAAAATTCTAGCACAGGTGTAAAAGACACAGGCTTAAAAGTTATTGGAGATGCTTTTTTTGATAACACAGTTAGAGTTGGTCATTATGCAACTGCTGATAGACCTACAAGCCCAATTGGATCAATTATTTACAATAGCACAACTCATGAATTTGAAGGTTTTTGCGGAAACGGAAAAGGTTGGAAGCAATTATCTTAAAAATTACTTAATGGAAATATTTAAATGGAAGATCATATTGTTACACAGTTTAAAATTTGGGGTTTAGTTTTCTTGGGAGAAATAACTGCATTTAATCTTAATGCCGGGGCGCAGGCGTTCATGTATTGCTGCGCAGGATTGGCATCACTAGCAACCGCGTATTACTACGTGTTCATCAAAAAATAAAATTATGAGTTTAGAACTAATAGCTATGTTGGGTGGCGGTGTTAGCGGATTTGTCATGAAGATGATTGCGGCACAAGCTGAAGCACAATCAAGAAACTTTGAAATGATGATTCAAAAGCAAGTTGCTGCGGATCAATCAGCCAACGAAGCCGCACAACGTGGCGGTGTTTGGGTGCGCAGAATCTTTGTTGGGTTCATATTGTTTGCTGTAATTCTTGCGCCATTTATTTTGTCGCTGACATCAACACCGATCACAGTTGAAAAAGAAGGATTGGGCGGTTTTTTTAAATTGATTGGATTAAGCGCAGGCGGTTGGGAATCGTTGGAAGGTTTTGTTCTGCTTCCAGAAGTAAGACAATCAATGCTTGCCATCGTTGGATTTTACTTTGGCAGCTCACAAGTTAAATGAATGAAGTTTTGCAAATCATTACGTCTCTTTGGCCCATTGGTATTGGCGTAATTACGTTAATTATTGTGTTGGCTAGAATGCATTACAATTTAGAAGCACTTACTGAAAAGGTGAAAGTCTTGTTTGATTTTCACAACAAACGCGAAAAGTAAAACGCATTTGCATCGCATTAAGTGCCATAATTTATGGCTACAAAAAAACAGCAGGACATACTCCATGATTACTTGGAGACGCAATCTTACAGAAAGACTGCTCGAAATTTGGGTGTCGATAAAAGATATATTGGCAGAACGATCAAATTGCTAGAAGCAAGGGGTGAAGTGCCTTGGCAATCTGAAGCACCAAGCCCGGCGCATTTGGAAGTCGGAAAGCGCACAGTTCAATACAATGCCGATGGCGAAGTAATCCAAGAATGGAGACGGCTTTATCCTCATGTGCAAGCCATGCAGGACTTCGTAGATGGTCTTTGCGATCAAGTTAAGGGGCAAGGCAAGGCTTCTGCCAGAAAGCCACTTAAAAGCGATTCTGATGACATTCTATTCGAGTTAGACATATTTGATGCTCATGTCGGTATGTATGCCGACGAAAAAGAAACAAAGGATTCCGACTATAATTGCGACATAGCTGCAAAAAGAATGGTTGATGCTGCGCAAGGTTTGGCAAATAGGGCCAGCCGACCTTCAAAATGCGTTCTTGTGTTTGGAGGCGATATGATGCATAGCGACAACCGGCGCAATCAAACCGAGGCTTCTGGTCATGTTTTAGACGTAGATACGCGCTACCATCGCGTGGTAGAATACTTGATTAAGGCGTGCCGAGATGTCGTAGAAATAGCATCTTCTGTCGCAGCCGAGGTCGAAATCGTAGTTTTAGAAGGAAATCATAGCTGGCACAGCGAGGTTTGGTTGGCAAAGGTGCTTGATGCTTATTACAGCAATTGCCCAAATATAAGCGTAAAAGCCGAGCCATCACCAAGAAAGCACCTGGTCTGGGGCGAAAATCTGTTAGTTTGGGCGCATGGAGACCGAATAGCTGCACAAAAGTGGCCGATGATCATAGCTGCTGAATTTGCGCAGCAATGGGGCCAAACCAAATGGAGGCATTTAAAGTGCGGTCATATACACCATAAAAAAACAATCGCGCCGGTTACCATCGATGAGCAATCTGGATTGGTTGTTGAGTTCTTAGAAGCATTATGCCCAACCGATGCATGGCATACGGGCGCAGGTTTCGTGGGATCGCAAAAGGGCGCAAGCGCATTTGAATACCATAAGACCAGGGGATTAATAACACGCTACTATCAACCAATATGAGAAATAGCGAGCAATCGGCTTTTAAAAACATAAAAGCGCAAATGTCAGAGCATTTTGACAATTTTGTATTTGTTATTTTAGACGAAGATGGTGAGGTATTTTATGGTTTCAAAAACAAGATTATTGGAAAGGCATTGCTGGCCGAAGCGGTAAAAGAATTAAAAGAAGAAGATGAATTCGAAGACGATTATTTATGGGAAGAGGAGGGCGACGGATGGGAAGAATTGGAAGACTAATTGCATTTAATGGTGCTAAAACTGTGGGAAAGACAACCATTGCCAAAGCGGTGGCTGCATTGAGCGATGATGTCGTAATATTATCATTTGCAACGCCTTTAAGGGCTATGTTAGAAGCTATGGGAATAGACCGGCACAACTTGGATGTTGGTAAAGAGGAACCAGTCAAAGGTCTAAATCAATCGGCTAGACAAATGCTTTGCTCGCTAGGAACCGAGTGGGGCCGACAAATGGTTTCACAAGAAATTTGGCTATGGGCTATGCAGCGTCAAATTGACCAAATTGTAAAAAAATCATTAAATCCAGGCGATCTAATAATAATTATTGACGATTGTCGATTTGCTAACGAAGCCGAGTGGGTTGCTTCGCAAGATGGGGTTGTTGTCAAATTATACCGAGATGGCATTGATTATAGCCAAGATCATAGCAGCGAAGTGCCATTGCCAGACGAATTGATTGATTATGTATTTGATGCCGGTGGCGTTCAAAACTGCTTAAAAAATATTGTGCAGAATATTCTCGCACATTAGTTGACCAAAGCAAATGAGGCTTTTGTCTCCTAAGATGTAGCATATCTGCTGCATCCAATAATAATCGGTCATCACGGCCAAATATAACAATAATGAATGATATAAGTATAAAAGCTATTAAGTTTGAGGCTGAAGTAGCTATTGAAAAAATACTAGCAGACATGCAATCAAAAGGTGTAGAAGTCTTTAGGTTGCAGGTCTTTAAGAAAAAAAACACCGCACCGCAGGTCAACATTGTAGTCGATGAGCAAGGAGGTGGCCGATGAGCCAAATAGTTGCTTACGATAAAATTAACGATGCCCCAGGAATTGAGATGTTTGGCAATGCTATCTGCCGATCTGGGATGTTTGGCTGCGAAAGCAAAGAAGCAGGTATTGTTTTTGCGCTACAATGTGTAGCTGAAAACAAACCACCATTGGAAATGGCTAAGAATTATCACCTTGTGAAAGGCAAATTGACCAAACGCGCAGATGC
>VMHT01089779.1_pt1 | contig 24671 bp, 27 predicted proteins | sample 4693611 | NCBI WGS metagenome assembly VMHT01 (sample SAMN12280063, study PRJNA550983) | marine metagenome | isolation source: seawater sampled from same location over 5 years 0.02-0.2 micron viral filtrate | place: USA: collected off the coast of southern California halfway between the port... ...
AAGGTAACTTTATTCAACATTAGGGGTAGACAAGGGAACCTTTAGCTGTCATAAGGGTAATCGAAGTCGGGGGGGCAACGAGCCTAGCGCTCACAGCCCTCGACGGACAACGCCGCAAGGCCCATGGCAATCGCCCCAGTTTGGCATTCCCGACCGCGAGGTCACTAGGGTTTCGATCAGATGAGACGCTCACTACGAGGCATCAACCCTCATACGCGTGGGAGTATTTCAGAGACTAACGTAAACGCTGCGAGTGCCGCCACTGGGAAACGGGCTAGTGAGGCGGTTGAATGTAGAGAACACCGGCTTGCAGTAGTAGTGACGCTTTGAAGCCCACAATGTGAACTAAACTTTGTAAGCGCCGTCTGTGGGATGGCGCTTGGATGGTTCAGTTTTAACAGGAGAAAAACCATGAACACACCCAGAGATCTGGCGATGAGCCTAGTCGATACCCATACAGCCACTGAGCGGCAGATGCTGCAAGCTTGCTTGGCATACATGTCATGGGATCAAGTGAGCGATATGCTCAAGACCAACGAGTTCTTAGACATGTTCCCCGCTGGATATGCTGAAGAACATTATCAAGTAAATGTGTGAGAGAGGAGAACACAATGGCTTCAATTAAATCTGCAATCCAAAACATTAACGCGTCAGGCATCTCTATTGAGATCGTCATGGACAACGGCATCAAAGGTGATCACGTCTTGACCATCAAATCAAATCAAGAAAATCGTTATGCTTGGACATATACGATGACTGACCCGCAGGGCAATCACTGGCGTCTGCGCTCAGATTATTTCCTGCATGATGGTTTGAATGAGTTCGATCAGGAAGACATATTCCATGTCAGCGCCATGGCCCAAACAGTGATGGCAACTGGTCATCAATGGGATAAGGGCGGATCACTAATTCAAGACGGTTTCGCCATAAGACGCGAGATGATGCAAGGATCAAAAGCTGCAAACAATGCGGTTGGAGAAATCATAGACCAGCGCAGCGCATAAGGTTTTACACTACATCCCCCGTGATCATGCGGGGGATTGAGGGTAAAATCGCCCATAACATTGTCAGCCTAGAAGGAAGATACAGATGACAAAATCAGCATTTCAAATTCAAGACGCAACCGTGAACCTGATTGGCAAAGCGGAGCAACAGATTGGCTCTTTGAAGGCCGATAACAAGGCAAACAATGAGGTTGCCAATGGTCACAAGATCGGGGCCTATTGCGAGCTTATTGCCGCGCTTGCCCCTGTCAAGTTAGTCAAGGGTAACCTGCCCCGCGCTGCTTCAAAACAAGTGCGTGAAGCCCTCGCTGTTGCTGGTCTGAAAGAGGCCACCATCAAGCGGTACATGGAGAACTCAGTTGGTGCGATACGGCACTTTGAGATCGGCGGCATGGCGAATGCCACCGCTACCATGGTTGGTGAGTTCTTTGAGACCCACAATATCGACAGCGAGAACAAGCTGGCGAAGCTGGTCAAAGGTGAGGGCGGTAAGTCCAAAGCCCAGCGGCTGGCTGAGCAGGTTGTTGGCAAGTGGTCCACAAAGAAGGACGACAAGGGCAACGCGGTTCAGGGTGACGTGTTCAAGGATGGCCTTGATGACGCAGAGCTTGAGCAGTTCGAGGACATCATGCGGGAGCTTTTGGCTGCGCGTACCGCCTACCGTAACGCTGAAGCAGCTAAGGCTGCTGAGGCTGCTGCGTCTGAAGAGAACCAAGACGTGAATGCCGTGATGGCGCAGTTCGCTGCGTAAAGTTCGTTTGAACTTTTTTTGCGCCGCCCGTTGGTGGCGCAAGGATGGTTTAAAAGAGGAGTGAGTGATGAAAGAATATACCTATCATATTGACGCTGGGCACGGTTACTTAGAGGTGCCCTTGGCTGATGCCTTACGGCTTGGCCTGACGCTTAAAGACTTCGCGCATTACAGCTTTGCGCGGGTCACTGAATTGTTTGTGCCAACCCTCTACCTTGAAGAGGACTGCCACATGTCGAAGTTCTTGGGCGCGATGCAGTCCAAGGGTGAGCAATTCAAATTGATTGAAATTGTCCATGACGGGGATGCGCCCTGTCGGGAGTATGGTCGGATTGAGGGGTGATATGACGGAGAGTGAGATTGATTTTCAACGGCAGATGGAAAGGCAAACATCAACCATGATTAGCTATGAAACCGTAACCGCTGCCATGGCGAAGGCTGTTGCCATGGTGGAGAACTTGAACCCTGACGGGTCAATCAATTGGAACTTTGTGGACGCTGACGCCTTCATGGAATTGGCTCCAAACAACTGGGATGTTGACAAGTTTTATTGCTTGTTCGAGGAAATTGCAGAGGAGCAATATTCATGAACAGTCGCATCTCACGGCGTGAGAAACGCCTGATATTTGTGGAGGCCTTCCTGTCTGGGATGGCCTTCACCGCTGCCATGGTTCTCATGGTCATCGTGATGATGGCGCTTTGATGTACTGGGCAGTTTGGGAAGAGTGGGGCACCAACTACCGCAGGTATGCGGAAGCTGAGACCCGCGAGGGGATTGATCAAAAGATCCTGACTAGGAGTGTGTATCCAGCGAAGAAACACACTATTCAAATTTTTGTAAAGTCTGAGGAGACAACCAATGAAACTATCACAAGCACAAACCATCGTTGAGAGTTCAATCAACTTCAACATGGATCTGTCCGATGGGCGTGATGCTCAATACATCGTGCCAATGTTGATTGGCGGCGCTGGCCTTGGTAAGACAACCATGGTCAAAGAAGCAACTGCCAGTGTATCAGAAAAGCGCGGGGTTCCAATGGAATGTCGCATTGTTTCGCTGGCGCAGTATGACCCGACAGAAATTGCGGGTTGGACAATCCCTTCAGAGGATCGCAGCCACATGGTGCGGATGCGCCCAGATTGGATGCCAACAGATGGCTACGGCGTCATCTTTTTGGATGAGCTACCGCAAGCCATTGTGGCGTGTCAGAACATTGCAGCGCAGATCACAAACGAGCGCCGCGTTGGGCCGCATCACTTGCCTGATGGCTGGGTTGTGGTTGCCGCTGGTAACCGCATGTCAGATCGCGCTGGTACAAATCAGATGCCTTCCCACCTGAAGGACCGCATGATGTTCTTGGAGATCGAAGCGGATCTTGATGACACGCTGGCATACTTCAACTCTGTGGGCGTTGACTTTCGCGTCAACTCTTTCCTGCGCTTTCGCCCTGAGTACCTGCACAAGTTCGACAGGGATGCCAATGCTTGCCCGTCACCGCGTTCATGGGAGCGTGTCAGTTCGATCCTGTCATGGGGTCTTGATCCTGTGTGCCAGCTTGAGGCTATCGCTGGGCAGGTTGGCCGCGCAGCCGCTGCCGATTTCAATGGGTTCTTAAAGATCCACGAAACGTGCCCCGACATTGACGCATTGATCTCAGATCCCATGGGGTCCGATATCGCAGAGGATCCAGCCGTTGCCTACGCAATCACGGCAAACCTTGCGTTCCGCATGACAGACAAGAACGCGCATAACATCATCAAGTATTTGATGCGCTTGCCACAGAAAGAGTTCGCTGTGTTCTGTGTCAAGGATGCGCTGAGCCGCAACAAAGATCTCAAGAAGGTCAAAGCGGTGCGCGATTGGATCATGACAGAAGGTCGTCACATGATCCTGTAAAAGTTCAATAGAACTTTTGTGGGTAGGTCGAGTCCTACCCACCATCAATTTTTGTAACCTTGAACTTCTTTGGAGAAGCCTATGAGTGATGCCGTTGTAATGAATATCTATGAAATTTGGGTTGAAGAGAGACAAGTTTTTTCTTTGAAGGTCGAAGCTTTGACAGCCGACGATGCCCTAAGAGAGGTCGAAGGAAGATATCGAGAAAATTATCTAAAGTTTAAACGCGATGCCAAATACCATGATGGCAACGTAGAATTTTTGTAGAGGAGAGTTCAGATGGATGAACAAACAAAAGTATCGCGCTCTATCACGCGCCTTGTGATATCGCACCCGTTCTTTGGGTCAATGGCCCTGAGCCTCAAGATTGAGGCTGATGAAGAGATCTCAACCATGTGCACTGATGGCAAGTTCATCAAGTGGAACCCTGACTTCGTGGCAAACATGTCAGAAGAGGAGACCACTGGGGTGATGGCTCATGAGGTCATGCATGTTGGCATGAAGCACAACCTGCGGCGCGGTGATCGTGACCCAGAGCGTTGGAACATTGCATGTGACTATGTGATCAACCCCATCTTGATTGAGGCTGGGTTCTCGCTTCCCGCTGGTGGCTTGTATGACGAGCAGTATGCAGACCTTCCCGCTGAGCGTGTCTATGACATGCTACCAGAGGACGTGTCGCACCTGTCACAGGCTGGTGGCATGGGCGGGGTGATCGACACCACCAAAGAGGGTGGACAGTCGCTGTCTGAGGCTGAGGTCAAGCAGATGGAAGCCGACATCAACTCCAAGGTTATGATGGCTGCGAATGGTGCCAAGTCTGTTGGCAAGCTGCCAGCATCCATTGAGGCACTGGTGCAGCGCATGAAGCGCAACCAGATTGACTGGGAAGAAAAGGTGCAGCGTTTCGTAGGTGGTGATCAGCCTGATGACTACTCAATGCGTCGGCCTAATCGTAAGATGTTCGATCAGGTTGGGGTGCTTGCCCCTAGCATAGTGGGCACTGGTTGCGGTGACATCCTTGTATGGATGGACAGTAGCGGATCTGTGTCTGATCGTGAGGGTGAGTTCTTCTTGGGTGGGCTGAATGCAATCAGCCGTGACGTGAAGCCCAAGTCAATCACGGTGATCACATGTGACGCTGAGATCCAGAGCGTCAAGCGTTACGAAGAGGGCGAAGAGATCACCCTGTTCAGCAACAAAGGTCGGGGCGGTACATGTGTGCAGCCTGTGTTCAACTACATAGAGAAGCACAATCTCAATGTGGATAACATGATCTGCTTCACCGACATGGGGATCTTTGACTACCCAGATCGTGCGCCAGACTACCCAATCTTGTGGGTGTCTTCATATTCTCGCGGCAAACCTGCACCGTTTGGCGAGACAGTTTACCTGAACACGGGGGATTAACTGATGGGTGAAAGAACTCTTAATGGCAGGAAGATAAGAGATTTAAGAGAAGCTAAGGGCATTGACCAGCAAACCATGGCTGGTGCCCTTGGCATAAACCAAACCATGCTATCCAGATATGAAAGGGGATATCAAAAAAGTCATAGCGCATCAGTGCTAATTGATATCTGCAAATATTTGGGTGTCTCTTTAGATGATCTCTATGATCATGCGGATGAAGTGAAACCAAACCAAAGGCTAGACGTGCATGTATTCTTTCATGTCGTTGGCCCATATGAGGAGAAGTAAATGACTATCAAAATTAAATTCTTAATGGATATGTTTGAGATGCATATCTCTTACATCATGGATGAAAATCAAGAGTTCACCTATGATGAAGCACATGCTGTTGCATGGGAGCAAGGTCAAGATGGTCTGCTAAAATACCTTCATTCAGATATCAACGCTAAGTCAGAGTTGGCTTCAAGGCTAGGGAGTGAACTCAATGTTAGCTGAACTTTGCTTGGCACTGGCAGTGTACCATGAGGCCAGAGGCGAACCACTGATAGGGCAGAAGGCTGTCGCTGAGGTGGTGATGAACCGTGTTGCATCAGATAGGTTCCCAGACACGATATGCGGGGTCGTGATGCAGCCTAAGCAGTTTTCGTTTGTCAGCACCAATGGGTGGGCTGGCATACCCACAGACCCAGATGTGTGGGCTGATGCCGTGAACATATCGCAAGACGCGATAGGCAATCACCTTGATGGTCAATCATATTTTGCCAACAAGGCAATGCTGTATTATCATTCTACTGAGGTCAGCTTAGTGTGGACAAAAAGTTTATTTGAACTTTTTACCTTGGGGAACCACACGTTTTACTCTGACCCTCTGACAAAAACCAACAAGCCAAGGGAGAGACCTGTTGGAGATACAATTAGAGAGGATGATGGAGTTGGCAAAGGATGAAGATCGTTTGCGTAAACTGCGTGATGAACCAAACGCATGGCAAACGAGAAAGTTTTTGGGAACCACAGAGCATACGCCTGAGCATAAGATTGTGAACGTGATGAGGCGCAGAACCTGTTGGACCACCCAAGAAATAAAAGACAGGGCCAAGCTGAAACTTGGAACAACCCTGCAAATTCTAAAAAAGCTTGAGAGGCATGGCATTGTAAAATCAAACAGGCCAACAGAGGCAAGCGCAGTTATATGGGAGCTTAGTGATGAGCATAAAAAATCCAGAAGAACTTAGCCCGTTTCAAGAGGCCCAGTTAAAATTCTTTAGGCGTCAGGTTGATAATCTAATTGATGAACAGCTTGGTCGTGACCCACGCCCCAACCTAGATAGAGAGATTTTCTCTGCAAGAGAAGAGCTTGATCAATATGTCAAAGGTTTGAGGGAAATAGGGAAGTTAATATAAAAGTTCAAATGAACTAAAAGAGGAAGTTAAAACTGGTCGCGTTGTGCGCCAGCAATTTAGGAGTGAGTGATGAATGAATATGATCCTTGGTTAGCGTACCAAAGAATACGCAAGAACAATACTGCCATCATCGACTATGTGTGCAGTCAGTATGGCATCACGGGAAAGGCAAAGAAGCTTATGACCGTGAGAACATACGGTTCCCTGCAAAAGGGCTTTGATAGCAACCCAGAACAATGGGATCCTATACTCGAAAAGTATGGGCAAGGCGCAATAACAGATGCCAACAACTATCTGTCAGGCCTGAGAAGTAAAATACGAAATGCAAGATCTGCTTGGAAGTCATACAAGTTCACAAACAAACTTCATGATGAGAAGGAAAGGAGTGTACAGTTTGCAGATCAAATCCTCAACAGAACATACCCGTCTCAGTCGTTTGATGTTTATGGTGTAAACAGTCAGGCAGATGATCCATCTTGGAAGTGTCGATCAAATTTTCTTTCAAGGTACTCATCTCATGAGGTTCGTGTTCCCTTGTCATGGAACTCAACCGTATATCAAAAGAACATTGAGGTTGTACACTCAGGCAAAGGCCCTCGCTTTATACTGCAAGCCAAGGAGCGCATGATTGAACGCCTTAATGAAGACAATATATCCGCTTACAAATGCAAGGCTCTGTATGTTTACAATGGTCGCCTAGAAGGTGAGGATCTATGGGTCTTGAAGGGCAGTGGGTACAGTGAAAATGTAATCGCGTGTGGGGAAGACTTCCTGATGACTGAAAGGTTGCTTCAACGGCGCGTTAGAAAAGCCGTGATGGCTGCAATGGAACTGGAGACCTAAATGAAAACACCGCATGAGGTAGAGCAAGAGATTGATGCGATAGGTGACTGGGTGGATGTCAATAAAGGCATCCTTCCAGACGCTATGACCTTCAATCAGATGGTCATATTAATTGACCTTCTCATAGATATATATGACATGAACGATGCCAGAAAAAATATCTGTGATTGTGTGGAGAAAATGTCTATACTTCATTCAATACTCATGGATGGTAAATCAGTTCATTAGTATTCTTCCTGATAGGGCGCACTTAAACAGTAAAAGATCCTGCCTTACTGCCTCGCGCCCCAACTGCCCCTGACTGGGTTAGGCTTCGCACTGCAATAGTCAGGGGGTTTTTATAAAAAAAGGGTGGCCCACCTTAGTAGAGCCACCCTTTAATTTGTAGAGTGAGGAGAGGCCCCATGAAAAGCCTCAAGTCCTAGCTATCATTCAAATCTTTATCAGTCAAACTATTAAACAACTTCTCAGCTAATTGATTTATTATAACAAGTGTTTCCCTGCGGTTGAGTTCAACGCTGCAAGGCTTACCATTTTTCCATATGTAAAGCACTGGACCTTTGCTGCCATCCCTAACAGTCACCACTGGTTTAGTAAGGTAGTTCAATGTCCAACTCCTCAATGTCTATCTCTTCAAAGTTGCCCTGATCTATCTTAACGGGATTTAAAAATGGGTCAGCATTTTTTTGTTGATAGCTGGATGTGATGGTGTTGAAATCAAGCTCAGTAAAACCCTGCTTACCAACCCAAGAGAACCGACACTTCCAGATGTGTATCTCTGATGATACTGAGTTCACTGGGTCTGGTCTATGCACAGACATTCCGACATCTGCCTTTGCGAACCATGCGGCAGATCCAGATATATCGTAACCCTTTGGCACTGGCACCTTACCATCTTGGCCCCGCAACATCTTTGCTGGGTGAGCTACAAACCAGATGTGAATGTCATGAGCCTGAGCAAATACCCTGACCCTTGTCAGGATCTCCGATATCCATTCAGTTTCATTCTTATCGCTTGGTCTTTGGATGTAATTGTAGGGATCTATCACTGCGCCTCGAATACCATGGCGAAGGACGGCAATCTTTAATCTTTCAATGATGCTATCTATTGAGGACAGTGACCCGTCAGCTTGATACAAAAAAGAAAAGTGCGATTGAACAAATTTCTTTCCTGCTTCTAGCTCACGTCTAGTCAACCTTTGAACATTACCGTCAAAGAACGGCTTGCCTAGCCACTTACTTATGAGCTTGGCAATGTGCAGCCTTGGCTCATTCTCAAAGGAACAGATGCCAAACTTCCAACTGGTTTTCTCAGCCATGTTTACCATGATCTGATCAACGAACTCAGATTTTCCTGATGATGGATGGCCCGTAACGATAGTGATCTGCCCACCAACAACAGTGTAGTAGTTATCCACGTTGTCATAGCCAGTGCTTTCGCCCTTACCCATTCCCTTCTCATAGATCTCATCAACCTGATCATAGAAATGAGATGCATCATACAAACCAGCGACAGGCCAAGGCTTGCAGCCTGTAACAATTCTATCAATTCCGTCCCTGCCATACTTGATTAGTACGTCATTTGCATCCTTGCAATCTTCTGGGAACTCCACCTTCCAGCACACGTCTTTGCCTATGCGCCTTGCGATTTCCTCTGCCATTGCCTGACCAGCTTCATCACTGTCAGTGGCGATCACGATCCTATCAGCATTGTCTATCTGCTTCTTGGCATCCCACAGGAACTTGAATTTGTTATCGTCAGATGGGTCAATCTTTTTATCAACCACCTTCATCACAGCCCCGTTGGGCACAGAGACTACACTGTCATAGCCCGTCTCCATAAAGGCCAGTGCATCCATCTCCCCCTCACAAATGATGATCCAATCATTCAGTTCTACATTCTCCAGATTGAAGAAGGATTGGGGTGATCCGTTGCACGAAAATCCCTTGTCACTTATTGACCTGATCTTTGATGCATAGACGTGACCATTGTTTTTGTACGGGAATGTGATGCATTCCGTCTCAGAGCCGATAGACTGAATCCAATGGTTGACTGATTTCAATCCAGCCTTGGTTGCCGTTTCCTCTGATATGCCCCTACTCTTTAACCAAGAAACTGCCCCATCAGACAGGTTTGTTTCGTTGATTTGTTTAGCGACAATCATAGGTCTTACGTTCTCCCTGACCTGATCTTTTAAAAATACATAACCTTCTGAGTTGCAGTGCCAACATTGGTACACTGCCATCTCTGTTTCAACCTTTAACGAAAGGGTTTTATTTTTTTTCTTGCGGCTCTGGCTGCAAGTTGGACATGCTATTTTGTGTTGACCTGTTCCCAACTTGAAAGCCTCGCCACGAACTTGAAGTTCGATTGACATGGCTGGTTCCTCTTCTCTACCCCGCCAAGGTAGAATATAATTACTGCCCCAGTCAACCAGAAACTTTCAAAGAAATCAAAGGCCTATATCTAGTAGGTATATACCTGTTAAGTTCTATATCTATTAAAGGTATATAATTGTTAAAGGTATATATCAGGTATTATATATATATATATTATATATCTGGCAGATTTTTTATGTCACATGAGGAAACCCTGACTAAAGTTCGAGGGTTCTCACGATCCAATCCCCAGTAGATAAACTTTTGTTTTACCTGTCTGTCGTTTGCATAAATTTTGTCTTGCATACAATCCAGAATAAGGCTTTCATCAAGGTCTGGTCTGCGTGAAGCATAATAGATTATCATCTCTACCTTCACATCATCTTTGGTTGGGCAGTCAAGTATTGGGCACTGCTTTGTGAAGGTGTCAACATATCCTCTGGCCTTGGCAGATTTTATAAACGCTGGCCTACCCCTGATGACAACAGCTTTGCGGCTGTTAGCCTTGGAAGCTGGCTCCCCAAGGATTGAAAAACTTATATCGAAACTTCCCATGTATTCCCCCAAAAAGAACTATTGCCATCTAAGATGGACTATGGTATTCAACCTAACAGTAGGAGTGAGAAATGAAAATAACAAATAACCACGGGCTTCCTGACCCGTTCATGAACTTTGTTAAAAACGACAAGTACACAAGGGGCAAGGCTGATATCAGTGTGACTACGCTGATAGACAGTCCTCGCATCAGGCTACTTGTTGATGATCACAAGGATAAACTGGAGTCAGATCTTGTTGATATGATCTGGCCTATCTTTGGAACGGCAGTTCATTCTGTTTTAGAAAGTTCAATAGAACAAAAAAATACCATAGTGGAGGAGCGTCTATACGCATCCTGTAATGACTGGACTTTATCGGGTGCGCTTGATCATCAAGAGATCCTTGAGGATGGGCGCATCAGGGTAACTGATTACAAGGTTACGTCTGTCTGGTCTGTAATCCATGGCAAGAAAGAATGGGAGTACCAGCAGAATTGTTACGCTTGGTTACTCAGGCAGAACGGCAAGGATGTTGAGAGCATTAGGATCTGTGCAATCTTGAGGGATTGGCAGAAGCGCAAGGCTGCAACCGATAGCGATTATCCAAGCGCACCTGTTGTCATCATTGATCTTCCATTGTGGACACGGGATGAGTGTCAGAAATATGTAGAGGAAAGAATGTCTCTGCACCAAGAGGCGCAAATCAATTATGATATCCACGATGAACTGCCTTTGTGTTCAGAGGCAGAGAAATGGGAGCGCCCAACAACCTACGCTGTAATGGCGAAGGGGAAGAAGAGAGCCATCAGGGTTTTGGATACTCAGTTTGAGGCTGATGCTTACCTTGAAGGATTTAAATCAACCAGTGCGTTGAACCCAAAAGATTTAACCATCGAAACCAGAAAGGGTGAGAAGGTTAGGTGTAGTGGCTACTGTTCAGTGTCACATTTATGCGATCAGTATTTGAAGGAGAGTGAGGAAAATGACTACAGCAATTAAGAGATGGTTATCTGAGTATAATATAAAGCAGAGAGACATGGCGGAGCAGATTGGTATCAACCCTGCAACCATGTCTAAGATAGTCAGAGGTGAAAGAATGCCTCGCATAGATGTGGTGGAGCGCATTGAGATTGCCACCTTTGGTGACATAGGGCCACGTCACTTCTATAAAAATCCAGATGTCTGGAGTGAGTTGTCAAAGCCAGAAAATGCTAAGTGGGCAAAGGTAAATATTGATAGCGGTAAAAAGAGAACACATTCTGATAGGAGAAAAAGTGCAGAGTTAGAGGATGCGAGCTTTGAAGAAGATTTAAATGATGATTTAATTCCGTTTCAAGAGTTGTCTTCTTGGGGTAAACTGAAACGGTTGTTTGGGGGTTAGCAATGGCTAAGAAAACTGTATGGGAAACACTCAGAAGTATTGATGTATCTGAGTATACCAAAAAGAAAAACGGCATGACCTATCTATCATGGGCACATGCTTGGGGTGCATTGAAAGATGTTTATCCAGATGCCACGTTTGAAAAGCATGTAGAGGAAGGCAACATCCCTTACATGATTGACCTACATGGGTTTGCCTATGTGCGTGTTACTGTAACTGCCAGTGGAGAAAGTGCTACTGAACTTTTCCCTGTGCTTGATTACAAAAACTCGCCAATCAAAAATCCTAACGCCTTTCAGATTAACACTGCCCATCAACGTGCTATGACGAAGGCCATGGGCTATCTGGGTCTTGGTCATTACATCTATGCGGGTGAAGACTTGCCGCCAGATGAGGGTGCAGAGCGTTGGATCGCACTACGCGACCAAGAACCTCAAGCTGAAACATCTGCCATGCCTCAGAAGCAAGCCGCTGCGGTCAAAGTTGATCGTGAATTTCAAGAGACTAACGGGAAGAAGCCAAAGGCTAAGCCCACTTCACCGCCGCCCTCAGCAACTGAGGCGTCATCAGGTGACGTGAAGAAGAATGCGTCTGAGGAAAACTGGGATAAGACCAAGGATCTAATCGCTGAAGTGGTTAAAGCTTCATCGGATATAGATTGGCTGAATGGTGTGTATCGAAAGAACCTTGGTCCAATAAATCAACTGAAGGATAACAGTCCAAAGTTGTATGAAGAGTTAATGAATGACTTTTCAAAACGTAAATCTGAACTCAATTCAAAAGGAGATCAATCATGAGTCAGTATCCACCACGCGGAGCGTTGTTTCAAAATCAAAACAAGCAGAAGGAAACTCAGCCAGATTACACTGGCAATCTTGAGATCCCCAACGATGTCGCTCAGGATATCGTTGCTCAAATCAATGAGGGTATAGAGGCTCCAAAGATTGACCTCGCTGGCTGGAAGAAGGTTGGCAAAAGTGGTTTGGCTTTTGTGTCTTTGCGTGGGAACTTAGAGCGTAATCGCAGGGATGGGGTGTCATCCTTCCAAGCTCCAAGTAAGAATGAACCCCGTGATGAGATTCCGTTCTAGTGCTATGGCTAAGAATGATTTTCTCAAAAACTTTAAGGTCGGTGAAGATCTTTTAGACGCTCATGAGGCGGCAGCACTTCTGTCAATTCATGTAAAGACTTTCTACAAATGGACAAGTGAGAAAAAAGATTTCCCCAGAGCCATTGAGTTTAGTCCACGCATGAAACGCTGGAAGAAATCTGAGATCACAACTTGGGTTGAGAGCTTAGGTGTATGAGTACAGGCGGTGAAATAGTACCGTATGAAACTCAGGCTGACTTCAGCAATGAGGAGCGTGTGGCTAAAATCCTTGCTGATAAATGGCGTTGTGAAATGCAGAGGAACAAACCTCTCTCTGCGTTTGACTACATCGCTCACAGAGGCGGTAAACCAACCGCCTTTGTGGAACTTAGAAGGCGATCAATTAGCTTTCATAAGTATCCCACAGTCATAGTATCTATAACCAAATTCACATCAGCTAAAACACATACTGATGTCACGGGATTGCCCTGTCTATTTGTGTGTGAGTGGACTGATGAGATTGGTTACATAAACTTAGACTGTAAAAAAGATTTTGTTCTGTCCGGTGAGGGGTGGAACAGAAGAAATCCTTCACATGAAGTGGAGGTGATTGGTCACATCAAGACCAGTGATTTTATTCTATTGTAGAGTAGGAAAGTAATATGAACTTTAACTTGTATAGGAAAGCAACCAAGGATGTCAGAAGAAACTTGGATTCCAGTGAACCAAAGGCTGACATTGTTTTAATAGATCCAGACTTCGCACAGGAACTTCTGAAGCGAAACACCATGAACAGAAAGATATCTCAAGTTCATGTGAAGAACATTACGCATGACATGGAAAATTCAGACTTTGATTTTAATGGTGATGCGATAAGGATATCAAAGGATGGCGTTCTTCTTGACGGTCAGCAGCGACTGACATCGATAATAAACTCAAACAAAACAATTCCAACTGTATTTGTTAGAGGTTTAGAAAAAGAGGCAATGGATACCATTGATAGTGGAAGAAAAAGAAAGCATTCCGACAGGCTTGCAATAAGGGGTATATCGAATGCAAGTGCTGTTTCCGCTGTTCTTTCAAACCTAGTAAGACTTGGTAAGAGATATGAAGGATGGGGCGTGATAACTCATAAACAATTAGATAATGTTTTAGAGTTGCACCCAAGAGTTCTTGATAGTGTGTCTGTCACCAGAAAAGCATTTAGAAATATAGAAAATATCTTAGCAGCCATACATTACATTGGTGTTTATAATAACGATGAAGAAACCGCTAATGCTTTTGTGCAGGTGTTTCGTGATGGTCAGTCTACATATGATGGTGACGCGGCTGTGTTTGCAAGGAACCATTTAATTGATGACATGGGAAGGCAGAACCCATCATTGAGAATGAAATCAAATTACAGATCAAAGTTTGTTGCTCAGATGTATAATAAATTTGCTGCAAGGAAATCTGTTACAACTTCCCGCATACCTGCAACTTTTGAAGTCATTGGTTGGGATGCAGAAGCGCTTGGAGTATAAGTTCTATTGAACTTATTGTTGAAGTAATCTATGTTGCCTTGATTCGAGGGGTTTGGTTTCCTTAGAGTTGCTAGATATGAAACCCTCTCAGAGAAATCTGAGGGGGTTTTTATATTCCTTGGGCAATCAGTATTCCCTGACGGGTTATTATTTTTCTTTGCTCAACCAGTTGCTTGACGATGCGATCCTTTTCATCTTGCGGCAAACGTGAATCATTCACTGCCGTAATCTGCTGAGAGATCTTCCGTCTTGCTGATTCGATCTTCTTGATTTGCGGAGCAATCCTAAGCTCTGCCTCAAACCTAGATATGGCACTGTTGATGCGGTCCACGTCACCGCGCTGAGCCGCCTTCTTGTACTCAGCCGTTGCCCTGTTCACCTGATCACGAACCTCAATGTATTGAGACACGTCATCCCTGCTGGACACGCTGCGTAAAACCCTACGCATGAACGGGATCTCAGTGGCAATATCTTCTGCGGATTCTGCGGCAGCTATTCTTGCTGGTGCTTCAGCGGTGCGCTGCACAAACCTACCAGCGCCACCCGTGATGTAATCGAACCAGAACTCCAAAGAGTTTGGTGACCAATCAATCCACCCACTCAGCGTCTCAGTCCCACCCGTCAACTCATTAAGAGCCTGTGTTATGCCAACCGCTGTTGGAGATGTATTGTTCCAGTACAGGCTGCTTTGTGATGCTACCTGATTTGGGAATGCCTTCTTAACAATATCTCTGCCAGAGAAGTCTGTGTTGGTTCCGTACAGTGAGATGAAGGGATCAAACACAGTGGGTGCTGCGAAATTCAAGAAGCTTTCAGTACCGCCCAATGGGTTAAATATTTCAAGGGTTGTTCTTAAAATTGATGCGCCTGTCTCTGATGGTTCTGATCTGCCCTGCGCCATCTTGGCAAAGTTACGCCCGACATTGTGGAATGCGTTCATGCCGTATGGCATTGGTATGGAAACATAACCACGTCCAAAGGGATCCATAACGTCTGGCAGCATGAATACCATGTTGTGTTCCAGAATGTAGTCTGGGATTTTGTCGTACTGTTTTACCCCGTCTTCATCCTCATCTGACATCATTGAGTTGATTATGTCTTGCGTAAAGCCAAAAGCTATAACGCCACCCATGATGTTGCGAACCTTCTTGGAGCGAGCCAGTGATCTCAACAGGAAGAAGCTGCCCTGCAAAGACGCATTGTAGAACAAGTAAAGTGAGTTCAAGAATGCTTTGTTGTCACCACCCTTGCCAAAGTCTACGGTCACACTTCTTGCGGCCTGTGCTGCTCTCTCCTTTGATACGCCACGCTTAACCAGAGCATCATAGGTGCTAACACGAATAGCGTTTTCAACGACAAGGTTTGAGTTGTCCATGAACTCTAAGAGCTTTCTGCCCTTAGCCTTCATCAAGCCAAGCTTACCGCTTGCATCAGAGATGTCTGACAATGTGGATTGAAGGTCAGATATCTGATCCTGTAGTGTGGTCATTGGGTTGGCAGCACTTGCACCGCCGTTTGCTCTGAAGTCTTTGTATATCTTTGCCCACTCAGAGGAATCATCATTGTTTAGGATGGATCTCTTCAAACCTTTTGCTGCCTTCAACACATTTCTAATTGTGTCTTTTCTCAGGCCATCCATTTCAAACTCACTGACCTGTATGCCAGCGGCTTGAACGTCACGAATGAAGTTGGAGATAAAGAACTCTGGGTTCCAAGATGTGTTAATGTTTGACAGGTATCTGTTTACCTTAGCCAAACCTCTGGTGATTGTGGCAGCGTTGCCAGCATCCCAAATGTTTTCCCCGTTGAATGCACCCGCCAAATTGTTGTCATAGAACTGAAGGACTTTCTCTTCCCCATTCTCTTTGACAATGGCGATTGATGGGTCATCACGATAGGTTCTTGTTGGCTTGATAACAACCGCACCGTTCTGCATTACACGGGCTGATGGTGGTTGATCTAGGATCTCAGCATATCCAGACATGCCTTGAGGGTTTGATCTAACCAGATCAAGCATAGACTTACCAACCTTGTTGCGCTCGCCGCGAACAATAGAGTTTGTGTTTTGTAAGATGGTGCTTGCCAGAATATCTCTGCCGTATGACCTACGACCCAAGGCTCTTTGATCTTCCCTACCCATAGCTCCATATCTGGATGGCTTGCCACTACCGTAGACGCCCTCTTGGTCAACTTCAAAGTGGCCCTTGAGGGGTACATAGAAATCAAAGTTACTGTCTTCCATGTCGCCTATCTTCATGTTGCTTGACTGTAGACCAGCCGCAACACGAACAGCGTTGGTGTCATCCACGATAGAGCGAACAGCATCCTCAGCCTGACGCAAAGCTATTTTGTTTTGAGGATCAAGACTATCAAACCAGTTGAGTATTGCATCAGCCTCTGCATCAGTCATACCTGAGCCAGCATCATTGGTGGGGTCCACCGTTCTGATGTATGCGTTTCTCTCCTTGGCATGTTTTGCATAGAGGTAAGTATCTACGGCGGATAAAGCTTTTGACTTTGTTCCCTCAAATGTAAACTCAGCAAGACCTTTACCACCACCAGAGTTAGCATTTGACAGTGCCTTTAACTGTTCAACCTGCTGCTCTGTGATGTTCATGTTTTTGACAGCATCAGTGGCAGCTTTGTAAATTGTTTCCTTGCGCTCAGTAATCTTACTGCCAGCAATACCTTCACTCAGTTGCTGCTTCAGATATGGGTCCATGCTATCAGCGATCTTGTACTGAGGATTTATCTCCTTCAGTTCTTTGATCATTCTACCAACAGGAATGAAGCTGTCCTGTGCCTTCTGAATAAATAGATCCGCTCTCTTCTGTGCTTTTGTTTTGTCGGTGAAGGGCACCAAGCGCAGAGCCTTACCAACCCAATCAGCGATATCAGTATAGCGTGTCACACGATCCGCTTGCATTGCGTCGAGACCCGTGCCGCTTACAGTGTTCAGTGCGCTCAGTTTGATTTGGCTGTTGCGGATCTTCTTGCGATCCTTCTTATCCATGACGGGGAAGAATGTCTTGACGTAGTACGGGCCCTTACCGCTGTTACGCTTGCCACGCTCAAGGACAAGGCGCAGGGGTGGGCTTTTAGCCATACGGTTATCGAACCACTCCAAAACCAAGTTGCCTCCTGACGGGTACGCTACAACGCTGTCACCGTCCTGATAGCCTTGGCTCTTCCACCTGTGCAGTGTGTCATAGATGGCTTTCTCTACTCGCTTGTATCCTGAGTTCTCTACAAGCTCCTTGTCGTGCAGTCTTTGCTGGATGTGATACAGCCCACCACCGTTATCGAACTGATCGTTGTTCCCCTCAGTGAGAAGTACAGGAATAACCTCACCATCAGTTTCCTGTATGCCGCCATATATGATGTCAGTCAGAGTGCCAGTTCGTTTTACTGGAGTTCTGATTGCTTTGTATGGATCAATGGGTATTTGGGAAAGCTTCTGTGGTGGAAGTTCATTTGAACTTTCTACACCTTCCATCGTTGACAGATCTACGTCTGCCTCTGTGATGAATGGCGCTGCCTCTAGTGCTAGTTCTCTAGGGGCGAAGAAGTCTCCCTCTGCAATCGTTGGCTTAACTGCATCAACGCTTCCGCTACCCGATCCATCTCCTTCTCGTTGAGAGATGATACCAGCGAGTCTTCCTCGCTCTGTTGCGGGGAGTGAATTTTTGATTTTGTCATCGCCTATACCTTTGTTTTTCAGGATGTTCAGGGCACCATCAGCGTAATCGTTGTCATCGCCACGGCCCTTACGGACACCACCAGCTTCAAACAAACGCTTCTCAGCATACCACATAAGAGCTTGGAAGTCAGCATTAGTTATATCAACACCAGCTTCATCCTTGAGGATCTGTCTTGCACGATTGGCAACCTCACGCATTGCAGTCCTGTCTTGTGCGCTGCGAGGATCTTCCTGTAGTGTTGGTTTTAGTTTCTTTTGATATGTTTCATTGGCTCTAAGGAAGTCTGTCTTTGATGGACGTGATGCGGCAGCAAGTTCTTTTACTGTTGCTGCGTCTCGACCAACAGGAGTTTTGTTCTTGTTAAGACTGAACTCATACTGCCCAGATGTTAAAAGCTCTTCAACTTTATCTTTGTAAGCCTTGGTATAATAGTCTCTGTTCCATATTGTACTAATCTTATCAACTACCAAGGGTATATCTGTCTTGTCCATTGTGGATATATTTAATTCCCTTTGAGCTTCAAAAAGAATATTTTTATCCATGTCTGTCAGCGGCTGGTCTACTTCAGTAATAAAGTTCCAAACTTTATCAAGGTTCTCCTCTACCAGCTCGTCTGCATATTTTACTGTAGGGTTGCCAGTGATGCGGTTGGCAAAACGCATCCACCACCTGTCCATGGTTAGAGGATCGTAGTTTCCCCTAAGATTTTGATAGAAACCGTTGCCAATCTTTGGGCCTAGTATGTAGGCTACAGCCACCATCGTATCACCCAATTCAGCACCGCTAGATTTAAATGCTTTAGGTAGATCTTTAACCCTGTTAGCACCAAGAACATTGACCATTGTAGTGTTAAGTTCTTTTCTTGGCATCTGCATATTTAGAAGTTTGTCTATATCTACAGATGACATTCCTTTACGGGTCAGTGTATTCCAAAACTCAAATGCAGACAGCATAGATCCACCTTGAGCGCCTGATCCTTTGACTGGGAAGGTGCCATCATCACTAGCCTTCCAAGCGTCATACTGCTCAGATGCAAACCTGTAGTTGTCTATAACTGACAAACCGTTTGATGTGATGGCAGTTGCAAAATCAAAGGCGTGTTCTGCCGCTGGATCATACTCAGAGTTTGGAGAACCGTCAGGCCTCTCCGGTGAGACCTCTGGATACACAGGGAACAACACACGCTTAGCCAGCTTGAGTGTAGAGTCATACCATCCAAGGGCATCACTGCCAGAGATCAATGCTGCCTCAGCTTCAGCCGCCATGATTCTTGCTGCGTCTTGCTTGTCACGCTCTGAATTTATTATGTCCAAAGGAGCCACGTTACGCAGGCCAAGAAGTTTCTCAGCAAAGCTAACTAATGTCTCTGAGCCTTCTTTCTTTTTAAATTGAGGCTGTCCTGTTTTTGGATTAAGGTAATCAAGTATACTTGCATCACGTTGGGCTGGCGTCAGTGGAACCTTTGATGTCTTAATGCCAAGAGCCTCAGTGTCTATGTCACCAAAGGTTGACTCTATCTGATCTGATATGATAGATGTCTCAGTAGAAGGAGTTATGTCAATGGCAGAAGAAGCTTTTGCTCTAGTGGAAGACGGAACTTCCCGTGCAGTAATATTTAAACCAGACGGTACATCATCAGTGCGAACACTGGATGGATCTGTCAAGCCAGTGGGCACTCTGGTTGGAGAAGAGATACCAACCGCAGATGATTTACGGGCGTTCCGCGCAGCTTCCAGCATGGAACTCTCTGCGCTTCTCCAAGAAGACTCAGCTTCCTGACGGGAGATACCTGTCCGATCTAGGGCAGCTTGGAAAGCAGCATCATAGTTGCGATAGCTCTTTGCGATAGACGCAAAGTATTCTGTCTGTTGATCCTGTAGTTCCTGTTGAGTTTTGTTTCTCCACTCCTCAAAGATCAGGTGGCCCCGTGCCTTTTTCTCCACCTCAAGCTCTTTTAGTGGCAGATACCATTCAACCAACTGACCATTAGGCATACGGATATCAAACGCAATGATGCGCCATCCCCATTCCTTTGGCTCAAACAATTTGTTTGTGTCTATCTTAACAAGGCTTATGCCTTCATTGAGAAGCTCATCAAAGATAGCTGGAACATCTCTGAAGTCATCAATAACAGTCTTGAACCTGTAAGAATCACGGATATGTGATGCGTTATGCCAAGGCTTGTTTGCCAAGATAGATGGTCTGCTTGCCTTCTGAGTTACCTTTGACAGGTCTTTGATGTTATCCCCTGACTTGGTGCCAAACTTCTCATCAATCCTTTTGATAAGACGTTTAACAAGAGGCACATTTTCCTTAGTTAGGCTCTCTATCTCTGCCCGTATCTGATCGTTAGGTGCATTAGTGTTGATAGGCATCCTGATATTCTCAGGCGCAACGCTATCCTCCTCAACAACCGCATCAATAGGTATTGCTGACTGCTTTGCAGTAGTTACTTCTGTGCGTGATGTCGGGGTCTGTGTGACTGTGGTTACAGGAGCGCGATCAGCAACACTGCCAGCACCAATCCCACTGAATATAGAACCAACATTATTAAAGCCATTGTCAACGTGTGCCCCCACTATGGACCTAAAGAAATCACCTATCCGCTTGAACAAAGGTCTGGATGTTCCAACATTTTTTAATCTGCCAGCAACGAAGTCACGATACATTTCTGCAATCGCTTCCTCTTCAACGCCAGATAACCTATCTTTGCCTCCCTCCTGACCAACAAGCTTAGGGTTAAGCCTACCAGCGCGGTCCAAGTAAGAGTAAGATCTTTTCTTTCCCTCTGCATTGGTAAACTTTGTCTTCTTGGCAGCTTTCTTTAGGAGCTTTATTTCCTTGGGCGTGAAAACATTCATGTCTGCAATTGCGTGTATTGCCTCATGATTTAATACCTCAGAAACGCTACTGATATAGTCAGCATCAGACAATGAGGGATCGTATACACCAAGAGCCAAGGTGATTGCCTTCTCCTCGCTTATTGGATCGAACTGACCTTCGACCAAACTATCTTGACTGCCAATAACCTTCTGGCCTTTGAGGCCAACACGCTTGAGACCCATCTTGTCCAGACGTTCTCTAAGGTTATTCATCACAGCCTCTTCACGCTGTGTATACTCAGGCTTCTTCTCAACCCGCTCTTTGTCCAGACCATCTAGGATGGCTATGGTTTCACCCCTCTTTTCAGCCGCCTGAAACTGTGGGTTTATCTCTTCTTTCAGTTGCTCAGGTGTAACCCTACCGGGTATAGTAGAGATTCTCGTAGCAGCTTGAACTTTATATAAATCTGGCAGTGCAACCAACTCCTGTTGGTTCGATTCGAGCCTCTCATTTAGTTTGTTCAATTGAACTTTTTTACTATCAAGTGATGCCTTTACCTCTTCAGGCTTTACGGCATTCCCCTTTGTGTCCTTACCCATCTGGGTTGAATACCTGAAATCTAATTCAAGCACTGGTATTTCTTTGGCAAGTTTGTTTGCCTTTTTTGCAGTAGTGTTACTGTCACGTCTGATTGCGTTAAGCTTGTTCTCTGCCATCTTTGATGGGGGGGTTACTGTGTACTTATCAACCTTCTTTCCCCTTGGGGTCACAGATATTACCCCTTGTTTTGCGAGGGATTCTCTAGCTTTCTTGATTAAACTATCTGTTTGCTTCTGAGTTTCCCCTGAAAGACCAGCTTTTTGTAGGGCAATCCTAGCCTTTGGGAACCTTAGCTCACCCTCAACACGCATAGATGAAAGCACAATATCAGCCGCACGATTAACAACTTGATCCTCTGGAGTGGCTGTCGGTGCGGGTAATGCCAATTGAACCTGTGGATCAGGCGCTACAATTGGATCAGGTTCTGACAGTATTTCATCAACCTCTTTAGCTTCTTTCTCTATTTGGTCTAGGCCATATGCAAGCCTTGTTCCTGCTACCTCTCCCAGCTTTTTGAGGTCTTCATCAAGCTGTCTTTTGCCAGCGTCAGGGGATACAGCCCCGCCAACGGTGCCAATGCCACCGCCCAAGATGCCAGCAGCAATACCAGCATCAATGTATTCTTGTATCGCATCATCGCTATCAATAGGCAGACCTGCCTGTGCCCGTTCAATAAGTTGTTGTGTGATCTCTGTTGGAACTTCTGTTGCAACACCAACACCAGCGCCCTTTGCCGACCTAGCCCACAGGCTACCAGCCCCAGCCCTTAGTGGAGTAAAGGCTAATATCTTACCAGCAATACCTTCAATAGCCGCCTGTCCACCAGCAGCAATAAGGGCTTTTTCCACATTAACAGCATCAAGCTCACCAGCTTCAACCTGTTCTTCTTGCCTCTGGATATTGCCGCCAAATAGAAGTGGGAAAGATGCAGCCGCACCACCAATAACAGTACCAGCGGCAGTGCCTAAAGGTCCAAAGAACGAACCGATTGCAGCGCCAGTCCCTGCACCAGTCAGAGTTGTTCCCAGAATAGGGGCCTGTTCACCAGCCAACTCACCAGCAAATGACAGAGCGCTGCCAACACCTTCAACATCTTGGCGTGTTGTTCTTATTTCTTCGTCCATCAAGGCTTGCAAATCAGCCTGTGACTTCTCTTCTAGCTCACGGCCAAACTGCTCAACGACTTCAAGTCCAGTGCCAGCCCCTGCATATTCTAGGGCGGTGCCCGCCAGTGATTGTATTTGTTCTACGCCACGACGAAAGCCACGGCCTATGGCGGTGCTATCCTCATCAGTTGGCTCAGGTGTAGGGGCCGCAGCAGCAACAGGTGCTTGATTACGCTTCGATACAATGAAGTCGTTTATCTGTTGCTGTTCATTCTCAGTGGGTTCTGTTCCAGAGATATTTACTGAGTAGTCAATTCCTGTCTGAGGATCTTTGACAAATATTACAGACATAGTATTTCCTCATTGATCAAGACTACGGATTAACTGTTTGTACGTTAGCTAGTTGCGGGTTGGCTATACCTAGAAACTTATTCATCTGACTCTTTTTAGATATCAACCGACTCTCCAAAAGAGCTTTTGCTTCGTCTGTCATATCATCTGTCATTAATCCTGTGACAGGATTTGCTTGCTTTCCTGATGCTAACTGCGCTTCTATTTCCGCTATTTGATCTTCAAGTTCAGAAGCTCTGTCAAAGTAACTAGCTTTCTCTGTTCCTGTCATTGCCTTTGGTCTATTGGCTTTAGCCAAAGCTGCCTGTCTAGAAAGACGTGAGCTTCTTGCCTTCTCCTCTAGGCCCATCAGGCCAAGGATATCCGCATCGTATTGGCTCTTAGCTTTCCTCAATGCGCCCACACCAGCAAGACCAGCTTCACCTATGGCACCGCCAAGTGTTGGGTTCTTAGATGCCATCAATGCCAGACCAGCTTGCGCCAACGCCATGTACTTGTCTGTCTCTCTATCAGCTTCTCTGTCTGAAAGCATCTGCGCTATGCGAGCTTCCAACCCTGTAGCTGCACCGCCAGTGGGAACAATGCCACCGCCGCCACCGCCACCGCCACCGACATCTTTTTCATTCCCGACATTACCAGTTACAACTGGAGCTAATGCTGCTGCAATACCTTGCTCCAATGCAGGATCACCACCGCCTAAAGTCGGTGTGCCTGTTGCCGCTGCCATATCGACTACAGAATCATCAAGCTGCAATGCCTCTGGGTCTGGAGAAAAACCTGTTGGAGTTAATTTGGGAGGTTGATCTGGGCTATCTGACGAAACTACATCTCTATTTAAAATACTCTCAAGGCTAAGATTACCGTCCTTAAATGCTTGATCAACAAAATCTGGAGTCTGAAGTCCACCAATATTAAGAGAAGCTGGGACAAAAGGACTGTCTGGATCTACAAGACCAGTATTTGGATCCACTCCTCTAGTGCCGATTGGCATCGTGCCTACAGGAGACTGTGTGAAGTCTGCGCCTTGCTTCTGAGCAACGTCTATTGCTTGCATGGCTTCGCCGCCACTAACCCCAACCAACTTACCGCCAGCAACTTTAAACATATTGCCAGCATCGTTTACCAAATACTCTGTGCCGCCGCTGACTACTGGGCTAAGGCCTAGCTCTGATATGCCTCTTTGACGGGCAGCTTCATCTGCTGCTTGGGCTTGTTCTAAGTCTGGAAAGAAACCACTTGCTGTTCTATTTTCGTACTGCCCAGTCAAATCAAGATCAACAGTTGGGCTTACATCACTAATACTTGGTCCAGATAAATTAGATCTCTGCTCTGCTATTGCTAAGGGATCTCCACCAAACGTATCAAATGCAGGACTCATTGCGTCTATCAACGCTTGCTGCTGATTAATTGCTGGCTGAGTTGCTGCTGTAAGTGTGGCGGGTCTCTCACCACCCATGCCTAAATCAGATGGTGTTGCTGGGCGAATGTCAGTAACTTCAGTTGATAGTGGGCTGAATGGTCTATCTGAACTTATCGCAGAATCAAGAGAGGGGCGTTGTGGAGCGGCCTCGCTTAGTACCTCTGAGCCTAAAGGCGCATCAGATTCATCCTGAACTTTTGGCGGTGTTTCCAAAGAAGCCTTAACTGCCTCAGCAAGCTCATCACTTACAGGCCCACCAAGGGCATCCTGCACATCACCATCAGCAAATACAAAGTAACCCAACCCATTGTACTCTACTTGAGTGCGACCACCCTTAGCCATACGCACGATACCACCCTCAGCCATACGCTGTGGTGCCCGTGTGGGTGCCGCTGGCATCATCTCATTCATGCCAGTGTTTTGTGCAATAGAACTTTTTGGAGCCATAGCTTTAG
>VMHT01113571.1_pt1 | contig 24669 bp, 15 predicted proteins | sample 4693611 | NCBI WGS metagenome assembly VMHT01 (sample SAMN12280063, study PRJNA550983) | marine metagenome | isolation source: seawater sampled from same location over 5 years 0.02-0.2 micron viral filtrate | place: USA: collected off the coast of southern California halfway between the port... ...
CAAGGACACGCTGGTGCGGCGCGTCGAGCTGCAGTGGCTGCCGGGCATGAGCGGCATGGACGGCTTCGGCGCCGCGCTCGAGGTGACCTTCGCGGCCGTGCCGGCGGGCTCGCCCACGCCCGCGCCGGCGGGCTCGCCCACGCCGGCGCCGACGATGCTGTCGCAGAACTTCATCGGGCTGGTCGACACGTACTACCCCTCAACCTCGGACTCACCGGTCGGTAGCGCTGAGGAGCTCCTTACCATCGACTCCGAGAACCAGGGCTGCCACTCCTGCTACGACCTAGGCGGCAACCCGCTCACCGTCACGATCTGCCAGGAGGTGTGCCTGGCGACGGCGGAGTGCGACGTCATCCGCGTGTGGGGCTACCCCGGCAGCAACCAGTACCCGGACGAGAACCTGGGCGCCGACGGCACCAAGAGCTGGCCCATGTCGCGCTCTATCGACAACTGCGTGCTCATGAAGACGACCACCAACGCGCACAACGAGAAGCTCGACTACGGCGGCTACAACGCGATGGTCAAGGTCGCGGGGCGCGCGGACCCGCAAGGCAGGACGCCTTCCCCCACGCCCTCGGCGTCGCAGCTGCAGAGCATCGACGAGGCCGCGCAGATTGCCAAGATGTCCGGCCCGATGGGCGCCGCCGCGTACTTCGGTGCGCAGAAGCTGTCTTTTCTCGTGCGCGACATTCCGCTTGGCCCGCCCACGTTTGTGCGCGTGTCGGCCATCGAGGCGGCCAACCTTACGCTATCGTGGGACCCGCCGTCGAAGGGTGCCGCTGATCAGCTGGGAACACCTGCTGTAGAATCCTACGTCCTCGAGCGCTGGGCGTCGCACACGCCTGTGGGCGGCAGCCGCGCCACCAGCAGTGCAACCATTGTCCATGTGCCGCAGGGCACGGTATACCCGCTGCCAAAGCCGACTGCGCCTTTCAACCGCGTGCACGCGCGCGTGCGCGCAGTGACGGCAAACGCGAAGGTTGGCGGGGCGTGGTCACCAGTGGTCACCGGCAGCTGGCCCGACCTGGGCACGCTCGAGGCGGCGGCGGCGGCAGCGGCGCATGCAGTGCCCGAGCCTTGGGGATGTGGCGGCGCGGGCGCAAACGTTACGTGCTCGGGTCACGGCACCTGCAACGCGCGTGGCGTCTGCAAGTGCAGCAGCGAGTGGAACTCCGTGGGCAACAAGTGCACGCTCGACTACTGCACGACGCCCGACGACCGCTTCGCCGACCCGTATGGCACTGCCAAGGCAGCGCAAGAGGCAGGTACTCCCGAGGAGATCAGTTCGCGGGCTGAAGCTGCGGCGGACGGGCAGTCCACCTCGTTCCCGTGGACACCGTCGGGCACGCATGGTCAGTGGAACCGCCGCCGCCGCTCGCGCGCGATGGGCGGCTGCTCGGGTCACGGTGTGTGCGCGTCGCAGAAGCTCTCGCCGCTGAACAATGCGGAAAGCTGGTACAGCAGCGCGCAAAGCGACCCCTCGACGATGACGGCCGAGCGCTGCTCGTACGCGGAGCAGTGCCCCAGAGTGCCGACGCTCACGCAGTCGCAGGCCAACACGTGCACCTCTGCGCACAGCGGCGGCGAGAACGCGGCGTGCCTGCGCGCGCTCTGCCGCTGCGCCGCCATTGTTGCGGCCAACCCAAAGCACAAGAACCAGCAGTGGATCGGCACGGTCGACGACACGTGCGTGTGCGACGCCGGCTGGTGGGGCACCAAGTGTCAGGGCGCCGGCAACTACTCTGACAGCGGCGACCCGCAGATGGTGAACAACGTGCTGATGCGCACTAATGCGGGCAACGTTTGGCCAAAGCCGACCGCCTGCCCTGTGCACGAAATGCTGGCGGGTGAACCACTGTTCCCGGGCCAGCCCCTGCACAAGGCCGGCGACGCACAGGCAAAGTGGCTGCACTACATAGCAGGACCAGGGGTGTTTGAGCGCACGCAGGTGCGCAAGCTGGAGGACGCAATGGGGCTTGGTGCGTGGCCGTACCGCGACACGTGGGAGCCGCAGTTCCACCCCTTCAAGATCGTACGGAGTGCGCAGCTTGCAGCCGCTACCGACGTGCCGGCACTCCTCCTTGGCGATCAGCAGGCAAGTGTGCCCACGCCGGCGCCCACCCCGCCGTTCGTACCCATGCCGACGCGCGCTCCGACGCCCTCTCCCACGCCGTCACCAACGCCCTCTCCCACGCCGTCACCAACGCCCAACGCGACGGCAGCGCCGACAACTCCCAGCCCCACCTTTGCGGCAGGCAGCTGTAGTGCGGGGTTTCCCGCCGCAAGCACTGGCCTGCCAAACTGCTGGTGCGTTCCACTGGCATTGGGCACGGCACTCGTACGGGCCTCTAGCTGTGGCAGTGTTTCGGTAGCAGGCACCACGGGCCCAGCATGGTCCGACGATACGTGGATGGCACACACGTGGTACAGCGGTGCGGGCCGCGTCACCGAAACCAACCATAGCGCTAGCCCGGCGTTCGCTGCCACCGACCTGGGATCGTACCTGCATACCGACTCAGTGCACGGCGCAGGATGCGGCACCAAAATTGCAAACATGGCACCAAAGATACCCGAGGCGTGCATGGTGCATGGCTTGACGTGCACGCCAGTGTGGCATGTGGTGGACACGGCCCACAGCTTGTATGCGTCGCTGCTACATGCGGGGCAGGGGGTGCCCGCGGATACGGTGTGCCAACACGCCATGCTGCCCCCGGCTCATCCTGCCCGCTTCACGCTGCTCGCACTGACATCGTGGGGCACGAATGGCGAGGGTACGGACTACGAAGATGCCCCAGGCAATGATTCACCATGGTATCACCATACCGCGACAGAGTCAGAGTCGACAGTTGCAACAGGGCATACGGTGGAGGTCATCAGTACGAACTGCGATGCCAACCTGGCCTTATGCTACTACATGGTCAACAGTGAAGGGAAACAGGTGAAGGTACCCTGCAATGAGACTGCTATCATAGGTGCACTCGTAGTGGATGTAGCGGCTGCGCCAGCACCAACCCCCGACCCCACTCCGGTACCGACCCCCATCCCTGCCGCGACACCCGCCCCCAGCCCGACACCAGCACCGACCGTCGCCTATAGTTGCTCCGATTGCGAGGCAGGCAAGTACTGCGTGAGTTACGGTGGAAAGGTCAAGTCTTACATTTGCTACAAGTGCCCGGTAGACACCTTCACAGCGAGTGCGGGCCTCTTGCAATGCACACCATGCAATAGCACCCAGCACACGGCACAGCTCACTGGCCAGCAGAACTGCACCGACATTGCTACTTCGGCACCTACTCCGAGCCCCACTCCGGCGCCGACCCCCAGCCCTACGCCGGCACCGACCCCCAGCCCCACGCCGGCGCCGACTCCAAGTCCAACTGCGAGCCCCACGCCGGCACCAACACCGCATATCTGCACCACCGACCAGCATGGTTGCGATAAGACCGAAGGTGGCATCTGCTACGAGCAGGGCGATGACAACTACACGTGCGGATGCAAGGAGGGGTACTGGGAAAGCTACGTACAGCAGCAGCAGCAGCAGCAGCAGCAGCACACATGCACGGCGGTCACGGCCGCACCCACTGCCGCACCCACCTCCAGTCCTACCCCGAGCCCCACTTCGGCTCCTACCCCGAGCCCGACACCGGCGCCGACTCCACACCCTACTGCGGCACCGACTCCCAGCCCCACGCCGGCACCTACCCCTAGCCCTACTGCCGCGCCTTCTCCCAGCCCCACGCCGGCACCAACCCCGAGCCCTACTGCCGCGCCTTCTCCCAGCCCCACGCCGGCACCAACCCCGAGCCCTACTGCGGCACCGACTTCTAGCCCCACTCCGGCACCTACCCCAAGCCCTACTCCGGCACCAACTCCAGCACCGACCCCGAGCCCTACTGCGGCACCTACCCCAAGCCCTACTTCGGCACCTACCCCGAGCCCTACTGCGGCACCTACCCCGAGCCCTACTGCGGTACCGACTTCTAGCCCTACTGCCGCACCTTCTTCCAGCCCCACACCGGCACCGACTTCGACACCGACACCGGCACCCACTCCGGCACCGACCCCGAGCCCCACACCGGCACCGACACCAAGCCCGACACCGGCACCTACCCCGAGCCCCACACCGCTGCCCGGCACGTGCCACCACGGCTGTGTCCCAGGGCAGTACTGCCGGTACAATGTATCGAGCGACGACGAGTGCACGGCGTGTCCGATAGGCCGCGCCAGCAACCTGACCAATGTATACACCGCCGAGGAAAACAGCAGCGTGACACAATGCAGCCCGTGCGCGGTAGATACCATTGCCGGGGATGCGGGCCACACTGAGTGCACGCCCTGCAACGCGGCGCAGTATACTAACGGGCTGACGGGACAGGAGGCGTGCATTGATCGCCCGACGCCCAGCCCCACTCCGGCACCGACCCCGAGCCCGACCCCGTCGCCAAGTCCGAACCCGACTGCGGCGCCTAGTCCAGCACCGACCCCGAGCCCGACCCCGTCGCCAAGTCCGAACCCGACTGCGGCGCCCACCCTAAGCCCTACTGCGGCACCTACACCGCACCCTACTGCTGCACCGACTCTAGCGCCCACTGCCGCACCAACTCTTGCGCCCACACTGGCACCAACTCTAGCGCCCACTGCGGCACCTACAGCCAGCCCCACACCTGTACCGACTTTGAGCCCCACTGCAGCACCGACTCCTAGCCCCACGCCGCGTCCAGGAACGTGCTACCACGGCTGCGTTCCGGGGCAGTACTGCAAGTACAATGCAACTAGCGACGACGAATGCACGGCATGCCCAGTGGGCCGCGCTAGCAGTCTTACCAATGGGTATGCAGGCGAGGGAAACAGTACAGTGATACAATGCACCGTGTGCGCGGTAGATACCATTGCCGGGGATGCGGGTCACACCGAGTGCACGCCCTGCGACGCGGCGCAGTATACCAACGGGCAGACGGGGCAGGAGGTATGCATTGATCGCCCGACTCCTAGCCCCACGCCGGCACCAACCCCGAGCCCGACCCCGGCACCTACACCGGCGCCTACACCGCACCCTACTGCTGCACCTACACCTCACCCTACCCCGGCACCTACTCCGCACCCTACTCCGGCTCCTACGCCGGCACCGACCCCTGCGCACCCCAGCCAGCGTGCGTATTTTGGCAACGCGTCGCACCACAATCCTGTATATACGGCATGCACGGGCACGCATGTTACAGTCTCATGGGGGCCTGGCAAGCTGCATAATATCCAAGAGGCAAATCCTAGTGACATTGGCACTGACTTTAGCAACTGCAAGAACCCCAATCAACTTTTTGATTACACATACGGACCCCACTCCGTGACTACTTTGCAGCTCTCTGCCGCGCCTGGGCAGACACGCCAGTTTATCTGCGGCTTGCACTGCCATGGAACAGGTGGTGCCCGGTTTCGGATCAGATGCCCGCCAGCACCCACGCCCGTCGCAACTCCGTCGCCCACGCCAGATGACGACTGGGATATGGAGGACGACGTCATCGACGACGACCCTGGCAGTGGTGGCAGCGGTGGTAGTGGTGGTAGTGGTGGCAGCAGTGGTAGTTACACGCCGGCACCGACTCCGAACCCCACACCTGCACCTACCCTCAGCCCGACGCCGGCACCGACTCCGAGCCCCACACCTGCACCTACCCCCAGCCCGACACCGGCGCCCACTCTTGCGCCTACGGTTGCACCTACCCCCAGCCCGACGCCGGCACCCACTCGAGCGCCGACGGCTGCACCTACACCCAGCCCGACGCCGGCACCGACTCTTGCGCCTACGGTTGCACCTACGTCCAGCCCGACACCGGTGCTCACTCTTGCGCCTACGGTTGCACCTACCCCCAGCCCGACACCGGCACCTACCTTGCCCGTGCTGGATGACGACTGGAACACAGACGACGAAGTGTTCGACGACGACCATGGCAGTGGCGGCAGTGGCGGCAGTGGCGGCAGTGGCGGCAGTTACACGCCGGCACCCACTCTGGCACCCAATCCGGCACCGGATAGCTCGCCGACGGCAACCTTGGGGTACGTGGCAGGAGCGGTTGTGGTGGCGCTAGCGGGGTTTTATATGATACTGAAGAGGCGCAACCGCAACGGCAGCATGGCGACGCGCCCAACCGACATGCAGTATGACAACAGTATCCCCACCGACGGTGCTTCCCGCAGCGCAGTGCCGCATGTCTACCTCCGACTATAATACATATGCTTATAATTTAACGAACAGGCCATGATCGATGTCGTCGTCTTCGCCGTTGCCATGCTCGTGACGCTGTCGCTTCTAGGGTCCATTGCTAGCTATGTAGTCGCCTCATGGGTGTTTCCCAGCAAGGGCCCCAGCCAGATGACCCGCGGCAGCCTTGTGGCCACAGGCACGGGGGCGCTCACCACTGCTATTGAATCGCCGCTAGGCGTCGGTACCACAACCCTGGCCTACGTGGCCACCAACCTGTCCGCGTTTCTCATGCTCGTGCTCTGCCTGTACATAAGCCTCAACATGACCGGCAGCGAATCCGTGTTTCTCGCCGACTTTGAAGGCACCTACCTCGAGCTCAAACAATCCCTCTTCGACGGCCTGCTCAACCCCGTCATTGGCATCACCAACATTGCCGTCACCGCGGTGCTGCCCGTCACCAACTACCTCAGCTACCTGGCGCGCATTACGATCAACGCCACGCTCAAGGTGCTCAGCAGCAGCGCGCAGGATCCGTTTGTCATCTTCCGCGCCATCTTGGCCATCCCCAAGGCCATCCTGCAGCTCGTGCTGGCGTTTGCCGCCTTTGTCTCCAAAAGCAGCGACGGCGGCACCTTCCTCACCAACGAGTTCAGCGTGGCGCCCGCCATCCAGGTCATGCAGGACGATGTGTTTGCCGTGATTGCCAACCAGGCCGACTTTGCGTGCCAGGCCATCACGCCGGTGGTCATTGTCGCGCGCGACATCATGATCTCGCCGCACTTTCGCTGTGCGGTCGACCGCGGCGTCAACGCCATTGTGCATCTTGTGCAGGGCATGCTGCGCATCGCCACGACGCAGAAAGTGGACTTCACCGCCGGGTTTGCCGCCCTGCGCGATGCGGCCAACTGCTTCGGGCTGCTGCTCGACCAGGTGCTGGAGAGCGCCCTGAACCTGGTGGCCCTGCCAAGAAACGCGGCTTCCGGCAGCTTTAACGTGGTCAAGCTGCCTGGGCCGTCGCTGGGCAGTGCCGTGGGCCGGGGGCTGGCGGCCAGCATCAACCTGGCCGAGATGGCCGTGGGTGTCGCTGCCACCGTGGAATCCTTCACGGGGCTGGCCAGCCTGTACCGCGCCCTGGACAGCACGCCCTTCCGCCGGGAGGCGCACCTCGCCGTGCTCAGCGCGGCCGCCGGGCTCGACCACGTGCAGGAGCTCGTGTACACGGGCACGGTGGGCCGCAAAGCCACCCTGCGCTGCGACTACTGGGGGTACAACTTCTTTGTCGACGAGAATGTCATGGGGACCATACCGGAGTCGTGCATGTGCCAGGGCAACATGTGCGGCAAGGGCGGCACCTGCGTCAGCACCGGCGTGTGCGAGTGCCTGCCCGGCTACCACCACGTGATCAACGGCTCGCTCGCGTCGCGCTGCGTCCCCACCTGCCACCGGCGCGAGGGGACCGACGCCGTCCGCTGCGGCAAGGCCTTTGGCAACATGACAGAGGGCTCGGCCGGCACGTGCCAGCGCGACAGCGGCTACTGCCGGTGCTACCCGCCCGCCGTGTACGACCTGCGCAGCGGACTGTGCGCCCAGAACAGCACCGTGCCCGCCAGCTTTCGCCACGACGACGACCTGGACCAGACCCCCAAGCCCGCGTGGGCCGACGCGCGGTGCCTGGCCCTGCTCACGCACGAGCTGGACAGGCCGCTGCCGTGCACCGTGCAGGCCGCGGCGCTCACCACGCTGGGCACGCTCGTGGTGGGCTGGGAGTTTGCCATCGACGTGCTCTTCAACGCCGACGACGTCACGGACTTCGTCAACCGCCTGCCGCGCCTCGCGCAGACCTACGACGGCGTCTGGTACCCGCGCTTCCAGTCCGTCAGCTGCACCTACCGCCGCGACGAGGCGTTCGCCTTTGACCGCAGCATGCTGCCCGGCAACTGCCGGTGCGAGATTCCCACCGGGCACGATGCCAGCGGGTACGACCCGTACTGCGGGCGGCCCACCCTCAATGCCAACGTGTACGCCAACATGGACCGCTTCGCCTTCTACGCCGGCCGCAACCTGCCCTTCAAGGGCGTCGCGCAGCTGCAGTACGTGTTCGTGGGGGGCACGGGCGCGCAGCGCGGCTTCCTGGCCGACACGCTCGGGGCATGGGCCACCGCCGCGGCGCGCAGTGCCACCGAGTTCTGGCGCGTGCTGACCCACACCATGTCCGGAATGGTCACCTACGTGCTGAGCACCGCCGCGGCCGTCTCCTTCCGGGGGCGCAACCTGCTGCAGAAGCCCAACAACTGCGACTGGGGCCTCGAGTTCGACGGGCCCGTGCGGCCCAAGTACACGGCAGTCACGACGGAGGAAGTGTTTAAGGCGCAGGTAGAAGCTTTTATGGCATGGAAGCCGTGCGACAGCTACTGCACCGACGAGATGCAGGAGCGGTACACGCAAATCCTGCAATCCGACCTGGAATGGGCGGCCGGCAAGGAGGCGGTCCTGCGGGCCCTCAACCGCATGCACGAGGCCAGGGTCATTCACGCCCGCAACCTGCAGACGCACGACGGCCACGACGCCACCTGCGCGCGCCGCGAGTACACCTCCAACGCGGGCTTCTGCGAGACCAGCAACGACGACAACACCTGCATGTGCAACCCCCTCCTCGCGCCCGCCGACACGTGCCTGTGCATCGCCTTCTACCCGCAGAAGCAGGCCTACGCCGCCAACATGACCGGCTCGTACAAGTCCACCTTCTTGGCAAGCTTCTACGGCACCAGCATGCCCTGGTGCCACTCCATGTTCCTCGAGTGGCGCAACTTCAACCAGATGAGCATGAGCGTCGGCATGCAAAACATGTGGGCGCGCATGGCCATGGCCAACCCCTTCGCCAACGAGATCAAGTCCGACTGCTTCGACGAGAGCGAAACCTACAACATCTCCCCCTACAGCCTGCTCACGCGCCTCTTTCAGCCCGACCCCGAGGGGGAGGGCTACATTGCGGTGGGCAACAACATGATCTCGCCGCAGGACCTGGCCATCTGCCAAGCGCTGCGCCGCAGCAAGGAAATACGCTGGTACAAGGACAACCCCGACACGGGCGGCGTCTCCTTTGCCTCGCACGGCCGCTGCTTTGCCAAGAACCACAAGGAGGACAAGTGCATCGAGGGCGGCTACGACCTGCGGGAGCTGGCCCTGCGCGGCTTCCCCAACCCCTACCAGCCCGGCCAGGACCTGCTGTGCTACCAGGACGCCACGTTCGTGGGGACAGTCATATTTGGGGTGACCATACAGGACATGGTGGGCGCACTGCAGCCGCCCGTGCCCGTGGACCTGATTGCACAGGTCATCGACGGTCCCATTTACAAAGGCGACCAGGCCAAGTTCTGCAAAGTGGCGCTGGCGGGGAAGCTCACTGCCGCAGACGGCTTTGGCGGCTACGAGGGCAAGCTCGGCGGCTGGACCGATGTGCCGGCGTACCGGGCGCGCTTGGCGGGGTTCGAGGTCGGCCAGGGCATTGCGCTGCTGCATCCCATCACGTGCGGGCCCGTGGCGCGCAGCGAGAGCCTCGTGTTCCAGCCCTGCCGCATGTCCTGCGAGACCTCCAGCGGCGCCGACATGTGCTGGTGCAAGAACATTGTGCACCACGACTTCCGCTGCAACATTGCCAACCTGCAGCGCGAGTTCAAGTGGAATGCCGTGAACAGTGGGCGACAGGTCAGCACCAACCGCATCAGCCTCCTCGGCATGATTCCCAACGGGGTGATCAAAGACGATGTGCTGTCCATGTGCGACAGAGATCGCTTGTGGGGGCACAAGATTGCCATCGCCGCCGACATGCTCACCGGAGGACCGGCCGTCAGCGGCGCGCGCAACGTGCGCGTCAAGATTGCCAGGGCACTCTTCAATATTTACGAGTACACCAGCGGCGCGCAGGACTACACGGATGCCGCGTTCAACTCGCTGGCGCACAAGCTCGTGTCCGGCGCCATCAGCAGCGCGCTGGGCGACACGAGCATGCGCTGCGCGTCGGGCCGCAACATGTGCCGCCCATGCACAAAGGACCCGCAGTGCTGGGCCAACCCGAGCGAACCCAGCTACTGCTACCCGCCGGGGGAATGCCCCACCGCCGAGTGCTGCACGTCGGGGTTTTATATGACCGTGGAGAACGGGTGGCCGCGTACCATACAGAAGATGCACTGGTATGGACCCGACATTTTTGAGTACTACACCCCCGATTGCTTCAAGAACCTTTGGGTCGTCCCGGCACCAAACGGCAAGTGCTACAGCAAGCGCAAGCGCTGCCAGGACCGCGGCATGTGCACCCCGCCCGTCTGCGCGCCCGAGACGCTGGCCTGCACCAGCGTGGCCACCGACGCCGGCAAGATATGGGCGCAGCAGACCACCATTGGCGTCAAGCAGTCCTTGGCGCGCTACTGCACGTTGCTGCAGGGCCTGCAAATGCTCATGTTCGACCTCGGCACCGACCAGGCCGGCGGCGAGGTCATCCCCACCGTCATGAAGGTCATCGACATCATCGCGCAAGTGTTCATGGAGCGCGTCATGACCAAGGCCGTGCTCGTCGTGCGCGTCGCGTCTGCCTTCATGAACGCGCTCGTCGACCCCAGCGGCCAGGCCTTCCTGGACTTCTTCAAGCCGCTGCTCGCCCTCTTCGTCACGCTCAAGATCATGCTCGTCACGCACGCCATGAAGTTCATCATGCTGGTCCTCGACATGACGCCCGCGCCCATCGGACCGCTCGTCAAGGCCGCCGCGGGCACCGTGTGCCGGGTCGGGTTCGGCTTCCTGGACTGGGTGCTCGCCCTGCTGTCCAACATTCCCTTCGTCAGCGCCGTCTTTCCCGGGGCGGGCCAAGTGGCCGGGCTCAGCTCCCTGTGCCTCACCACGGGGGCCAACGAGGCCGACTCGCCCATCCTGCACGAGGACTACGCCCGCCGCCGCCTGGGCAGCCGGCAGACCGAGTACGAGCACTTCCGCAACGTGCTCGACTGGAATGGCACCACCGTCTGCGCCAAGTACGGCCGGCGCGGCGAGCCGCCCGAGAACGAATTCTCCTACTACCACTGGCAGCAGTGCGTCGCCAACCGCATTCGCGTCGTGGTGCTGCGCCAGGCCTTCCAGCGCGACTACTTTCCCTGGACGCTCTACGACGACTACCAGCAGGCGCTCGGGTTTGCCATGAAGGTCGCGCACGCCGTGGTGCTGCACGCCACGCACACGGAGGCGTGGCTGCAGGAGAACCGCAAGGACCTGCCCGTGGACGCGGCACAGGATGTCATCAACATGGTGCGCGGCATGCGCCTGCCCATGGCCCCACTGGAGGCTGTGCGCCGCACCGTGCACGAGCACTACCCGCACCACGTCAATGACTCCAGCTCCATTGGCTTCGAGGTGCTGCGGATCGTCGAGGACGTGCGCACCATCAAGGTGCCCCACATGGACGCGCTGCGCCACTGGGACAAGCTGCCCGGCCACCTGCACCGCGCCGTGACAGGCGGCTTCCATGCGCTGCAGATGCCGCGCGGGGTCCACGCCGCCAAGCATGCACGCCCGCACTACGCCAAGCGGCGGCTGGCGGAAGACGATGCCCCGGCACCGGAGGAGGTGCTGAGCTGCCCAGAAGGCGGCGAATCGTGCATCAACTGCGAGGTGTTCGAGCAGGTGGCGTCGGGCGTCATCAACATTAGCGCGGCGACGGCCGACTTTTACGAACAGGACTATCCCGCCGTCACCGACTACTTTGTCGACCTGGTCAAGCACTTCCAGCACGAGAACCCCGACAGCCCCTACGCGCCGTTTCCGGGCGTCGACATGGCCTACACCCCCAAGCCCAGCGTCAAGCAGCCCCCGGTGCCCGCCCTCCGGCTCGACACGCCCGACCTGCTGGGCGAGCAGGACTGGGGCACGCTGCTCAAGGACTTCTTCTCGGTGGTGGACGACCGCAAGCTGCCCGTGTTCCAGCACTCCTTCTGGTACTACGTGCGCTACCCCCTGCGGCCCTGCGACTTCTACGGCATGAACTACGGAGCCTGCCAGGCGCCGCGCTTCTCCGTGGGAGATGCCATCACCGCGACACTGCGCGCCATGGTCGGCGTGTGGACCACGGGCTTTTTGACAGGGCTGCCGCTGCCCTTCCTGCTGCAGGTGCCGCTCATTGGGACCATGTACATGATCTTCCGCTACGGCTGGGTGCCGCGCTGCCTGCCCATGCTGCCGCCCTGCCTGCTCACGGACCTGCACGCCTGGATCGATGACGCGCTGCCCGACTGCCTCTGCCAGATGGTGCCCGCGCTCGTGATCAACTCCGACCGCTGCACGCGGGCCTACTGCACGCTGCCGACCACCAACATCGTCTACCAGAACTGCCCCGTGCGCGAGCTCGGCCTGGCGTGGCCTGCCGCGTACCTGCTGCGATGGCAGGTGCCGTGGCTGTTCCAGGCGGCACTCACCAGCGACTACCTGCCCGACCTGTCCGACATTAGCGAGCTGCGCGGCATGCTGGAGGATCTGCGGGACGGGGTCGAAACCACCCCGCTCGATCGCGCCTGCTGCACCCTCGAGATTGTTGATGTGCTGCTGCTGCTGCTCGCCATCAAGTTCCTGCTCGTGCTGCTGCAGCCCGTGTCACGGGGGGCCGTGCAGCTGCTTGTGGGCAACCTCGGCTCGCTCGCGGTGACCATGCCCTACCTGCTGCTGCGCGTGCCGGAGATGGCAGCAGATGATGACGAGGACGGCGTCATTTTCCGGGGGTGGGACGAGCCGGCCACTACAGTGGTGCAGGCGGCACCGGACATGACGCTGGAGAAGGCGGTGGAACTGTACATGCGAAGCCGCATCATGCAACCGCAGGGCGATGACTTTCTCCGCTACAGTTTCGACATGCAGGCGCGAGTTGTCGAAAGCGCCTGGCGAGACATGGGGAGCCCAGAGGGAGTCAAGACAGGGGAGCTGCAGGCAGCGCTTGTCAGGCGCTTTGAGGCGGAGCGCGGGGAAGAGGGGGAAGACCCGGGGGGAAAGGAAGAAGTTTAGGGGGAATGCACTACATGTACGGGTGCTGGCGAAAGGGAATGGGATGGGGAATTGGAATTGCTGCCCATGCGAAACAGACGATGGAGGGCTTTATAAGTACCCAGAGGTCACGCGACCACCCTCGAGGAGTAAGGGGCGTGCGGGAGCACGGGAATCACTATTGAAACTGCCAGTAACAAGGGTACCACTACCGGCCGTCCGAGTTGAGCCTACAACGCTTGAAGTCAGCAGAATAACGAGTCAAGAGAAGAACCCAAACATAACGACACGCAAAACAGCTTACACGACTTGGAAGAAGTCAAACGAAAATGAAGACTCGTCGAGTAACAAGTTGTGGCAGGTAGTTACATTTACTGACGAATTAGCAAAAGCACTCTTCAGCAAAGACGAACTGTGGGATCGGATAATAAATGATGCAGATAAGGGCGTGCTACAGGGCGGGGATGCGGTCATATGGGAAGTGTCCAAAATTACATATAGAGGGTTGTCAATTCCACCTCGGGATATGCTCGACAGTACATTTCAAATACCTTTCAATGAGGACGTCGAAAAACTTCTAGTGGTTTCACTCATCGTCAAAGATAAGGACTCTCAATTATGGAGATACACGATTAACAATGGCTGGAAAACATTTCTTTCCAGAAGAGCGGAAAATAATAATCAGACGGTTGATAAAGTACAAACAGTAAACGTGCTTGTAGATGGAGAAACGGTAACAAGATACCACGTGGTGCCGGATAATGGGCCATCCACCAGCGGAGTTCCAGTAAAGCAGAAAAATATGCCGGCCATTACCTCCATCCGCTTCTAGCATTATTACTTGCAGTCATGGCAACCGACGACGAGATCCAGCGCTGGTCCGCCGCCGTGCAGAGGCACCTGCCCGAGGCCGAGGTCAAAGGTGTGCTGCGCGAGGCCCGGGGCCTTCTCGTGCAGGTCCGCGGGCAATCCATCTCCGCCGAGGACATGGAGCGCTACGAGGGAATGCTGCGCCGTGCGGGCGCCACGGGCTGGAGCTGGAGCGTCGGGCCGGGAGGGGCGTCGATGCGCGTGCGGTTCGGGGGCACGAGAGGGTACAAGTGGCTTTGGGTAATTGGGGTACTTACAGTTGCAGCAGTGGGGGTGTACAGCCAATGAGCGCGGCACGCGTGTGTACAGGTCAGTACTATTAGGTATATACATGTTCTGCAATAGCAGTTGAGTTGATGGCAGAAAGATTCTTTTTTAATTGGAACTTGGGTTCCGAGGAAGAGGAAATCGACTTCGTGAATCAAATGAAAATTCTTAAAGCGCGCGGCGGAGACGTTACCATTGAGTTATACCAGGGCCACCTTCCACAACGTCCAGTTCCGCTTAGTTTTTTTGAAGGTATCGCATCGATCGGTGCTAAGGTAAGCGACTTACTGTTTAACGAAGTCACATTTACGGCTCAATACGCTAGTGCGATACGCAGGATGAAATGCAGCCGTGTTAATTTTGATGGCGGCACATTGCCTGCGGATGCTTTAAGACTAATGTCAAACTCCGACGACACACTGTTGCGAACCACACCCGTGGTACACTTGAGAATGTGCATTAAACTTGATGATACAGACGCGGTCAAACAGTTGTGTGTGGTACTGGCAACACCCGAGTTGCGCGAGTTTTACTTAACTGGTGACGCCCTCGAATCAGAAGCAAACACACAAGAAGCCATACGCTCACTCGAAATCGCGTACATCGGAAGAAAGAAAAGTCTTGATGGATACAACTTAACAGTCAACCTTACAGATTTACCACTACGACCAAAAGTAGAGTTAGATGAGGCCATGGAGACCCGAAAAAAACAACTATTCATGGCAGCACTGGTTGGACGAAAAAACAGATTGCCGGCAGAGATTATAGGCAAACTGCCAAAATTATTGTTGCGGTTGTAAAGTATTCATATAACTTTATAGCCGCGTCGCGAATCTGCTGGGTGACGGCAACTTTTGTATCGTACCATACCCTCCGCGCATGACATCCACCCTGCAGCGACTGGTCCAATCCGGGGTTGTGCACGCCAACGACGAGGTGGGCTTCCACTTCAAGGGTCACGACTTTGCCGCGCGCGTCTCAGCCGCCGGCCTGCTCTCGCACTGCACCTGGAACAAGAAGCCCGTGCTGCAGGAGAAGGTCGCCTTCGGCACGCTCACCGACTGGTGCGACACCTGCATCCAGGAGCTGCTGCACGAGTACGTCACGCGCTTCAGCAGCTGGAAGAGGGTGCGCCACGTGCCCACCAACACGCCGCTCGCCCAGCTGCGCGAGAAGGTGCGCGATGCGGCGGCACCCGCGGCGGATGCCTGCAACTGCGCCGGCCTGCAGTGCGAGCGCCGCAAGGTCCTGGCGCTCGAGATGCAGGTGCGCGACCTGAGGCGGGAGCTCGAGGACAAGAGCGGCGCAGATGTGGCCATGGCCGATGACAACCCGTTCCGGCTGCGATTTTAGATAAAATGTATACATGGCAAGTTTACACTACTTGGGAGCAGGGGGAGGAGGGGGAGGTATGGCAGAAACCACCATTATTGACTTACTAAGAAAGGGGATCGACGACGTGGCTGAAAAGCTGCGTCTCAATGTGTTAGCCGAGCCGAAATGGGACGGAACGGGCCTCGTTCAGCTATATGGGGCAGATCGCGTTGAGGTTACTATGGAGTACGCCGACGTCAGGTGGCCCGACCATGAAAGGGACCAGTATTTTGCCGTGTCGTTCGACGAAAAACGTGTTAAAATTAATGCAAACCATAACATAGCTGCGCCGCCGCCTCAAGATTCGCCTCTAGAGGGAGCAGCATTAGATGCCTACCTGCGCAAATATTATAAGGATAAGGTCTTAAATAAGGAATCCACATTCGACGTCGCGATAGAAAACGTGTATTACGGCGGCGCGCGATATGCAAAGCCCCATATGCTCACTGCACACGACGTGCTGTACGTGTGCCATTTGTTAAAGCCAAACAAAATAACGGTATTGGATCGATCGGCGCTGCTCTTTGACTATAAAGGCTGGGATACAGGTGACAAGGTAGTTAAAAAGCGAAACGCCGCCGGCAAGGATGAGTACTACGAATCCGAGGACAAAGATGGCGATACGACGGACATACCCCAAGAAAAATTGCCAATGTTTGCACTGTATGCACTGCGGCACATTTCAGATCCAAGCAATCCATTTACAGGTTTTTTCTACCGAAAACGGGACGACAACGTCGTAGGGATGTGGCGGAGCGCAACGGGTGGTCCACAAACACCCGCGAAACAGCCGGCTGATGGCGCTGGTACCACCCCAGAGTCCACTAAATTTAAACCATTTATTGAAAGCGTGAAGGACGTACTGGCCACGGATGATGTCTCAGCGCAGCAAAACGCTACTTTTTTGATAAGCGCCCTACAAGCTGGCAATGTGGACCTTACATGGAAAGTTTTCCTTGACCCCATTATAGTACTTGCGAATAGCAGCGACCCCGGAGGACCATTAGAGGCAGTCGACGCACGTAGCACCATAGAGGGTGGAAAAGAATTAAGCATTGACTCACCTTTTGTCAGGCAGCATGATGCCGACTTCGACCGCGCTAGAAGGATACAAGCACGACTACGAATTGCCCCAGCAGCTGCGCCGGCCATGGCAGCGGTTCAAAGTCCACAAATAGACCTCACACCTGTTGCGGTTCCCCGAGCGGCAGAACGGTCTCCTGAGGGATCGCTGGAGGCCATCAAAGCGGTGATAGATTTGGCGCCTAGTATCGCTGCTAAAGTGCAAGAAGAAGTGGGTCAGCTTGGTGAATCTACAAGTCCTTTTACTCGTCGCTTGCTTGCCAATAGCACGCCTAGCAGGCCCGCTGCGGCCGATATACAAGGCGAAGCAGCAGCAGTGGCGGCCGCGGTAGGAGGAGGAGGGGGTGAGGCCACAGTTCGCCCTGGTACACCTCAGGTAATGCCACTGGGAGAGCTACACAAACAGCAGGAATATCGAGCTGCAGCAGCAGCAGTGACGGCCGCGAGAGTAGGGGGGGGAGCAGGAGCTGCGGCCACGGGAGCAGAGGGAGCAGCAGTGACGGCCGCGGGAGGAGGAGCAGCAGCATCAGAAGAAGGAGGGGGAGCAGCGGCAGCAGCAGAAGGAGAAGGAGCAGACACAGAAGCAGACGCCCTCCACGCCTCCTTCTTCCGCCTCAAGTTCTAAACCTTCGTCGCCAGGACCGCGTGCGTCTCCGGCGGCACCAGCATGAACGCGCACACGGTGGACGCCGCAATGTGCACAAACTCCAGCCAGAAGGGCCAGCCGCTCCCAAGGGCCACCAGCGTCCCGGCAGCGACCAGCCAGGCGACCATCGCGGCCCAGTAGTTGTGCGCGCAGTCCAAGTAGAAGGCCAGCACCAGGAACCCCAGCAGGTACACCAGTATCGCGGCGAAGGCCATGCCCGCGTACACGGTGTGCGCATCCTTGTGCAGGTCCATCGAGTTCAGCACAAAGCCCACCGTGCCCGACAGCGTGAAGAACCCGCCCGTAAAGACCAGACCCATGGCAACGGGGTAGCCAATGAGGCCCTGCACATGTTCCGGTACGCCCAGAGTAGGGACCTGGGGAAGCTTGGCCTTCTGCCCGTAGCGGTGCAGCATGTGCACCGTGTAGTACCACTGCGACACCAGCACCCCGAAGCATGCCATGCTGAAACCGTTCAGCAGCATGCGGTGCTGACTCACCATCTCGCTGATCGTGGCGCAGTGGTCCGGGTCGGCCCCGCACGCACCGGCACCAAACATGGCACACACCAGGAACGGAGTGATGGCGGCCACCCACACGGGGTCCCACACCAGCTCCAGGGGCATATCGAGACAGGCGCGGGGGGACATAAGTACAGGTATATCGCGACTGGAGGGGTACTGGAGGGGTACGGTAGGGGTACTGTAGGGGCACTTTAGGGTCACTTTAGGGGCACTTTAGGGACACTTTGGGGCACTTTAGGGACACTTTGGGGCACTTTGGGGCACTTTAGAGGCCAGCAAGTGCGGCTATTGCGGGCGCACAACGCGGGTAGAGCGGCACAATTGCTGGCTATTGCGGGCTATTGCGGGCGGAAAACGCGGCCATTGCCGGCGGAAAACGCGGCTATTGCGGGCTATTGCGGGCCGTTGCAGGCCGAAAACGCGGCTATTGCGGGCGCACAACGTGTGTAGAGCGGCACAATTGCTGCATTTTTGGTAAATTATTTTTCATTTTTCTGATTTTTCTAATTTTTCTGATTTTTTTTTTGATTATCGCCGCTAGTCTGTATATAGACCCCCCCCTTTATATAGCAACGGCTATATATACGGTCTAATAACCTCGAGCTTTATTAACTAGAGAGGAACCAGAGACATCTAGTAGTAATGTGCAATGGACTAGAGATATATAAGTAGGCGTATGCGTGTTTATTAGCACTCAAAGGGCGACGGCGGCGTGAAGGCACATGCCTGGCGCAGCTGCTCAAGCTCCTGCACGGGGGTAACGTAACCCTGCATGCAGCGATACATGGGCGGGGATGGGGGGGACGGCGGCGCCATGGGAGGAGCGGAACCCGCAGCGCATGCCGGGCGCAGCTCCTCGAAACAGGCAGGCGGCGGCGTCATCGGCGGCGGCGTCATCGGCGGCGGCGGCGTCATCGGCGGCGGCGGCGTCACCGGCGGCGGCGACCACTCGACCACAATGGGCAGAACATCGTCGTCCTGATCGGGGCAGGCCGGCGGCGCCATAGCGGAACCCCGAGTGCCGGCCGGGGGGGTCCACCCGAGCGTAAGCAGCGCGCGCACAAGCGACTGCCCGGGGATCCGGTCGCGGAGGACGCCACCGGCCGTAGGCGCAGCCTTGCGCAGCGGACGCTGCGCCATGCGCGGCTTCCGAGCCGTCTTCTTGAAACAGACCGGCTTGACCATGCTCGCGCGGCGCTCAGCGCGCGCGGAAGCGGGCCATGGCGAGGGGATGCGGTCGCGCGCGCGCGCGCGCGGCACCTGCAGCGAAAGCGACTGCATCGGGCAGACGAGTGTCGCGGCGCCCTTTTGAGCGATCGGGGAAAAGGCGGAGTTGGCGGAGGCGAACATGGATTGGCTTTGGAAGATTTGTGATGGAGATCGGCCTCGAGCCATTTGACATAGCCAGAGAGTCAGCGCAAAAGTGGCCAGGCCAGTCCGAGGTGTGACACCTAACCGCCAAAGTGGCCGAAGTGGCCAGGCCCCACGCTGACTCTCTGGCTATGTCAAATCGCGAGAGAGCTCTTGAGCTCACAAATCATTCCAAGCCTCCACTATGACTCGCCTCCAGCTCGACCGCGCCTGCAAGGCCAAACCAACCCCGACCAAACCAACCCAGAGCAAGGTCATTTACAGCCACCCGTTCTCATTTGACCGTTGCCCGCTGCCGTTTACGGTCGCGCGCAAGACCGTGTACGTGTGCGCGAGCCGTTTCCGGGCGCCCGAATGCGACTTTACTATCAAGCCCTGGTAGACTCTTCTAATAAACCATGTATATTACATAGTTATATCAAGGCACATTTACTAGAGCTCTCGTTCGGCGCTGGCCGAGACCCAACGGCTAGCTGGATCGAGAGGCGTCGACAAAAAAAGCGCGTTTACGGGAGCCCGAGCGCCCAAGTCCAGATCGCGCTGACTCCCTGGCTATGTCAAATGCCTCGAGCCCGATCTCCATCACAATTCCTTCAAGCTTCCTTCAAGCTTCCTTCAAGCTTCGCCATGCCATCCCCTCTGCTCTCGATCTCCCTGCTCTCGATCCCCGAACACGCGCCGCAGCTCGTTTGGCGACAGGTTCCGGTGTGCGCCATGCGCGGCGCCAAGCGCAGGCGCCACGGCAGGACCAGTAACAAGCGCTTCGGCGGCCCTGCGCATGTGCGCTACTTGGCGCTGCGCAAAGCGGTACACAAGCGCAAGCGGGTACACTTATAAACGCTATACACACGGATCCAAAGTTAAGTGGTCTCAGTCCGGGCGTCAGTCTGAGCTTCAGTCCGAGCTTCAGTCCGGGCTTCAGTCCGAGCTTTAGTCCAAGCTTCAGTCCGGGTCCCAGTCCGAGCTTCAGTCCGAGCTTCAGTCCGAGCTTCAGTCCGGGCGTCAGTCCGAGGTGTGACACTTAACCGCCAAAGTGCCCAGAAGTGGTCTTAGTCCGAGCTTCAGTCCGAGGTGTGACACTTAACCGCCAAAATGCCCAGAAGTGATCAGAAGTGGTCTCAGTCCGGGCTTCAGTCCGAGGTGTGACACTTAACCGCCAAAATGCCCAGAAGTGCCCACAAGTGGTCTCAGTCCGGGTCTCAGTCCGAGGTGTGACACTTAACCGCCAAAGTGCCCACAAGTGCCCACAAGTGGTCAGGCCAGTCCGAGGTGTGACACCTAACCGCCAAAGTGAGCACAAGTGATCAGAAGTGCCAGGTCCCACGCTGACTCTCTGGCTATGTCAAATCGTGAGAGAGCTCGAGAGCTCACAATTCTACCCTTCCACCCCAATGGCCCGCACCAAGCAAACCGCGCGCAGGACGCAGCCGACCGACCGCAAACGGCCGAGCAAGGTGCTGCGCTGGCGTGCCAAGTCCGGATTCGACATGGGCAGCCCGCACCGCGATCGCCGCCTGTACTACGGGATCCCGTGCAACCAGCTCAACGAGTCCATCAAACTCAGCGACCTCAAGCGCTACGCCCTGGAGAAGCAGGCGGAGCAGCGGATCTGCGCGCGCCTCTGCGCAGAGATGCGCGCCTGCGGCATGGCGGACCCGGAGGCGCTTGCGCACCAGCTCTACGTCGCGGCCTACGAGCGCAACGCGCTGCGCGAGCTCACTAGCCTCGCCTGCTTCCTGGCCACTCACGCAAAAACCAACGGCGACAAGATCCCGCCGGAGTGCACTACCTGCCACGGCCTGGAACTATGGCGCCGCGGAATCATCGAGAGCGCGCAGTGCAAGCGCCGCGCGGCACTGGCGGCTCAGAGCAGCCCCGTCATCACCGTTTCGGCCGCGCAGGCCATGCACCAAGCCTTGAACGAGCATCGCCGCAACGTCGCCGGGGGAGGCATGACCGCGATCCACTGAGCGCGCGCATGGGGGCAAGCGGCGCCATTTTGGACCTTTGGCACCCTTTAGGAGCACCAGGGAGCGCTGTAGACGCCTATTTGACCGTAGCTAAAGGACGCCACGAACATTACGCTACAGCGCCTACAGGACCATAACAGCCCTCGCGGTCGCTTAAATATAACTTCCGGGTGACCCAATAGTATACTTTTGCACGTGGGAACACTGTGAATAGTCTCGCTATCATACTGACGGCCCAACGGCTATAATTTACAGCGTAACAGCAGATCCGGCCAATATTGACCCATAATTGCAGGTTCGTACTTTAGGTAGGTGTGGGGTTGCGCAGCTGAGACGAAAATAAGCACATTTACTGCAACTTCAACTGCAACTTTTACTGCAAGTGCAACTGCAACTTCAACTGCAAGTGCAACTTTAACTGCAACTTAAAGGATTTGCTCAGTCCGGGCCGTGGGACAGAAGTGGCATAGATTTACTGCAACTTGCACTTCAATGCAACTGCAATGCAACTGCAATGCACAGTCAGCAGCAACCAAGATATCTTTGTATCTTTGCTTATTCCTGGAAAGTTCCTGGAAAGTTCCTGGAAAGGTCCTGGCTATGTCAAATGGCTTGAGCTCTATCTCTATCACAATTCAAACACAACTCCACTATGGGCTCCTACTCGACCATCACTTCCCAGCAGCTCGCTCTGACCGTTTGCGGTGCGCTCCGCGCCTGCGTTTACGGGCACAGCTGCGAAACGCGCGCCATGGACCACGGCGCAGCCACGGTCACTTTCAAGCACGGCCGTTGGTTTGAGGTCACTACGGACCTTCTCAAGGGATCGAGCAAGCACTTCCCGGGGCTTGACTACGAAGACGTCGATGCGGAGACAGAGGTGGCAGAGTTCATCGGTGATGCACTCGATGACCAGCTGCCCATCGCCATCTACCCTGACGCGCAGGTGCATGTCGCGTTCATCAACGGACACGTTCTCCTGGCCTCTGCTTAACTGACTTTTAATACACTCATATAAATACATATATACAGCTCTAGTAGTAGAGACCTGGCATACTTAGTATATAACACCTTTAGGACACAACGGCATTTTACTAGAGGTCGGTAAAAAATGTGACATAACGTAACGGCTAACTAGAGTTTCCAGTTTTGGCTCAGTCCGGGACGTGGGACAGAAGTGGTGCAGATTTACTGCTAATTTCACTTGTATGCAACTGCAATGCAACTGCAGTGCAACTGCTATGCAACTGCAAGGTATCTTTAAATCTTAAGATCTTTGGTCATTCCTGGAAAGTTCCTGGAAAGTTCCTGGAAAGTTCTTGGAACATTCCTGGCTATGTCAAATGGCTTGGCCTTCATTTCAATCACAATTCTAAACCAACAACCAAGTGAATCACTTCCACTTTCACCAATGACCACCAAGCGCCCCCGGGAAGAGTCCACCAAGGATGAGCGCATGGCAATGATCGTCCGCGACCACGAAGCGGCGCGCACCATGGAGCGCCGGGCCATTGCGCTGATGGAGGGTGTCGACCGCGCGCTGATCGCCGAGCTGACCGCCGGTCACGACACCATGAAGGGCGCACTGATGGGCTGCGACGGCTACATTTACCCGGCAGACAATCATGCCCTGCGCCAGTACGTCGAGGCCAACGGCTACCGCATGCGCACGCGCGAGATCCGTTTCTTCTACTTCACCTACAAGGGCAAGAGCCACTGGATCCCGGTGCTCGCCGGTGACCCCCCCGTGACCGTGGCCCGCCTGCTTCACTTCCTGCACCCCCACGAGGCGGAGGAGCTCACCCTAACGGCTGATGGCACCCCTCTGGCGTGGAAGGACCGTATCCCGTGCGATGCGCTGCTGCGCACGGCGGTGCTTGAGGACCCCATGGTGCTGCGCGTGTGCACCGATCCGGGTCAGCAGGCCGACGGGCAGGAGCCCTGCTACGGCGAGTGCTCCCGCCCTATGTGCAAGCACTACTGGCACCCGCCCCGCCCGTCCTCGCCGGTGTACGCGGTCCAGAGCCGTTTCTAATAATACACCTTCATTTTCGTCGACATAAAAGGTGGTACACACAAAAGTAGGATGGAATGTTCCAGATTTGCGCACATTCCTGGAACGTTCCTGGCTATGTCAAATGGCTCGACAACTCGTTCCCTCACAATTTAAAAACCATCCACAGCATGTCGATCTCTCGCTCCATCACGTTCCCGCAGCTCGCAGAAGCCGTTTGCGACGCGATCACGGCCGGTATTTCGCGGCACTGCCGCATGGCACGGGCCATGAGCATGGGGGGTGCCGTGGTCACTTTCAAGGACGGGAGGTGCTCAGAGGTCACCGCGAACCTGTGCAAAGGATCGCACAATCACTTTCCGGGGATGGACCTGGAAAACGTTGATGTGGAGACCGAGGTAGCAGAGCTCATCCACGAAGTCCTGGGCGTGAAGCTGCCATCGGCCGCGTACCCCGACGCAGAGCTGCGGCTTGCATTTCACAACGGACACGCTATCCTGCGAGCATAGTAAAAGACACAGAAGTGACCAAGTGCAATACAGCTGCAATTAGATCTTTTCACATTCCTGGAAAGTTCTTGGAACGTTCCTGGCTATGTCAAATGGCTCGACAGCTATTTCCCTCACAATTCAATCCAAGTCTCCACTATGACCACTCACCAGCATGCTGCCGCCGTTTGCGGTGCGGTCACAACCGGGCTTTACGACCTCACCGGCTTCGAAGGAGCAGATTTCCCGGGAGTGGACAAGGCCCTGATCGGTGGGACGGTCTCCGTGGACTTCAGCGGTGGCCGTTACGCTGGGGTCAACGCGACCCTGCCCAGCCGTTTCTAGTAATACATCTGTATTCCCACTTTCGCGTATTGAGCTGTTAGGTCGACATATGTAAAATGCTTTGACAGCTATCAGCATCACAATTCTTAACCAACACCACTATGGATAGTGGGGGAGTCTTTGTTTCAGCCGCATTCATACAAGCACTACTAAGCGAAGCCACAGAGACCATTGGTGGAATTGCGTAGAATCTCCAGGTATCGAAGATGTGTCCCGGAGGGAGTTGCTGGCAATAGCCACACATTGGGCTGTGCCAATATTACATCGATTGCATCCATGTGTCGATGCACCTGGTGACATGCATCGGGGCTCAGCACACCAAGGACATATGCAGCTGCGAGAAGCTTCATTTGATTACTGCAGCGGCATTTATATATAGCCCTGCACGGCCAGGCACCAGGGCACACGGGCATCATATTAATGAATTTATTTATTGCGGTGGGGAGGGTGTCCTTGGCGCTCTTGGTGGGGATGGGGGGCATCTGGGCTTTCATGCGGGCC
>VMHT01010217.1_pt1 | contig 24668 bp, 20 predicted proteins | sample 4693611 | NCBI WGS metagenome assembly VMHT01 (sample SAMN12280063, study PRJNA550983) | marine metagenome | isolation source: seawater sampled from same location over 5 years 0.02-0.2 micron viral filtrate | place: USA: collected off the coast of southern California halfway between the port... ...
AAACAACGTCGCTCGACTGGAACGCATCGGGGCGCGTATTGTCTCTATGGACCCCGGGCGCCTCGAATGGTACGGGGTGGTCGATCGCCGCATGGCTCTGTTTTCATGGGCGGTGGGCGAGGCCGACATCGAGTGGTATTATCGGATGGAGGAAGGATTTCCCTCCCGCAAACCCCTCATAGAAGCATGACCTCCCATGCACGAGGGGCGCTCATGGTCAAGATCAATCGCGTGTACACTGGAGGAGGCGACAGCGGGGAATCCTCCCTTGTTGACGGTTCTCGACGAGCAAAATCCGACGTGCGTTTCAACGTCGTGGGCACCTGCGACGAAGTGAACAGTTGGCTTGGCATGGTGCTTGCCGAGGTTCATCGCCTCCCAGATCACGAAGACGGCGGAGAGCGCACCAACGTTCAGCGGGTTCAAACGGTGCTTACAGAGGCGCTGTCCCGCGTCCAAAACGAACTCTTTGACCTCGGCGCTGAACTTGCTTGCCCGCCCGCCACGCTTCCCGATTACATGGTGCTCATTTCTCAGGGACAAACCGATGTTCTCATGGATGAAATGGACGCTTGGCTTGACACGCTTCCTGAACTCACGAGTTTCATCCTACCGGCGGGCTCTCCTCCCATTTCCTGCATGCACGTGGCTCGAACGGTGGTGCGACGCTTGGAGCGAACGATGGTTCAGCTCATGGAAGGTGAAGGGAAGGACGCCGTCCGCCCCCTCGCACTGGTGTACGTCAACCGGCTTTCCGATTGGCTGTTCGTGATGGGGCGTTGGGTCAGCATGATGCTGAACGAGGAAGAAGCCCTTTGGGTGCCGCTTGGCATGCGTTCAGCGGAGAAGGGTGTGGCGCATCGAGTGAACCAGATGAAAGCCAACGACGACGATTTCGAAGCCCTCTGATCACTGCGTACCGTAGAGGTTCACGTATTGCTGGGCCAATCGAACCACGCTCCTGGTTTCATCGTGGGTGATGGTTTCCAGCGCCTGTTCCCAGTCCAGCCACAGGTAGCCTCGATGTTCGTGGGACAGTTCAACGCTCATTTGTTCGGTCTCTGCAACGTACCAGTAGACTTCCTTGTTGCGGCGTTTTCCTTTGTGGCGGAAGGAATATTCAGAGCGTTCAACAAAGCCGTCCAAGACCGCAACCTGAGTGATGCCCGTTTCTTCAGCGAGCTCACGAAGCATGGTGGATTGACGGTCCTCGTCGTCGGTTTCAACGTGGCCCTTCGGCAAATCCCAGTGCCCTTGGGGGTACTGAAGCAGGAGAACAGCACCGTAATTGACCAGGACAACACCACACGAAGTCTCCATGTGGCCCTCTCAACGCTTCTCATTCATGGTCATAACGGGTGTTCACCACCCAACCTTGATGGACATGGGGGGGCGGCAATGAACCATGACCATCGTGCCGTTGCGAGAGGACGAGGTTCCCGAATACTCGCACATCGTTGCCGATTCGGACATGGACGGCTTGTTTGGAGCGGCGGTTCTGAAGGCGTTTCGTCCCGAAGCCACCGTCATGTTTTCTCATGCAGCAGCGCTGCGGGGAGGCCTGGTGGACGAGCACATCGACCGAACAACCGTGCTCGTGGATTTGCCGTTCCATCCAGCGTGCGGGTGGTACGTTGACCACCACCTCACGAATCGTCCCGACCAAGCACAGGCCGTCTCGTTTGAGGCGGACGGCGGAACGCAGCACTGGGAAGCTACGCCTTCTGCAGCACGATTGGCGTACGACCTCCTGGTGGACATAACCGATATGGAGCATTTGGCGCCGATGATGCCGGTGGTCGACGCGTTGGATTCGGGGGGGATTTCCAAGGAAGCCTTCCTCGCTGACGGTCCGCTGTTGCAACTTTCGAGAACCTGCACCTCTCGGGATTCCGAGTACATGCTGCATCTGGTGGACCTTCTCGCCAACGGTGCTTCCTACGAGGCGTTGTTGGCCGACCCCATCGTGAAGCAGCGCTGTCGTCAAGCAGCTGCAGAACGTGCTGTTGCACAACGCCACGTGGAGGCCAACACCACCGTTCACGATCGCTTGGCTGTGTGCCGAATGGATGAATCGGGCCTGCGCAGCAACGGCTACCTCGTCACGGCGTGGGTGGGCGAGGCAGCTGACGCATGCTGCATCGTTCACGGGTACGCCGACGGTGATCTTGCGAACCCCGAACGTCCCCCGCTCTCAGCCAGTTTCTACGCCAATTCCTTCCTTACCAACGGACAGGGGACGTACGATCTCTCCAGGATGGCCACGTCGCTTGACCCGACGGGCGGCGGCCATGCCAACGCGTGTGGGTGTCGAATTCAGCCTCCGGGGCTTGAAGCCAACATGGACCACTGGCTGGAGATGTGGGCGAATCGAGACGTCGTCTTGAAGCTCTGACTCAGAACTTACGCGTCATCGTGATGTTCGAGGAATTTTCGATGTCAATTACCTCGTCCTCGTCGTCCATCAGGGGCTCTTCAGCGGGAACGGGTTCGGCCTTCAGTCGCTTCACCGTTGCTTTGAGGACTTCAAATTCAATCTCAAGATCTTCGAGAGCATCACGGGTTTGCTCGATGTGCTTCTCAACACGGGCCAACACCTTGTTGACTTTCTTGAGGGTGCGTTCCTCTCGTGCCATGGCTGTCCGTCACCCCTCGTGGATTTGAAGGTTCTCAACCGGAAACGGCCTCATTCTTGTTCAGATTCTTCTTTCGAATGACCAGCTTGATCGGGGTCCGTCGGCGTATCATGACCGGTCGGGGAGGCTCGCAAAAACGCAGGAGCCCACCAGTTCCACTTGCCCATGAGGCGCATCGTGGACGGTACGACCAATGCCCGCACCAGCGTTGCGTCGATAAAGATGGCAAGGGCGAGACCCAGTCCGATCTGCTTGAGGATAATAACCGACGAGAGGCCGAAGGCGCTGAACACGACGACCATGATGGCGGCTGCACCGGTGATGAGGCCCCCGGTCTTTTGGAGCCCGCTGGCCACCGCCAAGGTGTTGTCCCCCGTGCGTTCCCATTCTTCGTGAATACGAGAGAGCATCAAAACTTCGTAATCCATGGAGAGTCCAAAGACGATGCAGAACATGATGACGGGGTTGCCTGAGTCTATTGGCTGCGGGGTGAAGTTGAGAAGTTCTGCTCCGTAACCCCACTGGAACACCCACACCAGCATGCCAAAGGAGGCCGAAATGGACAGGATGTTCATGGCGATGGCCTTGATGGGTATGACCACCGAGCGGACTTGCATGAAGATGAGGAACGTTGTTGCGCTGAGAATGAAGGCCAATGCCCTTGGAAGGTTGTCGGCGATGGCGTCGAGGTTGTCGGCGTTGTAGGCTGCAAAACCAGCGACGAGAAGCCGGTCATTTTCGCCCGTCAGTTCATCGAGGAAGGAGTCTCGCTCACTGCGAACATCCTCCACCAACTCTCGCGAGTCCACGTTGGTTTGGGCGCCCTTGAGCTGCAGGGACATCATCGTGGCGTTCTCACCAACAAAGACTGCCCGAAGACTTTCTCGTACGGCGACTTGCTCGGGCAGCAGGACTTCATCAGGAGCGTTCCAATAGTCCACGACTTCGCTTGCATTCATGGCGGGTGAGGGCAGGCCTACGCCAATGCCCCCTTCGACCCTTGAATCGTTCAACAATTCTGTCAAGTAGGCGTGCTGAGCCCGCAGATTTACCTCACTCAGCGGGTCTGAACCGTCGGTGTCGATAACAATGAAAATTGAGTTAGCTGCTTGGTCGGGCCACTGCTCATCGATGAGTTCCATTCCGAGTCGAGATTCGTCATCGGGGGGCAACGCTTTCCACGAAGACAAGGAGAATTCAGCGTAGGCGAAGGGCAGCCCCGCTCCGATGAGCAGAATCAGCGTGGGAATGAGCACGGCCCATGGACGGTCCATGACCCGCTTGGCGATGCGCGCCCACGTACCGTCGTCCCTAGCGGACATGTCGAGTGCGAACGGGATTTTCCATTTGTTAACACGATGGCCCAGCCACGCCATGACGGCAGGGAGCACGATGGTCGAGTAGACCATGGCGATGGTGACGGCAATGGTGCCACCAATGCCCAACGATGGAAGGGAGGTGTTTGTGAAAAACAACATCCCCATCAACCCGATGGCCACCGTGATGCCCGAATAGAACACGGCCTTGCCGGCGGTTGCACTGCTCATGGCGGTGGCCGTCCGGATGTCGTGGCCCCGCTCAAGTTCCTCTCGAAACCGGTTGACCAAAAAGAGCGAATAATCGATGGAGACGCCGATACCGATGAGTGAGATGATGTTGGTGGCGTAAACGGTGACGTCGGTCACGTTGGACAGCCAGATGGTCATACCGATGGCTGCAAGAACGGTCCCTACGCCGACCCCGACGGGGAGCAGCGCCGCCATGATGGACCCGAACACGATGCCCAAAATCATCATGGAAAGAGGGCCTGAAACCAACTCTGCTTTGATGAGGTCGTTCTTGATTCGGTCGTCAAACGTCCAGTCGACAGCGATACCGTCGGTTCGCCAACTCTCGTACGGCGCCTCGATGGACACCGTGTCGTGCAGTTCGTTCATCAGCGATTTTGCATCTTTGCGGTTGGTCGTGAAAGTGATTTTATTGATGGCGTACGTTCCGTCATCGTCAACCGCCACTACGTCGTCTCGATCAACCTCGTCAACGTTCCATGAGTATTCAATCACCACCTGACTGTGCGCCTCAAAGTCAGCCAGGGCAGAACGCACCGCTTCCTGCCACGCTTCATCGGTATCGTTGAGGGTTGGATGGTGCACCAGGTAGCGGAAGGATGGGCCTCCGTCGCCGTCGTCGCTGGCGAAGCGCTGGTTGATGAGTCGGCCTGCATTCACCGATTCCACATCGTCCTCACCGAACCCTTCAGCCCAATCTGCTCCCATTCCGATGAGGCCGGTCATGAGGAGGCATGAAACCAATCCAAATGCGATCATCGTTTTTTTCCGGTCGTAGATGAACAACCCTAGTTTGTAGAACGCTCGGTCTTTGAGCGCGTTGGGGTCCGTTGCGCCTTCCACATCCCACCCGAAAAAAATGGGGTATTTGAATCGGCGTTATGGGGCCTGTACTCGAACCCGTCGGTCAGCCTGTCATGAGCGTGCGTTGAGCGACGGCGATTCAGCCCAAGACATCGAAGGTGTAAATGAAGCCTAAGAACGCGTGAATGAAGACCATGTAGACGATGAGGTCGGCCGCCCGGCCGTGCTTGATTTTCGTGGTTTGAAAGGACTCACCTGCTTGACGTTGGGATCTTGTCTGCTTTCCCAGACGGGTCATGAACACCATCAAACCAAAACCCACTGGGCCCATGAATCCGTGCAACGATTGCGGCACGAGGGAGGCAAGCACCGCCTTTCCGTCGTACCATCCGGTGAACCCTCGGGCTGTGAACGCCACGAGGATGACACCGCCGGTGGCCCAGAGCAATCGTTCACCGTTGCGCTCGTGCCGGGCCAGATGCTCGGCACGCGCTTCGCCTTTCAGCTCGTAGGACTTCTTTCGCCAGGCGTACTGCCACCATATCCAAACCACCAGACCGCTTGCTAAGAGCGGATGGAGCAAGAGAACAATCGTGGTGATGACGTCCATGCAGTCTCGTCTACGGGGAGATGGCTTTGGTTCATGGAGGTATGCTTTACGCTCTCAAATTGATGAAGCAACCGCATCGGTGGGTTGAAATGGCTCCCGTCGTGGCAAGAAGTGAGGGGATGAAAGGTTGGACGAATCGTACATGGAAACCTGCCTCAAGGCAGCGTTTTCAAAACCCAAGTCGGGTGCCGTACGCGTCTCAATCATGAACCGTGAATCCGCCTGGAAGATGCTTGACAAACCGCTCAGGGCTCATCTCGTTATCGCAGCTCACGAACAAGAGCCACCTGCATCCGACGACGACGATGAGGCCGCACCGCGTCGTCCGGCAATGAACCGGCCGCGTGGTCGCATGCGTCGCTCCGGCCGGCAAAACGGCCCCGCTCACATGCAGTGGCTGCACGCCCCGCAGGCCGTGATCGACGAAGCACCCTACACCACAGCCTACCAACTCGCAACCTTGCTGGTCCACAAACAAATGGAGGAAGAGCATTGGGACGAGGCATGGAATGCACCTGAACATCTTCTTCGCGAGACGTGCATGGTCGAAGGGGTTCACCCCGTGTGGCACCTCATCGGCGAAAAAACGCCACTTTTGGGTCAATTTCTTGCCTTTCCTAAAGCAAAAGCCTCGAAAACCAAGGCCGCTGCAGCCATGGCCACGGATTTCTTTTGGATTGACCCTCGAAACAAGGATGAAGTCATCACGGTCCTGAAACTCGCCGGTGCCGGCGTCAACGATCCCGACATCAAGGTCGCACTGCAGAAGGCCACCAACCAGATTTCCGGTGGGCGTAAACTGGATCTTGAACCGCCGTTGAGCAAGCTCACCGATGCCATGGCGTTCATCACGGTGTTGCTGGCGCTTCACGGGGGGCACGAAGTCAACAAGGCTGTTCGAACGGCCGCCTCAAAAGCCGATCCGGAGTTGGCGGGTGCGCTGGAGGACCTCGAACGCCTCCTGGACGGCCAGGTGGCCGACTGGGGCGAGTTGATGGCCATTGAACGAGAAGATTCCCTTTCCAACGCCCGCCGGAGTCTTGGCTGGCAACACGCTCCTCCAGAGGCAGAAGGTTGCTCCGCCGCTCAGTTGGAAGCAGGCCTTCAACTCCTTGAAGACGCAGGTGTGCACGAAGGGCGAGACCGTTTGACGTGGTGGCGCCTCAACGCTCTGCTGCGAGAAGGAAAGAAAGACGAAGCCATGGACGTGCTCGATCTGCGCCGTCTTGACGCCTCATCGGATATCACCGAACTGCTCCCCCTGGTGGTTTCCTTGGAAAGCGAACGGGCCAATCAATGGCTTCTTCGGTTCATGGACGCTGTTGACGGACAGGCTCTCCTTCACGTTCTTAACGAGGAGCGCCTCACGATGGAGCTCCGTCTCAAGGCCGCTCAACGATTGTGCGATGAGCGGGGAGCGATGTGGGAAGAAGGACGGAGTCTTGCCCTGACGATCTTGCTGCAAGCGCTTGACCTCGAGCGCTTGACCGTGGCGTTCACTTCCGACCCCATGCTCCCACTTACCCACCCCTATGCGGCCCTTCTCGTCAGTCATTTGGCGCCCGCCACCTTCGATGCTTCGCTGAAGGAGCAGGTCTACACCTGCCGAATGCAAGCTCTTCAAGCCATCCACGGCGCTGAACTTCCCGACGTGCTGACGCCGTTGGCCGAACATCTCCTTCTTTTGATGGAGGGCATTTACAAGGAAACGCCCCAGGTGGTGGAGGTGCTCAATGCGGCCGCCCTCAAAGCGTTCTCTCCCATCAGTCGAGCTCTGGCCGGGGACGGCGTGGTCAGTCCAAAGCACATACGAAACATGGGCAACAGCCTCGACCAACTTCGTTTAACCCCGATTGAGCGACGCCTGTTCGACGTCATGCTCCTGACCTTGACCATGAACGGTCATCTGCAAGCCCACAACATTGGAATGGCCAAAGCCAGCGATGCGGAGGAACTCGACCAACTCCTTCTCGACCCTGTGCTTCCGTTCAGACTCATCAATTCGTATTCTGTCCTGATGGTTGAGCATGATCTCGGCCTGCCCAACCTCGTGACTTGGTATCAGAAAAACGACCCGTTGTCGCCTTGGGCACCGTTGGCTCGCGCCGCTCTGTTTGCGTCGACAGGGGACGAACTCAACTCCGCTCGAGAATATTCCCGAGCAGCTGAATTGTTCACGAAACTCCGAAAAGCCGGAGGCGCAACTTCGGATGAAGTCACCGATAGCGACGATAACGATTTCGTTTTGGCCTTGCCGTTGACGCTTTATCGAAAGTCGCTCATCCACTACGCTCACGCCACATCGTGGTCGGGGGCCGTTGACTTGCTCGAGAAAGTACCGTCTCCGAAAACAGCCATCACCGAGCGTTTCAAACTCTACCTCCGGGTGTGCCATGTCTCCAAATCAGACACCAACGCAGCCGCACGGCTCATCCGTCAGCATGTTCAGCAACGCATCACCGTTCGAGAGGAGGACGTCGAAGGCAACGTTGTTGAAAAGACCCGTACGGTCTACAACGAGGAAGAACTTGACCTGCTTCGAAACTATCCGTTTGAGCAAGCGCACCTCCTTCCTCCAGAACCCTTCCTCGGCCGAGTAACCGCAGCGTCGACCCACATCAGCCGTGACCTCCGCCGTTCCCGAACTCAATACCAGCACCAGTTCCGTCAGGCCATGCAGAGTCCCTCTCCGTCCATGGAAGAGATTTACGAGATCGCCAAGAGCGCCGCCGAGGAAGTGGCGTTTGAAGGCCTCATGTACCTCGAACGAGCACAAAATTCGACCAAGTTTTCTCTTACAGCTCGCAACCGCCTCGCTGGCGTTGAGCAGGCGCTGTTCTCGCAGTACAAGGACGACATTCCCACCTCGAAACGCCGCTTCCTCCACAATCTCTCGCTCACGCCCCTCGTGATCGTGGACACGAACGTTTTGGTTGATGCTCTTGTGGAGAAAATGTACCAGCAGTTGGACCTGGTCTACGAGACGAACGTGAACATCATCGGTTCAAATCAGTTCCATCGAATCCTTCTTCATCACGCTCAAGCCAAGTGCTTGGTGATGATGATTCCCGCCGATGTACGCAGTGAATTGAAGCAATTCGCCAAAGATAAGCGCTTGATGCCTCGGTTCAAGAGTGCCATGGTCAACGACGATAAACTTGAGGAAACCCTCACCGAATCGGTCATGATGGACTTGGTGAACGACGTGCTTTTGGAATACAACACGTGGTCGGCCAGCAGCGACATGATTGCAGGTGTTCCCGATGACTCGGATGAGTTGAATCGCTTCTTGATGCGCCACAGCGATGTGTTTGAGGAATTGACCGAGTTGAAAGGGTATCGCGGGACTACGTACCGAACCGAACTGGAAGGCAGAGCGATTTACCCCGAGAGCACGGACCTTGACATTTACCGACTTGCAACCCACCTCGCCTCGCTTCCCTTGCCCAACATCGGTGCCGTGGTCGTGGCGACCATGGACGGGGATTTCACCCTCGTGGACCGAGCCATTGAGGAGCGCTTCGGGTTCAGCGTTGCCAAAAATCACCGCTCACTCAAGCCTTTGCTCCAACGCCCGTCCAAGTGAACGGCTCACCTCGGCAGTCGATTGGTCAGTCGCTGGTGATCCAGTTCAAAATTTGATTGTACTTTGAATCGCTTTGATACGGAGGGTGATGCCCTGCAGACGGGCTGTGCACCTGTGTACAATCCGAGAATTTCTGTGCAAGCGCCGGGGCCATGTCTTTGAAATTGTTGTCGTTTTCACCTGAGAACACCATGGCTGGCGTGGAAAAGGGTGCGGCTTCATTGATGGTGTCGATCAAGCCTTCGTGCGTGGTCGGTAAGTAGCCGTTGTACATCAGCACTTTCTCGAACGTGTTTTCGGAGTTGGCGAGGTAAACCGGAATCATCGCAGCGCCTTGGGAATAGCCCAAGATGGCGTGGAAAGGACCTTCCTGCTCAACGATTTGATCGAGGTAGGAAATGGACGAGTCGGCCCATCCTCGGTCGGTCGTGGGCTCGCCTTTTCCTCCCGGTGGGTCTCGAATCCAGACGTTGTTGCTCTCGGGTGAGCTGGCAAAGAAGAATTCGTAATCGCTCAAGCTTGCCATGAGGTCCTGCATGCCCTGCATGCTTCGAAAGCTGTTGGCCGTTTGTCCGCCGCCGTGGAGGGCGAGGATCTTCAACGGCCCTTGTGGACCGATTTGGCTGTCGGAGCACCCCACCTCATTGACGGTCTCGCCACTGGGGGTGTTGGGGCAGGTGTCAACGTCGTTGCTGACTCCATCGTTGTCGTCGTCCTTTTGCGATTCTGAACATCCAAAGGTGTCAACCTGCTCTCCAGCGGGCGTGCCCGGACACGCATCAACGTCGTCGGTGAGCCCATCCGCGTCGGTGTCCTTCTGAGCATCCGCACACCCTTCGCTGTCCACGTTGGCACCCGTGAGCGTGTTCGGGCAGAGGTCGTTTGAGTTCACCACGCCATCGCCATCGTCGTCGGTTTCGGAATCGGAACACCCGTTCGAGTACACCGGTTCACCAGCAGGGGTGTCGGGGCAGGCATCGACGTCGTCGAGCACTCCGTCTTGGTCTTCGTCGCCAACGGGCTCGGGCGGCAAAGGTAGATTCACGCTGATGCTTTGTTCGGATTCGTCAAACATTCCGCATTTGGCCACCAAGAACCCGCTCGTGCTGTGTTCTTCCGTGTCGAGCGAAAGGGTGTAGGTTCCGTCAGTCTCCGACAGGTTTCCTGGGATGAACATGGCAGAGCTCTGATCGCTCGGGCGGTACTCCACCGAACAGGTTTCAGGGAATTCATGGAGAACCGCACCTTCAACGATGCCCAACGTTTCGTTTTCGGCCGGGGGGGTCCATCCAAACGTAAGGCGGACATCGTTCTCCTCGGGTGGGCTGATGACGAGCATGACCGGGTTTCCTTCGCTCTCAAGCCCATCTGCGTCGTACGCAGTGATGGCGAGTACGAACGAACCTGGCCCGGTGATGCTCGTTTGCGTGGACCACTTTCCGGAGGGGAGAATGCTGAGGTTCATCGCTTCAATCACGGCGAAATTCTCGTTCAGAACGGACAGCGTAACCCATGAGGTTGCCAGGTTTTCGTCGTAGACGTAGCCCTCAACAGAAACCGGCGTTCCGTCCCAAGTTGCCGTAATCTCTTGGTCGATCATAAGTTTGGGCGGGTAATTGTCGACCTTGCTTTCTTCTTGTGGCTCTATTTTTTCGTCCTCAGTGTCAACCGTTGCGGTGTTCAGTGAGTACACAACTGCACCTGAACTGCCCATGATGACAGCGACGAGTAGGCTGAGTGCGATGGTCTTGGTGTCCATGACCGGCTCTCCCCTGAACCGACTATAAGACTGTGTGCTGGGTTGCCCACAGTCGCTTCAGGGTCATTTTAGACCTCTTCCAGCCCTCACATGTGTTGAATCATGGCTTCGCCGAACGCACTGCACGACAGCAGCGTGGCGTCGTCCATCAATCGTTCAAAGTCGTAGGTCACCGTCTTGTTTGAGATGGCGCCTTCCATGCCTTTGACGATGAGGTCGGCAGCTTCTTTCCAACCCATATGGCGCAGCATCATTTCAGCGGACAGAATGAGGGAACCGGGGTTCACCTTGTCCTGTCCGGCGTACTTGGGTGCAGTGCCGTGGGTTGCTTCAAAGATGGAAATCCCCGTGTCGTAGTTGATGTTTGCACCAGGAGCAATGCCGATGCCGCCAACCTGTGCAGCCAAAGCATCGGAGATGTAGTCCCCGTTCAGGTTCATGGTGGTCAAAACGCTGTATTCTGCAGGTCGAGTGATGATCTGCTGAAGCATGGCGTCGGCGATAACGTCCTTGATGAGGATGGTGTTTCCCGTTGTGGGGTTGGTCAGGGTGCACCACGGACCTCCGTCAAGTTCGGATGCGCCAAACTCCTCCTTTGCGAGGGTGTAGCCCCAATCTCGGAAACCACCCTCGGTGAACTTCATGATGTTGCCTTTGTGGACGAGCGTGACGCTGGGCTGGTCGTTGTCCAGTGCGTACTGAATGGCAGCCCGAACGATTCGTGCAGTTCCTTCTTTTGACACGGGTTTGATGCCGATGCCTGAGGTGTTGGGGAACCGAATTTTGTCGACGCCCATCTCGTTTTGGAGGAAGTCAATCACGCGCTTGGCGCCGTCGCTTTCGGCTTCCCATTCAATGCCGGCGTACACGTCTTCGCTGTTTTCACGGAAGATGATCATGTCCACGTCCTGAGGGGCTCGGACGGGAGACGGTGTTCCGTCGTACCAGCGAACTGGACGTACGCAAGCGTAGAGGTCAAGCTTTTGTCGCAGGGCGACGTTCAGGGAACGGATGCCACCACCAACGGGGGTGGTGAGCGGCCCTTTGATCGAGACGAGGCCTGATTTCATGGCGTCAAGCGTGTCCTGAGGCAACCATTCTCCGGTGGCGTTGAAGGCTTTCTCACCAGCAAGCACTTCGGACCACACGATGCCCTTTTCTCCACTGTAGGCCTTGTGCACCGCTGCGTCGACAACACGAATCATGACCGGCGTGATGTCCACGCCAATGCCGTCTCCTTCGATGTAGTGGATGATGGGGTCGCTGGGAACACTGAGGGTTCCATCGTTCATGGTTACCGGTGTACCTGTCATGTCGCTCGCTTCACCCACAGACCTCTCCTTCAAGAATCAACCGCCCTTGGCCTGTCCATGCAAGGGCGCGTGGAGTGGACCGGCGGTACGACAATGGACGGCATCAACGCCGCAGGACAGCGAATCTCAATGGATTGGGAATCCGGCCCCTCACCCATGCAACTCACGCTCCAAATGGTGGGTGCTTGCTCACTGGTGGACGTGGTTGTTGGACTGAAGGACCGCCCATTCACCGCTGCTTGGGTGGAGATGGATTCCGTTCGGGCTGAGGAGTCTCCGCGCCGTTTTACCTCCATGACGATCGTCTACCACGTCGTTGGCGATGTGCCCAAAAAACTCGTGGAACGAGTTGTCGCAAAAAGCCACGAAAAGTACTGCAGCGTGTCCAATTCCCTCGATCCAACCCTCGCCATCGACTGGCGGGTTGAGGTTGAGTTGCCCTCAGAGAGTTGAGGGTCGTCCTTGACGGGACAGGGCCTCAGTGAGCGCCTGACAGAGTGAGTCGTACACGGGCTTCCACTTGGCGTGCAGACTCTTTGGAGCCGTCATGGGCTGCCAGGTGTCTTCAACGGCGAGAACGGTTGCAAAGGGCTTGATTTGCTCTCCGCCCATATCGACGATCAGGGAGAGGTGGTATGCATCTCGGTCTCGTTCGATTCGAAGGCTGTCCATGTCCACACGCCCTCCGGAGAGCGATGCGCTGAGTCGCTCGTGGTCCAGAAGGTCTCGGGCCAACGTGGTAAGCAGCGACTCCACGGCTTCATGCGAGACAGGGTTGGTTTGGACATACACGCCTTCCTCAATCGTCTCTTCGTCGTCCTCCATGAAGGCTGCGAGGGGGTCGTACATTGGTGCAGCAACTGCGGTCGGTCCGGTGGGTGTGTTCAGGCCCAGTGCGTCGTAGATGTCCATGTTGTCGTCGACATCTTCGGGCAAGTCAAATTCTCCCAGCATGGTAAGAAATCTGTTCTTTTCATACTTAATGCATGGTTTCTGTTGACGCCTCCTGCATCATGGTTGCTTCCAAAAAGCAAGCCTCTTACCACCCCGTCTTGTCCACGCAACATGGTCCGTTGTCGCATTGTGGCTGCGGGCGTGCTGTTCTTTGTCCTAGCGATGAGCAACTGGGCCGTCGCCTCACCCAACGGATTGGGTACGGAGGCCAACGAAGGCTGCTTGTGTCATGCGCCTGAGGAGGGAACGGTCGTCGAGTTGTCTGGTCTTCCCGAAGCCTTCGCTTCCAACACCACGTACGAACTTACGCTGACCGTGGTCAGTCCCGTCGTTGCGATGGAGAACCGTTCTCAGGGCGGTTTCCGTCTGCTCGTGGACGAAGGCTCGGTCGAGGTGGGGAACAGCACAACGGTTCAACAGCGCGACGGCGGGTGGACTCAGACCACCAACGGGTCGAAATTTCGCTCTTGGGCCTTTGAATGGCGGACACCGGAGGTTAACGATACGGCCGCTACGTTCGTCGTTCACGGCAACGCCGTTAACGGCAACAACGCCCCGACGGGTGATGCTTGGACAACCCTTGAGATCGTGGTCCCTGGGGAAGCCTACCAGGGGCCTCTTACCCCCGACGAAGGAATCGACGGAGTGAGTGCATCGGACCGGGTTTTGCTGGTGGTTGGATTGGTCCTTATCGCCGGCCTTGTCTGGGCGGTTGCCCGGCCTTGATCAGTTGACGAATTCGATTTGACGGTTTCTGAGTGCTCGCAATTGGCGGTTTTCGGACGACCCGTGAATCTGGTCGCTTTTCACTCCGGTCAACACCAACATGACCCTCAGTTCGTCTTGGAGCTCCTCTTTGACCGCTGCCCCCCAGATGATCTTGGCGTTGGGGGAAATTTGTTCCTTGATCAACTGCGAGCAGCGTTCTGCTTCGCCTAACGTGAGGCTTGAACCGCCCACGACGTTGATGAGGGCACCCCGGGCATCGCTCATGTCCAGTTCCAGCAACGGAGAGTGCAGGGCTTCCATGGTCGCAGCTTCTGCACGGCCGGGGCCCTTCGCACTGCCAAGGCCGATCATCGCCACGCCACCACCAGAGCTGACGATGGATTTGAGGTCTTCAAAGTCAAGATTGACCATGCCGTCGGTGGTCAGAAGCTCGGTGACGCCCGTTATCGAACGCACCAACAGTTCGTCTCCCACCCGGAAAGCACTGGCGATGGGCAAATCCTTCACGCCCTCGATTTCCAAGAGTCGTTCGTTGGGAATGACAAGAATGGTGTCGCAGTATTCCCGCAAACGCTCAAGGCCCCATTCAGCGTTTTGTTTTCGTAGGGAACCTTCCGACTTGAACGGGTAGGTGACCACGGCGATGGTCATTGCGCCCTGCGCCTTGGCAAGACGGGCTACATGGCCTGCAGCACCGGTGCCTGAACCACCGCCCATACCTGCTGTGATGATGGCGAGTTGGGTGTCGTTGGTGATTCGACGTAGGACACGCTCGGACTCCAGCGCAGCCGCCTCTCCTTTGGTCGGATCTCCGCCTGCACCTCGGCCTCGAGCTGTTCGCCCGATCAGGACTTTTTCCTGTATCGGCGACTGGAGGAGTGCTTGTGCGTCGGTGTTGATGGCGTACCCGGTGACGTAGGACGAATCAAACAGATGCTCATCGAACAGCCGATTGATGGCGTTGCACCCTGCACCGCCTACACCGTACACTCGAATACGAGGCTGGAGTGATTCAAGCAACGCCTTGAGCTCTTCGTCAGACCCCATGTCGGGCGCAGGCTCGTGATGAACCACACGCTGTTCTTCGTCAGAGAGTTCCAGCACTCGTTCAATCAAATGGCGCATGGACAAATTTTCCATCGTGATGATTTGAATGTGCCGCCCGTGGAACGGTTCAGGACATCGGTTTGACGCCCCTGCTCAACGAGCCGATTCAGTCGCGCAGGCCTTCTTCGCAGACCTGGTAAACGCACTCACCGTCGGGAAGGTTGGGCGAGTCAACCAGGCGGGCAATTCGACGTCCACCCTTGGCTTTGCGAAGATAGAGTCGGAACGTGCTCGCGTGCGCCAAGATGTGTCCACCGATCGGCTTGGTTGGGTCGCCCCACATGGCATCAGGTTTGGAGTGAACTTGGTTGGTGACAAGCACAAGGGCGTTGTTCACGTCAGCCAGTTTCTTCAGATCTTTCAGGTGGCTGTTGAGCTTCTGTTGTCGGCGGGCGAGCATTCCACGGCCGATGAACTCAGCACGGAAATGGCTGGTCAGAGAATCGACGATGATCATTTTGACGTTGAGACCTTTGCTCATTCGCTTGATTTCGTCGGCGAGAAGCATTTGGTGCGCTGAGTTGTAGGCACGGGCCACGTGGATGCGAGAGAGTACGTACTCCGGGTCGAGGCCGTGTCCTCGGGCCATCTGCGTGATACGCTCAGGACGGAACGTGTCCTCGGTGTCGATGTAGAACACGTCCCCGTCGAGACCCCCCTGATCCTCAGGCGTGGTGCAGTTGACGGCGAGTTGATGGCCGATCTGGGTTTTTCCGCTGCCGAATTCACCGTAGACTTCGACGAGTGCTTGTGTTTCAAAGCCACCTCCGAGGAGATCGTCGATGGATTGGACTTTGGACGACAACTTCTGGACTTCTCGGCGTCGCTCCAAGAGCGCATCGCCCGACACGAAGCCGCCGATGTTGGCCATCTTCTTTGCTGCTGCAATGATTTTGGCCGAGACCGCCTCGCCCAATTCCGCTTCCTCAGCAAGGTCGGCCGGCGACATGACGGCCAGGCCCAAGAGCTCGTCGAACCCAGCTTCTCGCAGTTTCTCGGCCGTGGCGGGTCCAACACCCGGGAGGTCTTCGATGGTCACCTTGACCTCTTCTTCTTCGGCCATTGAACCAGCCTCTTCTTCCAAAGGTGCTTCATTCTTTTCAATCTCTATGCTCGCTTTTTTCTTTGACTTCGTTGGCATTTCTCATCCCTTCAACCCGACGGTGGCGTGGCTGACTATATGAAGAAGCGAAGGAGGGCGGGGGGATTTTATTCAGGCGTGGAGTCATGCTTCGCGGGGAGATTCGTCGTTCAGTGAAGCGTTTATTTCACTTTCACTTCTCATTCCGTCATTCTGAAAGTGAATCTTTGCGGCGTTCTGCATCCTCAAGCGCCAGAGGATTTGGTTCCGTTTCGTTCGTTTCGTAGGCGATGAGCACCACATGGTGGAAGTTGAGGGATTCGTTCCCTGAGTCGATGGTCACGTTGAGGACCCAATCGCCGGCATCCACCCCGTACTGACTGTGCGTCCACGAGGCCTCTTGTCCCTCTCCAATTTGTTCAGTATGGAAGGCTTGTTCTTCACCCGTCGGGTCCTCAAGGTGCCACGTAACCTCTGCGCGGGGGCTGGCGATGAGGTCGTTTGGGTTCTCGATGGTTGAATCGATTTCAATGCGGTCGGGCGTTGGACATTCACAGTCTGGGACGGTTGAAATCACCATCAAATCGGGGTTGTTGGTGTTGGTGTCGGTCCAGTCAATCTCCTTGTCGATGCGCACGACGACTTCGATGGTCGCTTCGTTGTCACTCTCGTCTGTGGCCGAAAGGAGAACGGTGAACAACCCGTGCGTCATGTAGGTGTAGCTGATTTCCGCTTGTTCGTTGGCGTTGACGGACACCGCATTCGAACCGTCTTCGTCATCGCCCGGGTCGAGCGAGAGGGTGGTGATGCTCCCTGCTCGCGAGGTGACGCGAGCAAAATCAAACGTGAGTTCAACGCCGGTTTGAGAGAGCACGGCCCCGTTTTGGATCCGCTCTGCGATGGTTCCCGTGGTGGCGTCGTAATGAACGTTCATCGTGATGGGGTTCCCGGTAGATTCGTCATCTGTGCCTGACAGGCAGCCTGCCAGCGACGCAAACACCAGCACAACGAGCAGAGACATCGCCTTGGCGTGTTTCACTCGCATGGACCGATGGAGGGCTCGCCACCTCATGAAACCATTCATTTTCACGATGGACCGCAGACGGTGGTTTGAAAGCGGTGAACAGTGGCGCAAGGGGTAGCGAGGTGGGGTAGTCTGGATATCCCGTCGGGCTCATAACCCGGAGATCGATGGTTCAAATCCATCCCTCGCTACCATCACCCGTACTGATAATAGTCGTGCTTCGGTTGCAGACTGTCCAGGGCCGATTGAAGCCGGGCATTGGCCGCTTGTTCTCCTGCGACGATTGCAGATCGCTGCTCTTCCAAGCTCAGACGTAGATTTCGGCATTGAGTTGCGTGGAGCGGCACGGACGATGCGGCCCTGTCGAGTGACGAGAGCACCGTATCGAGCAGCACAGGCGGGGACCCGACCGGTTCGAGTTGGTAGGTTCCGTTGACAAGAATCACCGCCCCCGCTGATTGAACGGCGTTCAGCAGGCGTTCTACGTGGGCTTTGGTGGGCACGGCGTCCACGGCCGTGTGGGCCGCTGCCAGGTGGCCGGGAGACAATTTTTCGCATCGTGCAAAGGACTTCGTAGCAGCACGCGCCTTTCCTGCAGCGGCGTAAAGTCGGCCTGCTCGTAGGTGGTCTTCGTGTTCGGGCTGCATGGATTCGAGCATATGGGGCGCATGCCTTTGGAGAAGTTTGACCAGCCCCTTTCGCTCGCCGTGCATCCGCTTGATGCTGGCCATGCTTTGCTCTGCTTTGTTGCGCAAAAGGTACACGTCACACATCAGTCGGAGTCCTTTTACCAGGAAGATCTGGGCTTGCACGTCTCGTTTTTTCTTGGCCAGCATCATGTCGCAAAATTGCGTGGCCATCACCTCGGAAAGTTCCAAGCGACCTTCGGACATGTAGCGCTCGATTTGCTGCAAGGTCTGGGACGGATCCTGCATACCGAACATGGTATCGTTTTGCTGACCACCACCGAGGCTATGATGCCTTTGCTTTTCTGACGGGGTTCACCTTCTTCGTTTATTGACCATCGCCACCGGCTTCACCTCATGGGCCGTTCATGCGTTTTGGCCGTTTCTGGGACCCCCGGGACGGGAAAAACCCGTCTCTGCACCGAGATGGCTCTCAACGGGTGGAAGGTGCTCTCCCTTGCCGAGTTGGCACAGGAACATGGATGCCTCGGTTCGGTGGACGGAGAGGATGGAGCCGCCCCCATCGACGTGCATCGACTGGCCGATGCATGGACGCCACCAAGCGAGGGGCGATGGTTGGTTGACGGTCATCTGTCCCATCTGTTGGACCTCGACGGCATCGTTCTGTTGCGATGCTCGCCAACTGTTCTTGAGCAGCGACTGTCCGAGCGTGGTTACACGGTAGAAAAAGTACGAGCCAACGTGGAATGGGAGATGGTGGCTGGCCACTGGTCGGAGTTGATCGAGTTTGAAATCGAGTACCCACTGCTTGAGTTGGACGCCGGTGCGGTAAGCACCTCTGCACTGATCGAACGGATTTCGGCGTGGGTTGAGGCCGGCCTTGATTCCCCCGCCCCCGAGGGGCAAGCCGACGCCGCCATCGATTGGTTGTCGGAAACCTTGGATTGACCGGTTCTGGTTCCACAAACCATAACACCTGCACGGGAATGGTTCCTTCATGGCGCTGGAAAAGATGCGAAAGCGGTGGGAGGCTGGCCTTCAACCGGTGTTGAAGGCGTTCTCGGGATTTTCCCCCGCAACCGTGACGTGGATGGCGCTACCGTTCGGTGCAGCGGGAGGTCTGCTGGCGATGTATGCTCCCGAAGAGTCCGTTGGTGGCTGGTGGTTGCTGGGCGGGGCGCTGAGCATCGCATTGGCCATGCTGTTTGACGGTCTTGACGGTGCACTGGCCCGTTCCAAAGGCGAAGTAACGCGCTGGGGAGATTACCTTGACCACACCATTGATCGCGTGCTCGATGCCGTTTGGGTGGTGTGCATCAGCGCATCCGTGTTTGTCGGCGACATGACGCTTGGTTTTGCCGCCGCCTTCCTGACGCTCATGGGCTCGTACATGGGGACGCAAGCTCAGGCCGTGGCCGGTTCGAGGAACTATCGCGGGTTCTCTCGAGCGGATCGGACGGTGTTGACGCTTCTGTCTCTGATCGCCATGGGCGTGATGCTGCTGGCAGGTTGGTCGATTGAGGCCACGTACCCCGGATGGTTCGACCACATTCACGTGAACCCGCTGAGTCTGGTCGTGTTCATCTCTGCACTGGGTGGAGCTTGGACCTTTACCGTTCGCTTTCTTCAAGCCAGGGGCGAGATTCAGCGTTTGGATGCCGAGGATCCTTTGCCCCAGCCTGCTCCCAAAAAATAGCGTTCAGGTGGCGCTCTGTGGCCATGCGTGTTCGCTCCGATGATGGCCTGTTTTGCCCCGTTTGAAGCGACATAGTGATAACGGACGAAGGCGACATATACACTGATGGGTAGCCCAAAGGCTGAACAAAACGGTGGTCTGCGCGCCGTCATACTGACCGCAGTCATGCTTCTCGCACTGGCTCCGTTGAGCCTCGTGCATGCTGAAAGCGAAGGGATTCCAGACAACCTGCAAGCCCAGAACATTCAGGCCACGTTCGACAGCGAATCCGAAACGACCCTCATTACATGGGACAACATTGCAACGTCTGGCACAGAGCTGCAGGGCTTGTTCAGCGCAACCTACCGCCTGTATCGGCACTCCGCACCCATTGATTCAACCAACCTCGATGCTCTCAACCACTTCAGCGAAGTTGACGCATGCGACTCCGGCTCGGTCGGTGGAAACCCGTTCAACTGCCAAGGAGGCACCCACCCCGGTCACACCTACACGTTCCCTGTGGAACCGGGCACCAACGGCAGTTTCTACTACGCGATAACAACGTTGCTCGCCAACGGCACCGAAGCCGCCGAACTTCTGTTCAACGGCTCACAAATCTACGAGCCCGTCGAGGAGATGACCCGCAGCGTGTTCACGCCGTTCTTGATTTCCTGGATCTTTGACCCCGCCACCAGCCAGACCACGCTGACGTGGCTCAATTACAACTCCATCAACAACGTGCTTCCAGACACGGGGCCAGATGCCCTCCAAATTCGCGTGTGGCGAACCGACTACCAAGTCACCAGGGAACTCGGTTCCTACCTCGTCTCGCAAGAGACGCCCATCGCTGTGCTCAACGCCTCAGAGACCACGTACGTCGTCAACATCCCGGCGGACACCGAACGGGTCAGCTACTACTCCATCACCTACCTGATGCCCAACTACACCGAATCGGGCGAGTCCTACGAGGACGTCCGCTTTGTCGGTCAAAACACGATGGCAGACTCGCTGGTTGAAGACAACCGTCCGCCGGCACAACCCATCCTGCTCGGGGCTCAATTCACATCGAACCCGGACGGCACCGGGACAACCACGGTGTCTTGGGGCGATGTGGCCGGTGAAACAGACGAAACTTACCGTGTTTACCGGTCGGACCAACCCTTCGTCACCATCTTGCGCAACGACGTCAGTCTCGTGGTCGAAGGGATTCTGGAGGGCATCAATTCCTACTCGGTTCCGGTCACTCAGGGCTTCCTCGGCTATTCGTACTACTGCGTGGTAACCGTGGACGAGACCGGCGTCATCAACACGAACACCACGGGCGACTCCTGCACGAACGCCATCGAGGAGAATGCGTTTTACGGATGGGTTGCTGAACCCACCAACGTGCACGCCGAGTTCATCGGTGACCGCACCACTCGAGTGTCGTGGAGCGATCAGTTGGGCATCGAGGGCGAAATATACCACATTTGGCACACAACCTATCGGGTCTCAGGCGCCCAATTCGTTGAGAACGAGACCATGACTTATCTTGGAACGGTGGGAGACGGCATCGGATACTACGACGTCGACGTTCCCGGTGACGAGTACCGTACAAACTCGTTTTACTTCGTCACCTCCGAAGCGCTGTACGGCAACGTCAACGGCACGTACCACTACACGGGGCTCGTTCAGAATTACTTCCAAGTGCCGTTTGAAGACACTCGCGCACCCAACCCGCCTCGTATCAAAAACGCCTTTTCCATCGGCTCGATGAACCTCGTGAGTCTCGAGTGGTTCAACGAGGACGAGAACAACGAGTCCTATTCAATTTGGAGGCACTACGGTGAACCCTTCGGCGCCGACGAGAACGACATCAGCACCGTTGAGAGCGACGGGTGGGAGTCGGTGCTGAGTGGTATCGACGCCACCACCATCACGAGCGACACCATCACCCGCGAGTTCGTGATTCCATCCGACGTGGACCGGAACGTCTGGTACGCCGTCACCATCACCGATGAATGGGGCAACTTCAACGGCGAAATCTTTGCTGGTTTCGGTGGAAATGCGTTCAAGGTTGCAGAAGATACACTGTTGCCTGCTGCAGAACTCACCGTCGTTGACGATAACGGAATGGTTTACGGGAGCACCACCTTGGTGGCGGGACAGTACACCCTGCGAGTCCAGGTGAACGAAGACCTCGGAACCACTCCAACCGTTCGAATGGCCACCTCCGACGGGGGCGTGTTGACCGGAGAAAACGAACCGCTGGCGCTGCTCAGCGACAACCGAAACAACCCGGAACTTGGCCCTCTTTACACGTACGACTTCAGCATCTCATCAAACTCCAACGCCGGCGATATGGAAATCTCCGTCGTCATGGAGGACGAATCCAACAACGAGGTCAACCAGACGTGGAATCACCTGTCCATCGACGCCCGACTGCCTTCCATTGACATCTTTTCACCAACCCCCTCCGACGACGGCTCAAAGTACCTCTATGGCGATCAGATCAACGTTTTGGTGGGTGTTGAAGACGACGTCGTCATCACGTCCTTCCAGTACCGATTCACGTACCACTTCGGTGGAACCACAGGCACCTCTCAGTCCACCCCCTGGGCCGATCTGACCGGCATCACCTACCTCGATGAAAACAATCGAACGTTGACCGCAAACATGGACGTCTCAACGGGTAACTTCGCCGATGGAATACATCGACTCAGTGTTCGAGCCACGGACGGGGCCGGCAACGAAGTCCAGAAGAACGTGCAGTTCCTCATCGATGTCTGCGAAAACAGCATCAACGGGACCACCGATTGCAGGCTCGATCAGAGGCTTGCACCTACCCCGGAACCCGAGGTGATTACGCCTTCGTTCTCCGATCCACCTTACGTGGTCGTGTGGGTCATTGCCGCCGTGAATTTGCTGGCCATCATCGTGTCGATGTTGATCATTCAGACCGGTTTGTCCGGGCCCAAGAAGAAGAGGCGAGGCGACGATGACGAGGACGACGAATCGTGGATGGCCGAGTTCATCGGCACCAGTCAGGATCTTGACATGGACGCCGTCACCGGAACCGGAGGCGCTTCTGAGCCAAAGGAGGAGGAAACCAAATCCGCAGCAATCGAAGACGACGACGACGACCCCTTCGCCATCAACATCGTTCAACGGAAGGAACGCCGCCGGAAGAAGAAGGTCGTTGACGAGCCGGAAGACGACGACGATGACGACGACGATGACGACGACGATGACGACGACGATGACGACGAGGACGACGAGCCGAAGAAACGTCCCGTGCGCAAGGTCGGCCGTCGTGCTGCTCCCCGAAAAGCACCGGTAAAGCGTCGCGCTGTGAAGCGGAAGTCCGACGACGATTGACATCCGTTGGTCGCTTGCACTCCTGCGGTGAACGAACATGAGGAAACAAGAGAAAATCGGCTACGGGCTGGTCGGCGCCGCCGTTGTGCTGGTCCTTCTTGGCACCGTCGGTCTCACGCTTGAGGGCGAGGTGAACGATGTTCCAACACCGAACGTGCCCGAGAAGACGTTCTTTGGCGACGAGGCTCTTCCCGGAAACGGTTTGAGCATCATCATCGCTGCAGAGTTGACCTTGAATTGGGACAGGGAGGACATCTACGTCGTCATCGTTGACGAAGAGGAAAAGAATCGGTGCGAGTCGCTTCCCACCGGTCTGTTCAACGAAGGTTCCACCACCGCTTGCACACCGTACGACGCCGATGTTTTGGCTGCCGGGAGCGATGGAGAGGCCGGCTTTTCTTGGACGGTTGAGTCCGGCGTTCACTTCGCAGGCATCGGGACGGTGGATGACGGCCTTCCCGCAGGGACCGACGTGAACCTGGCGTACACGGTCGATATCCGTGCGAGCTTTGTGGCGTACTTCCTCTTTGCTTTGGTCGGTGTGGGTGGCTTTGCCTACACGCGAGTCGAGTGATCATTCCACGCCTTCGTAGTACGTGGCCACAGCGGCATCGATTTCGTCAAGAACAGCGTACTCATCGATGGTTTGTGTCACACCGTCCCGTCGGAGAGCAGATCCGTTGACCCAGAGGTCCATGCAGTCTGCTCCGTTGAAAATCAGGTTCGCAAGGTGGCGGTTATCCGCTCTTCCTCGGGGCCGCATGCGCACATCGTCGAGGTTCCAGACCGCCCAGTCTCTGCTGCCTTTGGTAGCCAAATCCATGACGTCGACCGCTGGAAGCAGCGTGGCGTCCCAGTGGTCGTGCCGTTGCACCAAGGAAGCCAAACGGGCCTCGGCTTGCATGTTGAGTCCGTTGCCCGATGAAGCAGCACCGTCGGTGCCCAGTCGGACGTCAACCCCGGCGTCGTTGTATGCGGGGAGCGAAAGCGTTCCCCCACAGGCCAACTTCATGTTGGACGAAGGGCAATGAACCGCCGTGGCACCGTGGTTCTTCAACATCCGGATTTCGTTTTTCTTGACCCAGGAGGCGTGGGCGCAAACCGTCCCGGGCTGGAAGAAATCGATGCTGTTGAGGTATTCCACCGGGTAGAGGCCGGTTTTGGCATGGCAGTCGGCGATCTCTTTCCGAGTTTCACTGACGTGAATGTGGAGGCGTCCTTGCCGCTTTTGAGCCAGTTCAGAGGCTCGACGCAACGTGTCTTCGCTGCACAGGTACACCGAATGGGTGGCGATGGCGTACTGCACGAGGTCGTCATCGCTGTTTGACGACAGCAAACCGTCCAGTTCGGACAGGGCCGATGCGGCGTCAGGATGGCTCGGAAGCGCAGCGTCGCTGACCGGTCCGCCCACGAGCCCTCGCAGGCCAGCCTGCGTCAGCACTTCTCCGGTTACGCCCGGGAAAAAGTACATGTCAGCAGCAAAGGAACTGCCCGTGCGAATCATTTCGGCAGCGGCGCATCGGCTGCCCATGCGTACGTATTCGGGGGTGATCCGTGCCTCGGTTGGAAAGATGGCTTCGTTGAGCCATCGATGCAGTGGAAAACCGTCACTGAAGTCGCGTGCGTTGAGCTGCATGGCCAAATGAGTGTGCCAATTTTGGAAACTGCGGGTGATCAGCCGCTTCGACCCGTCGATGTCGTCCATCACGTCCTCGTCGCCGTTGGACGCCGACCATGAGCCGTCCTGATGGAGCAAGACGTCCCCGGCGACCTTTCGGCCACCGTGGTCGTAGAGGACCGTGTTGCGGTACCGAACGG
>VMHT01013591.1_pt1 | contig 24663 bp, 32 predicted proteins | sample 4693611 | NCBI WGS metagenome assembly VMHT01 (sample SAMN12280063, study PRJNA550983) | marine metagenome | isolation source: seawater sampled from same location over 5 years 0.02-0.2 micron viral filtrate | place: USA: collected off the coast of southern California halfway between the port... ...
TGAGTTGTAGGGTTTGTAGAATAAATATACCCATTTGTTTGTTTGATTTTGTATTTGTTTCGTGGTCATAGGTTCCATATATTTATCAATGATTGATACTGCTTTGAGTGCAGTTGATAGATCGACTCCATCACTAATAAGCTCACCTTCCCATTTCCACTTCCTGACATCTACATTTGGTAATGCATTCAGTTCAGTAATCAGAGATTCTGTCGCCTCTCTTGGCGAACTAAATACCAAAAGATCACGATCATTTTTTTTTAGTTCAATAACTTTTTTGTCTTCCATTGTTTATCCTTTCATTATGTTTTTGAATGTTGATTCCCATACTCGGTCACTAATTATTACACAGTATCGAGGGTCGCCAGTCTTGCGTTTACAGACAGCAATATCCCTATCTTCGAGAAGATTAAATACGTTTGGGAACGAACTCTTATCTCGATACTTTACTTCTACAAAGAGAGTCTGACCATCTATTTCAATAGTCAGATCCCCTCTGTATTCACCACCTAGACTGCCCGATAGTGGTTGTTTCTTTGTTTTTATTCCTAAACTATTCCAAAGCTTTAAAAACCAGCGTTCGTGATAGCTTCCTTTCGCTTTACTTTTGCTAACCATTTGTCCTCCTCATAGCAAGTGAGGCAAACCAAATGTCCTGTTGCAAAGATAACGAAGTATGGTGTGACTTTATCACAAGCCATACATTTACTGCTTTGTCGTTGCTCTTCTGACTTGTATCTTTTCGATTTGTTGAATAGCTTTTTCAATTTTGATAGCAGTTCCATATCTTAGATCAGTTCCTTTGAGTTGCCGATAGTAAGTTGTCTTTGATAAACCAGCCCATTCAAATGCTTTACGCAATGATATGTTGTTGCTCTCCGTTAGATTTGTTAGTTGTTCTAAATAACTTTTCATAGAGAGAAGTTTTAGCACGACTAGCTTGTTGGAGCAAATGATAATTGACTGTTTTCTTACCCAATGCGGTAATGAAATATTTTCTTACTGTGCCAGGTGTTTTAGCATGTTTCTTTGCAAGCCAAGTTATATCAGCAACCTGAACAGATATTATAAATCCATACTTATGCTCGAGCTGGTTGAGTGTACATGATATTGTTCCTTGCTTCATATCTTGCAGCTCTTTTCTGATAATGCTACTTGTTATTGTTGGTGGTTTTGGTTTTGACTTGTCTGTATAAAGAGCTATAGTTGCAAGTATACGAAGTTGGTTTTTAGTTAGTGACTTCATTGTATAATCCTTTTACTGGGGAGGTTTTTAGCCTCCCCTTTTTTTATGGTTGCATCCTTTGTTCGATTAAGAAATCAGATACTTTATCCATCAATTCTTCCATTGGCATTTCAGAAGTTTTGATTCCTACATCATCACAAAAGTTAAGAAGATCGAGGCAAGGCATAGCATTTACCTCGTCCTCGACCTGTGTTTTTATTTCATCATTTACTGGATGAGACACTATTTATCTCCATAGTGTTTGTTATTTGTGATAATAACTTCAGGTAAATTTTCTTCATGTCTTATCATATCAACAAACTCGAACTTCTCGATTATTGTTTTGATATACTGTGCAACTTTTTCAAACTCATAACGATCTCCATATCTAGGAAAACGTTCTTTGTCATTACCCATAGCCTCATAATAAAGCATATCTTTTTTTAGTTTTGATTCTAGTGCAGTCATTAGAATAACTCCTTTTGTTGTGGCTCATCGCCTAGTTTTGATTTTAAGCTGGACAGAAACTCCTCATTGCTTGTTGGTTTATCGCAATGAGTAGTGCCACCGTAATGCTCTGATCTTCTTGATATCATGTACGAACGATAGCCAGTTTCTGTCAGCGGACTCTTTACTTTGTTACCATTTACATCGGTTACATTCAGCTGGAAGTGATCTACTACATAGGGCATACCTGATTCGGAATACCCTAAGTAGTCACGACAAACTGATACACTGTGTGTCAACTTGTTCCACACAAATGTTCCTATATCCTCATATGACTTGTGCATACTTGGCATAATCTTTTTGCCAGAATGGTTTCATCTTAGGAGGTGTTGGTTGACCAGCAAGCTCTGCATTTAAGCTCAACTTTAGATCTTTCTCGTATGCTTCTCGAAACATATAGCGTGCAAAGTGTACACCATTTTTAGTTTCTCGAATAGCAATGATGTCTGCTCCGTTTTTGTTTAGATCATGGATGCGTGATGCTAGTCTTCGACAACCAAACTCTAGTGCTTTTCTGTCTGTGATATAGCCATGCAAACGTATACATGCTAGAACTAATCCGCATTGTGTATCAGCTCTTGGTTCAATAAAATATTCATTCATTAGTTTTCTCCATTGGTTTTGCAACATCAGCAACTAGTACTCCGTCTGATGGTGATGATAGTATTACTTCTAAATCCTTTACCGGTGTTTTGTCTCCGCTCTCGATGTCTTGATCAAGTATGCGGCATAGTTCAGTAGCATAAACCATGTCTTTAGTCTCTACGATATCACCATCTTTGTTGTAATATTTAATGGTGTAAGTATCAGACCAAGCAAGATCTACATCTACTCGACCTTGATGAAGGTGTCCAGTACACATCATTTTTATACCAGCTCTTCGTTCTTTTGATTCTGGTAACGCAAATAATGTATGACCTGGGACAACTCCCCAACACATCATAGCAGTTGGATCTGCTTTATTTATTTGATTGATGATAACCTTTGCATACGCAAGTGCTTCTGTTTTACTCATTGCTTTCTCCTTTGTTTAGTATAGTTGATTTTGATACTTAGTTCAAACTGTTTACTGATACTGTTCTGCCTAGACCATGTTCCATAGCTTCGGCAAGTGTGTCAAATGGCATCTGTTCATAATGCTTATCGTACCATTCAACGCATACGAATTTATTGTTTCTCGACCACCAATGTATTTCGATTGATGGATCACCACGCATCACATAAGCTCTTGTATCATTGATACTTGTCATCTTGCATGATTTGTAGTGTCGTCTTATATCAAGATAGTTCATAGTGACTCCTCTTCTTTTCTTGATAGTTGTTCTAATTGTTTCTTTACGTCTGCTTCAAACATTCTGATATATTCATCGTTGATTCTTTTGAACAATGCTTTGCACTCTTTGAATTCTTGTGGATCATTTTCTCGATACAATTGCATTCGATCTGCAATTCCATCTGATAAGTGAACCAATTGCTGCGGTGTAAATTCCATAGCCATAATGACCTCCATTCATTAATGATGTTGTTGAATAAGCAATCGTTTGAAAACATCCAGACGTTAAGCCACGATTGCCAATGATAAAGTTTGGGGTAAACCCACCACCCTAAACCAACTTGGATCATTACAAACCAAGCTGGTGTTTAGTTCTCTATTCTTCTGGTCTAGTTAGGTATACAATCCAACCTAGAAAACCAAAGGCAATAGCAAAATATATTATTACAAAGAGCATCATATCTTTTCTCTCCCATATGCTAAGATTCTTAATAAGGATTCTTCGATGTCATATCTTGCTTCTCTAGGATAGATACAGCCATCTAATACTTTCACCATTCGTTCCATGATGATATCGCTCTGTGTTTTGATGAATAAATCATCAGCGACAGTATAATCTAAGATCTCTTGTTTTTTCATTTAATCACCTCCTTTCGATGTAGAGCAGTTTATCCTCTTGCTCAGGAGTGTAAGTTACATATTTGGTTGTGAACTAGCTGGCTCAGCTGTCTTGATGTCACCCTCAACTACTCGTGGTGTGAAATCGCTGATGTGTCTGTTCGGATATTCCTCAATGTTCAGAGTCTTCATTACTTTTCGAAGGGAATCTCTGATCTCAATAACTTCCTTTTCAGTATCTAAAGCATCAGCTAATCTAGAATCTAATTTCTCAAACTTAGTAGAAAGAGTATTAGTTGTTTTGCATCTCTCTCTTTCATCTAGGTATTCTGCTTTTAGATCGGCAAGGTATTTGTTATTATCAATTTTCCATGTCAAGTCTTTTAGGATTTTGTTTATATGATATGTTCTTTGATAATCGTTCTTGATGTGGAGGAAAATTGCCGTCCAGCTTTGTTGTAATTCTTTACTCATAATATACTCCTTTTTTCATAATTAATGTTGATCAGCACCCATCAAGAAAAAGCGTTCGGACCAACAGCAAGAGCAGTAAACGACAGCATCCATGAGGCACAAAAGCCGAAGCAACCAAGAGCAATTAGTTCCCGAATCCTTTTTTTTGATATAATGGTGCAGACATTAATTATGGAAAAAGATCAGAGTATATTGCAAATGAGTAAGAATTCAACAAACTGGACAAGGCGATTTGGGGGAGCATCAAGGGCGATTGTCATTGGGTGTGCATTGGGTGTTCTGCTGTTGTTTACGATATAGTGGAATTATCACCTTGACATGGGTAATTGATGATGGCAAATTCCTTGTTGAGCTAATAGCTAATAGCAAGATGAAAGGGAGAGATGCAAAGCAACGGTCTTACAAGCAAACAAAAGAAACTGGTTGATACAATCGTAGCAACTGATTGTTCTATTAAAAAAGCATCAGAAGAAGCTGGATATAGCAAAGGTGAAAGTGGTAGAGTTACTGCTACAAAGACTTTGAGACTACCACATGTGCAACAGTATATGATGCAGTTAGTTACACAAAGCATAGGATTAAATGCTACGAAAGCTTTGAGAAGGATAATGCACCTATCAGACAATGCTAAGAGTGAATATGTACAGCTTGAAGCAAGCAAAGATATACTAGATAGGGCTGGTTATAAAGCACCAGATAAGGTAATGCATAGCCATGTAGGTAACATCTCTGTCAACATAGACCTATCGTAATAGCTGGGCGTCTGTGTATAGATATGACATATACAAGGCACAGGGGGTCAAAAGTCATGGCGATAATAGTACAAGAGATACCGTACAAACATTTTTAGTGGAAAAAGCTCTATGAATATATTAACCTACATAAAAGGATTGCTTATGCGTGTAGCAGTATTAGTATCATCTTTAAGAGGAAGATTGAATGGCAAAGACACCAGCTTGGCAGAGAAAGGCAGGGAAGAATCCAAAGGGAGGACTCAACGCAAAAGGTCGAGCAAGTTACAAGAAGGGAACTCTAAAAGCTCCAGTAAAGTCAGGGGACAACCCAAGAAGGGCAAGCTTTCTGGCAAGAATGGGGGGAATGCGAGGACCGGAAAAGGATTCAAAGGGACGACCAACTCGACTCCTTCTCAGCTTAAGAGCATGGGGAGCATCGAGCAAAGCCGACGCAAAGAAGAAAGCCGCGGCAATAAGCAGACGAAACAAAGCAAAAAAACTTAGAAAGAAAGGATAACATCATGCCTATGGGAAAAGGAACGTACGGATCTAAGAAGGGAAGACCGCCAGCAAAGAAGAATGGTTCTGGTATGACAGCAAAGCAGAAGACTCTACCAAAGAACCTTCAAGCTAAGATAATGGCTTCTAAAAAGAAAAAGTAATGGCAGTTAATGCGGCTGGAAACTATACGAAACCTAAGATGAGGGCATCGCTCTTTCGTAGGATAAAGGCTAGTGGCAAGGGTGGGAATCCTGGGCAATGGTCTGCACGAAAGGCACAGATGTTAGCCAAGCAGTATAAAGCTAAAGGTGGTGGATATACCTGATGGCATTAGCAAAGAGCCAGAGAAGTCTTAAGGCATGGAGTCGTCAGAAATGGAGAACCAAATCTGGCAAACCCTCACTACAGACTGGCGAGAGATACCTCCCAGAGTCTGCAATTAAATCTTTATCTGATGCTGAATACAGAGCCACAACTCGGAAGAAAAGGGCGGCAATGCGTAAAGGTAAACAAGTTGCCAAACAACCCAAGAAGATTGCAAAGAAGACAGCATCCCATAGAAAGTTTACATGAGTTTTTTAAACACTCTTAAACCTGAAGAGCATAGGATGCTTCGTCAAATGGTAAGAGATATACACTTCCAATACTTTGATGAAAAACATGGAGCCTCCTTCATTACCAATAAAATGTTAGATAATATTATTGAGGTTCAAGGTAGAGAAGCTATAGAAAAATTATTGAAAGCTGGGATTGATAAAGGTCTGAGATGAAGTTTGCTTACAAACCTGATGGCAAAATTCTAAAAGATTTTATGAAGGACAATAGTTTTTTCCGTGGCGTTCGAGGTCCAGTTGGTTCTGGTAAATCTGTTGCGTGTTGTGTTGAGTTATTTAGAAGAGCCTTAGAGCAGAAGCCTAACAATGAGGGAATACGAAAATCACGCTGGTGTGTTATAAGAAATACCAATCCGCAACTTAGAACAACAACAATAAAGACTTGGCTAGATTGGTTTCCAGAAAGTGAATGGGGAAAGTTTCATTGGTCTGTTCCTTACACTCACCACATACAGATGAATGATCTCGACCTCGAAGTAATATTTTTAGCACTCGATAGACCAGAAGATGTAAAGAAACTTCTTTCTCTCGAACTTACTGGCATTTGGATAAACGAGGCAAGAGAGATACCCAAGAGTATTATTGATGCGTGTACTATGCGTGTTGGTAGATTTCCAAGTATGCGAGAGGGTGGTGCTAGCTGGTCTGGTGTTATCTGCGATACCAACGCACCAGAGGAAGATCATTGGTGGGCTATTATGGCTGGAGAAGTTCCTATCCCAGATCACATACCAAGAGAGCAAGCAGTAATGTTAGTTAAACCTGAGAACTGGAATTTTTATGTTCAACCTTCTGCAATGACAGAAACTAAGAATGAAAAGGGCGATGTTGCTGGATATAAGATGAACCCAAAGGCTGAGAATAAAAGCAACATTATTCAAACATATTACCCAAATATTATTAACGGCAAGACTAAAACATGGATTGATGTTTATGTAATGAACAGGCTTGGAACAATACAAGAAGGTAAGCCAGTATATCCAGACTTTGTATCAGATACGCATCTTGCTGAAGAAGAGATACCAATTGCTATTGGGGTTCCTCTATACATTGGAATTGACTTTGGATTAACTCCTTCTGCTGTTTTTGGACAAAAGGTTCGAGGTCGATGGTTAATACAGTCTGAGATTGTAGCAGTTGATATGGGTATAGTTCGCTTTGCAGAGTTACTTAGACAAGAGATAGCAACACGTTTTTCTGGTCTTGATGTGTATATTTATGGTGATCCAGCTGGTGACTTTAGGGCGCAGACAGATGAGTCTACTCCTTTTCAGATTATGAGAGGTGCTGGATTAAAAGCAGTACCAGCTCCAAGCAATAGTGTTGATCTTAGGTTAGAGTCTGTTTCTTCTCAACTTACTAAAATGTCAGATGGGAAACCAGCATTCATGATAGATAGACGATGCCCTACTCTTATTAAAGGATTCCAAGGTGGCTACTGCTATAGAAGAATGCAAGTGTCTGGGGAGAGATATGATGATAAACCTGAGAAAAATATGTATTCTCATTGCCATGATGCCTTGCAATATCTAATGCTAGGTGCTGGAGAAGGAAGAAGTTTGATGACTGGTCAGCAACCAATCAAAGCGTTCAACGCAAGAAAAGGCTTTGATTTATTTAAAAGACCTAGTATTAGTAGAAATAGTGGTTCTTTTTGGAATAGATTATAGGAGGGCAGAATGTGTTTTGGTGGAAGTAGTAGTCCAACCCCTGAACCTAGACAAGAGGTGAAGGAAGAAACTAAAGCGGCAAAAGAAGAAGAAGAGGCAGTAAAGGTCGAGCAAAGACAAGAAGCCTTAGAAAAAGAAATAGAATCAAAACAGCCAGTTAAAACAAGTTTATTTTATGATGATGGTGGAGTTGTTTTTAGAAAGAAGAGAGGTAGAGGTTCTTTATTTACTTCATCCCCTGGAGGTTCTGGATTTCTTACACAAGGAGCTAAGACAAATCAATCAGGATTGATGAGTTATTAATGCTTCAATTTTTACCTGATACTGAAGAAAAACTTGCTCAATCCTTTCTTGAGAAGTTTGAAAAAGCAAAAACAATACGTCAGAACTTTGAAGATATATTTGATGAATGTTATGATTATGCTATGCCAATGCGTGAGCAGTTTAGATCAAAGACAGTTGGTGAACGTAGAGATGAAAAAATATTTGATGAAACTGCTGTTGTCGGAGTACAAGAATTTGCATCAAGACTCCAGCAAGGGCTTGTCCCCAACTTTGCTCGTTGGGCTGATCTTGTTGCTGGCTCAGAAGTCCCCCTTGAAGAAAGAGATGGATTAAACAATCAGTTAGATGATGTTACGGAATATGTTTTTGAGATACTACAGAACTCAAACTTTTCACAAGCAGTTCATGAATCGTTTATGGATTTGGCTATTGGTACTGGTGTTCTTTATGTTGATGAAGGTGATGCTATTAATCCAATCAGTTTTTCTGCCATACCTCTTCCACACGTTGTATTAGATGTTGGACCAAATGATAGAGTAGATCATGTATATCGAGAACGTAATGTTCGATACTCTGATCTTCCTTTTTTGTTTCCTGATACCGATCTTGGTCAAGAACTTACAAATTATGTAATGACTAGCCCTGATGCAAAAACAAAAATACTTGAAGTTGTTTGCAAGAATTACACAAAAATAAATGAAGACTCTTTTTATTGCGTGGTAATAGAAACAAAAACAAAAAAAATATTAAAGCAAGAAACACTTGATGGCACTGGGTCAAACCCATTTATATGTTTCCGTTGGATTACTTGTAGTGGTGAAGTTTATGGAAGAGGTCCACTTCTCAATACATTGAGTGCAATTAAAACTACCAATCTAACAATCCAATATATTCTTGAGAATGCCGCAATGTCTATTGCCGGTATATATCAAATGGATGATGATGGAGTCATTAATCCTGATACTATTAATCTAGTGCCTGGAACTGTAATTCCTAAAGCCCCAAACTCCGCTGGGTTACAGCCAATACGTCAAGCTGGATCAATGGATTTTGGAAACTTTGTATTGTCCGATATGAGGACAAACATAAAGAAAGCATTGTATAATGATATGCTTGGTAGTCCAGAAAGAACACCAGCTAGTGCAACTGAGATAGCAGAAAGAATGGCTGACTTAAGTAGACGTATTGGATCTGCTTTTGGGAAACTGCAAGCAGAAATGGTACAACCAATATTACAAAGAGTTGTTTATATACTTAAGAAGCAAGGCCGTATTGAGCTACCTACTCTCAACGGAAGCCAAGTAAAAATACGATCTGTTTCACCACTAGCACAATCACAAGCTAATGCTGATATAACTGCAATAGCAAGATGGTTAGAATTAATACAATCTCAGTTCGGACCACAAGTTACTAATCTTCTTATTAATGCTGAAGAAACTGCCGCACATCTAGCGAAGAAATATGGAGTTCCTGATTCCTTAATAAGAGATCCTGAAGAGCGTAGACAAATAATAGAGCAAGCACAACAGATGGCACAAATGCAACAACAGATGCAACAAGCACAAGGAATGCAAGAAAGTATGGCAAATGAACAAGCAAATTAAACTAAGTTCTTTAGATGGTTACCCAAGAGAACAATTAACAGATGAGCAAATATCTTTAAATTTTGCTTCTTTATTTAGCACTCCAAATGGTACGGAAGTATTAAAGTATTTAAGAAGTATAACTATAGAAGCTGTACATGGATCGGCTGTGACTGATGAAGTTTTACGTCATGCAGAGGGTAGTCGATACATTGTTGGTTTAATAGAAAGACGTATTCAACATGGACATAAGGTGAACAAATGAGTGAAGAAACAACACAAACAACAGTAAGCGAACAAGTAGAGTCTAATAATACCCCTACAACCCCTACAACCCCTACAAGTGAACCAGCACCAACAACAGAAGATCAACCTATAAATTCAATGGGAGAAAGACCAGAATGGCTTCCAGAAAAGTTTAAATCAGCACAAGACATGGCAGAATCTTATTCTCAACTTGAAGGCAAGATAAGCCAAAAGGAAGAAGATATAAGAACAAATATAATGCAAGAGCTTGAGGCAGATGCATATAAAGATAGACCACCAACAAAAGGTGAGTACATATTACCTGAAGGTATTGATGATGAGTTAGCAAAAAGCAACGAGTTACTTGAGTGGTGGGCTGATCAGGCTTTTGAAAATGGATATAGCCAAGACGAGTTTGCTGAAGGCATTGAGATGTATAAGAAGGTAGCAAACATAGGCATGACAGATCCACAGAAGGAAATGCAACAGCTTGGTGATAATGGACAGCAAAGAGTTCAAGCTGTCGAGATGTGGTCAAACAAGTTTTTCCCAGCAGAGCAACACGCAGAAATAGCAAATCTTTGTGCAACTGCTGAAGGTGTTAAGGCTATGGAAACTGTTATGAATGCTTTAAAAGGCTCAAGTGTTCTTGCGAATACTGAGGTTGCCTCTAATCTTTCAGAAGAAAATTTAAGAACAATGATGTCTGATGAGAGATATTGGAATGTTGCAAAGCGTGATCCAGCTTTTGTAGCTCAAGTAGATGACGGTTTTAAAAAGTTATATAGATAATGAAACCACTCATACGCAAAGGTTCATTAGCTTTAAGACCTTGCCTACCTTCTGATGTAGACTTTATTGCAGACAATATGAGATTACAAGATATTAGAGAGTGTGCTTTGGTTGGTGTTACTCCAAAGATGGCACTCGAAGTTCCTTTTGTTGAAGAAGGTGCAACTGGATTTACTATTACTAATGAAGATATTCCTGTTGCTATGTGTGGAGTTACTCCATTAGATGATTATTATAAGATGGGTCGCATATGGTTTCTTGGGACAAAAGACCTAAAGAAAATGCCGTTAAGAGTATTTAAACATGCAAAGATTGCCTTATCATTTTTAGTAAAACACTATGATGAAGTGGAAAATTATGTGCCATCAGACCATTGGGAAAATGTTATGTGGCTTGCTGGTATTGGATTTCAGGTAGAAAAACAACCTTATTACCTAGATGACTTTCATTTTTATCGAGTTTTTTATTGCAATTTAGATAAAATTGATACAAAGATAGATAAGTCAAGACCCATAATGCATTGAGTGACCCTTTGGGACAATCACATTGAGGTGCAAGAGGACAATCAAGGCGGTGAAAATTAACTTTTAATAGGAGCTTGAAATGGCGAATACAATTGATGTAGCGTTCATTAAGCAGTTTGAGTCTGATGTTCACATGGCTTACCAGCGTATGGGTTCTAAACTAAGGAATACTGTGCGTACTGTTGGCAATGTAGCTGGAAACGTAGTCCGTTTTCAAAAGATTGGAACTGGTAGTGCATCTACAAAATCTAGAAATGGTTTGGTTACACCAATGGAACTTGCACACACAACTGTGGAAGCAACCATGAGTGACTTTTATGCGGCTGAGTTCATTGATAAATTAGATGAACTTAAGACAAACATAGACGAGCGACAAGCTGTTGCAACTTCAGCGGCTGCTGCTCTTGGTAGAAAGACTGACGATATTCTTTATACTGCTATGGATGCTGGAGCTAACTCAACTCAAATACATGATACAAGTTCTGCTGTCGAGAAAGCAGATCTTTTAACTACATTTGAGACATTTGGATCAGCTAATATCCCAGAAGATGGTGGACGATATATTGCTATGCACCCAAAGGGATTTGCAGACTTATTCTTAATCAATGAGTTTGCATCATCTGACTTTGTTGGTGAGCAGAATCTTCCATTTGCTGGTGGTATGACAATGAAGCAGTTTCTTGGCTTCAACATATTCTCTACTTCTGCTGTTACAGCTGGTAAGAATATGGCTTATCATACAACCTCGATTGGTCTAGGTGTGAACTCTGATGTTTCTACAGAGATAAATTATGTCGCTGAAAGAGCATCACATCTTGCAACTTCAATGATGTCTATGGGTGCTGTTGTTATTGATGACAATGGTATCTATGAACTTCTTGATAATAATTGATAGGAGATAATTAATGGCTTATGCAGCAAGTGGATTATCCAGAATGGCTGGAGATTCCAATGGAAATTTGTGGACATATAATACCGCAGATGCAATCGGAACTGTCAATACATCTGGTTACTTTAATAGTGCCGCTAACATGTTGAAGGTTCGTGATACTATCTATGTAAAAGATACCAACTCACCAACCACTCATCAGGTTAATGTATTGTCAAATACTGGTACTGTTGTAGACGTTTCTGATGGAACGGTTATAGTAGAAACTGATGGCGATTAAGGATAGGGGGAGAAATCCCCCTACTCTATTATGGCAGTAGTTAGTACCCACGCAGACTCAGCAATAGATATATGCAATAGAGGTTTGATCCTAATAGGTGCAGAGCCTATGACATCATTTGATGATGGGACAACTGAATCAAGAGTATCTGCAAACGTATATGAAGATATACTAAGAACTTCATTAACAAATGCTCGATGGAGATTCTCAACAAATCAAGAACAAGTAAATAGGCTAACTGATGCTCCTACAGCTCGATACGCTTTAGCTTATCAATTACCAACAGACACACTATTAGTTCATGCTGTAACTGTAAATGATACTCCAATAGAGTACCAAATATATGGATCAATGATATATGCTGATACTGCAACAAGTGATACAGTAGTAGCTGATTATACATTTAGAGTATCAGAAGAGTTTATGCCAAGTTATTTTACTATGGCTGTGTCTTATGCTTTAGCACAAGTATATGCAACATCAATAGCAAGAGATGTATCTTTGGCAAATGGTATGGCTGGCATGGCAAACCAAATGATGCTCAAGGCAAGAAGTGTAGACTCACAACAGCAAACAACAAGAAAGCTAGTAACCAGTAGATTCTTAATTGATAGGAGAACATAATGCGGAAGCTCAGAGTTCCTATCTCTAACTTTCAGTTTGGTGAAGTTAGTCCATCACTTATATCCAGAACAGATTCTCAAGTTTATCAAAACTCAGCTCAGAAAGTAGAGAATTTTTTTCTAAGAGCAGAGGGTGGTATTATAAAGCGTATGGGATTAAAGAATATTTATGAGTTTGATACCACAGTAAACACAGCAAAAGTCCAGCAACATAGGCTGGTTCCTTTTATTTTTTCTGATGATGAACGCTATATTGTTTCATTAGAAAACTTAAAGATAAGAGTTTTTAGAGTGGATGCATCTTTTAGTGTTACTTTAGCGGCAACTGTAACACAAGATACAAGCAGTAGTGCTTTGCCTATAACGCATGATAATATCCATGAGCTTACTTATGCTCAGTCTGGTGACACAATGTTTCTTGCTCATAATACATTTATGGTAAGAAAACTTGTGCGAACTGGTCTTACATCATTTCAAATGGAAACAAAAACATTTGATGGTAATTCTGCTAATACACTCATTCACCAACCTTACTTTGGATTTGCATCGGCTGGTGTAACACTTGATCCTTCGGCATCGAGTGGGACAGGAATTACTCTTACAACTAGTTCTGCTTACTTTGATACAACTGGTTCGCAAAGTGGTGGGGATTACCCAGACTCTAAGCATGTTAATGTAACACTAAGATATTTTGGCTCTGAGATAAAGATAACATCTGTTCAGTCAGCAACTTCTGCAACTGGCACAGTATTTGGAAATTTAAAAAGAAGGATTACTGCTGATTCTTTTAGAACAACAGAGGGCGTTGGAACTGTTGAGGTGACATTAGTTAATCACGGATTTACTGCAAGTGATGCTTTTACATTATCAAATGCTTCTTCTGCTGGGGGTATAGCACCAAGTAATCTCAATGGATCAAGAACTGTAGCAGAAGTAATAGACGAAAATAAATTTACATTTACTGCTGGTGCAAATGCAACAAGTGCAACTGCTGGTGGAGGTACGCCTAATATAGAAACTCATGCACCAACAATAGAATTTAAAGAACAATCCTATTCTTCGCTACGAGGATTCCCTGGAGCAGTAGCTTTTCATCAGAATCGTTTATGGTATGGAGGCACACTTGGACAGCCTGATGGATTATGGGGAAGTAAGACTGGAACATTCTTTAACTTTGATATAGGTGATGCTGAAGATAATGATGCTCTTGATCTTACTACTGCTATTGGTGAGATAAATACTATACGTCATATTATATCAAACAAAGACTTACATGTATTTACATCAACTGATGAATTTATTATTCCAGCATTACAAGGACAAGTAACTACACCAACAAATGCATCTATAGAAAGACAAACATCTTTTGGCTCTTCTTTTCTTCGACCTTATATATATGATGGAGCAACAGTATTTGTTGATAGTTCTGGATCAATGGTTAGAGAGTTTATATTTACTGACGCTGTAAAAGGTTATACTGGTAACTCTATTTCTACACTCTCAAGTCATTTAATAAAGACACCTGTACAAATGGCAATGTTATCAGGAGCTATAGGCAGAGCAGAAAACTATTTATTTATTGTGGATGCTGATGGTACACTTGCTGTATTTAATTCTAATAGAGTGGAGAAGAGAGCTGGTTATACGCAGTTTACATCACAAGGTAGTTTCCATTCTGTATGTGTTATAGATACTCATGTTTATGCTGTTGTTAAATTTGATAAAGGTGATGGCACGAATAAATATTTTTTGGTCGAGTTTGACAATAGTTTTAATATGGATTTGGCTAAGACTTACTCTGGCTCAAATGGGGTCTTCAGCGTTAGTTCTGATTTCGCCAATGGAGCTGTGGTTGATGTGGTTAATGGTACTTTTTATCTTGGTTCATTTACTGTGTCTGGTGGCAATGTGGATGTTTCCTCGGTAGACTCTGCATTATCTTCTGCTGAGATTGGTTTAAAGTTTAATGTAAATTTAATTACTAATCCTATTGATGCTCAAGTAGCAGATGGTCCACTTACATCAGAACCAAGAACAGTACAGAGAGTTGTTCTCGATCTAAACAATACGTTATCCGTCAACGTAAATAATAATGAATTGATTATTAGACAGGTAACAGATGATTTTAGTTTAGCTCGAACACCAGTTACAGGCAAAAAAGAATTTAGATTGCTGGGATTTGGTGGTGATCCTCAAGTAACTGTATCGCAAACAGCACCATTATCATTACAAATAAATTCACTTATAGCGGAGATAGCATTCTAATGCCAGTATTTTTACAACTATTATCAGCAGTAGGAACTGTTGCAAGCGTAATGGGAACAATGGCGGCAGCTGATGCAGCAAAAGCAGATGCCGACAGACGAGCAAGAGAAATAGAAGAAGATAGAAAAAGAAATGCAATCAAGTATCTACAAATGCACAATGATAGAACAGATCAGTATCTTGAAGACACAAATATAAATGAAGCTAATTTATTTGGAGGCACAGGAAGAGATACTGGTGATCAAAGTTTAGGTGCATTCTTTGAAAAACAAAAAGCAAAGAAAGACGTTGATGTAAAGAGAATGGACAGACAAGCATTATTTACCGATGACAAATATCGTAGAGATGCAATAGGAACAAGGCAAGCTGGAGAAGAAAGACAGAAATATCTATACTTCAAAGCTGTAAGCACAGGTGTTCAAGGTTATTTTAATTATCAAAAATATAAGAGTTAATGGCAAAAGTAATTAAACAAACAGTATCTTTTCAGAATCAACCTATTGGTGTTCTTGCTCCTAACAGAGCAAAGGAACAAGCATTGCTGGGTATTGCTAATGAAGTAAACCAGCTAAATAATATTGCTTTCAAGGAGATGGAAAAGCAAGCTATCAAAAAGGGTGAAGAAGAAGCCCTTAAGATGCCACTAGAAAAGTTTTATACTTTAAACGAAGAAGGAAACTTTTCTGCGTATTCTACAGATGTCTTTATGAATATGGGTTCTGTTGCACAGGATGCTTTTCGCGCAGTATCAGAAAAGAAGTATTTGAGAAGTGTTGAGGATGATCTAAAGAAAACAGCTAAAGAATATCGAGTTAAGTATTCTGGTCAGGTAGGGTCGGCACAATCTTTTAATAGTGTAATGTCAAACTATTCTGAGCAAATAGTAAATCAAGCACCAGAAAAATTTAAAGAACTAATAACAGAAACTGCAAAGTATACTATAGCAGATCATGTTGCTGATTTAACTCTAAAGAATATTGCTGTAGCAAATGCTCGTCATTTAAATATGGCTCTTACAAAAGAAAATGAACTTGCTTTTGAGATTCAGAATACAACAGACCCAAAGTTAAAAGCCGCATTACTTGAGCAACTAAGAGATACTATTGATGATTATCATAATATTGAATCATATAGTGGAGAAGCTAGAGCAAAGGGTGTTGCAAGTGCCGCTGAGAAAAGGTTTGATGCTTTAACTCTCCACAACCAAGCAACAAATATGATGCAAGAGTTTTCTCCAGATCTTGATTCTATATCAGAGCTTACAGCAGTTCAGCTATATTTAGAGCATGGTATTGGTGGAGATAATATAGCAAAGGTTGAGGAAGATGGGACAGTAACTGGTGACTTAGATCTTCTTGAAGAGCTTAAAGATATACGCAGTAAGTTTTCAATTTACAATAAAAAAGAAGTAGTTGGTGTTGTTAATAGTATTATAGATCGAAAAAAATCATTTCTCAAAAGTACAAAAACAGAAGGGAAAGATAAGAACGCAAGAAATAATATACTTCTTCAAGTAAATAAATTATCGGATGCAATTACAGAAAAGTCATTAAATGAAATTACGATGTCTGATATTAGTAATTTCCAAAATCAAGGAGAAAACTTAGCTTCAGGTTCTAATGGTTCGTATTCCATAGATAATGTTACTGCCGCAAAAAATAGAATGATTACAAAGATTGCAAATAAAGCGGCAAAAGAGTTTTCAAAAATGGGTTTGAACTCTCAACATTTTAATCTGCTACAGCAATATTTCAATTCTGGTAGAGAATCTGCTCTTAATGAAAATCCAGTTGGATTTGATTTAAAGCCTCTAGGTCCAATGACAGAAGAAGCTAAAGCATTGGCAAAAAAATTATATAATGAATTTGATGGTAAGATTGATTTTGCTCAATTCAATCGTCCTATTATACAGCAGTTAGGGTCAACTAAAGAATTGAGAAATGATAATGAGCTGGCAATTGTAAGAGCATTAGAAAAAATAACTGATGAACAAACTCGTAAAAGAGTGCAAGAAGCGGCTCTTAGTTATCAGAACGAATACTATTCATTATCTGGTCGAGTAGAAGAATTATTTAAAGATGGTAAATTTGAAGAGGGACAAGCTCTTGTTGATACATTTGTAACAAAAATAGAAAATGCATTTAAGAAAGGAAAAGAGTCTGAGATATCTTTAGCTCTAGTTGGAAGATATAAAACAACATTTGAACAACTTCGAGCTGATGCTTCTGAAGATGACTTTATAAGTAAAGTATCACAAGTAGCTGGTGATGGAGTAAGGTTAGTTAGAGGAGAAGATGGTTTAGTTAGTATAAATACTGACAACATTCAAATGGTAAAAGATCTTATAAATTTTGTAAGATCTGATGGATCTGAAGAATTAAGATCAAAGATACCTCCTAATCTTATTGAGGCGTATGATCAGGTTTATAAAATACCGGGTTCTTCTGGATTGAACACAAAGCTAACTGCTCTTGTGGGTGCATTAAATACAGAAAGTGGTAGCTTAACAACAGCAATGAAGAATAGAAACTTTATTGTAAAAGTTATTGAAGGTTCTCATGTTCCAAAATCTGGAGATCGTGAAAAGATTGATAATCTTATATTAGAGCCACTTGTAAGAAATAACTGGGAAGACTACGATCCAACTCAAACTCCTGATGCTAACCTAATAAATTATTTAAAAAGTCCAGCCTCTCTACAACCAATTACTGAAGACAACCCAATGATGGGTCAAATATATACTTTGATGCGTAACGGATATTTTAGTCAACAGTTCATGGCATTATTAGAAAATAATGAGAATCTAAGTAATGATGAGCTTGGTGTAATGATGACTCATGTTGATAGATTAACGAGCATGAGAGATAAGCTAAGTAACAGACGTTTACCAGTTTTAGAGAATACAGAAGAGATTTCTAAGTTTCGTACCTTGTTGAGAGTTGCAAGAGTTACTGGAATGGTAACAGAAGATGATGATGGCAATGTTTCTGTTATGGATCAATCGCCTTTGTTAAATACTTTTCGCAACTTAAATGCAATGAGTAATGAGGATATGCGGTCAAGTTTAAATACATTGGTGCGTCCTTTAGGTCTTGATGTAGGGGATGGAGAAAATTTTAGAATAGATACTGTTGTTGATGCTTTGCTTAAAAAGACTGGTGCATTAAATAAAAATGCAGTTTTCCCAAAGGAAGTAAAAGACTTAGCAAAGTTTTACTGGGGTAATTTTATAATGACTCCAAACAGTCGAACAGAAAATCCAACAAAAGTATTTAAGGATTTTAAAAACTTTGTTCGTGAGTATATGGACACAGAGTTTCAAGAAACTGATGGAAACATTTTAGATTATAGCCAGCAAAATGTAAGAGGTATTAGGCATACTAAATATCATCTTAATAAATATTTTACTGGTGAGCTGTATTTTGAAGCAATCAATTATATAAACAATACATTACCTGAAGGATTTTTATTTGATCCTGAAGTATCTATGTCTAAGGATTTTATGGAAATCTTTGGTTCAAGATTTGATAGTGAAGTTCCTGAAGATCAACTTGCTGGGTTATCAAGTAGGTTTAGAGAACGCTATAAACGACAGCTTGCAAATTTAGAAGAAAAGTCACCAGAGGCAATTAAGAAGTTTCTTCAAGAAGAAGGTATTAAAAAAGTATTTCTTGTTGCTGAACCAACTAATCAACAAGATGAAGTTGTTTATCAAGCGTATTATTATGATGGTGTTCAAGGACAACCAAAACCAGTTCTTGTGCAAAATCAGCAAGATCAAACAGTTCCAATGATATTTACAAGAAGAAGTATTGCCAATGCTTTTAACCAAGATGGTATATATGATGTAGCATTAGAAAGAATTTTAAGAGAAGCACAAAAAGAAAGACAAGAGATACTTCGTAAAAATGGAGTGACAGACTGATGAGTGAACCAGTCTATAGCAATATTCTTGTTGACCAATTTTACTATCCAAGTGGAGAACCAAACTTTGAAGGCTTTAGTCAAAGAGAAAGATTAAATCCTACCTTTTGGGAAACAACAAAAGCTCAGTTTGGATTTAGTTATGATAGTCAAGTAGAAGCAATTAAAGAAGATATGGAGTTTAATACTCTTGGTATTTTTAATAATCGAGCAAGATTATTTAGCGGTGAGATTGATGAACCAGAATTTGATCCTGACTTCAATCCTTTTGACCCTGAGCTAATACAAGGGTATGAAGAGCATGCAGATTATTTTGCAAACACAAAGAACATAGAGCATTTTAATTTTAAAAAAAGAGTTCTTGATGAGAATATTGCAAGAAGAGCAATAATTCAAGACTCTGGATTTTTTCAAAACTTAGGTGCGGCTTTTCTTGATCCTATTAATTTAGTTTCATTACCTTTTGGTGGTCCAACTATTGGCATGGCACGATCAGCAGTAAGAGTAGGGGTTGGTACAGCAGCAATAGTTGGTGCAGTTGAGGCTACTCGTTATCCCTTTGATCCTCTTGCGACCCCTGGAGAAGTTGCAATGAGTGTTGGTTCAGCGGCAACATTTGGTGCATTGCTGGGTGGCGTTATAAGTATTCCATTAACACGCAGAGCAAGAATGATAAGAGATCAAAACAATAGATTCATTGAAAAAGAAGCAAAGCTCAATGAAGAAGTTGATTTCACTACTTATGCTTTTGAGCAAGCAAATCTTAAAAACTCTGGAGCAAGAAATGTAGAAGATGTTGTGCCAACTTTCTACCGAAAAACAGATATTGATAATGTAAAAATAGAAGCAAAGAATGTAAAAAAGGGTATAGAGCAAAGAGAAAAAATACTCTCCTCTCCCCAACAAATAAAAGCACAGGCTAAAAAAGTTGATGAGCCTGTTGCAGAAACCGAAGCAAATATTCAAAGAGAAGTTGATGACTTAAAACAAAGACAACTTGAACTAGACTTTTCTCAAAACTCAAAGTTGTTTAAAGATTCTGAAGCTGTGCTAACTGGCAAAAAAGAAAAAATAGTTATAAATAATAAAGAGTTTGATGCAAAGACTATAAAAACTCTTGATGATGCTGATCAACTTAAATCTGATAAAAAACATTTTGAAGTAGCAATACCAGCAATAAATAAAACAATAAAACAAGTTCAAGCAAAACTAGATAAACTTAAGCTAAGAGAAGCTTATAGATTAAAAGATGTGCAAGATAGAGGATTTCAAGGAAAAAAATATGGCAAAAAACTTAATGAAGATTATGACCCCAAAAACAAAGATCATCAGGCTCAAGCTCAAGGATATTTAAAACAAACTCCTTACGGTATAGAAAAGAAACAGCTTGAAGACCAACTTGAAGCGTTACCTCTACGCAGAACTGAATTAATAAATCGTGAAAAAAATACTCTTCAAGAAATAAAGTTTCGTAGACAAGCTATTGATAAGCAAAGTGAAGAATTCAATTTTGATTCTAATATATACATTAATAGTCCTTTGTTTAAAGGAATATTTAATCCAATAAAAGATTTGCTTTTTGATAAGACTGCTACTGGTATAGCAAAATATAATATGTTGAACATTGGATTTGATAGCGGTTTGAATTTAGAAATGCATAAGCGTGGTAGGATGCTAGGGAATAGTGTTTTTCAAAATAAGGCGGCTCATAAAGGCAGAATCAGAGATTTTGTAATGAATATGAGAAATCATTATTTAGAAAGCGTTGGTATGAGTAAGGTTGATACTGGCAACTTATTGTCTATGAGTCAGATTGAATGGCAAAAATATTATTTGAGTGCAAGAAAAAAGATGGGTGGCGGTCAACAACTATCTGAAGAAGAGTTCTATGACAAAATTCTTACTCATTATATTACAAATACTGTTGCTGATTCTGATGCTGAAAATGGTGCTATTGCTTACATGAGAAAGCATTGGGAAAAAGAAAGAATGGAGAAGGAAAGTTTAGGGTTGATTGGGGGAGAAACTTTTCTAAAAGCTAAGTTACCACGATTAGCATTAGACATAGATCAAAAACAAGTAGCTATAAGGGAACTTCGTGAAAAAATTGTAAATCCAGAAAGTAATTTAAAACCAAAAACTCTTGCAAAGTTTAATAAATATATTGAGCATTATGAGGCACGAATAAAACAACTCAATGATGAGGTTGCTGATATTACTCTTGAGTTAGAGAATATTGCAAAGGGAAAAACATATTATGGTCATGAAAAGTCTGAGCCTTATTTTCCAAGAAATTATCATCATACAATGATTAGAAAACATAGAGATGAGTTTGAAAATATACTCATTGATGATTTGATAGAACGTCCATTTATTATAATGAATAAAGGTAAAACTATTGAAAAAAATTTATCTCGAAAAGAAGCTACAGAACTAGCTAAAAAAGCAACAGATAGAATTTTATTAGAGGAAGAAGTAAATATTGATGAAATGTTTGTTGGTCAAGGTGTGTCAAAGCATTTGCGTCATAGAATATTAGATATTTCAAATGCAAAAATTCTTAAGTTTATTCATAGAAATCCGATAGCAGTATATAAAAAATATGTAAATACAACTTCTGGTATGGTTGAGTTTAAAAAGAAGTTTGGTACGCAAAAAACTATTGACGATATACAAGACGAGATATTTGAGTCTGCTCGAGAAGCTGGTCATACTGTAGCTGATGCACAACGACACTTTTTACAAGTACGATATATGTATGATCGAGTTGTTACTGAGAGACTGCACAAGAATCCTTATTCTATGAATAACTATCTTGTTAATCTTGCAAGAACTGGTGCTCAATTGAGTTATCTTGGTCCAGTTATATTCTCTACTATTGCAGAACCAGCAATAAGTATGATGAATCATGGTGTTGGTAAATATTTGAAAACAATTCTTGATGCTTCAATAAACCCAGCAATGAAAAGAAATATAAAAAATATTGAAAAGCAAGGTGAAGCTATTGATATTACTCTTGGCACTTCTCAGCAAAGAGCAGTAAATGATATGAGCTTTAATAGCATGAGTGATTCATATATAGATCAAGCTAAGAATGGTTTTTATATTTTAAATGGATTAGCACCAGTTACTACTATTCTTAAAAGGCTTGATGGTTTGGCTCGAACAGATCATTTTATTGAGTCAGCTATTAAGTGGGCTGATGGTAAAGTCAGTCCTTTTGAGAAAGAGTATTTGCTTCGATATAATATTGGATTGAGAGAAGCAAAAAAGATAAAGAAATTATATGAAGATGGCGTAATAGAAAAAACGCCAAATGGTAATTATGTGGGGAATACTGATGCATGGGCTGATGCTGGTGAAGAAGCGTTGGCAGAAAGTTTTGGTAATAGTGTTTCAAGTGGTATTTTAAATGCTGTTCTTATGGGAACACCAGCAGACAAACCAAAGATTGTTGATGGAATTGTATTTTTTAGAGAAAGTACAATGCAAAAAGCTGGTCTTGGAGGATTGTTTAAACCAGATCCTGACTATCCGGGCTATGTAAAGTTTGATATTCCAATACTTGGTTTACCGTTTCAATTTTATTCTTATGCTTTGGCGGCAACAAATAAAGTTACAGCGGCATATACACAAGGTGCTTTAAAAAGCAGAGTTATGGCTCCAATGGTTGGTATAGGGTTGGCATACTTTTCTCAATATCTTCGAACACCTGATTATATTTGGGATGAATTAGATCCTCAAGATAAGATGTTGAGAGCATTTGAGTATTCTGGATTGGCGGCAATATATACTGATTTGTTCTATGAATCTCTTCATACAATGCTTGCGGTTAATGATATGAATATAACTGGTGGATTTATTTCACCTAAATATCAAGACTCTGCAATCGAGCAAGGTATTGGATTGATGGGTGCTGGACCTTCTTACGTTACTGATATTTATCAAGCTATTAATGAAATGGTTACTGGTGATATGGGTAAAGGCATGGGAATGTTTCTTAAAAAAACCCCAGGATTCACATTGCCTTATATAAGGGGTCACGTTAATGATTGGGCTGCGGCTCTTGACGAAAAATTCGATTAAAGGTAAGGTTCAAATATGACAATAGCAGTAAATCAAAATGATCCCAGAGTTTCGTACTCTGTTTCACAAGGTCAAACAACTACATCTTTTGCAGTAACCTTTGAGTTTTTTGCAGATGCTGATTTAAAAGTATATGTTGATGATGTTCTTAAAACAATAACGACTCATTATACAGTTTCTGGTGGAAGTGGATCAACAGGAACGGTTACAATGTCTGTTACAGGAGCTTCTGGTGGATCAACAGTTGTAATTACAAGAGATATAGCTCTTGAGAGAACAACAGATTTTCCGTCATCAGGAGCATTTAATATATCCACTCTCAACACAGAGCTAGATAGATTAGTTGCTATTGATGCTGATAGAAATGATACGCTTAGTCGATCTATACGTCTTCAAGATCAGGATTCTTCTGCATCTATGGAGCTACCTCTCAAAGCATCAAGAGTAGGCACAGTATTAGGATTTAATGCTACTACTGGTGCGGCAGAAGCTGGACCAACTATTACTGCTGTTCAATCTTTGTCAGCGGTTACAACATCTATAAATTTATTGGGTACTTCTGCTGTGGTAGAAGACATGGGCTTGCTTGCTACGTCAGCAGTTATAGAAGATATGGGATTGTTAGCTACATCGAGCAACATATCTGCTATGGCATTGTTGGGAACAAGTGCTGTTGTTACAGACATGGGATTATTAGGTACATCTGCTGTTGTAGAGGACATGGGATTTCTTGGAACATCTGCAAACGTAACAGCAATGGGTAATTTAGGAACATCTACTGTTGTAGGTCACATGGCGGCACTCAACGCATCAGGTGTTATATCAAACATATCAAGTGTGGCTACTGATATTTCTAATGTTAATTCTGTTGCAACGAATCTATCAAGTGTAAATGATTTTGCGGCTCGATACAGAGTAGCATCCTCTGAGCCTAGCTCTTCCCTCGATGTTGGTGACTTGGTATTTGATACTACAGCTAATCAACTTAAAGTGTATAAGTCTGGTGGGTGGGAAGCGGCAAGTGCTTTTGGTAATTTATCATCAGATAGTACACCGGAACTTGGTGGTAATCTAGATGTAGTTACGCATAGCATTGTATCGGCAAGTAATAGAAACATATCAATAACACCAAATGGTACTGGAGTTGTACAGATTGATGGCAACGTAGATATATCAACTGGTGCTATAGATTTAAAGAATGGTGGTGCTCAATCCTATATTAGATTTTATTGCGAAAGTTCTAATGCTCATTACGCACAGCTACAAGCACCAGCTCATTCTGCATTTAGCGGTAATATAACTCTTACAATGCCAGCAACAACTGGTACGATAGCTCTTACTTCTCAAATACCAACATCAGGAATATCAAGTGGCAATGTTGCTACGTTTACATCTGGTGTAGCTGACGATGATTTCTTGAAAGTAAGTGGTACTTCTATCGAGGGTAGGAGTGCGTCAGAATTATTAAGTGATATTGGTGCAACTACCGAAGCAACTGCTGAAGCAAATTCGGTTGCATTGGCTATAGCTTTGGGATAAAGGAGAAATAA
>VMHT01107576.1_pt1 | contig 24656 bp, 29 predicted proteins | sample 4693611 | NCBI WGS metagenome assembly VMHT01 (sample SAMN12280063, study PRJNA550983) | marine metagenome | isolation source: seawater sampled from same location over 5 years 0.02-0.2 micron viral filtrate | place: USA: collected off the coast of southern California halfway between the port... ...
CGTTGTGGTTTTCTCCCATCTAACAACAGTGATGCCTGGGAAGCGGGCAAACGACCCAGTAAACAAGGGTATTACTCATGAACGACAAAGAATTTATCCACGAAATATATCAATTAGTTGTTGGTGATGAACATGCGTCAAGGACAGATAACAACAAATTTAGCCACGAAGAAATCCTAGATTTAATAAAAGACTACCAACTTACATACTACGAAAAGGAAAACTCATGAACCGTATGCCATGTAGAATTACCGACGACCCATACAGCGACTACTCTGATTTTATAGAGCAAGAAGGCGTGTATAAACAGTACATTGAAGCTGATCCAGACTATGAGCGCGATACGCAGCTAAACAAAAAACTCGTGCTGAACACAAGTCTTGAACCATTAATCACTCCTCATGTAGGAGACAAACCATAAAGTACTTGAGCTAATATATTAGCACTGATACTATTTCGCTCTTACCAGGAGAGTATGATGAGTATTAACGAAGCAACCCCGAGAGACTGGGACAAAGTTAGCAAAACTAAATCTTATATTGACCCTTACGACATACAACCAGACCCAGTAAATAAGCCTTCGCATTACAACGCGGGTAATATTGAGTGCATTGATTATCTCAAAGATAGCTTAGGCACTAATTTTGAACATTACCTAGAAGGTTCAATAAAAAAATATCTTCACAGATTCCGCTATAAAAAAAGTTCAGTAGAAGACCTTCGTAAAGCTCGTTGGTATTTAGACCGTTTAATCACCGAACAACTCGATAAAAATTCGTAATTTCCAACATCACCTAGGAGGGTGCTATGGATACCAAAGAATACTTTCAAGAATTACCAGGTCTTGAAAAAGACAACCTTCATCCAGAATTTCATACATATTTAACTACTTATATACGTGCAAGATCACCCCAGCTATATAGTGAAATTGCATCGCGCTTTAGATTTATAGAAGGCGAAATCTATGCTCAGCACGAATGCAATGGAAAACCTTTCTAATGTTAATAACTCTCGATTTTGAGACATACTTCGACACCAAAGTGTCTCTAAGCAAACTCACTACAATGGATTACGTCAGGCATGAAAAGTTCAAAGTATGGGGCGTTGGTATCAAGATTAATCATGATGAAACAGAGTGGTTTGGTGAAGACGAAACAGAAGCAGCAATACATGATATTGATTGGAGCGAAGCAACCCTTATCTGTCACAACACCCCCTTTGATGGCTATATTTTAACCAGGTACTACGGCGTAATACCTAAATTTTATGTAGACACAGCATCTATGGCGCGCGCTTTAGCGCCAGGCCAGTCGGCCCGGCTAAAAGACTGCGCTATCCGCGAATTTCCAGACGACGAAACCATGCGTAAAGGTGAAGAACTTATAGATGCAAAAGGTATCTATGATCTAGATCCCGAAACAGAAGCAGCACTTGGTGGTTATTGTATACAAGATGTAGATCTCACCTACGCTTTGTATAGAAAAATGATTAATAAAATGCCACTGACTGAATTAGAACTTATCGACATCACTTGTCGAATGTTCTGCGAACCTAAATTGACCGCGAACCTCGAAACATTAATCAAGTTTCGTGATGAACAAATCTCTAATAGTGAAGCAGCCATTGCCGCTGCAGGTATTGACCGCAAGATACTTAGTTCTAATCAACAATTTGCAGACTACATAAAACTAGAATTAAATATTGTGCCGCCTACAAAACGTAGTCCAACAACAAACAAACAAATACCCGCGTTAGGTAAAAACGATAAAGCATATCAACAGATGGTTGCAATGAACCCTCAACTGCAACATATCTGGGATGCCCGTGCCGCTGCAAAAAGTCGTATTAATCAAACCAGAGCGCAACGTTTCATTGATGCTAGACACGACGACGGCACGATTTCTGTACCGCTGCGGTATTACGCAGCACACACAGGCCGTTTTGGCGGCACTGAAAAAATTAATATGCAAAACATGCCGCGTAAATCCCCATTACGTGCAGCATTAGAAGCACCCGAAGGTAAATTAGTATTCGTAGCCGACTTATCAAACATTGAAGCGCGTATGCTTGCCTGGTTAGCAGATGAAGATGACTTGTTGCAGCAATTTAGAAACAACGAAGATGTATACGCTAACCTCGCACAAGACATCTATGGACGTCCCATAAATAAAGATGATCATCCGCTTGAACGTTTTGTAGGTAAGACTGCAGTTTTAGGTCTTGGCTACGGAATGGGTGCTACAAAATTTCAAGCAACTTTAGAAGCTGGCGCTATGGGCCCGCCCATGAAATTTTCTGATAAAGAAGCAACAAACGTTGTAAATACATACCGCACTACATATCCAGGTATACAAAATTTGTGGACTAAATTAGAACTCAAACTTATCAATACAATCAATTGTAATTTTCACGAAGTTTGGCGCTGTCTAATTTTTAGTGACAAAAAAATAGAGCTGCCTAATGGTTTAGCCTTGCATTACAACAACCTCCAACACAAAGGAGGGCGGTTAACTTACACCTCTCGAAACGAAGAGCAAACATGGGGAGGGCGTATTACCGAAAACGTAGTACAAGCACTATCGCGTCTTGTTGTAACAGATGCAATGCTACGTATTCAATCTGACAAAGATCTCAATGCTGATGTTGTACTTACAGTGCATGATGAGATCGTTTTAATTAGCCAAGCTATTAATCCTGATGCTACAATGGACAAGCTCATTGAGCACATGTGTGTCCCTCCATCTTGGGCACCAACCCTTCCTCTTCATGCGGAAGGCGGATATGGCAAAGGATATAGCAAATAATTAAATGTCTAGACTAGTGCTAACAAGGAAGATTAACGAACAAATCATCATTCACAAAGATGACGACGGCGTTTTGGCGACATTGAAAGTGTCAAAGGTTGACAGGAACCAGGTTCGCTTAACATTTGAAGCTGGTAATGAGATCAGGATTGATCGACAAGAAATATTCGACAAGAACGCTCCTACTAAATAAATAATACCTATGGTATTATTGATGCTCTGTAGGAGGAGCCATGCAATTAACGTTTTTAGAAGCCGCGAATGGGCAACGGCTAAGCAAACGACACTGCCCAAAAAATGGATTTACCCCATACCCACACGTAAAAAACGTAACATCTCACGAACATAATATACCTTTAAACGATGCTGGCTTAGCCATGCTAGAACGTCTTATTATTGATGAAGGCAATAAAGGCTACTGTCTATTAAAAGGTGATCTAAAACGTCCACTTTCTAACGAATCGCGAGCAGGAAAAACGAACCGCGTTGCGTACTCCAATCTACTTGTACTTGATATTGATGGCATTACATTGCCAGGGCATACAAATTTAAAATCCTATGATGCTAAAGCAATAAGTATATTAGCAAAATCAATATTGCGTGAGTTACCACCTGCATTACAAGACTGTAGCTTTATTGCACAAGCATCATCTAGTTTAGGTCTTAAAGGAGACAAGGTTTCCTTACATATATTTATGCTTCTCAAACATGCTATGCCTGCAAAAGCAGTCAAATTATGGTTGCAAGCAGCTAATTTTGAATCTCAACTTTTCGCATCTCAATTAGAGCTGTCTTCTAATGGGCATTCACTCAAGTTCCCCCTTGATGCAAGCGTTGCTGATAATTCAAAACTCATCTTCATTGCTCCTCCTACCTTTGAAGACGGAACCCACGACCCTTTCAGATCCTCGTCTGATCGGGTTGTGCGCGTTTCCGGTATTACAAACGTTCTGGATCTTGCAGCTCTTATGGGCGACATTAGTCCAGAAGTAATACATCAAAAAAGTAATGAATATAAAAATAAATTACGTCTACAGCGCGGCTTTAAAGCAAAAAAAGAACGGTTAACCATCGCTACTGTTAATAATAAATCAGAAGAAATTCTAAATAATCCTGACAAAATGTCTATTCAAATTACAGACGATACAAACCCTCCATACATAAGGTGTAACGTAAACGGCGGAGACAGCAACGCATATTATTTCAAACTTGAAGATCCTACATATATGTTCAATTTTAAAGGCGAACCTATATGGTCAATTGAACAAGCTGACCCGGATTTCTACAAATCATTATTTGATGTGTATCAAGAAGAAATGGAAAAAGAGGGTAGAGCTAACTTCCCTGTAGCATTACGTGATTTTTATACAGATACATATTACAACGGTGTTTTTGATCCAAACCTTAACCAATTCAGTGAAGACTTTCCGCTTATGCCTTGTTCATCAGCTAGTATAGAAGGGTTTATGCGTTCCCACGGACGTAGTAAGCCTGATTTTGTACCTGATGCAAAAGTTGTCTTTAACCCAACATCTGACGAAGCAGCTGTAAATTTAACTAACGTGCCTTATCACATCAATATGTTTCGTAAAACAGAATACATGCTATCAAACCGTAAACACGAATCATTAAGCATGGGTGACGCACATAAAATCGCAAGCTCATGCCCACTTATATATAAACTTTTAACCCACATTCTTGGTGGTCAAAACTTAGAAGTTGAACACTTTACTAATTGGTTAGCTTACATTTTTCAAACTAAAAAGAAAGCAATGACCGCATGGGTATTACAAGGTGTACCTGGTACAGGTAAAGGTATCTTTTACACTAAAGTGCTGCGTCCACTTTTTGGTGTAGAGCATGTGCCAATGCGTGCATTGCAAAACATCGAAGAGCAATTCAATCTTTATATGAGACAAGCACTGTTCCTAGTTGTTGATGAATTCCATATGGCATCAGCTAATGCAGGTACCATGAAAATTGCTGATAAACTCAAGAACGCTATTACAGAAAACACAATGACTATTCGTGCAATGCGTTCTAATCAAGTTGAAATGCCTAACTTCACTAACTTTATCTTCCTTACTAACCGTATGGATGCTGTAAAAATTGAAGAAGGCGACCGTCGATACAACATCGCTCCAAGACAGGAGCAAAAGCTTGAACATGTATACCCAGAAGTTATCGAAGGTATTGATGATATAAGCAAAGAACTAACTGTCTTTGCAGCACTACTGCAAAATTACAATGTTAACAAACAACTTGTGCGTACACCTATTGCTAATAATGCAAAAGCACAAATGGCTCAAGTAACAATGTCAGTTATGGAAGAGTTCTTTGCAGCAGTGCGTAACAACAACCTTAATTTCTTTACAGAAATTCTAGATATTAGCGTAACCAATGTTATGCAAGCGCAAGAAATTACAACCGCACAACGCTTTGTAAAGCAGTGGATTGCAGAATCTGAATGGCCTTATTCCGTCATACCAATGGAACACTTGCGAGTTGTATATTCAGTACTAACAGAAGATCGTATGTCTCAACGTGAATTTATAAAAAAAGCAGAGCGTTGTGGAGTAAGTAGAGAACGTAAAAGAGTCTATGGAAGTCCACGATCCGTTAATCCAATTAATGGTGTAATTACACAATGGCAACTTATAAACGATACGTTTAAAGAACTTACCGATAAGTACTTTGATGCAAACGATAAGAAGCTTCTTGCAGTAAAATAATATAATACCTATACTAATACTTCTATTTGTTACTATTCTTAGGATATAGAATGATTAAGTTAACTCAGGATACGAGACCCGACAATGTTGTCGATTTTGAAAAACCTAAATCATTAGGTGATGTACGTGCTTGGAGTTACTCAGCTTTAAAAGTTTACGAAGATTGCCCTTATCGTACATATATCAGCAAAGTAAAAGGTGTTAAAGAACCTAGTGGCCCAGCAGCTGATCGTGGTACACAAATCCACCAAGAAGCGGAAGACTATGTTAATGGTACTCTTAGTGAGCTGCCAGATTCATGTAAAAAATTTGAAGATGACTTTAAAGAGCTGCGTCGATTGTTTATTGACGCTAAAGTAGAGCTCGAAGGTGAATGGGGTTTTGACTTAGATTGGGCTCCAGTTGGTTGGATGCAAAAAGAAACATGGGCTCGCATCAAACTTGATGCATTAGTTCACGAAGATGAATCATCAGCTCGAGTTATCGACTACAAAACAGGCAAGCATTTTGGCAATGAAATAGCTCATGGGCAACAAGGTTTGCTTTATGCCATTGGTACTTTTTTTAGATACCCACATCTTCAATTTGTACAAACTGAATTTTGGTATTTAGACCACAGCAAAATTACTTCAAAACAATATACACGCGAACAAGCAATGGTCTTTGCACCTGGTTTTCACCGGCGTGCAATAAAGATGACCACTGAAACAGAATTTGCTCCAACACCCAGTAAAGACAGTTGCAGATGGTGTTCATTCCGCAAAGGTGATGAACCTGAATGTACTTGGGGTGTTAGCTAAACATCTTATTTTCCCCTAAATAAGACCCTTTTTGCCCCTCACTAGAGGGGCTTTTTTATTCCCGATCGGAATTTAACTGATCCTCATGAAGAATAAACAGGAGAACTCAATGAAACATCTAAATAAAACACTCAGATATGCTCTGGGTGTTTTTCTCATATTTTTATTTTTTACTCTTATAGGCCAAGCAATTGCTATTGCATTTTACACTTCACTTGCAATCGCAAGTCTAATCAGCTTGGTCTACTTATTTTCAAGGAAAACAAATGATTCAAGCAGTAATTGCAATTCTAAACATTTATGAACTTTCATTATTTATCGCTGCATTTATAGGAGTTATTTATGATTTTTGCAGGTCTACTTTCAGCACTAGGACTACTGTTCCTGATATTTAAATTTGGTATACGCCGTGTTATTGCGTACGACATACCTATCGATATTACTGTTACAGGCTTTCTCATGTATGCATTTGCTGGCACATACAGCGGCATGATTGCAGCTATGGTCGGCGGCTTAATTGTTTCTATTACTTTATTCATTATGAAACAAACTATGCGTCGCGAAGAACTCAAACTAATCAAAATTAAATCTTTCCCATATCGCGCTATGCGTTGGGTAGGAGTACAGCCATGATTTTAAATATTATCAGTTTTATATTTACAGTTATTATTTTTGGAATTTTATTTGATGGTGCTCGACTCATGCTTCAAGACGCAGAAAAGCGCCATGAAATTAGAAAAAAATTACAAGAGGAACAAGACAATGACTGATTACAAAGAATTGTTATGTGGACACTTAAAGGAGATCTTTGATGACGCTGCCAGCAAACCTAAAAATGTTTTACAAAAGGGAAGGAACAATTATTCAGTACACAATATCGACAGACCCCGAGGAAGCTATGTACTGGTCAACATACCGTCTCAAGAAAGGAGATATAAGCCTTCATATCAAGTTAGACAGATCGTTGAAAGCACAGATCAAAGAGGAGATCCTGCATGACATCCTTAGCAGAGAACCTAATCCCAGTAGTAAATCTCAGACCACCGAGGACAAGATACAAAAAAGGAGTAAAAGCACCCAACCTATCTATGTTAAAACGCGGAAAACAAAACAAAAAACTCGGAGATAAGATAACTAAAGGTGCTTGGAAAGGCATGACAATGTATTCACTTACATTAGAAGAACGTGCTACATGCCCTAGTGATTGTGAACAGTGGGATAATTGTTATGGTGATAACATGCCCTTTGCACATAGATTTAATCACTTACATCCTGACTTTAAAAATAATCTTGAAACCCAACTTTGCGAGCTAAACAAAAAACACAACGCAGGTTTTGTTGTACGACTTCATGTACTTGGAGATTTTTACGATGGCTTATACATTGCTCAATGGCAGCAGTGGCTGCATAAATTTAAAAACATGCATGCATTTGGATACACACACCATCGATATACATCTCAACTAGGCGTCATGCTTAACAACATCAACCGTATTTACTCAGACCGGTTTCGCATTCGTTTTTCAGATGACTGGGATACAGAATTTAGCGCACATGTTATTGATGCAAACCAAACACAACACGTAAAACACGGCATTGTATGTCCTGAACAGCTCGGTAAAACAGATAGCTGCGCAACCTGTAGCTACTGCTGGTCAAGTAATAACCCTGTCATTTTTATTGAGCATTAATATTAGCTATGGTATTATTCCAAACCATCAACGAGTGATGTATATGTTAAAACCCTTTGAACATCAAAGCGCTACGACAGCGCACATTCTTAAAAACCCCCGCTGCTTAATTACATCTGATCCTGGTACAGGCAAAACCCGTTCTGTCTTAGATGCAATTGCTATCCGTGGATCGCGAACCTTGGTCCTCGCACCGCTGTCCATCCTTGAAGCATCATGGGCCGATGACATTAACAAGTTTCAGCCAGGTCATACGTACGTAGTCGCGTACGCAAAAAACCGCGCCAAAGCATTTGCTGGTAATGAATCAATTGTGATTACTAATCATGACGCAGTGAAATGGCTAGTTAAAAATCAACATGTACTTAAAGACTTTGAAACTTTAGTAATTGATGAATTTACTGCATTCAAAAACAAAGACAGTCAACGTAGTAAAGCAATTAAAAAATTAACTGACATATTTGAATACCGTATTGCTATGTCGGGCACGCCCAACAGCAACACAATTCTAGATATCTGGCATCCAACATTACTTATTGACGACGGCGAACGCCTTGGTCATCGCTTTTATAGTTTCAGATCTGCTGTGTGTACTGCACGGTTTAATGGCTTTGCTAATGAGTGGGTAGATAAAGATGACGCAGAAGAAATTGTTGCTGCAGCTATTGGTGACATCAACATCCGTTATGAACTAGAAAGTTGCCTTGATATGCCTGAACAAACAATGCATACAAAGCTTGTTACGCTGCCTAAAAAGATCATGAACCAGTACAAAACACTTAGTGAAGACTCTGTGTTATATACCGGCAAAGCTACCATCAACGCTGTTCATGCAGGCGCTAAAGTCAAAAAGTTATTGCAACTATGTACTGGTGCAATTTATGACGAACATGGTGATGTTCAGTCTGTGCATCCAGAACGTTATGAGCTTGTAATGCAGCTAGTATCACAACGCAAACACAGCCTTGTTGCATTTAATTGGAAACATGAAAAACAACATATGACTGCACTTGCAGAAAAACTGCGTATTTCATATGCAACTATTGATGGCGATACACCACCACATCGCCGAAAAGAAATTGTAGATCGTATGCAAGCAGGGCAGTTACAAGTCGTGTTCTGTCACCCTCAATCAGCAGGTCATGGCCTTACTATGACTAAAGCAACTACTGTTATCTGGGCATCACCAACATACAACGCAGAGCATTACCAACAGTTTAATCGACGCATTTATCGCGCCGGTCAAACGCAGCGTACAGAAATAATACAGATCGCAGCGCGCAACACCTGGGAACCAGAGGTATATGAAAAGCTTCATAGCAAGCTTAAACGCATGGAAGACCTTTTAGGAATTCTCAATCAACTTAAAAATGTAGCCTGAAGGAATCAGTATGAATATTAATGAATTAATCGAAGCACGAGCCAAAGTCAAAGACGCTATGGCAGGTCTTAATACAGAGCTTAAAGAGCTTAACAAAACAAAAGATGAGTTAGATTATCAACTCTTAACCCAATTAGACGAGCAGGGTTTGTCACGTACAGCTAATGACAAAGCCAGTGTGTCTATTAACCAAGATACTGTACCTGAAGTGACAGACTGGGATGCATTTTACGCCCACGTTCTCGAACAACAGGACTTCAGTCTCTTACAACGACGGGTATCGTCGACTGCATACAAAGAACTTCTAAAGCTTGGCGAAGGTGTTCCAGGTTTGCAGCCCCGTGAAATTCGACGCATTAACTTTCGATCTTTATAAACCTAAACATGAATCATGAAGAGATAATATTATGGCTAAATCAGCAGTAGCAGTACAACTTGTAGCATCAACAGACTCATTACCAGCGCACCTAAAATCCGTTGAAGGTGCGGGTCGTGGTAACGAAAATGTTGGGCAAAATGTTCAAATCCCTCGCATCAAACTTTTGCAAAAGATGTCAAACGAAGTAGACAAGCACCATGCTAGCTACGTCGAAGGATGCGAGCCTGGACACCTGGTTAACACTTTAACTAATCATAATTATGGCAATGATCTGTATTGTATAAGTCTTACATTCAAAACAGAGTTTGTTGTATGGCGTCATCTTGATGCTGGTGGTGGTTATTTAGGAGCGTTTTCTTCAATGACTGAAGCACAAGCTAAAGTTGACGAGCAAGATAAACCTAGTGAGTACGACATTAACGAAACTCATGCGCACGTCATCCTTATTAAAAATCCTGAAACGGGTGAGCTAGAACGTTCACCAGCCATTATGGATTTCGCTAGCTCTAAACTGCGTGTATCCAAAGCATGGAACTCTCAGATTGGTATGAAGGGCGGCGATCGTTTCGCGGGTCTGTGGAAAGTATCTGGCGTACCTACCGAAAACAAAATGGGCAAAGCGTTTATGAATTGCGAAGTTTCGTTTGTTGGTTGGGCTCAAGAAGAAGACTACAAGGCTGCTGAAGCTTTGTATGAGCAGTACTCCTAAAAGAGCAACTGGCTACGACACTGGCCCCCCAGTGTCGTCGACTAAAACGGATTGATCCACCGTTAGCCATAACGGATCACTTACTTTATGAACGAACACAGCTTCATTAGATCGGTCCACAGGCACCTTTCACCTGAAGTGTACTCATGGAAAATTCATGATACATACACGGGAGGCGTGCCAGACGCTATGTATTGTGGCCCGTCCGCTCTTTTGTTTGTTGAGTATAAATATATTAAATCTCTTCCCAAACGTAATGACACTTTAATTCGTCATTCCTTATCTGAACTGCAAATTCAATGGCTAAACCGAATCAATGGACCAGCTCAAGCAGCATTAGTTATAGGTATAGAACAAACAGCGTTAATAATACCTAGTGACTTTTCAACTAATATTAGTAAACTGCAATATATAGAACAAAATATTTCCCGACAAGATGTCGCACAGTGGATATATGAAGTAACACACTCAGGACGAGCAGAACATGAACAAAGAACACCCCCAAGTAGTAAAAAACCTACGAAAAATTTGGGACGCTAAAAAAATACAAATGCGGTTTACACAAGTCGAAGCTGCAAAAGAACTAGGATGGTCTCAAGGCGCCATTTCTCATTATCTCAATAACATCACTGAACTACGAGCACCAGCCATCGTAAAGCTAGCAAACTTCTTAGACGTAGACCCTCGCGACATCGACCCTAATATTGAAAACAGCCTGCATAGTGTCGAAAAAAAGTTTATTTCATATGATGTCAGGGACGCTACTAAAAAAATCGACGAAATCTTGCTTAGTCGTCGAGATGATTCTTCTATCCTAGTAAAAATACCTAACAGCGGGATCTATACTGCACATTTTTCTCAATATGAATCTTACAAAGAGTGTTATGCACGGCTGATATCGCCGTCGCAATTAAAAACCCCAAAGACCTACGCTGTTCGTTTAAAAGGTAAAAAGAATATTGAGTTCTTTACCCCAGAAAAACTGCCCCCTTCATCAGCAATTCAAACCCTTTGGTCTGTCGTAGCCTACTATTATTATTAGCTTTTTAATATTGGGTGTTATAACATAACCAAATGCTATTTGCTATTTTGCAAAAGCCAACACAAGGAGGTGTGCGCCTTCGATTGGTGCACCGATGTACGTATGGCTGAATTACTAATGGAAAAGTATGGTCCTTTCATGGACATGAACGATTTGTCAGATTTACTAAAAATAAAGAAACAATCAATGTACCAACAGATATATCATGGTCGTCTTAATATCCCCCATGCAAAATTAGGAAAAAAATATTTATTTCCAACGCATGAAGTAGCTGCTTACATGACAAAAAGAATTTCAGTCTACTAAATCTTCAGCTCTTAGATTTACATAACGTGACAACTGATCCAGGCTACTGTGGCCTGACACCAGTCTAACTTGCTCTACCGGCATTTTTCGCACCTCAAACATGCGTGAAATTGCTTCGTGTCGAAGATCATGAAAACGTAAATCAACAATACCTAATTTTGTACACATACGCGCAAATTTGTCAGAAATGCTTGAAGCACGTTTTACACAGAACACGGTTGAGCCCTTGCGAGATTCATTTGACAAGCGTAGGAGCACCTCTCTCACGCCCTTCCACATAGGTATAACATGCCATTTTTTGCCGCCAACAGCCTTCCTGTTTTTTCTCCATAACCCTATTGTGCTTTTTTTAAAATTAATATTTTTCCACTCTAACGCATGGATTTCACCTTGACGCATACCAGACTCAACTGCAATTTCTAACATTGGTCTTATCCAATGTGTGCCAGCCTCATCCATCAATCGTTCCCACTCGTTTCCTTCCAGTCGTCTATCGCGCTCTTCACTCTGCGCAATAATTTTACGATCAGTTAATATTTTAATTGCATTGTCAATGGGGCGCTCTACTAATTTAAGACCATGCAGTAGCTCTGCATTTACAATAGCTTGTTTAAAAAAATATAAATTTTTGCCTAAAGTAGAAGGCTTAACCGTTTTGCTTCGTTCAGCTGCAAAGTTCATAATTTCGTTAGCTTGTAATTCGTGAACAACAATGTGCCCGAAGTAGCGTCTAACCATGTCTAATTTGTGGGCCTTAGATTTGTCCATTACCTCAAATTTTTCTATGTCTGCTTTATACAAATCAAGAATGTCACTAATGAGCATGGACCGCGATTCGCGAGGATCGATCCACGAACCATTTGCTATAGCCACTTGAGTCGAATAACCCCAAGTTTCTGCTTGGCCTTTAAGAGAAAATGTTTTTTGAACAGAGGGGAGGTTTTTTCTTTTGATGACAGCTTGCCATACATCACCACGTTTCCGTACGTACATAATAAATCCTTTTGGGTGTCACACGGGTGTCTTAGGATTTATTCTATAACTTTTTCTAGGTAAAACATACACTTATAAAGTTGGCGGAGGGACAGGGATTGCAGCGTTTAAATGTCTAAATATTGTTCTATTTCAATCACTTATCTGCTATTTGAGCTATTTTGAACTTCAACTACTAAGTTTCGTAAGTTCATGATATTTCTATTTATTTTATTTTAAACTTTTTCTTTGGGTGTCACTGACACCCGCGCTTTTACGACCTATATCCAGGTCATCAATTGCAATTGCGCTTAAACTAAGCAGTGAAAATACCAACATGTAAACGATCATAAACACCTCTATTGAATGAGGCGCTATTATAATCGGGGTCAGGTCATGAATCGAATTACATTACTGCATTTAGGTTATACAAATCTGTATGTACCGCGATTCTTTTTACGGCTTACTACTTTGACGTTCCCTTTTTTATTGTTGCGAGGGTTCCCATCTTTGTGATGCACGTCTTTTTTATCGCCTTTTTTTACCTTCCCTGCAGCTAAAGCGGCACGACGTGCTTTGTTGCGGCCAGCCCGATTCTTTTTTTGATCTGACTTACTATGGTATCCCGCATACTCTTTTTTGTAATCTCTAGTAGCCATAATTTCGCTTCTTTTTAGCAGGTTTCTTTTTGCCTTTTTTAGGTTTATCCATTTGGTTTAGGACACATTTTTTTCCTTTTCCAGCGTGCATAATTATTCTCCAGGTTTAGTTGGCCAAGCCACATCTTCTACAGATGCTACATTGGCGTTAGTTGATGGGATGTTTCTTAACGCTTCACGATAAGTTGCCCATGCGGTTTTGTCAGAATCAGATAAAGGGCTATCGTTAAATTGCGTCCAATCCGATTCACTTAGCCTTACATCTCGCTGAAACCGAATCGCGGACCATAAATCTTCGACACTTACCGGGGGTATCGACCAGGCGTCAGCTAACCACACATGATCATCAGAGGGACGAGAATCACGAGTTTGCCATCCATCTCTGTAATACTTGGTTGCTAAAAACTCATCATTGGGTTCAGAAGCATCAATTTCTTTAGCCATATGATCGCCATACATAGACCCATCTACATAAGTAGTTGCGCTTGCTGGAGACACAATATAACCAACTTCCCCTGATTCTAGATTTACCATTGCAAATTTTTTCATACGAACGTTCCTATAACGATGCCTCGAGTTGAGGCAAGATCAACTTGATTTCCAAAATAACTGCCATAAGCAAGTGACTTGGAATAAGTTGAATACATTTTTACGTTGGGTGAGTAAGTGCTAGATGAGCTAGATCGATAACCAAACTGCAGATAAGGTTGATACCAAAACATTCCGCGCGTACCAGCATTAAAAATAAAAGACTGCTGCGTGCTACCGCCCGTAACAATTTGCCAACCTGAATAAGCTGCGCAACCATTTAAAAGGCAGTAGTACTCAAACTGCTCTGTGTAAGAGTCTTTATCAAAATACAAAGGCCCAATAACCGTAGAGTTATAGTCTGTGGAGCTAGTTGTTGTCATAGTTCTACTAGGAGTACCGTAAGCAAATTGTTCGCCCTTAAAATTTGCCCGATTACTAGTAAATCCAACATCGCCCGAAGGACTAAAAACGCGTAACCCATAATTTGCGTTCTCGTCTTCATCGTTGTTCACTACGCACAGTTTGTAATCTACTGTATTCGTGCCCCAATCAACCCATTCAGGACATGTAATTTCGAAAGCGCTGCTGCTAAATATGCAGCCAATCATTTTGGTACCTTGGTTATTATTAGAAGGCCGAGCAAATAAAAATACGTCGGAACTGTTATAACCAGTCGGTATAGATATAGATGTAGCATCTTTGTTTGGGTGCCAATTAGATGCACGACCGCTGTTAGGATACAAAGAATTGCCCGCAGCATCTTTGTCAGATGAAGACCCGCCGATAACACCAGGCACAACGCTACCGCTAGCTAATACTTTAAGCTGAAGGTTCTCGCCATCAATCTGAGCGTAACCATTGTCTGTATTTGAAAGAAAGCCGTAAGCCATATCAGACCCTAAATACTATAATTTCGTAGTTGTAATTGCCGCCATACAAATTACCGCCTGTACCAAAGTTAGCCAGGTTTAAACCAATAGCATTAGTTCCAACAAAACATTGCACAAGACTACCCTGAGCTTGATTGTTAATACCCCAAGTACCATCAGCCGCCATGCCGGTTACAGATATAGTGGTAGTGCCTGATATTGTGCCGGTGTAAACACTATGAAATTTGCATAAACGGTTGTCGTAACGCAGTCTGGAGTTTCCATTGGCATCAAATATTTCTAAACCGTAAACAGGAAGCACGCCCACCGCACCGCTAAGCACGAATGTTTTAGTCTGTTGATTTGCTGCAGAACCACTAACTGGGTTTTCATGGTAATGCGTGATTACAACTTCACAACGATAAGCCGTGTTGTTATTAACAGGCGTTACTGTAATCGTATTGCCCGACCTAACGTTTGTTGAAGGGCTTACTGTGCAATTTAATAATGTAAACACAGCTATTGAGTATGAAGAATAGATGAGACTTTGAGCTTGACCGTAAGTATTAGTCCCCACGGTAACCGTCAGACTAACAGTGTCATTGATTTGGATATCTTGTGTAGCACTCGTTGTCGTCGGGTACTGACTAACTGAAGAGTTACTAGTAATACCAACTGTATACGTAGCCATTACGCTGACAAGTTACCAAGCTGCACACGGAGCGTACTACCATCAAAAATTTTAATAACATCTGATGCAACTTCCATGCGAGATCCGCTCGCTGCAGATTTAATACTAAGTCCTGTGCCCGTGCCCTGGATGTTGACCTGCGACGCGTCTATTGTACCGCCTACAATTTTGTCTGCTGACATAGAACCCGAAGTAATAGTGTCTGCGTTAATTGAACCAATTTTAGCTGCTGTAATTGATGCGTCTTCGATCGCTGCAGCTTTTATATAAACGACCCCGTTCGTTACACCAAAAGGTATAACATCGGCAGAAGGTGTATTTGTTGTACCGTTAGCCGTTGATGAGGGATCAACGATTGCAAACTTGTCCGCACGAATTACAAATGCTGACTCAGGTGTACCATCGACATCAACGCTAGATAGTCCAAAACCTGATACATGGCCGTTGTTATCTATTTTTACAGAATACTGAGCTTCAAGTCCTGATATGTCAGAAGCAGTAGCAGTAAAACCTTGTTCCACTGTAACACCAGTACCACCAGCATTATTTAACCTAGCAGTCAAACCATTAACAGTTGATGCCGCTGAAGTTGCAGAACCTGCCGCATTAGTAGCTGCGGTAGAAGCAGTGCTTGAAAATGTACTTGCGTTAGATTCACTTGTTGCAGCATTAGTAGCACTTGCCGCTGCAGAAGAAGCCGATACGCCTGCTTCACTAGCTTTAGTAGCCGCCGTGCTAGCACTACCTGAAGCCGCTGAAGCGGAGTTGCCAGCATTGTTTTCTGATGTCGCAGCGTTACTAGCAGAAGTACCGGCAGCTGATTCAGAACCCGCCGCATTTGTTTCGCTAGAAGCCGCATTTGTTTCAGCAGTCTCTGCGCCAGCTTGAGCGGTTTCTGCTGCATTTTTTGCACTAGTGGCAGTACTAGCCGCTGTTCCAGCCTCCGTAGCTTTAGTGGCAGCAGTAGCAGCAGATGTGTTTGCTGCACTTGCACTATTACCAGCGTTATTTTCAGAGGTTGCAGCATTCGAGGCGCTTGTGGCCGCAGCTGACTCTGAACCCGCAGCATTAGTTTCACTTGTTGCTGCATTTGTTTCAGCAGTTTCAGCTGCTCCCTTCGCTGTTTCTGCTGCATTTTTTGCTTGAGTAGCTGTTGTAGCAGCCTGGCTTGCGTCTGTAGCTTTAGTAGAAGCAATACTAGCATTAGAGGCGGCAGCGCTTGCACTACTACCAGCATTATTTTCAGAGGTTGCAGCATTAGTAGCAGATGTCCCAGCAGAAGACGCGGAGCCTGCCGCATTTGTTTCACTAGAAGCCGCATTTGTTTCAGCAGTTTCTGCACCTGCTTTAGCTGTTTCAGCCGCTGTTTTTGCAGTATCAGCTGCAGTTGCTGACTGGCTAGCTTCTGTTGCTTTTGTAGAAGCTGTAGATGCAGCAGTAGACGCTGATGTAGCAGACTGACCGGCAGCCGTAGCGCTATTTGCTGCAGTAGTAGCAGAAGTACCGGCAGCTGACTCCGATCCCGCTGCATTTGTTTCGCTTGTTGCTGCATTAGTCTCAGCAGTTTCTGCACCCGCTTGAGCAGTTTCTGCCGCTGTTTTTGCAGTATTTGCTGCGCCTGCAGAAGTACCAGCATTTGAGGCACTTGTTGACGCTAATGAAGCGTTTGTTGATGCAGCAGTTGCAGATTGACCAGCTTGATTTTCAGATGTTGCTGCATTAGATGCGGATGTAGCCGCTGCTGCTTCAGAAGAATCAGCATTAGTAGCAGAACTTGCTGCGGATGTAGCGGCAGTTATAGCATTAGATTCAGCAGTTTCTGCTGCAAGTTCTGCAGTTTGAGCTGCCGATGCACTTGTACCAGCCGCGGATGCACTAGTCGCTGCTGAAGTTGCTGAATTACCCGCTGCCGTTGCCGAAGATGCGGCATTTGTCTCAGCTGCCTCGGCATCAGTTACGGCTTGTTGAGCATCTGCCAAACTAGATGCTGCAGATACACTGCTAGATTGTGCCGCAGTAGAAGCTGTTCCCGCATTAGTAGCGTGAGTAGCAGCAGACGAAGCACTTGTAGACGCCGCTGTTGCGCTCTGACCAGCTGCATTTTCTGAGTTAGCCGCATTTGTAGCACTAGTAGCTGCGCTTGATGCTGATCCAGCAGCGGTGGTTGCAGATGAAGCTGCATTTGTTTCAGCTGTTTCTGCACCTGCTTTAGCTGTCTCTGCTGCTAGCTTCGCAGTGTTTGCAGCGCTCGAAGCTGTACCCGCATCAGTAGCAGATGTAGCAGCATTCGAAGCGCTTGTAGCCGCAGCTGTAGCGGAACTACCTGCATTATTTTCTGAACTAGCTGCATTAGTTGCTGAAGTACCAGCTGATGAAGCTGATCCAGCAGCGCTCGTAGCTGAATTAGAAGCGGCAGTTTCAGCGGTTTCAGCCGCTGCCTTAGCAGTAACTGCATTAGTTTCTGCCGTTTCTGCATTAGACTCAGCAGTTTCTGCACCCGATTGCGCGGATAAAGCCGCAACTTTAGCCGCTAGTGCATTTGTATAGGCAGTACTTGCACCTGTTTCTGCAGTCTCTGCATCTACTTGAGCAGCAAGAGCTAATATTTTTGCTGCATTAGAATTTGTTTCTGCAGTTTCGGCTCCACTTTGAGCAGCAATTGCCGCTGTACGCGCTGTAATAGAACTATCTCTAGCACTTTCTGAACTCGTTTGAGCCGCTAAAGCCGCTACTTTTGCTGCCAATGCAGCCGCCGCATCAGAGTTAGCGGCTGCAGCAGAAGATGCAGAAGAAGCCGTATTTCCATAAGTTGTTACAAGCCCAGACGCAGTTGTTTCTACACTACCTATACGACTAAGAAGGTTTCCTGCAGATGAAACGCTATATGAACTTGAGTATCCAACAAAGGATTCAAGGTTTGCTAAATCAACAGCTGATCCAGAACCATCAATCTGATTTGCTAAAGATGTGCTTAACTGACTAACAGAAATAGCACCAGTTAGCTCATCAAGAATATGAGCAGGGTCAGTAGCTGTAGTTGCAAGGGTACCATTACTACTGTTAAACGGCCCTTTAACATCGCTTGTGTTGACATGTCTTATCCAATAGTAACGAGAAACTCCACCACCTGTTGGGTCTATGTAACTACGACCCGTCGCCACACCAGTTAAGGTAGCGTCACCAATGGTGTCAGATGTGTGCGACCAAATTTCTGTCTGTGAGTGCGAAGTATAACTAGGCATATCCCAAAACAAATTAACTTGGCTGAAAGCTGCACTAGCTGTAAAACCAGTAGGGACTAGTGGGGTACTAGTTGCAACAAACGTATTATCCGACATTCCTATGTTGGATACGTTTATATTGTTTGGATCAAAAGCACTAGATTTTAATTCTGATGCAAGACCTGATGCTATAAGTTCGCGTAACGTTACAGCTCTATCGACAGGATCTCCTCTTCGACCAAGTCTTATTTCTAATGCTTCGGCAATGCTTTCTAAATATTTTGTAAGTTGAGGAGGAATACCCGTTGGTGGTTTAGGTATACCTGGAATTTTTGTTGGAGTAGGTTTCATGTCCCACGGATCTCCTCCATCGACTGCGCTAAACAAAACTCATTAATGTCAGTCCCTTCAACTTGCACTTCCCACTCCTGAGCAACAACAGCAGGCATGCGCATAATAGGTTCTCTTAAAGTACCGTTACTAATACTGCTAGGCACAGTAGTCGCCTGTATGTAAGTTGATCCAGATTTGGTTAGGGTATAGTGAGCAACTAATGTTCCGTCACCATAAACTTTCACAGTAGCGGGGTACTCGTTTGCATGAACTGAAACCCAACCCATGCTAACGGGGGAGGGGGTGACGAACTTTTTACTTTTAAATGTCGCAGTTTTACTTGTGCTGCCACCGCGATACTTTTTAATTTTATTCCCAACAATAATATACAACTCCCCGTCTTTAGGGTTCATATATCCGCCGCGAATTCCCGCAGAAATAGTAAGCGTTGTTAGTGCATTTTCTTCACCTCGGGGGTCATATACCCAGCCACCACTAGAATGAAATGCTACATATGTGCCTTCATGTTTAAACGCACGAATAGTTGTAGGATTAAATGTGCTATTCCACTGTTCAACACTGATAAGACCAGCGGTGACCACGGACCCCGAAGCGCTCTGCACGGCACATAAACCATCTGGACCTGCATAAAGAACATAGTCCCCCATATCTACAACGCTGTTAATATTCACACAAGCTTGAGCTAAATCTATACGGACCGCTGTCATTGCTGATGGGTCGGTACCTGTGATGAAATATGGTTGCCCATCAGTTAGAGCTGCGACACCATTTGCAGTAGACGCAATAGCAACAATGTCTTCTTCAGTCGTTATACGATAGCTAATTGGCCATGCGTGAGGGAGGAAGGGTTCGCTCAAACAAAAACGTTTGCCTGTAAACCCAGCCATAACGCCTTGCGCTAAAGAAATCAGCCCTTTTAGAGGGCCGTCTGGATACAAACTAGAGTTATCGTCTGGTGGTCCAATCCAAGTATCACTCGGTAAAACTTCACCTAGATTTGCTGCATCTGTAGTGTCCGTAAATGAAGTCGCCGTATAAGCTACCTCACCTACAAACTGAAAAGTTGTATTAGTACTACCCGTATTAGACCGATAAACACGTTTTAACGCACCAGTTGTTAAATTATAGTTACCAGAAGGTTGCTGCCCTGTAGATAAAGTAACAGTTACCGACTCAGTGTCTGTTAACTCTATGACCGTACTTGGGCTGCTAGGTGGACCTTCTTCGCCCATCGCCGTAACAAATGTGTACACATAAGAAACATCATTAGGCGTGGCAGTGTCATCCGCCGTCCCTGTTTTAGCCGTTGTCGGAGCACCTGATGGGGCAGGGACACCTAACCTAAAAGAATTTGCGGGGTAACCCGATGCACCACTTACTAAAGTACTTACATTACCAACCCTAGGGTAGTCATCGCCGGTAAAATACAATCTATCGGTTGTATCACCAGGTATTGGACCAGGAACAACCGACACGTTGTCTTCGTTCCATTCTAACCAGCTTGTATCTCTGTAAAAATAAATTGATCTACGCTGCGTATTTTGCAGAGTGTAAGTATCAGAATTATCTTTTATCGAAACAAGCCTGCCTGACTCAAGATCAACATTCTCAGCTGTTTGGCCAAACTGGTCAGCGAGCAACCTGGGGGAAACCCCAGGTGCAATTCCGCTAAACCTGTCCCGTTTAAAATACGCCATGCGTACCTCATTCTTCGGTTTCTGTAACAGCCTTTTCTATGAGTGAAGCAATATTTGCTACGGCAAGATCATGAATAGTAGCTTGTCTTTTAGCACTTACAGACATTTGCACAGCTTGTTCATGCAGCGATAGCATTTCTTTTACTTCATCACTAAGTCCTGAAACAGGGTAAGAGACATCACCAATAGTTAACGTTGGTTCTTCTTTTGTTGCATTTTCAATTACGTCGGTCACGATTGACTCCTTCATATTTGTGAAGGTTTATTATATTAGTCCAGGTATTATAAATAAAGCTGTTTATGACCAAGGCACTTCTGCAACGACCGAAGGAGCTTTAGACTCAGCAATCTGGTTTGCAATAGATGCTTCAAGAGAAGTTACTTGCTCTTCGCCCATTGAGTCTTTACACCACTGAATCGCTACAGCTTCTGTAATATCTGCAAATGCTACAAATCCATCTGCATCTGGGTCTGGGGTAAATGAAGAGGTGCCGTAGGATGATCCGTAATGACTGACTGCGTCATCACCTGAGCCTACTTCTTCTGAGTCTGATGCACGCCAATGAGCAACGATTACACCATCGTCACTTGCATTGCGCTCTAATTGTACTACTGTCCAAGTTACTGCCATGATTTTATACCTCTAGTTGTTTTCAAGTTGTGTTATTCGTGCTTCAAGTTCTTGTATAGTTGCAACCAATAGCGGTACTAGCTTGCTCTGGTCGATGCCTTGGTAATCAGGGACAGACCTAGTACCCATAACAGCTTCAGTGGTTACATTGCCTTCATTATCTAGTACTGCGGGAGTAACTTCATACTCCTCGTCTTTCATTGCGTCTTTTGTGCCTGTTATTGCTTCAGGTACAACGTCTGCAACCTCGTGTGCAAGGAAGCCATCGACAGTAGCGTCAGCATTGGCAATAAAATTAAATCGTTTAGGTTCTAATTGCTTAAGTCTTTCTGTAGCACTTGACATAGCTACTACGTTTTCTTTAAGACGGTAGTCAGACGAAGTGGTGTAAGAGGTAGAAGAACCACTGGCTGAAATTGAACCAACTATTCCATTTGCGTTGTAAAAATATTGATAAACGTGCAAACCTGTTCCGGTATGGCTGTTAAGAATTTGAGAGTCAGCTGACCTTATTTCAATCCCATTACTAGCGCCTGAATTTGACCACGAAGCAAATTTAGCTGTGCCGCCAATATTAGCAACGCCTGATAGGTATAGGTCTTTCCAACGATGGCTTGCTAATCCAATGTCAACTGTTGCATCTACATCTGATCCAGCCCGTCTTGGGATTATGCTGGTGTTTTGAAATCTTATTCCTGTGTCACCATCGATGTGCAAATCACCATTAGCAGTACCAATTTTACCTATAGATGATAATCCTTGGTAAAACTCCATTAAATCCCCTGAGTTGGTAAGGCGATTTACAATAACAGGACACCCACCGTCTCTAGTAAATCCTGCAAAACTATTTGGTTTTATTTCATGCCCTGCAACTGTAAAGTTTGCACTAGTCTTACCAACGAGCAAATCACCGCCTGATGTGAGCCTTGCCTTCTCTTGAGGGTTAGCAGACGAACCAGTTGCAAAAGATAAAGCATATGCTGTTCCAAAAATATTATCAGCTACAGCACTAATTTTTGCTTGAACGCCAGTACCGCCAGTTGAAGAATCACTTGAACTAAATTCAATATCACCAATAGATTCCCCTGAATTAACAGATGTATCAAGACTTTGTAACTTTATTCCATTAGTGTTTGAAGTTATTCCTACGCTTGTTATGGCTCCTGTAAATGATCCAGTTGTTGCATTTGCCGTCCCAGATAGGTGGAGGTCACGGAAACGAGCAGAAGAGGCTTCCCCCAAATCAACAGTACCATTTGCATAATTACCGTTCTTATAAGGATTCACAGCCGCATCGCTAAAGTTTAATCCTGCGTGGCTTGAGTTTCCTGAAATTGTCAGGTTGTCTCCGTTGTCAACACCAATCGAGCCTACGGTTGTGCCGTCTTTGGCAAAAGCCAAGATAGCGCCATCTGAGTTTTGTCTATTTAAATAAGCATTTATTTCACCATTAGTACTGCTGTAATACTGACCATTACTTAAAATGTTGTGACCGTAGTTGTCAGCGTTATCGTTCCATAAAGTTGTATCAGTAGTCCCCACGAGCAAATCACCGCCTGATAAGCGCATCTTCTCTGAGCCGCCCGATTGGAAGAGCAAAATGCCAGTGTTTCTTGCGTTTAATGTAAGTGATGAACTGCTTGTTGTAATAGTACCGTGTACTGCTGAACCAGATTTGATATCTATTGCATTTACATTTGCCGTCCCAGATAGGTGTAGGTCTTTGAAGCGTCCACCTGACCAACCTAAATCTATTGTGGCATCAACATCAGAACCGTTTTGTCTTGAGCCAATAGCGCCAGCAAACATTTTTAATCCTGCATGACTTGCTTCACCGTCTAAGTAAAAACCACTTGACTCTATACCAATCGAGCCTACCTGTGCATTTGCCTTATCAAATCTAACGATTTCACCATCACTACTCAGCCGATTAAAGTAAGCAACTAGCCCACCATTAACAGTGCTTTCTTGCGCTCCAGTTGGACTAAATTTATGCCCTGCAACACCTGAAGAAGAAGAAGTCTTACCCACGAGCAAATCACCGCCAGCCGTCAGCATCATGTTGGTCTGAGGTGTGGCAGTGTTTCCTGCTGTACCTGCTGGAGCAGTAGCCCAATAGTGTATGCCGTTAGTTATTTGATAACTACCGACTGCTACAGAGCTGACAGAATACTTGTAGGTTGATGCCGCGTCCCAAAATAAACCAGACATAAAATGAGTATCTGCCGCACCTCTACCTGTTATGCTTGAGCCAGAATTACCAATTTCTAGAGATTTATAGTGTGAAGCTGAAGGAACAACACCAATACCCACCGACCCTGATGAGTCTATGACCATCTGAATCTGGGAGGCACTAGTAGGTCCTGTGCCGCCATTTCCAAACATAATATTACCAGCAGAACCTCCGCTTCTTCCTATCCATACAGAACCAGCGTATGTACTATGTGCATGACCATAAAGTTTTACACCACCACCTGCTCCACTAGAACCAAACCCAGCTTGAATATTTACATCTCCTGCCCAAGTTGCATCAGCTCCTTCTACAAGAAGGTATCTTCCAGCGTTTGTTCCTTTTGAAAAACCTATGTTGCCATTTACTTCTAGTGGCTGATTTGGCGCAGTGGTACTTCCCACCATTAATCCACCGTTAGCAATATTTATATTTTGTGCAGAAGTAATTCTAAGAGCTTCGGCAGAACTAGAGCCTGTTAAAAACTGAAAGCCTCCATTGGCAGTATTTGCTATATGGTAGTTGGTTCCATTACGACCATAATAAAAGTCATTACCATTTGCGGCTATTGTATAATTTCCGTTAGTTCCAGTTTTTAAGAAAGTACCACTTGATGTCACGCTACCACCAACATTTAGACCATGACCAATGGTCGATGCTTCATACGACTTTAACTGTATAGTTGCAGTGCCACCGTGGTTATAATAAAACGCTCCACCTTGACCTGCACCTGTTAAGTCACCGACAGCGGCTATGTTAGTTCCATCAGTTTCTTTAATAAAAAGAAGTGCATCATCATTTTGCATTGTGATGTTGCCTGAAAAAGTAGCACCCGCATTAAACGTAGCCGCACCGCCGATGGTGGTTGCACCGTTTCCAAATACTCTTAGCAAAACATTACTAGCATCGTGGTCAACAACATTTAAAGCAATATCACTTCCAGTAGACCCTGCGGCA
>VMHT01190025.1_pt1 | contig 24655 bp, 20 predicted proteins | sample 4693611 | NCBI WGS metagenome assembly VMHT01 (sample SAMN12280063, study PRJNA550983) | marine metagenome | isolation source: seawater sampled from same location over 5 years 0.02-0.2 micron viral filtrate | place: USA: collected off the coast of southern California halfway between the port... ...
AGCAACTGGCTGAACTCGGCTTTGCGGGACGCGCTTGGCTGAAGAAAGAACAACGGCACATGGAGGACGATGCCTGATGCTGATGCCGCCTTTTGAGCTTCATCACCCCACCACGGTGGAGGAAGCCGTCGGTTTGGCGGCTGAATTGATGGACAAGGGCGAGGCCTTTGACTGGGTCGCAGGCGGTACGGATGTTCTTCCGAATTACAAATGGCGAATCAACCCAAAGCCGCACGTCATCTCCCTTGCGGGCATTGAATCGGCCCATGCCATCGCTGCCAACGAAATCGGTTGCATGGTCCCCTTGTCTTCCCTAACCGCTGCCAACGGCGTGCATCCGTTGCTGGTCGAAGCCGCCGCAAAAGTGGCGTCCTCTTTGGTTCGCAAAAGCGCCACCGTCGGGGGAAACCTCTGTCTTGACACACGCTGTTTTTGGTACAACCAAAGCGAAGACTGGCGTCGCTCCATCGATTGGTGCCACAAAGCCGATTGCGGTACGGGCGCAGATTGCCGCGTGATTCCCAATCAAAACACCCTCTGTGTGGCCACCTATCAAGGAGACCTCGCTCCAAATTTCATGGTCCTTGGTGCATCGGTGGTGCTCATCGGCCCGAGCGGCGAGCGCACCCTTTCGCTTTCTGAATTCTACCAACTCGACGGCATGAAAAAGAACGTCTTGAACCCGGGTGAGTTCCTCTTGAAGGTTCAACTGCCCGACGATGTCCATCAGCGAAAAGGGTGCTATCAGAAACTCCGGGTCCGAGAATCATGGGATTTCCCCGAAGCGGGCGTTGCGGCTTCGTGGCTCCCGGGAGATTCTTCCACGCTCATGGTGGCCAGCACGGCCTTGGAATCCATCCCCCGTCTCCACTCCGAACAGGTGGCAAAGCACCTTGAGGAAGGCGACCTTGACCCGGTTGGCTTGGCGAAGATGGTCCAAAAATCGGTCAAACCTGTGAACAACACGGCGCTCCCTCCACGGTACCGCCGCTCGATGGTGAAAACGCTCACTAAGCGTGCGTTGTTGAAGATTCTTGAATGAGGTGATGATGTGAAGTGGATTGGTGTTGCCTTCATCGCCATCCTCACGATGGCAGCCTTTCCAGTCGTTCAGGCGCAGGACATGCAGGGTCCATCGTGGGAAATGGGCTGGGTGACCGATGTTGACCCGAAATACACCGTGGAGTTGGAGGAGGACTGGGATTTAACCGGCGAGTTGGTGGTGTTTGTCTCAAACGAAGGACTGGGCTCCTTAAACTTGGACCTGACCTACGATTACGATGAAGACGGTCCGTTTTCGTTTGACGGTCCAGACAGCATTGAAGTGGCCGGAAACGGCAACGACACGTTCACCGTATCCATCACCGGAGGCGAGACCGATACGGTTCGAGCGTTCTCTCCTTCCTCGAGCATTGAACTCACCATCACGGGTGAGGAAAAAGTCGGTGATTCCACCCTACGCAACCAGGAACTCAGCGCCGATGTGACCGTCCCTCGAATGTACCGCCTTGTACCAACCGTCGTTGAACCGACCGACACGCTGTTCGCAGGTTCTTGGGTCGACTTTTCGCTTGAGGTGAGCAATCTTGGGAACACCCAAGACGCCATCACAACGGGCAAGGCGACCGTTCGCAGCTGCCCGCACTTGAGCGTGTCCGGCATGGATCAACTTGACAACACGGTTGTCCAGGTGACCAACGCCGAAGGCACCAACAAAGCCACGTTCACGCTGCGCCTTGAAGCCAGTTCAAGCCATCAAGAGCGAACGTGTGAAGTGTCCATCGCCGTGGAATCCGAGGGTGACGAAACCGTGCGTTCGAGCAGCTTTAACGTCAATGTTGACGCTCCCACTGCCGAGGAGGAACCCCAACTTCCCGATGGGGGAAGCGATGACGCCACCTCGATGCTCCCGGAACCCTCGTCCCTGCCTTGGCTCCCCTTCACCGATGTGCTCGCTGTCTTGGTGGTCGTCTCAGTTGTTGTGCTCCGACCCCGTCCCTGAGGGTTCGTAAGCGATCTGAAAGTGTAATTTTTCTGCGATTTCGGTGTATTTGGTTCACGACCAACCGCGCCGAGGCCACCGTGAAACTCAATCGTGTCCTTGCCCATCGTTGAGCAACTATTATGAGCAGATTGCGTCTCCGAAGGATGTAAATCTGTGGATTTTGTCACAGAGTATGTTGGTGAGGGAATGGCTGAGGTGGAAAAGAGCAGTCTGAGCCTCGAAGCATGGCTCATGATTGGGTTGCTCGTTTCCGTGGTTCTGTCCACCGTTGTCATCTCCGCGGTATCAGCAGGAAAAACCACGGTCTTCTCGCCTTACGAGAACGGATCTGAATACGAAGAACAGCAACTCACCATCATGCGCGACAGTCTCGAGGACTTTTCGATCGCCAACACGATGTCCACACCGATGCTGGTGAACGACTGGCAGAACCCGCACCGCACCCTGCTCGTCATCGCAGCGCCTGAGAAGCCCTTTGACGCTGCAGAAGCCGCCGCGATTCACGACTTTGTCACAGAGCGAGCGGGGAAGGTCATTCTGGCTTCGAACTCCACCAACGCTCAGCAGGTGGCTGAGGAATTCGGTGTGAAGTACTTTGACGCCCCTGTTCGGGACGACATCAACACCGGTCGGTACTACGAAGTTGTGGACGACAACGACAACCGCATTACACCCGACACAAAGAAACTCTGGTCGGTCGCAAGCGTGACTCGAGACGTTTCAACCATGGGCGACGAGAAAGCTGTGCCCTGCTCGGAGGACAACGTCAACGAAGAGAAGGTGGAAAACTGCCGCATGCCCGTGCTTTTCCACCGACCAACCGCCATACAGGTGCTCGATGAACAAGCCGATGAAGGCCGAGACGTTCACGTGCTGGCCTCGGCCTCCACCTCCGCTGAAATTGACGCAGGTAAGGGCGACTCCAACCCAACGCTGGGCGAGGGTGAGACCGGTCTGATCATCCGAATCGACTACCCCGGTCAAACGGTCCTCGACCAGCGTTCGTTGGAACTTGGCGGCGACTTTGGGGAGATCAGCGCTACGGGAAGCATTGTGTTCGTGTCTGACCACTCCGTCCTTGCCAACCATCTGTGGGACCAAGGGCGTGGCGAAGAAACTGGAAAGCAACAATGCGATTCTGAACTCTACATTCAATTTGGTCACATGTGCTGGGACACCGACTCGGAAGGATTGAACAAAGCACTCGGAGACACCACTTGGCGAGGAAACGAGGCCTTCTTCACGGCCCTCATCAACGACATGATGGAAATCGACAACACCGAACTCTCGGCCACGGTTTCTCGAAACACGGCGTCGTTTAACATCGTCTTCGACGAAAGCCGACACGTCTCCAGCACCCTGTCCATGCCGTTCACTGAAGCCATGGGGGCGATTGTTTTGCTCACCAGCGACGGCGTTCTAAAGTGGCTCATCATCCTCAATCTCTTTGCGCTCCTGGCCATCGCCATCATGGTGGTTCCAGAGAAGGAAAACTGGCGTCATGTCTTTGACTTGACCCGATTCAGGGAGCGTCCAACCAAGTTGGACCCAACCCAATACCAACGGCGAACGCGAGAGGCGTTTCTCTCGAAAGTTCGCAACTTCAACGACCTGACGCGCGACGAGTTTGCGCGCAAGTCCCCCGCAGAGGTCATGCAGATGATCCGCGAACCCCGATTGGTCGAACTTGTGAGTTCGAACCGTGCCTACTCCAGCGAAGAACTGAGGGAATTGATCCCTCAAATCCGTCGTTGGGGAAATTGAAACAAGGAGGATAAGACATGCAACCCCCAGCCCCACCAGCAGCCCCGCCCGCGCCTGTTCCTGCAGCGCCCGCAGCACCACCGATGGCACCTGCCGCACCCGCCGTACCCATGGCGCCCGCAGCACCCGTCGCACCTGTTGCGCCTGCAGCGCCGGCCGCTCCGGCCCAGCCGAAGCACCAGAGTACACCTGAAGTCCGAGAGCGCCTCAAGGCCGTCGGTGCGATTGCCCAGGCAATCTCCGCCGAAGTCCAGAAGGTCATCATCGGAAAGGCGCACGTCATCGACAACGTGTTGATCAACATCCTGTCCAACGGGAATCTTCTCTTCGAAGACTACCCCGGATTGGCCAAGACGTTGATGACCAACACCTTTGCTGATGCTCTTGGTTGCGACTTCAAGCGTGTTCAATTCACGCCTGACCTGCTTCCAGCTGACATCACCGGTACCAACATCTACGACGCCAAGAAGGGCGAATTTACCTTCAAACCCGGTCCATTGTTTTGCAATCTCCTCCTCGCTGACGAGATCAACCGTGCTCCTCCCAAGACCCAGGCTGCGTTGCTTGAGGCCATGCAGGAGAAGCAGGTGACCATCGGAACGGTCACCCACAAGCTGCCAGCCCCGTTCATCGTCATGGCTACGCAGAACCCAGTTGAACAGGAAGGTACCTACCCGCTCCCCGAAGCACAACTTGACCGTTTCATGTTCAAGATGTCCGTTGGCTATCCAGACCGTGCCGACGAGGACGAAATCCTCGCCCGCCGTATCGCTCGTGGAAAGGACGCTGTTGACGTTGACGTCATCACCGACCCAGCCCGTGTGATCGCCATGCAGCAAGCATGTGAAGACGTCTACGTCGACCCTGCGCTCCGCATGTACATGGTTGAGGTCGTGTCCCGTACCCGTGAAGACCCACGTGTTCTGGTTGGTGCGTCCCCTCGTGGTTCGCAGGCCTTGCTCAAGACCTCCCGTGCGGCCGCCGCACTCCGGGGTCGTGATTTCGTCACCCCCGACGACGTGAAGGCCATCGCAGAACTCGCCATCGCTCACCGTATCATCTTGAAACCCGAGCACCAGATCAAGGGCCTTGAATCCGGAGAAGTCATCCAGGCTATCCTCCGTGAGGTCCCTGTGCCCACGGTTTGAGACTGAACCGTCGCACTTTGAGGTGAATCAAACATGTGGAGTCGTAAGTCAGCGATGCTTGGCAGCCTAGCGGTTGCCATGTACTTGCTCGGCTTGACGCTCCGAAACACCCAACTCGTCACGATCGCCGTGGTTATCTTCGTGTTCCTTACCTGGGCTGCACTCCTGGGGAACCATGCGGATGTTGCATCAAGCGGTCGTCGTGCTGAAGAATGGAGTGGTGAGGAAGGCGTTGCCCTCGGCAGCGTCGTCGCCATGCGAAAGCTGTCGAGCGCTCGCATGTTTGAGGATGGAGAATTGAACGTGACCCTTCGGATGCAGAACACATCGTCGCTTCCAAAAATCTTGGAAGTTCGCGACCGTGTTCCCGAAGTCATGCGCATCAAAGAGGGTGCCAACTACATTCTGATGGAACTTGGCCCCCGTCGTGAAACCTTCATCGAGTACACGGTTGAGTGCCCGCTTCGTGGCTTCTACAGCCTCGGGCCGGTCACCGTCCGAATTCAGGACGCCTTTGGGCTCTTCCACAAGGAAAAGGAATTGCATGTCTACAACGACTTCCTTGTGTTCCCGAAGATGGAGGACCTCAAGGAAACCTTCGTGAAATCCCGCGTACCCAAGATCTTCACCGGTGCGGTGAACATTCGGCAGCCAGGCCCTGGTTCCGAGTTCTATTCGCTGCGTGAATACTTCGAAGGTGACTCGTTCCGTGCCATCAACTGGTCCGCCTACGCTCGTTCGGGCAAACTCATGGTCAACGAGCGCGAGCGGGACGCCGTTTCCGACGTCATCATCATCGTGGACTCCCGAGCTGTTGCAGAAACCGGACCCGTGTCCCGCAACGCATTGGTCTACTCCACCCGAGCGGCGGCGTCGCTTGCGAAGTACTTCCTTGGACGCCGAGACTCCGTGGGCATCATCGTCTACGGCGATGAGGTCGTCAGCGTTGACCGAGACACCGGAAAGAAGCAACTCTACGTGATATTGACCAAGTTAGCGGGGGCCGTTGCCCGCGGCAACATTCCTCTTCAGGTCGTCGTCAACCGAATCTTGCCCCACATCAACAAGGGGAGTCCAATCATTTTCCTGTCCAACCTTGAAGACGACCCGACCATCGTCAATGCGTTGCGAGACTTCCGAGCACGAGACTTTGACGTCACCGTTCTTTCGCCCTCTTCGTTGGAGTTTGAATTTGATGCGAAGCGCATTGACCGAACCGGCTACGAGGTGATGAAGACCGAGCGAGACGTCCTCATCGGCGAACTTCGTGGACTCGGTGTGAACATCATGGACTGGGAGCCCGACATGCTTCTTTCAACCGCTCTTGCAGGAGCACGAGGATTCTGAGGTGAGACCATGACCATCAATCGACCATCAGCCGACACCTCGCATCTTTACGATGGGAAGACCGTTCGGTCTTCAGCCCCCTCTCGAAAAAAGGCGGCCGGGCAGATGGGCTCGGGCAGCGGCATTCCCGAAGACGCGATCCCATCGGTTGAGATTCCTAGCTTCATCGAGAGTTTGCTCGGCGGGCCGCTCGTCCCCAAAATGAAGTTCCTTCCCCCCGACAAGATGGTCCAAAACCTGCAGATTGCCGTCTACGGCGTCTTGGTGGCCTTGGCCTTCTTGACGTACATCATCTCCCCGCCTCAAGGCACGCTCTGGTACGTCATGACAGGCAGCCTCGGCCTTGCGAACATTCTCCAGCTGACCATCATTGCCGGCGCAACGGTGCTTGGGTTCATGGGAACCTTCCGTCGGGATGCCCGACTTTCGCTGGGCAGCAACCTGCTGTTCATCTTGGCCATTCTCCGATTCGCTTCCTCGAAAACATCGCTTTCCAACGATTTGTTCAACCTCGCAGACAGTCCAACCATGCTCTCCGTTTTGGTCGTCGTTTACGCCGTTCTCCTCATCATGTATTTCGAGCTCAGCAACGGAGTCATCCGATACTCGATGCTTGATACGAGCATTCGCACCAACGAAGTCTACGTGATGAACCCCAAGAAAATCGTCGGCAAGTACCACCGCTCGCTGATCATCAACCCGGTCCTTGCCACGCTGCTCGCTTGGTTTGTGCTCTCTGCAAACACCATTCTTCCCGCCATCGTCGGTGTGTTCTCGGGCGATACCGCCCAGCGAATGCGAGAATCGGTTGAACTCACTTCGGTTTACGGCGTGGCCTTGGGCACGCTGTTCGTTTTCATAACGGTGGGCATCCTGTTCGGCCTGAACCTTCCAACGCACCTGCAGCGCTTCCGAGAGAAGCAAGCTGAGTGATCAGTCAAGTCGGCTGGGCGCAACAAACGTCATCATTTCGTCCAGCATACGTGAGATGTCCATCCGCTTGGACAGCATGTGAATCGCTGTCGCCGATTCGTAGAGCGGCATTTCCGACGCGTCGTGATGGTCGACGAGTTGTTCTCGCAGGTATTCAATGTCGCAGCATCCAATGAACGACAGCATCGCGGCGTAGTAGTCGTAGTTCACCGATGAGCAATGCTGATTGATGATGTGAACTCCTCGTTTCAGTTCATGCTGAAGGAACACGAACCTCCATTGCGTGTTGGTGGTTTCAAACGAACAGATTCGGATGCCTTCCCGATCAAGGTCGTTCAGAAGGTCGCTCAGGGCTCGAGCCGCATCTTGAGAATAACGAACTTCAGCGTTGACGTAGGCTACACGAGGAATGCAGGCGATGCCCTTGATGTTGGGTGTCGCTTCTATGTCGGGACCGATGATCGTCTTCAAGCCCCCGTTTTTGTGGTTCGAAAGATGTCGTATCTCGATGGGGATGCCCATTTCGTACACCGGTTCGACCGTTGCGGGGTGCAAGATGGTCGCATCCGTGTTTGAGAAGGCGATGGCTTCAGCATAGCCGAGGTAGGGAATCGGAGTGGACTGAACACCCCAACGAGGGTTGATGGGATAGATGCCCAAGACGTCTTTCCAGAGAATGACTCTACGAGCTTGGAGCAGGGCTGCGAGGGCGGTTGCGGTGTGATCGCTGCCGCCTCGACCCAACAGGGCGATGTGGCCGTCCTTGCCTTCGCCGAACCATCCGGTGACGATTGGGACGCCGTGAAAGGCGCTCCGGTCAAGTTTGGCGCTTGAGCCCTCGAGGTCCACTCGAGCGGCCTTGCCGGCCCCGTCCAATTGCAACCCGATGTCCTCTGCACCCACGGGATGAGCGGGCAGTCCTCGGATGGATAGTCGGTGAGCGATGACGAGGGCGGAAAGACGTTCTCCTGATGCGAGGAGCCGGTTGTAGGCGTTTCTATCGTCTCGGTCCGTGGCCAGCGCCGTCAGGGAATCCTCAATGCCATCGAGCACCTTCTGGAACACATCGTAAAGCGGGGATTCGATCATGGTCGGTGAAAATCTCAGGTGATGACTGGCCAGGTCGTTGACCAGTCTCCCAGCGTAGCGGGGCTCTTGAGCGGCTCTCATCAAGCGGTCGGTGGTTCCCCAAAGAGCCGAGACCACAACAATGACTGGTTTTCGAGCGTTTTCCAGAATGTCGGCGATTCGCTCCAGATCGGAAGCGTCCCGCAGGCACGAGCCTCCGAACTTGTGGATTTCAGGGGGCTCACTCATCGACAAACCCTCCTCGAATCATCAAATCCCCCGCCACCAAGAGGGCCATTGCTTCCACAACAGCGACGGCTCTGGGACCGAGAACAGGGTCGTGTCGCCCTTTGACCAGCAACGGTTCTTGCTGGTTGGTAGCCACGTTCAACGTGGTTTGCGACTGGGAGATGCTTGAGGGTGGCTTGAACGCCACACGGATGAACACGGGGGATCCCGTCGAAAGCCCAGCGAGCGCTCCATCGGGGCGCTCACCAAGGAGCACGGGCTGTTCCGCAGTTCCTCCCCACGGGCTGTTGTGCTCGCTGCCATGCATCGTTTGCACGGCGAATCCGTGCCCAAATTCAACGCCCCGTGCAGCGGGTATGGACATCATGGCTCTGGCCATGGCCGGCTCAATTCCATCGAACCACGGCTCTCCAAGTCCAAGCGGAAGACCCGTGATGCAAAGGTCAACTCTGGATCCGATTGAGTTTCGTTCGCGTCGTGTTTGGTCGATCAGCACGGCCATTCGCTCCGCCGCATCTGGGTCTCTGCACCGCAATTCTCGACAGGTTTCGTTGGCCCAGCGGGGGGGGCATTCCGCCATGTGAGCAGCTTCAACATCGCCCACGGCGCCAAGTTGAGCCTCAACGTGTACGCCGTGTTCGCTCAACCATCCACCGACCACGGCGGCTGCAGCCACAAGGGGAGCCGTCATGCGTGCACTGGACGTTCCTCCACCTCGCAGGTCCGCCTCGCCCCCGGTTCGTTTCATCATCACCATGTCTTGGTGGCCGGGTCGGGGGTGGTTCGGCAGAAAACTGTAATCGCTGGATCGGGCATCTGAATTGGCGATGTGGACTTCGATGCTTTCTCCTGTGGTTCGTCCGTTGGACACGCCAGTCCGCCACTCAACGGTGTCGTCTTCCTTGCGTTTGCTGCTGTAGGTGCCCCCGGTCTTTCGCAACGCCATCGCTGCCTTGACGCTCGCTTCATCCACCGTAAGGCCAGCCGGCATCCCTTCGATCAGGGCGCCAACGAATGGTCCGTGGCTTGAGCCCCTGAGGGTTACTCGCAGAGCCTCACCAAGACGCATGTGCATGCTACTGTAAAGAGGACCGGATGGCCCCTTTAGAAGGTGTTCACTCGGTTTCGCCCATCGTTTCCTTCGCTAGAAAGTTAGTTTCAAGGATTTCTGTATCTGGGTATCGCATGCTGTACCACGATTTGATGCGTTCAATGGTCGGCGTTGCGTTTTTTGGGACCACGATGACCAAGGCAGGTCCTGAACCGCTGAGGCCGGCTGCTCGTGCGTTGTTCATGTAGGAGTCGTTGGTCATTTTGCGCCCTTCGATGTCCCGAAGTGCGGCCGCTGTTCCTCGCCCGTTCCACGTCAAGGCAACCAGCGGATTTCGATCTTGTAGGGCAGCGAGCGCTTGCTGGAACGCCGTCACTTGGGAGGCAAAATCTTCGAGGGTTGGGCGCACCTCTCTTGGGCCTCGCAACACGAGCAGCACGGCCCATTCGTCGGGCGGAAGTCCGGGTTCATCCATCAGAACGCCTTCAGGTATGGGCGCTTGCACATCGACGAGTTTCCATCCTGGGGTCATGCACGCCCAGGCATCGTCAATTGAGCCGGTCAGGGAAACGCCGGAGGTGGTTTGGGCATCGGCGGCCATCGCGACCATCGCCTCGGGCGCTAGTTCGGTTTCGGTCGCATCGCAGAGCGCACGGAGCGCAGCAATGCACATCGCTGCCGAGGATTTGAGCCCCTGTGCCTTGGGAATTTTTGAAACAACACCCCAATGGAGGTCGTCGAGCTCGAACCCGCTGGGCAACGGATGACCAGCGTTGTTCCATGCAGTCATCAACGCATCAAGAACTCCGTCCTCGTCGACCACTTCTCGTTTGCTTGGCCGGTCCAGCAAACGAACGGTGATCGACAAATTCAGGGCGATGTTAGCGCCGTAGCCCAAGGCGGCCGCGTGGAGAAGACTGCATGCCCCGTGGGCCTCTCCTTTCCCCAGCACCGCCATGGTTCAACGCTCCTCAATGCCCCCCTTCACAGGCTGACCGACGTGCCGAGCGGCATGACCTTCCCAACCCAGCACGGGCTGACCCGCTGTGAGTTCGGTCACCGACACGGCCGTCAAGTCGCCTGTGATGAGGCGAACTGTTTCCGCTTGCTGCATAAAAATATGACATGTATTAGCATTTGGATGCATTTCCGCATTTTTCTTCCCGATGATTTTCAACATCGGTCGTTGTTCAATCTTCACTCGACCCAACACAACAGGGCGAGCGCGTCCGTGAGCATCCATCGCCATGAGCGAGTCCCCGGCGACCACCTCAGCCATGTATTTCGTGGTGCTGTCGGCCATCAGGACGTAGGAATGCGGCGAGCCAGCGTTCACTCGAAACGGGCGTGATGGGACGAACGTGGAGGGTATCGTCTCGCTGTGAACCAAGAACATGGCCTCGGCGCTTGACCCCACCAGCAAACCTTCGCCGGGCAAGAGCAACGAAAGGAAATCCAAGCAGTAGCGGTCGCCCACGCCCGCCTGTTCAACGGCCTCAACGGTGAAGGTGGTCAGCGTCGCTGGTTCGCTGGCCTGAGCGAAAACGGGTCCCTCTACCGAAGGTTGTTCAAGACGCTGGGCTTTAACGCTCATGGCCGCTTGCAGCATGGCCTCGTCGCCGTCCACCACGAGAGCGTCAACGCCCTCTTCCAGCGCAAAACCAGCTCCTTGAGCCTCCAACGGGGTTCGGATGACAGCAGCGATTTTTGTGTGTGTGCCCGTTCGATGTGCAATCAGGTTTTCAAGAGGAATCATCGACCATGTCTCGCACTCAACCATGATCCATTCCACGGTGCCCAAGTGGGCTACACCAACGTTCTGCGTGTCGCCTTCCCGGACACGGAGGTAGGCACCCATTAGTCGGTCACCCTCGTGCAGCGTATCTTCATGGATTCGTAGATGGTGGTCGTCTTCGCCAAACACCCGGTCCACTCCCTCAGGCGTCGTTGGTCCATCGGGGGAGGAGCGGAGCCAAATTTCCATGGTCCCTCAACTCACAAACCGACTGCGTTGGCAGCGTCTTCTGCAGACACACCTTCGTGGACCATCATGACCAGAGCCTTGGCCATGGCGCCGGGGTTCGGATGGGCAAACACTTGCCGCCCCATGCACACTCCACTTGCGCCAGCTCTCAACGCATGTTCAACAACGGTGAGCACCTCAATCGATGTCCCGCTCGCAGGCCCACCGGCCAGCAGCAAGGGGATGGGTGCGCTTGAGGTGACGGCGAGAAACGAAGTTTCGTCTCCCGTCCAAACGCATTTGGCAGCATCGCAGCCCAGTTCAAAGGCCAAACGGACTGCATGAGCCTGAGATTGGGTGATGTCCAATGCTTGATGATTCAAATGGGGCCCGCGGGCGTACACCATGCCAAAGGATGGAAGACCTGCGTGCAGGGCTTGTCGATTCAGTTCCCCCATTCGGTGAATCATGCTCGCTTCGTTTTCACTCCCCATGTTGACCTGACTTGAAACACCAAGTCCACCGCGAGGAAGGGTTTCGTCGGCGTGCCCGACCATCACCTTGTTGTTTGAGTCTGGTCCAGCGTGCCGGGTAGAGACGGAGTAGTGGACCACCATGTTGGTGGATGTGCCCTCGCACAGATGTGCATAGGCACTGACCACGCCTTTTTGCGCCACGATGGCGTTGACACCGGCGTCTACCAGTGCGGTGATGAGCTCGTCAAGGCGCTCAAGACCGGGCGTTGGATAATCAGAGGCGCCGTGATCGATGGGGATCCAAACGCCTCGTTGGTTGGGCAGGAGCAACCCCAGCCGTTCGCCTTTGTCCATGGTGGTGCGAGGTTGCCGCCTTCATCAAAGGTTTGTTTGGCTTGCAACCCGCTCAAACTTGGTCGCCAGCCCACAACAACACGGCTTGTTCAGCGGACTGGAGGTGCTCTTGGAACGTTGATCGGGCAATCTCCAAAATGTCAGCCAGAGCTTGCATCGTAATCGCTTTTGGCTGTTGATAGTAGCCGTGCTTGAGGGCGAGGGCGTAGCACTCAAATTGACGGGAGGTCAATGCGGCTTGAAGTCCGTTCTCCTGGGAGCGGACGTCGCTGACACGTATCTCTGCGGGCGCAAGGAACACCTTGCTGAGTTTGACAAAGGAAGAGATGGCTTTTGGAAGGCCTCGGAGGGTGAGCGTAAGGCTGCCGTCGAGGTATTCGGCAGGCGGTATAACGTGGATGTTTTCGGTCGTGGACGCCAAGCAAACCAAGGCGTGTGTGTTCCAGACGACGATCGCTTCGCTTTCGCGCTCGCTGAGCCGCTGTTCCACCTCGATGTAAGGCAGAGCCTCCAGGTCCTCGACCGACTTCCCTTCACGGAAAACGGGGATGATGATTTGTCGCACGCCTTCAGGCGTGATGAGCAGGTTGGCCACAAACGTCAACTGTTCGAGAACCCCATCGAGCAGGGACAGGTCTGTTTCTGCGAGTGAATCTCGTGTCCACGTGACCGAAACTTCGCGCATGCTGTGTCGTCACGCACTTCCTTGTTATGCCTTTGGCATGGATACCCTTTGTGCGCCCCCCCAACGCATGGTTCAAGTGGTGGTTCGTTCTCGCAGTCGCATGGCTTTGGAGGATTACGTGCTCACGATTGCCTTGGGTGGAGCTTTTGCGATTGGCCTAATGTTCATCGTCATGCGTCGTGAAGCGCAAGTGAACCTTCAAACCGGGATGAGCGCGGAAGGCCTGCTTCAACAACACTCCGGCATGGGTTTTGGCAAGGCAAAAAAGAATCTTGATCGAAAACTTGCGGCCGTACAAGACCTCCTTCGTCAACAAAACGCCGGCGATCGCCAACTCGCCGAAGAGCGGTTCAATCGCCGCAGAGATGAACAGGCTGACGCCGAGGAAGAGGCACGCAGGCAGCGTGAACTGGAAAATGCACGCATCCAATCCGAACTTGAAGAGGCCCGTGAGCGGGAAGAGGAAGAAGCCGCCAGAAGGGCTGCGGAGCGAGACGCAGAAGAGGCCCGTTTGGCCGCTGAACTGGAATCTGAGCGACAAGCGGACATGGCCGGCGCCGAAGAGCAACGGCTTGCTGAGATTGAAGCTGCTCGTGAGCAGGAGATGTTGGAGTCAAGAGATGCGGCGCAGCGTGCCATGTCCGAGTTGCGCGCACGGCTTGAGCGAGAGGGAGCTCAGTCTTCTGACGTTCAGATTTCGCTGATGTGGAACAATTACAACGACCTTGACCTTCACGTGGTGTGTCCCTCGGGAGAGCGCATCCACGGCGGCAACAAGACATCCGCTTGTGGTGGCGAATTGGACGTTGACGCAAACGTTCGTGCCGAGACACGCAAGCCCATCGAGAACGTCTTCTGGGAAGAGGGCAAAGCTCCTGCCGGTCGCTATCAGGTGTACATTCACTACTACAAGAAGCACAAAAAGCGTCGCAGTAAGGACCCGACAAAATTCCAAGTCATCGTCAACGAAGGCGGAGACCCTCGCGAGTACAACGGCGAATTGTCCATGGGCGACCCCATCATGCTCGTGGCGGAATTTAACCTTCCCTCGCCAGAGGAGCGAGCTGAGCGTCGCCGAGCCCTCGAGGAAGAACTGCGATCAGCGGGCATGGACGATCCGGAATCCAAAGCGGCCATCGCCGAGGTTGAGGAAACTCGCCAGGCTGAAATGGAGGCCGCAGAAACCGAGCGGTTGGCAGAGATCGACGCAGCTCGAGAACAAGAGGTCCTTGAGGCCAAGGAAGCCGCACAGCGCGCCATGTCGGAACTTCAAGCACGCTTGGAGCGAGAAGGCGCTCAATCTTCGGACGTGCAGATTTCGTTGATGTGGAACAATTACAACGATCTTGATCTCCACGTGGTGTGCCCCTCAGGGGAACGCATTCACGGCGGGAACAAAACGTCCTCCTGCGGCGGTGAATTGGACGTGGACGCCAACGTTCGAGCCGAAACCCGAAAACCGGTCGAGAACGTGTTCTGGGAAGAAGGCAAGGCACCTGCTGGCACCTACCAAGTTTACGTTCACCACTACAAAAAGCACGATAAGCGACGCAGCAAGGATCCCACCAAGTTCCAAGTCATCGTTACGCCCGGCGGAGAGCCCTTGGAATACAACGGCGAACTGACGCACGGCGACCCCATCATGCTCGTGGCTGAGTTCAATCTCCCCTCACCCGAAGAGCGTGAAGTGCGCAAGCAAGAGATCAAGGCTGAAATTGAGGCCACTTCTCGTCGGCTCGAAGGTGGGTCCGTAGCTGAAGAACCCGTCTCAGAAGACGAACCTGCTTCAGAACCCGAGGCCGCCGAAGACGACCCAAAGGAAGACATCACCACCGACGTTGGTGATAACCTCCCGAGTGCACCTGACCTGGATGCGCTCAGTGATGAGTGAACAACGGCGGGCCTTTTTGCCGTCAGAACGTTGGTGGAACCACTGACTGGTTTCACGAAATGATGTCGCTTAGACGGTCGTTGTTCAATGCATTGCGAATTGACCGAGCAATGCGTCGTCCTGTTGACATAAACGGCTCGTTGATGTCTGAATAAGGCGAACCGCCAATGAACGGGTTGGAGCCTGCCACGATGCGTGCGCTGATCTCGAACACCTTGAACTCGAGTTGGTCCGTCACGATGGTCTCCAAGCAGAACGGCCCGAGCATGCCTCGGGATCCCTCCTCGAGGTTGTACGAGGCGGCCACGGTTCCTTCTGCCATCTCGAAGGCTCGAGGGAGGAGGGATTCACGAATGACAACGGGTTGGTTTCCAGTGACCACAAAGGAGGGTTCAAGCGACATCTCTCGCAAATCTCTCAGTGAGCCCAGTTTGTAGAACTCGTCGACGTTGCTTTCGTCCCTCCGGTCCATCGACAACAGTTCCAAGCGCCCCAGGTTCTTCCCAGCGTGTTGCCCCCGACCTTGGACTTGGAATCCGTCACTGGCGGTGGGGTCGAAGAAAAAGTGCAGGTAATATCTGCATCCGAGCACGTACTCCTGGATGGTGAATTCTTCCTCAATGTCAACGTTCCTTCGGAAATCTCGGTAGTCTCGGGCGACGAAGTAGCCCCGTCCACCTTTGGCACCTGCGTACTTGACGATCACCGGGCCGTCGATGTTGTGCGGGTCTTCAACCACCTTCGGCATCGTGCAGCCACCGTCTTCGAGCCATTGGCGTTGAAGCGCCCGGCTGCTTTCCCAGTGGAGGATGTTGCGGTTGCCAAACGTGGGGACTTCGAGGTTTCTGAAGTTGCTCGCACCGAGATACTCAACGAGGGAGCCGTGCGGGACGATGATGACGTTCTTTTCCCGGAACCACTCGGCGTAATCCAGCATTTCCCGATAGTCTTCGAGCATCAACCACTCGTCGGGGTCCGCACCCGGGAAGGCTTTGTAGAAACGGCGGCGGTTTTCACCAACGGCGATGCCGAGGGTTCGGAAGCCTTCTTGGCGTGCACCGTGCAGAATTTGCAGCGAGGAATGGGAGGCAACCACACCGACGGTGATGGACGAGGCGTCGTAGCCCTTCAGCCATTCTTGTACGCTGCTCAGGGGGACGCCCATATGGAGGGGTTTCGTACTCGCTCTATGAGTATTATGTCAGGGATGGTTGTAGAATTCCTTTCCCTGAAGAGGTGATGGTCCGCCGCCGTTCACTCGAGCCTAGGCCGTGGGTCGGCAAGGAGTGAAGGTTTCATGTGGTTGCTTCGCACAGTTGGTTCCATGGCCGACGCTCCGTCCACCGCTCGAATGACCTACGGCGGGTACCTTCGCTTGCAGGAATTGCTCGAACTCCAGGACGGACCGGACGGCTACGCTCCTCCACCATCAAGCGATGAGCTTCACTTCATCATCGTCCATCAGACCTTTGAGTTGTGGTTCAAACTCATCTTGCGTGAACTGAAGGAGGCTCGAGATTTGATGCATCGAGAACGAATTGAGGAAGCCGCAATTCCGCAGGTGGTCCGTCATTTGGAGCGCGTGAGCGAGATTTTCCGTCTCCTTGCTGATCAGTGGAAAGTCATGGAGACACTGTCGCCCCAAGACTTCCTCGCCTTCCGGGATCGGCTGGGTACGTCCTCTGGTTTCGAGTCATGGCAAATGCGGGAGATGGAGGTGCTCATGGGCCTTGAAACCGAACAGCGCGTCGGCGGAGCGGACCCGGTGAGCCACATGAGGCGACTTGCTTCAGAAGGCAAAGTTCCAGCAAAGGCTCATGCAGACTTTGAGGCCACCGCAGAGGGCCCTTCGCTGAATCAGGTTCTCACGACCTGGCTTGCGCGCACGCCTGTTCACGGCTCTTCGCCGGGCAGCGAAGGCGATGCAGACGTGATTCGCGCCTACGTCGAACAGCACCTTGAAGCGATGCGAGAGCACGGAGAACACGTGATTCAGCACATGGTCGCCATCGGGCACGGTGAGGAAGCTACGCTACGTCCCCGAATCGAAGCAGGTGTTGCGGGGGCCAGAAGCTTCCTGCTCGTGGATGGGGAGCCGGTGCGTAGCCGTGCAGGGCTGCTGTTCATTGAGTCGTACCGTGACCTCCCGTTGCTCTCGTGGCCGCGACGGCTCATCGACAGTTTTGTGGAACTCGAGCAAGCCATGCTGCTGTTCCGGTCTCACCATGCCCGCATGGTCGAGCGGATGATCGGGCGCCGTATGGGCACGGGCGGTTCAAGCGGTGTGGACTATCTTGACGCCACCACGAAGTATCGTGTGTTTGTTGATCTGTGGGCGGTACGCACCCTTTTGGTGAAGCGAGAAGGGTTGCCAAAGGTGACCGACGTAGAGTTCTACGGCTTTGCCTTGGACGGCGAGCCTCACTCGTGAGGGTCGATGTCGATGGGAATCAGATGGTTCTCGTATTCGTAAAGCGCAATCTTCAACGGGTCGAGGACAAAGCGGATGTTTGCCTCTTCGAGACCGTACAGCGAGACGAGTTCTTCCTTGAATTTCTCACGGAGCACATCTTCCGTGGCGTAGAGGGGTGCTCCCATTCCGATTTGGAGGGCGCGGGCGCCGATGATTCGAGCGCGTTCAAAGCGTGTGTGTTGGCGTGCTGGTTTGACCATGAGCAATCACTTGCGAGAGATTCGCATGTTGGCGAGTTAGCAACTCTTTTTGAACCTACCTCACTCTTCCGACCCCTTTCCATCGGTCGTGGTTTGAGGGTGCTGCTTGACGAGGTTGCGATGAAGAAACAACGCGGGCAGGAGGAGAGCGACGAGAAACACGCCAGCAAGGGCAGGCAGCAAGGCTTCTGGACCGTTTCCGTCGCCGGCATCAACGTCATCCGCTTCCCCGTCGAAGGCCATGGCGCCCGTCGGAGCAAGGGAGGCGACGTCGAGGGTTCGCACTCCACTGCGTTCGAGCAAGACGACCAGCGAGGTGTTCGCCCTGAAGTTCGCCGTCTCCATCGTTAGTTCTCGGTCTGTGGCGTTGGCGGTGAGAAGGTCGTAGGCGACCGAGGCGTGAATTCGATCCTCGGTCTCGTGCGCCACAGGGGCCACCAGCCAAACCGCAACGGTTCCGTTTTGGGTGGTGTTCCAGTGCAGTGTTTCGTTTTCCAACGTTAGGTTTTCCAGCCCCGTCCAGGTTGTTGTTCTGTTTTCCATGACAGCCCCCAAGTCGAGGGCTTGGCGTGCCCCGGTGAGAAGAGCGCTGCCGTCGACGACCAGCGATGGGTAAAACATGAGTCGATAGTCAAGGTCGTTGCGAAGTTTGGACGAGGACAGGAACGTTGCATCTTGAGTTGAGGGGTGATGTTGCAGGACCACGATGTCTTCGCTGGTAAGGTTCTGAAGTTGGTCGCTGACCTGATGGCACGGTTCGCACCAATCTGCGCTGAAGTATTCCACCAAATGGGTAGGGCGCTGAGCCTCACAGGTGCTGTTTTCCAAACACGCCGCCGTCAACACCGCTACGTCAAGCGTGGCCCCGCTGGGGCTCGTTTCTTCGGCCTGCGCCCCGATGACCGGAGAAAGGCTCACGATAACAAGGAGGGCCACGAACAGCGGCCACGGTCCAGAACCCATGCACAGGGGGGGAGGCATTTGTTCAAAAGGGGTCTGCTCTCACCATGAATCATGGAACCTCCGTGGTGGCGCCGTCCATCCACCTTACCGTTGGTCCTCGCTGTGATGGCGTTGCTCATCGTGATTGTGGGCGGATCCATTCGCATCAACGACGCCGGAGAATCGTGCCCGGAATGGCCCACGTGCTTTGGGACTTGGCACTTCGTGGTTTCCGATGAGGCTCAGGGCGCCTACTGGGACGCCAATCCAGATCAGGTTGACTCCCGAGGCGAAGATCATCGGTACACCGTGTTCCAAATCTTTGTTGAATGGTTCCACCGCATGCTCGTCGGTGTCATCGCCGTGCCCATCGTGTACAACGTCATCGCCATGAGAAATCGACGGTCTCTCTACGGCGCGCCGGTTGAGCGGGCCGCACAATTCTCCGCCCTGTTGCTGGTTGTTCAAGCGACTGCTGGCTACGTCACGGTGCGCTACGACAACGCCGACTGGACCGTTGCCCTGCACCTCTCCCTCGCATGCATCTTCATCGCTGGTTTGTTGTGGCAGTATCTCTCCATGCGCGTTACAGAGGGCGCCGGTTGGGCGTTCCTGCAAGCACCTCGGTCGTTCATCGACGCGCACTGGAAGCGCGTTCACTCCATGACAGCGGCCGTTGGCCTGCTTCTGGTCCTCGGGGCGTGGGTCTCGTCGTCGGCTGGCGGACAGTACAACCAAAGCTGCTCGGTGGGGTTCCCGAACGGATGGCCCAAATGCCAAGGGTCCATCCTTCCATCGTTGGACGGACCCGGCATCTTCATCCAGATGATTCATCGGTTTGGTGCGTTGCTCGTCGGATTGGTGTTGGTTCTCGGCCTCAGCAACCTTCGCATGTCATCCCAACACCAGACCGGCAGCGCCGAACTGGTTCGCTTCGCTGAATGGACGACCGGTCTGTGGCTGTTCAACGTCATGGTCGGTGGGTCGTACATCGTTTTCGCCAAGGTTGGAGATTTCCCAGAATGGCTTTCACTGTTGCATTTGGTGGCCGGGGTTGGTGTCTTCCTGTCCGCTGTTTTCCTGATGTTTGCCACGCGGTTCGCTCGTGGCCATCCATCGAAACTCGCAGGTGAGCAAGAATGAGCGAGGTGGCCTCTGAACCGAGACCACATCCAGGTACGTTCAAGGTCATGACCCAACTCATGAAACTTCGTGTCATTGTGCTTCTTCAAATCACTGCCCTGTGCGCTGTTTTGGTGCACGATACGTTCGCTCGAAACGGACTTCTTGGACTCGAGCGAACCTGGGGTGACACCCTCTGGGTTATGCTCGTCACCGTGGTGGGGGGAACGCTGTCTGCGGGTGGCTCAAACGCCATCAACATGTGGTACGATGCCGACATCGACCCCCACATGCGCCGAACGATGCACCGTCCCGTTCCGCTGGGGCACGCCACGCCTCGGTTTGCCTTGCTGTTTGGAAGCACCATCGCCGTCATCGGGTCGTCGTTGTTTCTGTTGGTCAGCGCAAAAGCAGCCTTTTGGTCTGCGTTTTCCGTGGTGTTCTACGTGCTGGTGTACACCGTTTGGTTGAAGCGGCGCACCCCCCAAAACATCGTCATCGGAGGGGCGGCAGGAGCGACACCGCCCCTGATCGGCTGGGCCGCAGCCGCAGGTGATTCCATTGCCAGCGCCAACGTGTTTGACCTTGGTTCACCCGTTCCCTGGATGCTGTTCTTCCTCATCTTCCTGTGGACGCCTCCCCACTTTTGGGCGCTTTCGCTTTACCGTTCAGGAGAATACGGAAAGGTCAACATCCCAATGCTCAACGAAGTCAAGGGTGCAGAACACACGCTGTTCCAATCCAAGATCTACTGCATCCTCCTGTTGATGCTCGGTTCCCTCCCTTGCTTTTGGCCCGAATCCGGTGTCCCGTTGCTGTGGGCATTTATTTCAGGCGGATTGACGTTGTGGTACGCACAATCGGTGTGGGCCATTGACCCGAAGGAACCTTTTGACGAAAATGGACGAATGCCGAAAGCTGCGAAATCGTTTTTCCGGAGCCTGTACTACCTCGGATTCATGTTCCTTTCCTTCGTCATGACTGCGTTCATCCCGGTCGACCGTCTTGGACCACTTGGTTTGGTGTGATGCAATTTTGCACCCGCAGGGGACAGCGTCATTCACCGTCATGTTCATTTGAGGTTCGTTTGTGGCCGAGATGCGAGCGGCAGTCGCATAGCCTGGCCATTGCGCTGGATTGCTAATCCAGTGGTGTCTCACCTCGGGAGTTCGAATCTCCCCTGCCGCGCCATCACTCGAAGAAGTCGTCAAACTCGTTGATGGATGCCATGGCGGCGTTTCGCTTGCGGGCCTCAACGATGCGCTTGAGTCGCCTCCTGCGTCTCAGCAAGAGGGGGAGAAGGATGAAATTCAGCACGATGGTCGCAAGCAGGATTCCACCCGATAGTTGGAATTCCTCGGACTGCATGTCGTCGTTGAGTTGTTGCAGCCATGGGATGCCAAGAGGGGGCTCGGGCGGCTCGGGTTCGGACGGAATGAGGTGTTGGTTGTACGCCCACCACTCGTTTTCGATGTGAACGCGCTCAATGTTGTCCGAGGGATAATTGGCGGCCATCAACTCGTTGCCAACGCTGTCGATGGGGGCGAGGATGTAGTAGTACGTCCTGAACGGTAGAACCCCGTCTCGCTCCATACCGGACTGGGTGAGAACGGCTTCTTCCCCAGGAACACCTTGGAGGTTGGCGTAGATGGGTTCAATGAATTTCAAGTCCACCTCCGTGGGCCGTGTTTCAACACGGTAGAGGTTCCACGTTAGGTTTCCTTGTGGTTCGTGGCTGGGCCACGTCCATTTGAGATCAACTTCGTAGCACCTGAACCAGTCGAGGGTTTGGTTGAAGCATTCGGTATCGTTCGTGAACGTCACCGTGTGCGTCAGCTGCACGACGTTGGTGGACGGAGGGACCGCATCGCCGCAGAGTTGCCCAGCAGACCCGTCAACTCGGGTGATGTTGGCGCGCTGTAGGTTTGGGTTGCCTTCTCGATCGATGGGAAGGATGGCGTAGGAGGCGCAGATTCCAGTTTCAAGGGCCATCGGGTCCAACCAAGCGTTGTCCTCGAGGGGGAGGGTCTCTACAAGGCTGTCCAGCGTCAACTCTTCCCAGATGTTTTCGTTGATTCCTGCGGCTGTTTCGGGGAACACGGTGGTTCCGGAAATGCCTTGAATTTTGTACACGTTCCACCCACCGACGTAGGGGTTGGACAGGTCCCCGACGGGGTTCCAATCCAGCTTGATCTGTCCTGCTTCAAGCTGCGTCCATTCAATGTCTTCAGCCACCACGTCGACGTGAGGAAGTTCGCCGATGAGCAGCACGACGCCGTCCTTGGTCATGGACACGTTCACCGTGTCTCGGTCGGGGCTGAATGCATAGGTGTCCACGCCGTCGATGAAGGTCCATTCCACGCTGTCGCTGTCGGGCAGGTACCTCAAATCCACAGTGTTGAGATCGATGTTGTCAGGCAGAATTTCCGACAGGTTCAGAGCGAGTTCCACGCTTCGCAGCCCGAGGTCCTCTTCGGAGGTGGCGTCAATGGCTACCTCGACCAGCATCAGCGGTGAGTCACCGCCGCCGATTCCGTAATTCCTCCCAAGGTGGGGCAAAAGGATGTTGTGAGTGTAACTTGCGTCCTGCTCCGTGATGGCGCTTCCGGTCATGTAAGGAGCTGCATCGATTTCCATCGAGTTCAAGACGTCAAATTCAACGTAGGCGTATTCGGTTTCTCCCCACGGGTCTGAAACCTGCAGGGTTAGGTTGTGATGGCCCAATCCGAAGTCCTCACCGGTGCGATTGAGTTCTTGTCCGTGGCCCCATACGTAGAAGCCTTCGCGCCAGGTGTAGTTCAGGGGTTGAGATGCAATGGGACTGAATCGTCCCACCAGTTCAACGTCGTCGCTGGTGAGGAAGACATCGTTTTGCGAATTTGTCTGGACGTAGGGGTTGATGCCTCCAACCCGCACATCGACGCTGAGTTGGTAGAGGTTGTCGCCCATACGGACATCCTCGCCGTTCTGGTAAATGGTGGGCATCTGAACCCGCAACAGGCGGTCGTCGCCGGTCGTGGTCATGTTGAACTTGCAGGTTGCAAAAGCGCCTGGGTGCATGAGAGGGATGTCGCATGAATCCTCGACTTCGAGGTTGTACTGAGTGTTGTAGACCCCGAATGAAACCGTTATGTTTTCCACCGTCGAGTTGCCGAGGTTTGCAAAGGTTGAGACCACGCGCTCGTTGCCGTAGTAGAACTGGTCGGATTCAGAGTTGTGGCTTGGGTAGACGTCCACGACCTTCACGTCCACACTGTCGTCAAGCACGATTTCGAAGCTGGCAAGGTCGTTGGCCGAGTTGAGGTCGCCGTAGGGGTTTCCAGTGCTGTCAAACAATCCGAACTTGATCATGTAGCGCCCTTCTTGACCGTGAGTGAAGGCAGGCAGGTTGAGGTTGTACGGATCGTAACCTCCCCAAGCGGGCAGGTTTTCGACGACACGATACGCCTCTTTGAGCATCATCGTGCCGTCTGCGTCCCAGAGTTGCCATCCGAACTCACCTGAGAAGGTGCAGACGCCACACACCGTGGACTGGCCTTTGGCTTTGAACACGTACTCGGTGTCGGTGTTGAGGACGCTCTCGCCGTTGTACATCGCAAGATGTTCAAGATGTTCGAGAGGGTTGTGGGTGGTGTCGGCGATGACATCAACGAAATCGTTGGTCAGGTTGATCATGAACTTGAACTCATCATCGTCCGGCATCTGATCGTTTTGTGCAAAGGCGTAGACGATGGTGAACACGCCTTCGGCGCTTTGACCGGGAATCCAAAGGTCCGTTGACGCAGCTGTCTGAGAGGATTGGCCGGGTACGTTGCCCACAACGAATTGCCCGGTGTCATCGTACGTGGATTTGCATTGGGAAACGGTGATGTCTCCGTCGCAAGCAAACCAGGTCAACACCCGCCCGTTCCCAGACGCACCTGCGTAGTAATTGGTCAACTCGGCTTCAAACTCAATGGTGTCGAACGAGGAGAACCACGCATCCGGGGCCGGAGAAACGCTGTCGGTGATGCCGATTGAACCCGGCAGTGCAGCGCTGGTGGCCGGAACCGTTGCGAGCGCTCCAAGCGAAGACAGCAGGAGCATGAAGACAAATCCAAGACTCGCTCGTTGCTTGGAACCATTGCGTGGCTTGCGCTCGCTCATCGTTAACTCCTTCCACCCGTAATTCAAAGACTCATCGCTTCAAAGAGGGGGAAATCGCTTGAAATCCCTCCTCCCGCCGTCGGCGAAACGACCCGAAGGCTGGCGGGACGCTGCTTCAAAAAGCGGCAACCTCATGAATTGTGCAGGTTTGGTAGATTCATGCGCAGCCCGTCTTCCCACATACAACGGGACGAAGGTGGCTTGACGGCTGTGATTGAATTCCTTTCTGCGTTCACGTTGTTTTTGATGATTCTCACGGCCTTCCTCTCGTTGGCGCAGCTGCAAATGGGCTCCAACGACCCGGATGTGGATCGTCTTGATCGTGCCGCCTCGCTTGGGTTGGACAGGCTGACTTCCGGAGAGGGGTGGTTTGTTCCGCACGCTGATGGTTTGGATTACGCCAACTCGACCGCAGACTGGCACCATGCATCCGTTGACGCTCTGGACGACGGGCGCGTCCAACCCGGCCTGATGATGAATCATCGGTTGGACATGAACCGAATCGCTGCGCTGCACAACGTCACTGAAGACGGCATGGCCCAAGGCTTGGGGCTCGATCAAGACATGAGCTTGCACCTTAGCATCCAAGTGGTGGAGAGCGAGAACGAGGAGCGCAACAAGCAGCTCCTCTTTTCGGGGGGCACCGAGCGAGGAACAGCCCCCTCGAGTTCAACCGCCTACAGGTCGTTTCAGCAGGACGGTGAGTTGATTCGTGTTGTGTTGGAAGTTCACGACGGGGGGCGAAAGAACAACATTCTTCACATCACTGAGGTCATGGTGCGTCCTGCTTCTTCCGGTCCGGAATGGATTGAAGTTTCCAACCCCAACGACTTCGCTG
>VMHT01153186.1_pt1 | contig 24652 bp, 25 predicted proteins | sample 4693611 | NCBI WGS metagenome assembly VMHT01 (sample SAMN12280063, study PRJNA550983) | marine metagenome | isolation source: seawater sampled from same location over 5 years 0.02-0.2 micron viral filtrate | place: USA: collected off the coast of southern California halfway between the port... ...
ATAAATGCGGCCTGGGGCTGTTCCGCTTCAATTGTGGTTTTACCCGGGGTCAAAAAGCTGTTGTTTGCCACCCCCCCCCCCCCCCCTCCCGCTTATTCCGTCTACTTGGTCGCCGCGCGCAGACCGGCCGCCCCACCGGATTGTTCTCTATTTGGTTGGGTTGGTTTCGCTACCAGGTCTTGGAAACGCGCGTCGGTGTCACCCCCGGCGGTGAACATCGTGTCAAAATCAAACAGCACAACGCAGTCTGCGTTGGTCATTGCATCCGGCGCCGGGCGTTTGCCGGAAATCAACTGCGACACTTTAGTGAATTTTCTCAGTGTGGTTGGAAATTCTTTTGGTTTTGGAAGCTCCAAGCGACTTTTTCGAAACGTAGCGTTGCTGCCCGCGTACAAATATAACAGCACGATCTCCGTTTCGTTGTTCCCTGGCGCGTATTGCTCAAGAATGGCGTTAAACTGAGAGGAAATGGCAATTTCTTCGTAGGGCGTCGTGCCACTTTCACGCCAGAGGCGTACAAGCGTCAATCGCTTTTGCGGTGTTTTGTTAAGCTGCAAAAAGGTCAGCGCCGAAAGATAGAGCAATTCCTTGTCTTGGGAGGCAACGACGAGGTTGCGTGACTTTGCCATTTCCGCGTACGTGTACGGCTCAGTTTTGTCTCCGGTGCACCTGATCACGTCCGCGGTGCTTTCTTTTAGTGGCATTTCCAGGAGGTTGAGCTCGCATTGTACGGCCTTTTCGTGATTTACCAAGGATTCAAGTCGCGCCAACACGGCAGAGTCGGCGGCTTCTTTTTGGTTTGGGACGGTGGTGTACTCCTCCGTAAACGTAACATCCACCGTCTCTTTTTTTGATTTGGGGATGGGGTTGAGTTCTCTGTGGATTCGGTCTATTTTAGCCGCAATTTTTTCGGGCGTTTGCCCCCATGACTTTTCGTTGCCAATCAAGTTCAAAAAGATTTGTAGCCCCATGGCGCTTTGGTAACAACATTACGAGGCTGTATATACAAACCCACCCGATTTTTGTAGATTCACCGACACACTAAACGCTCATCCCGGTTTGAGCATTGGCTTTTACCCGTTACCTGCGCCGTCGGGGTCCAAAAAGACACAGTTAGCACACCTCGCAGAAATCGTGCATGAGTCATCAGAACAAACGTCAATGGCACTGTTAATCGATACCGCTGCCTCCATTGGCGAACAACGTGTGATGCATCGCCCCGGCAAACCGTTTTTGTTTGGCTTGCTGGCCGCGTACGCGCTGTACCAGGTTGGAACCTGGGGTGCGTACACCCTCGACGCCGTCGGGTGCTTTATGTATCGGTAAACTTTATCTTTGGGGGCTGGCACCAAACGCAGATCCGAGGATTGCGTATGTTGAGGCAACACGGTAGTGGGTGCACGCCCAGGTGAAAACCCGCTAGCACGCGTGTTTAGCATTGCGCTTGGCAAAGTTGAACGCGGTTTGATAAGAATACAATTATTGCAGACGCGCGTGGCCGCAGCGCTGCGATGCTAAAGATGCATAAGATCGTCGTCGTCGTCAGGATCGTTGGTCGCCGATGGCGTGGCAAAAAACTCGTATACCAATTCCCACAGCTCGCCGGGTAGCCACAGTGACACATTGTTTTTAAGCAAGGCCCGGGCTCGGCAGTGATACGCGCAAAGGGCTCGCTCCTGAAGCCACAGTGGGTATGTCTTAAACGTCCGCTTGTTGAAAGGCAGGTACCGTACGGCAATAACTCGTTGCAAAAGGTCGCCGTGGCTCATCACGGCGTTTTTGCACGGCGCCTGAAGATCGGCCACCGGCTGTGAGCTCTGGGTTTTCAGAACCGTAAGCATGGACATGCCGGGAAACGGCGTTTCTTTGAGCGTTTCAAAGATGGGTGTTGGCGATTTGTGGTCGTTGCAACTTAGGCACTGCGGTGGCGCAGACGGCGTGGCGCTGGTAGCAAACACGAGGCTGTGTCGTTGGCACCCCGCGCACTTGATCGCGTGCGGGTGTACCGTTACGTTCACATTCAAAAGGCGTCGCCGCGGGGGGGCGTTCTTTGCGGCTGCAACTGCGGCCATTGCCGCCGACACCGCTAATGCGTCTCTTGATGTAAAGTCAAGATTGGCACAGTCTGTCTTCATTTCAGAATCGCCAATCCACACGCCCGGCTCAACGTCTTGTTCTCGTGCAGCGAGAAACAACCACAGCAGATAATATGCTCTGTGTGCAATAATCGTCTTCAACGCCGAGTAGTGGGTTGGGTGGCCGCTGCCCTCGCGCGGTGCCAAGACGGCGTCGTCTCCGGGAAGTACCATGGGCATTGCCGAGATGTTATTACCGAACAGTAGTTTACACTGCTCGCCCAAGCTGTGTTGCAATGGATTTGGAACCACAGCCCCGCGAGGTAAGTTCCCCATGTTTTGGTAAATCATTTTCCCAACAATACCCGTCAATTTCGGTGATTGTCCGGCGAGCACGAGCACGAATCGACGATCGTTGAGCTCAACGCCGTGTTTCTCAAAGACATCCCACACCGTTGTCGTTCCCCGCACGGTGCCGCTGGCGAAGACCGGACATGACAAAAGCCCCGGTCGTCGAACAAGCGCATATTCATACGGACGAAGCTCGCCTGTGGTCATGGTCGGGTTTGCACCGGCAATCACCAACGCTGCTGCGAGTTGCGGATCTCGGTTGCTCATTGCCATTTCCAGAGCCGTGGGACCAACAAACGGCATCCGACGGTGGCAGTTGTCACTCGCAACGTAATAATCTTCCTGGTTTTCTTCGTACAAAGGGGCGTCCGGGGAGCACCCAAGCGCAACCAGAATCGCCAAAATAATTTGCGCTGCCATCGAACGGTCTCCGCTTATCACCACGGAATCCACGAGCGTGGGTATGATGCGCTGCTGCTGGTAAGACGACAGCGCATCCACACGCACGGCCAGCCCACGAAAACGCGAGTCGTCTGTGGTTTCAATGTAAGTGAATAAGGCAGTTTCGGCCCTGTCGCGCTTCGCCCTTTCAGAAATTCCAAAGGGTTCCAACATCGTCGGGCCCGTGTTGTGACGGGTCGTTGCAAGCGTACGTCAATTAAGGGCACCGATGTTATGAGTCATCATCGCCCGGTTGATTGTCAATTATATTAAATAATGTATTTTCATAACTGGGCGCGCAGGTTATTTTTTCACAATGAAGCACGAACCCCTAGAAAGAGCGCTGGCTCGTGTCAGGGCCGACCCGTTTGTTCTGCGGCGCGTGGCATTGCCGCAGCACCCCGTCATCGGCCCCCGATGCAATCATCCGCAGCCGATTTGCATGAAGCAGTTTGAGGGAACGTGCCCGCACTGCGGAAACGCCATCGCCATCGACGAGCTTCAGATAGACGCGCTGGCGTTGGGCATCCGACGTTTGATTGCCGAGCTTGACAACCACGCCGAGGTCATGTACGCCAACGACATGACGTGGTGCACAATCGACGGCCGTGAAACGTTCCACATGCAGCACGTGACGACGGACGACGCCGCGCTCGAGTGGCTCAACGCACGCTCATTTGAAGAGCTGCGCGAACTGCCCGGCGTGGACATCTCAACCGCGATGCTGTTGCAGAAACACATGCCGTTGACAGACCCGCTCATGGAGGTGCCTGATCGGTTCCTGGGTCCCCACAGCAAGCGATGGCGTAAGCCGTTTTTAGTCGCGGTGCGAGGGCACCGCATCAGACACTCGGCGGATCGTGTTTGCCCGGACATCAAGCCAAAGTGTCTCGAGCACTCTGCGCGCATGCGGATTCGTGGGTTTTCGGCGGAGACAACCAAAGTTTTGGCGGCCATTGCTGCGAGTATTTACGAAAAAAAAGGAGACTTTGCGGCAAGCATGTTCCTAGACGCTACAAACACATCGGACGTCGACGGCATAGTGGCGGCGTACAACGCGGTGTTCCCCGAGCACGTCCAGTCGGTCGCCCTCCACCTCACTCTTGTCGAGCCGTATCTTCGTAGTCTGGAGTTTCGTGCCGGTTCCGGTACGCTTGCTCAATTTTTAGAGTAGCCGCCTTGAGGGCCTTCACAGATTTTTCCCACTGTGCTGTTCTGTCTGGGACAAGCACAAACGCGCCTGATTTTATCTTGATATCGTAAATCTCGTTGATGCGCAGCCGGTCGAGGCCGACGCTGTGACTGGCGATATAGTTGAGAACTTGCTCAACAACTGCGGTGGATTCGGGGGTCGACAAATCGGGCTCGAGTCTGTAGTGCTTGGGCATGATGGTCCGGCGGAATAAGCCGCGGTAGAGACCTGACTCATTGTATGCAAATAGTCTAAGTTTTGAAATCGCATCGGTGAGTCATCACAGGCGTCTTTTTAAGAGCTGTGGTTTGCGGGCAACGGGGTCATAACCATGCCCGAGCCCGGCGAGACGCAGCCCAAGACAACTATTAAAATCCTAGATGGGTTAAAGGGCGCGACTGTGTCATGGCCCGAGTATACATGGTGTACTAACCCGGGTGGCCGAGAGTGCGACGGCGCCTTTGCAAACGATGAGGACACAAACACGTCCTGCGGGTGTACGTGCACATCCAAAAAGCAGCTGCTGGGCGAATACCTGTGTCGGTTTATACCGATTTGGTTTATGGCTTCCGTAACCCACCAAGCGCTTTGCGCTCAGTTTCCAGACGCCAACGGCGCGATGCGCGACGCCGAAGCCACGTTTGTAGAAGACTACGAGCCGACCAAGGTGACGTTTGACGCCCCTGGCGCCCGGGAGCGGATTGTGGACATTGAAAAAGCAATGGGATCGCGCGAGTACTGCGAACGGCACTTTAAGGAGCTGTGGGTTTTATTTCGCAAGCTACACTTGGCGTTTGACGATTTTACGAAGATCGTGCGCGCCATTTTGCGCGACATTGTCGTCAACAACTGTCTACAGAGCCTGGACGTGCGGATAGACTGGGCTTTGCAGCGCATGGCCCTGTGCAAGCATGCGTTTCACAATTTATCGACGGAGCCCGTGTTTAGCGTTGCGGTGGTCGCGCCCCCGGATCAAGACCCGTTTTCGACTGTCAGCGACATCAAGGCCCAAAGCAAATTCACTGTTGTGCCGCCACACGGACAGTTTTTTATTGAGGTGCGGGCCTTTAACTGCTTTGGCACCACCAGGATGGTTGGCGTGATTTTTCAGATTGACGGCAAGCCACGCTACGACGAGTTCTCGACCGTTCCCTTTTCCTTTTTCAGTGGTCACAAGGGGTACGTTTCCAAGGGGAACTGGACAAAGCCGAGCTCGGGGGCGTACCGCCCGTACACAGCATCTCCAACGCAAGGACCCGTGAAGATTACTGCAAATTTTTACAAGCTCGAGGTCAGAGAAGGCGTCCCGCCTAGAATGCAATACGAGACGCCGTCGTCGTCGGCCCCCGAACTAGTTGCAGAAGCACCGAAAGCCGCGGCGAAAACGCTGCGTGCGAAGAAGAGGTCGTTTGCGATTGTTAACCGGCAAAAGCCGTTTGCCACTGCGGCAACCTCGTACATGACAAGCGATCACGTGAGCGAAGTCGCCGCCGGTCCCGCGTTTGGAGGGCTTCATCCAACACGCTGGCACCGCCGGAACCCGATGATGTGGGTGCCGGCGGGCCCCGACGGCCGACCGCTGGTCCACGAGGACGGCACGCCCACCGACACGATTTGCACGCGGCAGGGGGACTGGCAACGCTGGTAGCGCACACGTAGCCGCGCGAAGCGATGTACGTTGGGATTTAATTGTATTCACGCCGGCTACTGGTGGCAGCGCGGACGATGAACCCCTCCAACCGCGCGACCGGCGGCGACTTTGCTCGCGGCGTTAATTGCTCGACTTAAATTTGGTTTTAAATTAAATAAACTTGCCAAACCCAATGTTAATGGTTGCATTGCTTTGCGCCGGAACGGTAAACGATGGCCTGTACGGCGACGAGTTTGGCGAAACCCTCCTCTCCGACCGAGCTTTGATGTGCCCGTAAAAGTGGAGCTCGTCGATGGTCATAATGATGACCACACCTGTCGCGCAGAGTTTTGCGGCGACGGCTCCGAGGCCCTGGTACGTGGTTGGGCACACGTCGCGGGCGTGCTCAAGATTCGTAATGTACGTGAGCGACCACATGATGATGTAACCAACGGTCGACAGCCACGAGTACTTTGTTTCCGTGGCCTCGGTGTAGATGGGAATCGCCGCCGCGGCCATTGCCGTCCACAATACCGGCCCCGACCACTCGTCGACGTCCGGAATGAATCCGTCTCCGTTGTGGGCAAAGGTGCCGTCTGCGTACCCCCGGAAGCACGACCCATCGCGAAGCGGCGTGGCGACGGCGATCACCGCAAAAATGCTCAGCGCCGCGCTGATCTCCACGGGCACCACCCGGGGTCGCAGCACGTCTTTTTCAATCAGCGGAAACAACTTTCGCAAAAACAGCGCAATCGAAATCAATATCCATGCCGCGTCAACAATTATCACCGCCGCAGCATGCCCAAACGCACGCGTATCGGGTTTTCCCACAAGATCCGAGATGATGCCGGGGCACTTTGCACGAAGGGCGTGGAGCTCGGGCAGCGTCGCCGTCTTTTCGCACGATAGCCCAAAGTTCACCGCGATCAACGCCGCCTCGCTCGCGCAGTCTGACGCGAGGGTCGTCACGTCCACCGCGCCTGTTTTGCCCCAAACAGATTTGTCTTCGCAGTTGGCCGCGGCCACCACCAGGGCCACCCACAACATTTTTTAAGTACACAATGTTTGGAATAACGAGTATACAACGAGCCCACACTTCGGCACGGCGCGCGTGTCAATTGGCCAGACCAAATTCCTCTGCGGACATGGCATCGGCGGCCAGCACAGTTGAAATGGCCCGTTTGCATTCGCTTTTGTGCAGCGCGAGGACCTGTCTGGTCATGACGACCGCGTACTGGGCAAAGGTGGGGTCGACACCGGGAACCGATCTTTGCAGACGCTCAAACACAGCCGCTTCGTGGCACACAAGCCACACAAGAAACGGACTGCGCGCGTGCTTGATCAAGCTTATTTTTTCTAGAATCCACAGCGCATAGGGTTCAGCACAGCCGGCCATTTTCGATATGTGTTTTCCAGGCGGCCGCCGCTGTGGGCGAAAACGCGGGACCCGGGGGCACAGACCACGCCCGGTGCTGAACAACGACAATGGCGCCGCGCGCAACGGCTGCCATGATCGTGGGGTCGTCGCCGGGCAGCTCGGCCCCACGCTGCCGCGGTTTGAGCAAGTGCAGAAACGATTGATGCTCGCTGTCCTCGGGCAGCCCAATGCGACCCGGCGAAATCATCGCCAGGTTTTTGTTCGATAACAGGCGCGCCTTTTGTGTGCGAAACAGCAGCCGCTCGTCCCGCGAAAGATCGGCGATGGCAACGCCGCCCGGTTTCGACGCAAGGTATATGAGGTTGAGTTCATCTCGGAGTGACCACATGTGCTTTCGGTGGGAGATTTTTTCGATTGCAATTTCGAGCAGTTTTTCGGGCTCGTGCTGCAACGGGCTGTTGATATTTGACAGGATCGCTTTTACATTTGCAGTGCTCAGCGACCCCCGCGCCGTCAGCTGCTTGATGACTGCTTGCGCAGACTCTGCCGGTGAAATGGACATGGAACGCGAGGTCGTGGTTGCGGTGTGGCAAAGCGGCTCGGCGCGACCGTCGGCACTGGCATTGCCAAACGCCGACACCACAAAAATATGGGTCCGGACAAAAACGTGCTCGTTGGGCGAGGCCCTTTTGGCAATGATCAGCAAACGAGCGCTGATCTCGCTGCGAAAGCAACGCAAAATCAAGTCGATTTCCGTGAGCGAACCGTCGGTGCCTCGGGTTGCCGGCACCCTGTGCTTCTGGCACTTGCAAACCGGGGTTCAACGAACGGGCCAAACATGGGTGTGGGGGCCGTACACCTCCGCCCCTGCTCACATTAACAAACTCCAGTTTGAAGTTGCCAACGGCGTTCTGAGCCACGCGTTTCACGCATCGGATAAGATCGGCCCCGAGTGCCCGATGTGCGAAACCAGGCACACGACGGGGGGGGCCACGTGCCACCGATGCATCATGACGGGAATTGCAGACTTTTACACCTAGCATATATGCCCGGGAAATTGCTGCTTTGTAAACACCCAAATGTGGCTCGCCGTGGCGGCACTTGCATCTGCCACGATCGCGGGAAACTCATTTGCCCTGGGTACTTTGGACTTAGCTGAAAGTGACGCATTCAGCTGTGTCTGCCCCGAGAATTACGAACCCGTTTGCGGTGTCGACAAAAACACGTACTCAAACTCGTGCAAAGCCAAGTGCGCCGGCGTCGGCGTGGCGTACTCCGGAAAGTGCAAAACCCAGTTGTCGCATGGCAGCAATGTTCAAAATGGCGATTTTGGGCAAGCGCCCAACGCCGATCTCTCCAGCGGGGGCTTGCCGAGGACGTGCATCTTTGATGCAGAGCTTGGGTACGACATTTACTTTGACAGCTCGGGCGTGTGCGACGGGACCGTCGGCGCCCCCGTCGCCGAACGCGACTGTACCGCCGGCCAGAAAGGGTTCAAGGCCCTTGTAGCCGACCCCATCGATGACAAACGGGGCATTTTTATTTCTGGCGGGGCGTCAACCCGACCCGATTTTTGTTGCAAGGCCCTTACATCGACATGCCTGGCCTGTGTTGCTGGTGTGTCCAAGCAGGCGTTTTGCAACCAGTGTCCCGGCACCGTCGGTTGTCCCGTCGAAAGGGCAACGACGGTTTTGTTCGATATTGTTCCGCCACAAGAAAACGAACTTCCAACTTTCAAGGGAGCGATTTGTCTTCAGCGGGATTACCGTCCTAGGAATGGTGTTAATGTTGATGGGTCCGATCTTGTATTCGTTGACGAAGTTCGTGAGCGGACCGTCGGCGAACAAAGGCGCCAGCAGTGCTTGGTTGACTCTACGGCGGTGGCGGTGTGCAAGTGCGCCCGGGTGTGCGAACCGTACGGCTCGTGCGCGTCGTGCGAGGAGTTTCAAACAAAACAGCAATGCACCCGCGAAGCGTTGCTGAGCTCGCTCGAATGCACGTGGACCGGGACCAAGTGCGCCGACAACAACCCCGGCTCCCCCGACGACGCCACTACGGCGCTGGGAGTGATTGCGGCCGTGAGCGCGACGGCGTCGATAATAGTTTAGGCCGTGTGCCGATGTAGCATTCGTAAAACCAGTGTTGGTGGGCAAAACAAAACTATTTTGATAAATTTCATTATAAAGGACGAACGCGGATGAGGGTACACGTCGATCATGCGGGTGGTTGTAGCGACTGTCTTTGCCGTCGCCGCGATTGCGCAGGGCGTTGTTTCGCAGTCGGCCGAAACCGCAAACACCAAGTGGACCCTCGACGCAAAGCATACGGCCGAAACGGCCTCGGCGGCGGCCACCTGTGTGCGGGATCTGCTCGTAACCATGGGTCCGACAGCGCCCAACGGGTACTGCGGGGGCGTTTCGTTCTCGGCGACGGCGGCGCCCGAGACAACCGGCTACGCGGTGTCGATGGCCTTGACTGGGCAGACGGCGGCGGACTGCCACTTTGCGCTGCAAGACACGTCGTTTTTTGCCGCAGCGTCCGACTGCCTCGTTATCAAGACAACGCCGGCAGCGGCGACGCCGGAAGAGGCGTTTGAGTCGTTTGAGAGCGGCGAAGAAGGCTCGGGCGAAGTCGACGACGGCTCCGACGAAGTGCTTTCCGCCGTGCCAAAAACCACGGCGCCAGAGTTTACCGGGACGCAGGAGTCACCGACGCTTGCGACGGCCAAAACGGAGGACATTGTCGACGCCGAAGAGGTCGACTATTAATTACCATCCGAATTTTAAAAATATACGCATCGTGCCCACAAGCGGTGCGCCGGCAACGGCGGTAGCCTTTATGTGCGCAGAGGGCAGATGCACTTGAGTCGTAGCACCAAGCAACGTCGAAAATATCGCACGTGCACACACCACCGCACACCGGTGGTTGCAAACTCTTTTATGAAAAAGAAATGCAAACCTATAATTTATAAACCCTGCACACTTCGCTTCATTTTCAAGCCACGTTGACGCACAGATTGAATAGAGAAAATCTGTGCGGCGGTGTTACATTTTTTACTCAACGCGGTTGTAGGAGCCGCTGTTTTAAAATAAGTCCCAATCGCACGAGGCGGTGTCATGTCCGCCATCGAATTGGCGGCCCAAGAAGTGTGGAAAGTACTCGGCCCTGGTCGGTGCGAGCACGCGTACTCTGCGGCGTTGGCCATTGAGCTTGGCGGCGTCCACCAGTTTTCGATTCCCATTTTTTACAAAGGCCACTGTGTGTCGGTCAGCAAAGCCGACGTCTTGATACGATGCCACGACGGCGTCGTCGTCATTGAAACCAAAATCGCCGACAGAATCACGCCCGAAGCGTTGCTTCAGGCGGCTGCCTACGGCCGTTCAATTTCCGCTACATCGGTCGTGGTTGCGTTCCCGCGATCCAACGCCGAAACCGTTTTAGTGAGCCAGTGCCTTGACCCGTGACTCATCGAGTCAGGGATATTTGCTGTTGTTGTCTCACCACTCCCAGACGGGTCGAGCCACATCACATTTGGACTTCGTCGGCTGACGGATCGCCCCCGCCCCCCGCAGCAAACTTTTTTTTTCGGGTTGTTCTCTCCTTAATTTCCGTTTTATCTTACCATGGGCGCCGGAGCGGTTCGCGGCGCGATTTTGCCGGAGCCACCCAACGCCGTTGCGTTTCGGTTCCAGCAGGCACAACGCTGGCGGGCGTTTTTTGAGACGAGCAGAACCAAACAAGAAGCGCAAAAGGCGGCGCTTCTGCGGGCATCCGCCGACCACGCTAAGAAACTGAAAAGTCCGCTCTTGGCCAAAGTTTCTCGGGTGGTCCCACGCATAGTCGCCGTTGGCTTTGTGCAATCGTCGGGCGTCAGCGTTGTGCTTTCGGAGCACAATAGGAGCCCATTCAAGCTGGTGTTTTGCGTTGATGGGCGCGTGCACGATGAATTTGTCACGTCGTCGCTGTCGGACCTTGCGGCGATGGCAAAGCGGTTTTGCAAGTTTGCCGGGTCGTCGGGCCGTGTTCTTGGGGCTGGCGGCGACGCGTTTCAGGGTTGCAGCTTTCCGTTTTACAGGAACGTGGCAGCAAGCGAGAATGAAAAGATTCTGCAAATTGCGTGGAACCCAAAAGTGCCAGTTCGCCGATTTGGGAAACTAATGAAACCCCACTTTGCAAAGACCGCAGACCCAGATCCGATGCGCGCTGTGACCGACATGATTGGCGGCACCCAGCCCGTCGCCGTGCGCGTTGAGAACGACCGCATTCGAATCGGGCGATTTTCGGGCTCCCACCCGTTTTGGTCGTTGCTGGTAAACCACGCGAGGCCACTGGGCATTGTCATCGAGTTTGGCGAGTTTATTGTGCCCACGTGCGCCGTGCGCGAACTCGTCTTTGAGTACTTTGTGTCGGTCGTGATGGTCGAGTTTCGGCGCCGAGCGGAGGAATTGGCGCCGCCGAACCACCCCCGCCGGGCGATTGGGCTCCCGACCCCGCACACGGCGGACTCGGGCAACGTGATGCTCGCGCCGTACGAAACCTCAGACTATGCGTTTGCGGTTCGTGCACGTCTGTCCAAAGACCACTGGCGCCAGCTTTTAAACTTTACTCTGTGGTTTTTAAAGCACACCGACACGAAGGAGCTGCGGGCGATCCGGTGCTCGTCATCTTTTCGACACGGGGCGGTTACTCACGCGCCCCGGTGTCAGCACTTTGACGCGTGCGCGCCCGCGGACGACGACACACCGCCGGCGAGGCACATTGCCGGGAAGCCAACGCCGTGCATTACACATCTGGACGACAGGGAGGCCAAGCTCGGCGTTCGGAAAAACCTTGCAAAGGAGCTGATCATCGCGGTTGATTGCAGGGCGACTTGAGTATGAGGAGAAGCCGGCGTGTTGTGCACACATTGGGACCCGGGATTGGTTCGCTACAGCTTCACGACCCGACCGCAGACGAGGTGCTGGATTTATTCGAGGCCATGGCCAAGTCCGACGACCCGATTTTTGTGTGCAACATGGGTACGTTGCTCGACGACTGGCGAGATGGTCGGTTTCGCATGATCAAGGCCGAGGAGACTGCTGCAATGTACAATCAAACCATCAACACGGACGTATTCTTGAAACGCGCATTCCCGTGGATCTTACCGGCGTTTATTTCCGTGGGAACAAGCGGCCGAGCTGATTTTCTGTGGGTGCACCCAAAAGCACGGAGGCGCGGAGTCGGCACCGCGTTTGTAAAGCTGTCGGGGTGTAAAAAGCCTCTGCGGACGCACGTGTTGCCTTCTGGGGAGGCGTTTTGGCACAAAATAAAGGAATGATTATCCCCAGTTCCACCCCGCATTCCCGGCGGTTGATTTCCAAATAAACCAGGAGGGTGTGAGTCATATTACAGGCCCGCGACGCAAATGGTACCATAGCATCCGACCGCGATCGGTGCCCGTCACATCGTGCCACGTGCCATGGGCGTACACCCAGGAAGCCAGTGTTTTTTGGTGACACGGAAGCAAACCCCACCGAGCACAGACCGCGGGGGTTACCGCCGCAAAAGACGACCCGGGGCGTTGTTTAGGATTTATTTCTTTCTTAGGGTCCTGTTCAAATCGGTGTACGCGACACCCGACGATGCAGAGCAGCTGGCAAAACACCATCTGCGGGTGGTGTCCGAGTTTGCCCGCGGGGACTCGTCCACGGCATGGGCAGTTGTCGGCATATGGCACGAGCAAATCCGATTAAAGCAGCTGCTTGTGGCAACGCGAGCCAACGGGGGTGCGATTTTTGACTGTTTAACGGGACGAGTTAGGACCCGCTTTGGGTATTTACCTGCGGTTCAGCAGCTGGTGATTTGGAGGCGCGTTTTGAATTACGCGGGGGCGCGGCTGTGCGATGCGTGACGTCGACGACATAGTTCTTGGGTCGTGGTTTATGTGGAACATTGTGGCATCTAACGTGTCGGCGGCATGTCAAAAGATATGCAATGCGGTTCAAAGCCCGTGCGCGCGATATAACGCGTGGCGATTGCAACGGTAGATTGCGCGGAATGCCGCAGGAGTGGATCTCATATTTTTGCATTTCTCACCAATACTACACGAGCCGTCGGGTGCTTGGCACGGTTGCTCGCAAAGTAAACCGGTTTAACGAGCCCTATTTTGAGTACACCGACGCAAGCGTAGGTAACAAGCTTCGCCGCGCAAAACGCGAAGTGAAACTGGGCAAAAAACTGTACCCGGAGCGACACAATGTGGCGGACGCCGACACAGACGAAGGCGATTCCGATTTTATTGTCGACTCGGACGAAGGTGACGACGGTGCAGAGTTTGACGATGGCGATGATGCGCTAGACATTGAAGCCCCGGCGGTCGCATCGCCGCCCGAACCGCGCACGCGGGCAGACTACCGCCGCCGCCAAGAGGAAGAAAACGAAGCGGCGGCGGCCGCCGAAGAAGCACCGCCGCCGCCCCGGCCACCGGGCCAACGGACGAGTGCGACCACGCGCGAGACGCGGAGCGGTACCCGCCGCCAACGAACCCGACGGGCCATCATCGAAGATTCGGAATCGGAACCCGAACCCGAACCCGAACCCGAACCGGACGTTCAACCGGAACCCGAACCCGAACCCGAACCCGAACCCGAACCGGACGTTCAACCGGAACCAGATTCTGAGATCGAACCCGAACCCGAACCCGAACCGGAATCGGACGTTCAACCGGAGCCAGATTCTGAGGTCGAGCCCGACGAACCTCGGGTCGACTCCGACGTCCCCGAAACCCCAGCGCCCGCTTCGACAACGGCCCCGACTCGGTCCCGGGCGCGCGGGACCGAGCCACTGCCATCGATACCCGAGGAAACCGCCACCGAGACAAACGCGCGTGACACCTACACGCTGGCGTCCGGCAAGGTCCGTAAAGCATTTGTTGGTGATGACGGCATTCCCAGATACATTGATGCCCGTGGCCGACGTCAACGCGTGCCCCGGGCACGCATGCGCTTTTTTCGCGTGTCCAACAAAGGCACACGTCCTCCGCCAGGACCGGCAACTGCACCGTCGGCGGTCGAAGATGAATCCGACTCCGAGGCCGTGGAGCCAGATCCGGCGGCGCCGATTGCGTCGAGGCTCCGCAGTAGTCGAAGCCGCCAACCAAAACCCGCATCACCGAACCCAACAACCGCAAATTCGGGAATAGCGTCAAGGCTTCGCAGCAGCAGCAAGCGCAAAGCGCCGGTGGCCGCCGCCGCGGGCATTGGCGAACCCGACGGCGGTCCGGCTCCGGCGAGGCTCCGAAGCAGTGTTAGAAATCGCATCGCCCCGGGGCCGGTGGTTACGGTCCCCGAGCCACCCGCAACCCGTAACATCGGGCAACGCTCAACCAAACCGGCCCCCGTGGCGTCGCGCACGAGGTCAGCCACGGCCGCATTGCAACCAGCCACAATTGCCGCGGCACCGACGGCTGTTGGCAATGCCCAGCCACCTAATCGGCTGGTGGGAAACCGCACCGTGCAACCGCCGCAGGCAAAGGCACGAGCAACGCAAACGGCAACTTCACAAACACCGGCCGGGCCCAATCAACCACCGGCGGGGCCGCGGCGGTCGGCCCGCATCGCACAGCGACTTTTGAATTCTCAACCGCAGCCCGCCCCCGGGCCGGCGCCGCGGCGGTCGGCCCGCATCGCGAATCGGCTTAAAACAGCAGCGGGGGCACCGGCACCGCCGCCGCCACCGCCCCCGTCATCGTCATCGACATCGACATAGAGGCTTTGCCAGTATTTCTTTTGCCAGCGTGGGGTTCACACCGAGTTTATTAGTGGGCCACCCAACGGCGAGCGCGGCTCGCCGAAAGGGATCAAAGCCCACACCTCATGCCGCCCGGCGCGCCTGCGGAGGACCAAGACAGCCCGGGGGCGCCGCGCGGACTGCCCTTTTAAACGATGGGCACTGTCCTTTGCGGGACGCAGGCCGGTTTGACAACCACATCCGACGAATCTACTTTAAAGCAAACGCCCGATATAAAAGACACTGGGCAGTTCTTGTGAGCACCATGATCTGGATATCCGACCGAGGAGAGGAATTTGTGAGCGTCGGTGCACCGGAGCAAGACAAAGATAATGTTTACGTGATTTCGTCCGTCGGCACCCGCGGCCAGTTCATGTACCGTGCAATCTACGACCACGACGAGCAAAAGGTGTACGGCACGGGATCAGTTCATTCAGGCGAACGCGTCCCGCGGAAACTGCGCGAGGGTCTGGACGCTCGGCAGGTCCTATTCTTTGAACGCGTCCCGCCAACGTTCAAGGACATGCAATCCCGTGTGTGGCGACGGGACCCCAACGGGAATGCGGTGCTGTGGTTCGACCCGGCCGCAGCCACGCCACGGCTCTACATCGGGAAAGCCGAAAACGGACAGTTTATTGCCACCAAAACCGTTTTCAAAAACACGGGCCCCGTGCCCGCGGCGTTGCTGCGCGGCGTAGATATCGAGAGCGTGGCGCGGTACAAACTGCCGCCGGCGCCGTCGACGTCCGCCGATGAGTTTGCATTACAATTGCGGAAGAGCCGGATTCCGGGCGGGTTTACCGACTTGAGTGCTTAATATACCAATTATTTTGGCCTCGGCGAGGGTGTCTCCCGCCGCCGCCGAAAATAACACCAACATCCTCGTGTGGATCAAACACCGCGTGGCTCGCAAGCGGGCGTAGGGATTCATTCGCTAGTTAACGCCGTAGAGCGCGACCGTGCACGTATGGCCGACGGTTGTTTCGTACGGCCACTTGAGTTCCGCGGCGTACACTGGCGCAAACTTGAGCTCCCCTAGCTTGACCGCGCTCATAGCATCGTACGCCGTACAAATGCCCTTGTATAGCGTCGGCAAAGTGCCTTCAGTCCCCTTTTGATCTTTCTGTAAGCATCTGGCTCCTTGGACTTCAGGGCCTCCCTGTCTTCCTTGTCGAGTTCAAGTAGGTCATCCACTGACTCAATGTGCAACCCGCCCTTATCTCGTGGTTCAGTCAGGAGTGTAATCAACCGAGGGGCATCGGCGGATCCCACAGTTCCTTCGATCCATCCACGAAGAATCTCCACTGGAGTCGCTTCATCAGCGCTATCATCGCTGGAGCTGTCGCAAGTGTCGACAATTGGCGCCAAAACCAGCGCGGGTTTTGGCGCGGGTTCTGGCGCGGGTTCTGGTGCGGGTTCTGGTACAGGCTCCACGTCACCACCGTCACCATCATCCTCACCACCGTCACCATCATCCTCACCATCACCATCATGCTCTAACCTTCTCGCTCGGTCGACGCAACCACTGCAATTGTGACAAACATATCCGTTTCTTGATGGAGTTTTGCAGTTCTCAAGGCACTCATCACAATCATTAATTCCACAATCCTTGCAATAAACCCCCCGGATATGTCGGTGGCAGTCCGTGCAAACATTAAGCGATGCCTTATCGAGAACAATTAGGCTACACCGTATACACAATCTTTTCATCATTGGTTCCGGCGCCGGTTCTGGTGCGAATTCTGCGTTTGCGGGAAACGTATACGACCGGCCAATCACCAGTTGTTCGGTCGTTGAGAACCTGTGTTGTGAGCGCTCCTGCCGGCGTTAACCGGGGTTATGTCTGTCAAAGCACGCCCATTTTTTTTGGGGACGACGGTGAGTCATCAATGCACGCCCATTTTTTTTGGGGACGATGGTGAGTCATCAATGCACCGTTATTCCCGCCAACGCAATCCATGCCGTCATAACAGTTTACCTCGGGGCCTAATAACATCGTGCTAGCCACAGCCAGCTATGGAACCCGGGGGGCCTCAGACGACTGTGTCGGCGGCAGACGTTCGCGGGTTGAGTTTGAAGGACAAGGGATGGTGGAGCACCGCCAACCAGCTTCGCGACGCGAGTTGGAGCAACGGCGATTACGGGTTGGGAAAGCACGTGTTCCTCATTTTGAACAACCGGTCGTTTACCTGCGCCAAGGCCATCGTGGTCAGTGCCCCGCTGTCAAACATCGACGGAAGAGTGATTGTGAAATTGGTGGACACCAACAAGAAGATTAAAGTTCCCACGGAGAGCCTGTGGTCCCCGGTTGATTTTGTTGGCGTTTTGTTGAAACTCAACTCCGAGTATTTTTTGACAAACGTCCCGGCTCGGTTTGCTGCATTTGTGGTCAACGAATCAAAACCAGAGACTTTTTTTTGGGGTTCGCGCGCAGAAAAAGAGCACAAAGACGGCTCCGGCGAGTTTATTGCACGTGGGCTCGCGGAGCTTTGCAACCAAGGTTTTGTTGATCCCGACAGGATTGAGTCCTCGAAAACGGTGGCAATCGTCAACGCGCTGTCGTCGGCGGCCGTGGTCGACAATCCCAGCAACGCACCTGCGAATCCAGGGTTTGTGGAAGATCCGACGTTTAACACGAGAAACCAGACAAAAGATTTTATGAACGGAGACAGCGAACCAAGCACGTTTGCGCGGTTTCTTTTGGATATGCTCACTCACAAAGAAAAGGTCACGTTGTATGAGCGATGGCTGAGCGACACGTACCCGCTGTCGTTTGTGTCGGCCATGGCTCTTTCTGCTATTCACGACGAGTGCCCCGTCAACGGGCTCGAAGGAAAAGACCTGGCGTTTACGGTGGGCTCGCTTGTCACCGGAACGATGCCAGATGGACGCGACGTGGTGCACTTTACCTACGTCAACCCGTTTCGGGCCGGAGGCGACGAGCTCCTCGACAGGATGACGTATTACACCTACGTCGAGGGCAGTCGCGGATTTGCAACGGAATCCAGCGGTGTGCCGAAACACCTGCTCTCGGTCCCCGCGACGGTCGTGTTCGTCGACAAGAAATTGCTTGTCGTGGCCTACGGAAAGAAAACACCCAAAGGCAAAGCTTTTGAGTTTTTTAAGATACACAGTCGGGAATTCAAGAGCCTCGAGTCTGCGGTTCGCGCGCACCACCACTTGGTCGAGCTAGTCAAGACGTTGGTGCCGATAATAGACGAGTTTACACGGACGTACGAATGGCTGCGCCGGTTGGATAAAACAGAACACTTGCAAGATGCAATCAGAACGCACCGCCTTGGCGTCCAGGCGATCAAATACAGCTTTTCCAGAGGCATGCAGTGCAAGCGGGGCTGCTGCTTTCAGTGCCGCACGCTCGGAGAAGTAGAAACCGCGGCGTCGATTCTTTCGACGGAGGTCTCGATGGTATTGGACGCAGCTTTTTCAAAGATGACGCGGATTGCCGACGCCCCGGGGCGCAGGAGCGCGATTCACAAGCTCTTGTCCGAATCGGGAAAGCTGGACGAGCCGTGCCCGGTCTGCCTCGAACCCATGACCAAAAAGCCATCGGCGATGCTTGCGTGCGGCCACGTTTTCTGCGAGGACTGCATGACAACGCTGGCAAACCCCAAAGGCGAGGAAAGCCCCATGTCTGGGGACATGCCCACATGCCCGCTGTGCCGGGAACCACTTGCGTAGATGTAGCGATTTGATTCCCACACCTTTGAGCATTATATTTACCCCCGGGTTTTGGTATATAACCACAGCGGGATTAGCGGGTGTAGGCGGTTGGACCGCCATGGAGGATTCACAGGGCTCCTATGCATTCGGCGGCGGCTTGTTCGAGTCGGAGTCGGAACCGGAGTCGGAGTCGGATTCGGAACCCAGACAAGAATTGGCCGACACCGAAGAGGCCGAGTTGCCGGGAAAGCGCCTTGAAAACCAAGGCTGGACGTACGTACCAAGCGGCTCACGGGGGCGACACAACGAAGGTATCTACAGAAAGGGCAACCAAATTGCAAAAATCGAACGAGTATCTGTTTCGCTAGATGCGTACACGTACGACGACTTGGGCAATGCGCTGCCGCTGTCGGACGAGGCGCGCGATGCGTATTACGAGCGCATCACGAGGAATCTCGACGCGTGGATCGCTCTCGGAAAACTCAAGAACGTGGTGCAGTTGTTTGACTACGAGATGACCCCGATGGGTGATTTTATGTTCCTTGTGACCATGATGGAAATGGCGCCGGGTGCGGAAATGTCAGTGGTGCTCATAGAAAGCGACACGCCCGTCACGGGCACCGACATTGCAGGGTGGAGTCGCGCACGGTACAAGGCGTGCGTTTCCGTCTACAGGCAATCGGGGTTTTGGCAAGGTGATTGGAAGGCAGACAACATGTTCGGAATGATCGATCCGATTACAAACCAAAAAACTATCACATTTATCGACATGCCGTTTGACATGGTTTATCCAAAACCTTTACCTTTCGGGTACGACATGAACCGCGACCCCCGCGTTCGCACTTCGTGGCAGCATTTGCTTTCCTGGGATTCGGACGCATACGACGGACGCTATCAAATTAGTGTCTTTCCCGACAGAATTTTTAAGATCGTGAACGCTGCGGTCTTCGATTGCATTTCTCACGGTGGAACTCCAAACGACGTGTTTGCGCTGCTCGAGAACCCCGGACGTCTGTACGAGTCGTCAATCCAAAAGGCAGAACCGCTCAAAGAAAACTCGGCGCGGCTGCTCGCGCAACGCGAACAGATTACGGCCGACAACACAGACGCCGTAAATGCAGAAAACGCCCGGCACGAGAAGATCGTGGCGGTACAGCGCCGCGCATTTCGAGACGTGTCGGCAATGGTCGACCAATCAATCAACACAAACGACAAAAAACTGGCTGAGTTGGATTCGTGGGTTTTTGACGGACTTGACTTTACAGACTATTCTCATTTTCCTCGGGATGCTATACCCAAGTTGATTCGCGCCTTTCAGGCCGTCGATTGGCCGTCAGAATTGGTCATCAAGGAACAAACGTATACACAAAACCCGATGTATGGTTCCGACGAATATGAATCCGATCCCTATTCCGATTCCGAGTCCGGCGGCGGCGATATGACCACGAGGTTTACTTATGATTCCGACAAGTCTCAATTTGATTCCGACGACGGCGGGAGTGGATACGCCGGCGGCGCGACGGCAGCAACGTTTTGCGACATTGTGGCGTCGCCGGCATTGCCGTGACGCGCCCAATATTCGCCGATTGTTATCCACAGTAAACAAACCGCAACGGTGTTCAATCGTCGCGCGGTTGTTTACTCAAGATTTCCACGCGTGCGATACTGCGCCAGCACGCTTGGTGTAGTTGCCGTTGGTGCGCTGTCAAAAATGTATAAGAGCCATAAAAACCACGTGGGTGTCGACATGCGTCGAAAATGGTGGGCGGCGGTTGCGGCCGCCGCGGTCGTCGCTGTGGTGCCATGGCTCGATTTTGCCATCTCAGTTGCCGATCGCCCAATCCGAATCAGAACAGTGATTGCCCACAGAGGCAACGGGTTTGGTAAGCCAGAGAACACAGTCGCCGCAATAGAAGCTGCTGCCAAAAACGGGTTTCCGGTCGAGGTCGACGTCCAACTCTCGCGGGACAACATTCCACACCTGCTCCACGACAGCACGCTCGACCGCACGACAAGCTGCACCGGACTAATCGCGGACACCGATGCCGCCGACTTGGCTCTGTGCGGAGTCGATACGCTGGCAGACGCAATCGCGACCGGCGCCACGTTGGAACTAGACCTCAAAGTGTTTGATGCCGCCATGATAACCGCCATCAAGAAAACAATGGCGGATGCGAAAATACCGCCCGAGCGGATTATTATTTACGCCAGCACAAAAAGCACAACGGTTGTAGACACGATCGCGGCCGAGTTTAGTGATAACGTCATTATGTGGAGCGTCGAAGACACCGCGCAGGCTAAAACGGTGTGGAAACGGTTTGAACGCGCAAAGGACATGTACGCGGTCGACGTGCACACGCTGTGGGCCAACCCCACGTTGATGCGATGGATTACCAGCCGCACCAAGCAGCTCAACGTGTACCACGCGACCCGCCGCTGGATGTTGGCGGGAATGCCCGTCACGCACGTCGAGGTGGATAGTCCGCTCACGTTCGAGTCGACAAACCCGTCGCCGGCTATGCCCGAGCTCGTGTACCGAGCCTCGGCCGTCGGGCTCATCGTGGCGCTTGCCGTCGGCTGGGCGCTGCGCGGGTGGGCAAAACCCCAAGCGGCGTACAATCTGATAAAGATGTAGGGTCCCGGTGGAAAGCGTTCGAAGCGCGAGTTTGCGCGTACATCCAAGTGCACCCTTTTACCCCTTCCGTCAACGATCTGTAAAAAATCGGTTGCTCATCTCGGTGCCCCAAAAATTATACGACATTTCGTGTATGCTTTGCGCGCCATTCTGTTCCGAATGAAACCACATGGGGTGCTCCGTAAACCCGCCCCCGGCCCCGTCCATCCACGTTCGCTCGACCGTCACAATCTCGGCCCACACCTCTTGCGCAAAGGCCTTGCAAATACCAGAGATGCCGATTCCGGAAATGGCCACCGGCGCCGTCGATTGCGACAGCCGCTCGCAGAGAGTGTTGGGGTCGAGAATCGGCGGGGCCATGCACTTTTCCTCGGTCACGATGAGGTTGTCGGGGTCGACGACCGAGTGAATCCGGTACTCGTCGGGGTCGCTCATTTGCTTTACAATCGCCACCACGCGGTTCTGGGGGGGCTCCCCTTCGGAATCGACGTAGTCAGAATCTTTGGTGCCTGCAACCACAGCGTGGGGAAACTCGACGATGGAGCCCCGGGGCCATTGCTTGCCCACGTGCACCGCAACCCACCGCGCGAGCGCTTCCGCGGCAACGTCGGTGGCAGTGGTCGTGAGCTCAAACACGATATACAGATGGTTGGCGATCTTTCCATTGGATTTGACCACAATCATGGTGTGTGGCACACACCGGTTTGCGCGTCGCAAATAATAAACCGCCGCCGGTGAAAATGAACACCAGATTTGGCGTGACTCATTTTTACCGCGGTGGCGAACGGCAGCGTGTCGTATTTGCGCAGTGGGCTGGTGGCACTCATACTCGCAGATACCGATCATGGCGGCAACCGCGGACACCCATTCGCCGCCGGCGTGGAAATCACCACGCGCCCGCGACACGAAGACGGTCACCATGGCGCTGGTGGCGGGCGGGTTTCAGACGCCAAAGGTGGCCATCACCGCGCCCGGCAGCGTTATGATTGCCACACCAACGGGCGCCACGGCGGAAGTCGACGCCCGGCCCGGAGACGAATTTTTCTTGGTGCGCCGCTGCGCGTCGCCGGCGGCCGTGGCTACGCTGGTCATATCCCGAGACGGCAAGATGTGGCGCACGAGCTCGGTCGACGCAGTCAGCTTTGAGCTTACGGCCCGTCAGGACTTTGGCGTGAACACACTGCCGGCCACGGTTGACTCGCGGTTGTTTTTTGATGTTCTAGACGTTGGGAAGAAAAATGAGATGGGAGTGCCAAATCTTGCCGCCTCGGGGTTGTCTTTTCATTGACGATTGGCGCCGGTGGGCTCGGCGGTGATTTGCGCGCTGTTGACCGGTCCCGGCATCTAAGCTGTTATTTTCATACAAATGTAATTAACGCGCGGCCGCCCGTCGGCTCCGACCTGCCGTCGTAGGGGCTGGCCACCATCAGTCCACCGCAATCAACGGCGCGTCTTCGCTGCTCAGGTCAACAAACGTCGAAAAAAAGGAGCCGATTGCGTGCGCCGCTAGAGGCTTTAGGGGTTTATTCAAGGTTATCGTTGAAACCCGTCCGTAGGTGTTGAAACGGGACCGAAGCAACGCGGCGGAAACAAGGTCGCCGTTGATTCGGTAAATCGTAACAGCGCGAAAAAACCCGGCATCGGCCAGTTTGTAGTGCCGCGTCATTTTCTTCCAGCCGGGGTTGAAAACAATTGCCGCGAGCGCGTACGGCCGAAAGCGCGGCAAACAAAACGCGTTGTTCAACAGTTCGATTGCCAACGAGCCCCCGAGCGAGTGCCCGGTAAACGTAATGTAGCGGATGCCCCCGGGGATGTGCCACGCACTCACAAACTCGCGGCAGTTTTGAGCGCGCTTTGAAAAGGATAGCTTTCCTCGGGCGATTGCCACATCCGACACAATGTCGTCGACGCTCTTCAATCGCGTTCCGCGAAACACCACAAAACAGTGACTGTCGTCGCTTTCGTGCACAGCAACAAGGATGCCTATGGTCGAGCTTGCCGCGAGCACGCGATACCCCGGGGGCGGGGTCGGGTCCACGTCAAATCTGTACGCGTACTTTGACAGCACGAGCTCGTGGGCCACGGCGGGTACAACCGGTCGCATGGTTGGAAATGAGCGAAATCCCCACAAGACCGTTTAAACAATCCGCTGCGATACCCTGGCCGGTTCTGGTAATCACGCATGGCCGAGTCAAATATACTAAAGGCACCGCACACAAACCGGCTTCGCTGGGAGCGCTACGTACCGAGTCTCGCCAACTCAAAACGCGCTTTCAGAAAATAACTACAATCTAAACCCAACACGTTTAACGTTTTCAGCACTTGCCATCGCGCGCAAAAATCACATCCGTTTAAACTCAATTTATTTACGTTTCGAACGCACAGCGCCGCGCATCATCGTTTGCAGGGCCCACTGCCGGAGAAGGGCCCTCTTGCACCCCACACCCCGCGTCTTGGTAGGGCCCTTCTGCTTGCACGCGTCGCAAAACCGCCCGCGACGAAAGTTTGTCCGAACCCGGGATGATTTGACACCGCCGGTGCCAAGAAACCCGCTCAGCTCGCCAGTCCCCAACTTGCATTCCGCAGCAAACTTTCGAGCGCGAAATGTATGCGTACTTCCCAACAAACTCCCAGCACTTGCTTTAACTTCCAACGCCCGGTGGTCGTTGCCGCCGGGGCAAACCAAAAACGGTTCAATCTCCGAGGACGCTTTCTCTGACAGTGCAAACGCCACGGCCAGCTCGCTGTCGCGCTTAATGCCGCAGCAACCCGGGGTTGTGCAGAGTTGCGACGGTAAACAGTCAGTCATGCGTATCATAGCGAGCTGGCCATTCGTCAAAGTGCATTGGTCGCTCCCATCGGAATCGGCGGCCCCGGAATCTAAATCGATTCCCCAAGAAGAACAAACAAGGCCGCCCCCGGTTGCCGTTTCCCAAACGTGTTTGTTGCGCACCGGGTTTAAAGGCAAAGCAGAGTTTTGCGTCATCGCGGCAAAGGAAACAAGGTTATTTGCACAGCCAGCGGCTGCCGCTGCCACATCTGGCGAGCCCGAACGCGCCCGACACGAATGGGTTTTCATAAATGGTGCAGTGTCGGCGGAAAAATCTGGCGCCGCCGCCGGTGGCTTCAGCGGCTGCTTCGGCGCCACGAGCCCTGCCGACATCGCCGCGGCTACGGCAAATTCGACCAGTTTATCCGCAATCGCTCCCACTTCGTCGGCGGGAATGAGCTGGGACGCCACAGGGTTCGTGGCTGCGGTTTCGGTATTTGCTTTTGGTGTCGGTTTCATGGTCGGGGTGGGAGCACGGTTATGAGATCAATCCCGCCGCGCCGTGTTATAAGAACGCTCTGATGACTCATCGTGCCCAATCGGCGTATGCACTTTTTAAATTGTGCTTACAGCGTGACTCATCGATGAGTCAGAGCGCACGGCCTTAAAAGCGTCCCGGCACGAGGCCGAGGTCACTCACAACCGCACTCCCAGAGTTTCCCCGCCCCCCCC
>VMHT01202133.1_pt1 | contig 24634 bp, 38 predicted proteins | sample 4693611 | NCBI WGS metagenome assembly VMHT01 (sample SAMN12280063, study PRJNA550983) | marine metagenome | isolation source: seawater sampled from same location over 5 years 0.02-0.2 micron viral filtrate | place: USA: collected off the coast of southern California halfway between the port... ...
ATGACACTTTGGGAGACAAATGAGAGAGCTCAAAAAGAATGGAAGGGTGGAGGACCTGGACCATACGATAATATGTATGAAGAGGTTAGGGAACAGGTATTGAGTGACGTAAGTATTTTACTAAAGAATCTACCGGTAGAACCAATGTTAGACTATGTAGATTTTAGTGAACCAAATGAGTCAATAGATAACTACGTCGGAACACCAGAAATAATGACTGAGTCTAAAATAGACAAATTGGTATGGAAGGAAAAACCACCTAAAAAACACGAAAAAAGAATGGAAAAAGATTTTGGTGTTTTTAAAGGTTTTCCCATAAAAGATTTTATGAGTACTAACCCACCTAAAAATGGGTCGGAAGAAGTTATGGACGAATTAATGTTATTGGACAGTTTACCACTAATAGATGAGTTTGTTGATACCACAGATGATATATTCCCACACTTTGAAAAATACTTTAAAGAAAAAGATTTAGAATTTCCCGAAGAAGAACTAAAAGATATTACAAAAGACACATCCCCTATAATACTTAAATTAAAATATCATTATAACAGACCTAGACCCCAACAACTAGCAAATGCAAAGGGACTAAAGTTTCACCAAGAACCTTTAGATTCAGCTAAAACACCAGCATACCCTTCAGGTCATGCAACACAAGGAAGATTGATAGCCAAGATACTAGCAGACAAATATCCAAAACATAAATCGGAAATTAATAAATTAGGGAATGAAATAGGTACTGGGAGGTTAGTTGCAAAGGTACATTATCCTTCTGATGATTTATTTGGAAAAGAATTAGGTGATGCTTTATATAAATTTATAAAAGATAAAAAAGTATTAGAGGAACAAGTTATGGTGGATAAAGGAGATATGTTAAAGGCGGATATATTTAGATTTTTATCTAATAGATTTGCCCTCACTCCAACCGACTATAGTGAAATAAAAGATATGGAGGGAAATTACTACAGACTAATTGACATGGAAGAACCAGATGAAGATGTCAATTTGTCACATTTATTAGACCCAGTGGTGGATATGGTGAGTTATGGTATAAAATCAGGTATATTTAAAGATAGTGATATAGAAAAAGGGATAAAAGCAATAACTGATTGGATTTCTTTAACGATGAATCAGGAACAAGACCTAATAAATTAATATTTATATTAAAAGAATTATGAAAAAAATTAAATTAACAGAAAGAACCTTAAATAGAATAGTTGAAAGAGTAATTAAAGAACAAGACAAAGAAAATAAAATGAAGGAGTTAATGGACTTACAAAAAAAACTACAAACCAATCCAAACGATGAAGAATTGTTAGGTAAAGTAGCAAAATTAACTACTGAATTAGGATTACCTTTAACCAAAGACGGTGTAGAAAACATAAAGAAAATAGATAAATCTTAAAAAAACATGAAAAGAGCAAAAATACTCAGAATAATAGAAGAAGAAATCTCCTACCAAGAAGGTTTAGTTATGGAGGGTATGACATATGTAGAAGGTAGTGGTTATAGAAATAATCAGTTATTAGAAGTTTATGATAATAATGGTAATAATATGTTAACTGAGGGTGTACTGGATGGAGTTCAAACAGTCTTAGATTACGCTGGATTTATTCCTGGTATTGGTGACTTTTTTGACGCTATAAACGCTCTTATATATTTTGTTAAAAAGAAATGGGTTATGGGGGGGTTATCTCTAGTTGCGGTTATTCCTGCAGTAGGTTCAGTTATCGCTGCCCCATTTAAAGCTCTACATAAAGCGGTAGGTAGTACGTTAAATAAAGTTTTTAGTAAAATGACTACAGATGGAAAAACAGCAGCGAACACACTTCTTAATCTCTTAAATACTGGAAACAGTAAAGTCCAAGGGTTCGTTAAAAAAATATATTCTACAATAGCCAAATACTCCAGTAAAATTAATAGTTTTCTGGATAAAATAGTACCATCAGTAGATAACGCTATTAGAAAAGCATCTTTAGGTTGGTATGCGTTACCAGCAGTTTTTATGACTGCCGGTAAAAAAGTTGTAGGTCAGTTAAAAAAGTTTTTTAGTGGGTTAGCTAAAGGTAGTGCTTATAAAACAAGTAAAGCCGCAGGTAAAAGTGAAGTTAAAAAATATGTCAAAGACCTAACAAAAACCGAAAAAGAAGAATACAATAAAGCTTATGTTAGTAAAGAAGTAGATAAGAAAAAGTACCCAACCCTAGAAGACTTTATGATAGCACAAGAAAAACTAAAAGAGAAAAAAATAGATGCTGGTTTTGGTTTTACTACATTCTTAACCCCTACTATGAAGAAAAAAATGTTGGAAGTTTTAAAGAAAAAAGAAATAAAATTATATAGTACTGGTCCAGCAGTTAAGATAATACAAAAAGTAGTTGGTGTAGAACAAGATGGTGAATTCGGTAAAGGAACTGAAAGGGCAGTAAAAGTACTTCAAAAAAATAAGGGGTTAGCTGTAGACGGTGTTGTCGGCCCGGATACTTGGAAAAAAATAGTTTAAAATGAGAGATAGAATAAAACAATTATTACAAGAGTTTAAAATAGATGAACTATCACGAGTAGAATATAAGGATGGTGAAATAGTGATGGAGTATATAGAAGGATATGATTATCCTAGATATGTTTTATATTATGATGCACCAAGAATGATAAGTATCGATGGGCCCAAAGAAGAAGAGTATGAAATGATAGCAGAGTTTGATAGTAGATATTTTGATGCGGGGATGGTAAAAACAGTTATACAGTACTTACAAAGTAGACAATGAAAAACTTAATTAAAAAAATATTAAGAGAACAATGGTCACCTGAAGCAATACAGGACCTAGAAGCTTTTCATCCTGATTTATTTGAATTAGATGAACAAGAAACAACGGGCGATGGTAGTTGGAAGAATCCATTTGACACACCAACACCAGGAAATGTACCCACACAGTCATATGAACCTAGAACAGAAAGAAAAGACAATAAACATCATATAGTGCCAGTTCCTAAAATAGCTTTTTTCAAAGCAACCGAACTCTTAACTAAGATGAAAGACGATGCTTGGTTTAGTGAAAATGAGGATAGGGGTGAATCTACTTACTATAGAGGAAGGGATATGGAAACACCATTAAAAGTTGTTGGTATCAATAATAGTGGTGTTGAGGATAAAGTATTTTGGGCCGCATTTGACAACAGGGAAGGTTTAAGGGATGGTAGTATAACAAACTATGACCAATTATACCTTAGACCTTTTAAAAGGTACGAAGCCCCAATGTATGAAACAGCAAGAGTTTATAAAACAATTTCTTACATACCAAAGATAAATGCTTTTTCTAGTGAAGATGCTGAAAACAATATTATGTATGATGAAGATGGGGCCTTCCAGTCAGGTGAGTGGTATGATGAACCAGGTTATGAGGAAAGTGATGATGATTGGGAAACTACAGAGGGACCAAATCCAGATGGTGATGTTAAACAAATAGGTATTGTATATGATGAACAACAAGGATTAAATGAATCTTTAATTAAAGAAATGGGTCCTAGTCCAGAAGAAAATGATATAATAAGTGAACTTAATGACCTAGTACAAAGTTGGGAAGGGTGTGAAGAAGGAATGCCAGTAGCATGTAGATATAAAAACCAAGTCCAAGAACTAATAGACAAATATAAAAACTTACCACTGTGAAAGAGTCGATTAGAAAAATATTAAGAGAAGAAATTCTTTTGGAGTCTAGTGGAGCTTTTTCAGAAGAACTTGCTGTAGACCTATGGAAAAACGTACTAGCTTACCCACAGAGTACAACAAAAAAAACTTATGATTACTTAGGTGTGGTAAAAGGAGAAACAGCATTTGGTGCATTACATTGGACAACTAGTGGGTTTCCAGGGTTATATAATATTATGGGGGACACTGTCACTCAAAAACATTTTAATAAGTCCGTTGATGAGTTAATAAATTTTAGTAAGGAAGTAGATGGTGGTGAACTAGACTATAGTTGGTGGGAAGATGGTATTAGGAGTTTTATTAACTCACCAGAAAATGAAGAAGTACAAAACAAAGCTATACACGATAAATTTAGTAAAAAATTCTCTAAAAGTAAGTACGGTGGCGTAATTAATAAGTGGACAACACCAAGAGAATTTGCTATAGGTATGTCATTAATTAATTCTGCTCCAGCATGTTTTTTAAGGGGTAATATGTATGGTTGGGACGCTGAAGAAATGATGAGAGATTATTGTAAAGGTAATGGAAAAAAAAGTGATTTAAATGGTGAAGATTCTGGTTGTGGACACACCAGAGGTTGTAGAGGTCGATGCAGAAACATCAACAAATTTTACCCAGTTACCAATAACGGTGGTTATGTGTGGGACGATAATGAGCATAAAAAATATTGTTAATGAAAGATTTAATTAGACAAATATTAAAAGAACAAATTACAGCTAGTGAGTTTTGTACACCAGTAAAAGGGTGGGAAGGTACACTAAACAGTATCCAAGACTTCACAGCTTGTAGAAGTACATGTGTAGAGTATGATGTTGATGATAGTGAAAAATGTATAAAATGGGATAAGTGTGGGAGACAACACAACGCCATAGACTTTGCCGTACCTAGTGGTACAGAAGTTTACGCTCCTAATGATGGTAAAGTTACCTCCTCTTATATAACAGGAGATGGATGTGGTGGCATGATTATAATTGACCATGGAGATGGTATTAAAACAAAGTACTGTCATTTGAAAAAAAGAGATGTAAGTAAAAATACGGATGTGGTAAAAGGAGAACTAATAGGTTTGGTAGGTGGGGACTCAAATGATATAGGTAGAGGAAATAGTGACTCAGCACACCTACACTACCAAGTTAGAAAAGATGATAAACCAATAGACCCAGTAGCTAATGGGTATGTTAATAATGAAGTTTGTGGTGAGACCATATCAGTAGTCAATAATATTAAAGATAGAGTAGACCCAGACATTGTAAGGGAAATACAAGGTTACTTAGTTATGACTGGATATCTAGAAGAGGGTGAATACGTATATGGTATTATGGATACAGACACAGTAGTCGCTATAAAGAACCTACAAGACCACCACGATATTACACAAGACGGTAAAATAAATAAAGAAACAGTTCAGGCATTAATGATAGATTTATCAGAATTAAATCAAGATTAAAATTGATTTATTTTTGAATTTTAATTATATTTTTAAAAAAAGATATGACTAGTAAAGAATTTAAAATATGGTTGGATGGTTTTTTAACACCATTAAATTTGGATAAGATGGATATTAGGCCAGAATATGGTGCTAATTATAACCATTTAACTATGTTAAAAACAATTCACGATAAAGTTAGGGAGGTGAAAGATGTAGACGAGAATTTAAATAAAGGAATGAATAGTTTATTAACAGAAAATTTAATACCAGTGACACCCCCAAACCCTTTTGAAATAAGATGTGAAACTAAAAAAGAAAAATAATGAATAAATTTACAAATTGGCATAAGTTATTAATAGGTAAAGTACAAAATTTTTTAAGAATAAATAATTATGAAACTATATGGTTATCTTGGATTAAAGGATTTATAATGGGAATTATATTAATGATGGTTTTGTCGGGGTGTTATGTCTACGAAAGTAGTTATACCATACCACAACATAATTGTGAATTAATGGCAAGAGGAGACGTATGTTTATCCGACCATAGATGTTGTAATAAACAAGACCACTCAACCCAAATTTACTACCACAACGATTTACCTTACTGGGGATTTTACAATGATTATTATTACTATTATGGCGTAGCACATATGTATCCTTGGTGGTATTACTACACTATAAGACCTAATTACATCTATAGTGTTAACACACACGTTTACATTACTTGTAACACAGGTTATTATATTGGTAAACCCAGAGGTCCAAAGTTTAGTAATAATAAAGGAGGTAACTTTAAACCCAACAACACAAAGACTATTAAGGTTAATAGAACCACTAGAACTAACATATATAGTCCTAATGTAACACACATAGATGGTAAACCCACAACATATACACCTAACAGAAATACGAAGGTAAAAACTAATATAAATTACACTCGTCCCAATAATAACACAAATAAAAGTAACATTAGAGTGAACACCAATAAAAAGTCTAATGTAAAAGTTAAAACAAATAGGAAAAATACCAAAACAAACACAAGAAAACCTAAATAACTTAAACTTCCCTCTTTAAAAACCCTATAGACTCTTGGTTTATGGGGTTTTTTATTATATATTTAATCACGGACCAGTAGCTCAGTTGGATAGAGCAACAGCCTTCTAAGCTGTAGGTCATAGGTTCGAATCCTATCTGGTTCACAAAAATAATTAAATGGGAAAATACACAAATATAAAATGTTGTAAAATAGTTTCTACTTACTTTGGGATTAGAAGGTTCTACCCCCAAAATGAAGATAAGACTATTGAAATGATAAAAGATTTTGTAAAGCATGAAAAAAGTATAGACCCAGGTGTGGAAAATCTAGATATTATATTTGTTAACCATAATTGTGGTAGTTTAAAGGGTAATAAATTTTTAAATAGTTTGGATGGTAAAAAAATATACAAAGGTACTATACGTGTCGTACATAGACCTTGGGATAAAGGTAAGGGTGTGTGCTTAGGTTCTTTTGATTACGGTGTTAAATTAATTAAAAATCAATATGATTATATTTTTTTACAAGAAGATGATTATAAAATAATGCACCCCGGATATTATGGTGAGGGTATTAGAATACTAGAAGATGATAAAAAAACAGCTTTTGTTGGGTACGATATGTATTTTTGGGAAAACATATTTAAAGATAAAAATGCAACAGTGGAAGAAATCTTTAAGGTTAGTAAAAAAGAGAGAAATGAGTTAGTTATGCAGTTAAACATACTTAAAATAATATTCACACCTTTAATTTTTATATTTGGATATTGGAAATATATTTTACCTTATTTAAAAACTTTAAAAAAAACAAAACTTTTGGTGAAAAAAGGTGAGATTCCTTTTTGTAGTGGTATGATGGGGCTCACCAAACCTAAGTTCCTTAACGAAGTTTTAAAAAGAAAAAGAAAATTACCATTCCCACAAATAGGTTACAACAAAAATCAAAAACCATACCAGAAAAGAAATAAAATAGGTAAACTGAAACAAAACGTAAAATTTGCTTTATTATGTGTGTTAGGTGAAATAGAGTTTACAAGAATTTATACTGATTTTGGTTATAATATAAGAAGTTATAGTAATTTGGATAAATTAGTATTCTCTTATAAAAAGAATAAATTTAAAAAATAAACAATGGAAATAGTACAAAAGTTTTACTATTATTACATAAAAGAATAAAAGAATGAAAAAAGATACATACGAAAAAGAATTAAAAAAAGATATTAATATCATAAAAAAGGATTTAAGAGCTATCAGTATTAAAACTAGAATTATAGCTAGAGAATTAGAGGTGTCTGAGGACAATAAAAAAATAACCAAAACTAAAAAAAATACAAAATATAGTAAATTATCCTGGTGGGATAAATTAGTTAGTAAAGTTAAAGGGTGGTTAGGTAAAAAATAATAGTGTATAAAGAAATTTTTATAAAAGGACATTATAGGAGTGGTGGGGTCTTTGTTAGTCCTCATATTAGAAAAGTAAAAGTTAAAGGATATGCTCATTTAAAAAACACATTAAAATCATATAAGTCGGTTGACCCAGGACAACTAACTTTTGATTTTTCTGGTAAAACATAATAAAATAAAATTAAGGTAATGGGTTTTAATAAAAGATATATTGATAAAGAAAATATAGTACACGCTTTCTCACATAGAGGTATACTAGGCGTAAGAGAACTAATGGGCTTAGAAGGTTTGGGTAAGATAGACGCAATAATTACTACAGATGATTTTAGTGATAGAGTAGTGACAGCTTACCAAGAAGGAAGAGAGAATGATGTAGCGGAGGAGATTACTGACGGTATCCTTGAAAAAATGAAAAAAGAAAAACCAAAACCACTCAACAAGTTAGAAAAACAATGTTTAGATAATAATATTGACCCCTATTTGCAAACTAAATAACATGAAAAAAATAGGTAAAATATTAGATAGGATTTTGATTTACTCGATAGTAGGGTTTTCTTTCATATACATCCTAAATCTAATGTGTATAATAATAGTAAATTTAATAAATTAAGATAAAATGGCAAAAAGACTAAAAGGAGTTATACTAGCAGGAGGTACCGGTAGTAGGTTATTTCCTTTAACCAAAGTAACAAATAAACACTTGTTACCTGTTTATGATAAACCTATGATTTACTATCCTCTCGAGACACTTAAAAAAATGGGTTGTAAGGATATTATGATTGTATCGGGTAGAGAACATTGTGGTGACATATTAAACTTATTAGGTAGTGGTAGAGATATGGGTGTAAGACTTTCGTATGAAATACAAGATGAAGCTGGTGGAATCGCACACGCTTTAGGATTAGCAGAAAGATTTGTTGGGTCATCTAATGTAGCCGTATGTTTAGGTGATAATATATTTGATGATGAAATTACATTAGAAGAGTTTGAAGAGGGAGCTAGAATCTTTTTAACTTCAGTACATGACCCAGAAAGATTTGGTGTAGCTGAACTAGAAAAAGGGAAAGAGTGTAAAGTTATATCAATAGAAGAAAAACCAACAAAACCCAAATCTAATTTTTGTGTTACAGGATTGTATGTTTATGATAATAAAGTTTTTAATTACATTAAAAATTTAACACCTTCAGACAGGGGTGAATTAGAAATTACCGATGTGAATAATTTTTACGTTAGAGATGGACTAATGACATGTCAAGTACTAAAATCTTGGTGGTCAGATGCAGGAACATTTGAAAGTTTATTAAAAGCAACCACTTTGGTAGCAAATAAAAAAATGTGTGAGTGTGAACCAAAAGACAATAAAATAGAAATAACTCCCATGGCTGGTGCAAGTGGTCAGTTTGGTGGAGAATTAAAACATAGTGAAAGATGAGTTGGGGACTGTGGACAACAATAGGTATCATAACAGTAGTTTATTTTGGTTGGTTAATTTATGAAGTAAGAAATGCTCCCCTAATGCCGGATGACTATGATATAAATGAAGAAGAAAATAATAAAGATGGAAATAGTGATGATTAAAAAACAAGGATGTATGCCTTGTACACAATTTAAACCAACCATAGAAAAATACGCTTTGGAAAACGGTATAGAATTTAGAACAATCCAAACCGAAGATATGCCAGAAAATATTAGACCACCTTTTTACCCTTATTTTTATCTAAGGTTAGGTGATAATGTAGTAGAAGAATGGGGTGGGACTAACGAAAGAAAAATGGAATCAGTGATAAAAAGACACTTAAATTAATGGAATTATTAAATACACATCCAGTAAAAAAATCAGATTTAGGTTTCCACGGAAATCTTTTTGGTGGTAAATTATTAGCTTGGTTAGATGCCAGTGCTGCGGCATTTGCGGTTCAAGCTTGTGACACCCCAAGAATGGTAACAGTTGCTATCGACAAATGTGTATTTCACAGACCAGCTAAAGAAGGACAACTAGTAAAAATATATGGTGAGATTGAATCGATAGGTAATACGAGTATAAATATTAAATTGGAGGCAAGGACCCATAATGTTTATAACGGGAGACAAAGTGTAGTTTTATGTACTAATATTACATTTGTTAGGATAGATGAACAAGGAGAATCAATACCAATAAGTGACAGAGTAAAAGAAAAGTACGGATTTAATAAATTAATAAAATAAAATAAAATGAATAGACCACTAATGTTTATAAATAACAATGTTATTGTAGAACAACTAAAACAAAGAGTTTGGGAAGATTACAAAAAAGTACGTAACTGTGACTTCCAAGGATGGATTGAAGGATTAAGCCCAGTAGAAAAAACAGCGTGGGAAGTAAAATTTGACGAAATACAAGAAAATGAAAGAAGATAACTATAGACCCTTACCAGAGGGATTATACATAGGTAACTCAATTATAGAGGGTAATGGGTTATTTACAAAAAAAGAATTAAAAAAAGGTGAAGAATTAGGGATTACACACATCAGGTATAATTCTGATGACTTTCACTCAAACTACATAAGAACCCCACTGGGTGGATTTGTGAACCATAATACGACCGCAAATTGTGAGTTATATGAATGTGGAGCATATTTAAAGATGAAAGTAGCAAAAGACATAAAATCAGGTGGGGAGTTAACATTAGCGTATAATCTTTACGACCCATGTAAAAATTATGTAGATGCTAACGACTAAAATAGTAGAAGAAAAGACAGTAATGGTTTTAAAGGAGATATATGACCCCGAATTACCAGTTAACATATATGATTTAGGGTTAATATATTTTGTTGTGGTTAAAGAATCCATAAGTAACGAACAAGAGTTTTTTGTTAATGTTGAGATGACTGTCACGAGCCCAAATTGTCCAGCTATTGAAAGTTTACCACAAGACATTATAGATGGGGTAGAAAGGTTAGAAAGTGTTATTAAATGTGATGTGGAAGTCACTTTCGACCCACCTTGGGATAAAAGTTTTATGTCTGAAGAGGCAAAGTTAGAATTAGGTTTTTTATGAGAAAAATTAAATGAGAAAATACGAAGAAATACAAAAAATATATGCTGAATTTGGTGATGAAATGGCACCTAATTATGCTATATCTAAAGAATGTCATGATTTTATATTGTCAGTTTTAGAAAACGGAAAAACAATATTAGAATTTGGAAGTGGGGTAGGTACAGAAATTCTATGTCAGACACACAAAGTAATATCGGTAGAAGAGAACATTAATTTTGTTGGTAGACACCCCTCAACATACATACATGCACCACTTAAAAAACTAAAAGATGAATTATTAGAAAAATATTCACCAGCAACATCCTGGTACGACCCAGAAATTATTGATAAAAAATTAAATGGGAAAGAACCTATGAGTTATGATTTAATTTTAGTAGATGGTCCTGCTTATGCTGGTGGTAGAGGTGGTTTTTACGAGAACTTAAATTTATTCGACACATCTAAGATTATAATGTTTGATGATATAGAAAGAGAAGACGATAGAAGAATATTTAACATGGTAGTAGAAAAATTAGGTAGACCAACAAAAATAATAGAAAGCCCCGGGAATACCCAAACCGGAGTTATACTAACAGAAGAATTTAAACATTTAAAAGATTAAAATAATGGAAGACTATATAAATTATTGGTTAAGAAAAACAGTAGAATCAACACCAAACGATGAGGAATTAGGGCGTAAAGTAAGAAACGCGTACTGGAAAGACGATAAAAAAACCAAAGACAAAGAAGAAACAAAAAAAGTTAACAAAACAACTAAAAAGTAACATGTCCTTAAAAGAACCTAAAGTTTTATTACTTTATCCACCTGAACAAAGATGGCCAGGGTTTATGGTGAAACCTAACGGTTCACTAGCTTACCCAATGTTAGCAGCTGCTTTAAAACAAATTAATTGTTATGTTGAAGTTTACGATGCTTGTGTAGGGAACGAAAATGACGAAATATCAAACTTTTATAAATCAACTGAATTACCTTCAGGACTACTTAGAACAGGTGTGAGTGATGAAAGAATACTAGAAGTAGTAGAGGAGTTTGACATAATAGGTATAACCTCAATATTCTCCTCTCAAGAAACGATGGTTTTACATTCTGCAAAACTAATTAAAGAAAAATACCCAGATAAACTATTAATAAGTGGTGGTGGTCATGCTAGATGGAATGCTGAAAAATTTTTAAATGAGGGGTTTGAAATTGTAGCTACGTCAGAAGCTGAAGAAACTATAAAAGAAATAATACAAGAGTATAGGAAAGGTACAAATGATTGGTCTAATATCAGACAAATAATGTTTAATAAAAACAGTAAAATTATTGATAACTCTTTAGGGGGTAAAGTAGTTATGAATTTAGATGAATTACCTTTTCCTGATTGGAATATTCTTCCATTGGAAAGATATTGGGAGATAAAAAGAGGTCATGGAGTTGCGTGGGATGATAAAGAAGTTGTAAAATGGGCATCTGTAATGACTTCTTTAGGTTGCCCATTTAAATGTACTTATTGTCACCTTAGTAAAGAATTTGAAGGTTCTTTAACAGGTAACATAGGCAGACATAGAATTAAGTCTGAAGATAGAGTGATGGAGGAATTACTTTATTTAAAAAATGAGGTGGGGATAAAACAAATTTTTATTGAAGATGATGCTATTTTTGGTAGAAAAAAGAGAGCGATTAAAATATTAGAAAAAATGATAGACCTAAATTTCAGAGTTATGGACATCAATGGAATTAATATCATACACTTGGTTAAAAATAGTAGAGGACAAAATAAATTTAAATGGGTACCCGACTTAGAACTAATCCAACTTATGGCCAAAGCTGGATTTAGTGATTTTTCTTTTCCATTTGAGTCTGGTACCCCTAGAATAATAAAAAAATGGGCTTCAGGTAAATGGGATGTAGAAAATACTGATGTGGAAGGTTTAATTAAAGCATTTAAAGATAATAATATAAAAATGCATGCAAATTATATGATTGGTTTTCCTGATGAAACTAAAGAGGAAATAGAGTATACAATAGAATTCGCTAAAAAAAATGCTGAACTAGGTGTCACAACTTCAGGATTTTTTATTGTAATGCCTTTACCAGGTACTAGTATGTTTGATTACTGCATGGAGAACGGACACCTACCAAAAGACTTTAATATTGATAAAATGAGTTGGAGAAAGGCAAATATGGTAAATATAGGAGTAGAACCAGAAGAGTTAGAAGCTTTAAGAGATAAGGCCTGGGAGGAAGTAAATTCTGATAGTTGGAAAAAAAATAGGAGAAAACTTATAGTAGCCGACCCTAAAGCATTACCACTACCCCAAGAATTAAATGTGGTAGAACCATAATAAATCATTGATTAATAATTAAAAATAAACTATATTTAAATGAAAATAGTTATTAAAGTAGTTAACCAAAATAAATAATAGATAAAATGGGCGTAAAAAAAAGAAAATTAGGGTCAAAGAATCCAAAGTACTGGGCAGTTTCAAAAGATAATTCACCAGTAGTAAAAGAAAAAAAATTAATGTGTAACGCGAAAGTTAGAGATGTTAATGGTAACATTGTAGAAGGTACAACCATACCAGTTTATGCAGTATGGTATGAAAACTAAACAATTTTTTTGTGAACAATGTGGTGAAGAGTATGAAGATTCTGGAGACAAACATTGGTATGATGATGAAATGTGTGAATCTTGTAATGAAGAATATAGTCTTAATTCCTGTGGTTTCTGTGGTGAAGAATTAGAAGATGAGGGATACTACTGTTCAAGAGAATGTGCAAAAGCAGATAATACAGAAGGAGTATAAATAAAGTTAAAAATAAAAATATGAACCAAGAAGAAAAAGCTCAAAGATACGACTGGTTATTAAATCAGTATAAAGGTATTGAAATGCAAATTAACAGAATACCAAAACTTCCATTAGAAGAAACCATGCAAGACCTTCAGAGTAGAGAATATAACGATGAGAATCAAGCAAAAGTAAATTACCTAAAAAATCAATTAGTGTTAATAGACGCTGAAGTTAAAAGATTATTCTAGTATGAAAAAAAATAAAAAATATGAAGATTCTGCCAGGGCTGCATTTCTAGGATTCTGTGGTATAGTTATTATCATCTTATTTTTAGTCATTACAACACATATTCCAGGATGTAAAAAATTTAGTGAAGAGGTTTCAGAAGGGATTAAAAATGACCCTAGACCAGCAAATCCCATCTCAAACTACTTACCCCCTAGTCATTATCAACAAATAGACACAATAGTGGACTCAACACTTTATCACTCAGATGAAGATGTAATGTGGATAGGTGGGAATGGAGATACTATATGGGAGTAAGTTATGAAAACAAAAATTATTAACTTATTCGGTGGTCCAGGTATAGGAAAATCAACCCAAGCCGCCGGTCTATATGCCATGATGAAACGTAATAATATGTCCGTAGAACTCACATCAGAGTTCCCAAAGGTCATCGCATGGGAAAAGAATCATAGTGCAATAAGAGACCAGTTATACATCACGGCCAATCAACATAGAAACATTTCCAGACTATATGGTCAGGTAGAATACATCATTATAGACAGTCCTATTCTTTTCGGTCTAGTATACAAAGGAAGGTACGGTGACGGTTATCCTGAGAATCTATACGGAGACAGTTTCGACACCTTTATTATAGACCTATTCAAGAAGTATGATAATATAAATATACTATTACATCGGGACGATGCCGGTTTCCAAAAAGACGGAAGATTCCAAGATTTAGAAGAATCAAAGAGAGTAGATAGAGAATTAAAAGAACTTATGATTAACAATGATATAGAGTTCCACGAATACGCCGTCGGTTATAATACAATCAGTAATATATACAGAGACTTATTTAGAGATGGAAAGTAATACCCAGAAAAGAAAAAGGGTAAAAAAAGAAGGTGCTGAAAAAGTATATGAGGATGATAGGTGGTTAATTGTAAGACCTTTTACTATCGAAGCTTCTAGTATGTATGGTAGAAATACACAATGGTGTACTGTTAGAAATCCTAATACTATAGTAGATAAAATACATATAAGTTTATTTTATGGTTACTTAGCTTCGGGTGTTATATACTACATACTAGATAAAAGTACATCATCTAGAGATAATAAATATAGGAAAGTGGGTATACAGAAAAACTGGGATGGTACAGAACTATGGAACGATGCAACCAATAAATCTTTAACCAGTAAAGACATCGAAACCTTTAAAAACAAACTAAATAAACATATAGTAAAATCTATATATGATAACTGGAACACATTTAAACCAACCACAAATAAACCATTCGTGTTTAATCCACTAACCATAATAAAGTCTTACTATAATAAAAACCTACCAAACCATATAGCAACAGCGGTGGTTAATTATGACCATAACCTTAAAGTAAAAGGGTGGGTCATACTATTATATTTTTTAATCACCTCCCCATTATTACCATTTATTTACCTATTTAGGGGTAGATAACACAACAAATATTAGGCCAAGTCATAGAAATTTCTTATCTTTGTAGTACAAATAAAGAGAGATATTAACCCCATAAAATTTAAGACTATGACAAAAGACCTTATCACAATCATCGACAATAACATAAAATACCTAAAGAGTTGTTTAGATTTAACTGAGGCACACATCACGTGGGGTACTAAAGATGTAAAAGAGAAATATTCCAAGGTTAAAGAAAGAATACTTAATAAGATACAAGAAGAAAAAGTATATAGAAACTTATATATGAATCCAACTAAGAATACTATACCTAATAATGATAAAACTTATATTGTTATAGATAAATTAACTAAAGAGAACTTAGTAACAGTAGAGACATCTCCATCATATTATTATGGTAAATAGTTATAAGGGATATCATCTGTAAATCCTCATGTTTATTCCCCCTACACTTCGTTCCAGGGTTAATCGTTCGGTCCACTAACGTTCCCCTCACTTAAACATTCAGATTCCCATATAATATCCCCATAAAAATCTCATTAATAAGGGACCACTTAAATGACACTATATGGGTATAAACATAATACTCCTATATAAGTGTATACACACCCTAAATTAGTATAATTATAATACCCATTCCTAATAACTCATATACATAGGTTTAAAAGTTTAACCCCTGCAAGGGGTTATGTATAAAAAACCCTATAATTAATGAGTATTTTATACGGTCATACCTTATATGGTCCCATAATTAAGGGACTGTCTATATGACACATTTAATTATGCTATATAAACCCAGAATATAATGACACCATACGGTGTCTGTTGAAGGGTTTAATCTTGTACCCCCGAGTCCTTATATTATTAAAAAAAGATAGTCTCTTAAATCGAATATATGGTATACTGAGGACTATTTTAGAGTCCTTAGACAACCTCTAAATTAACGTGTTCCCCTATTAACCCTATCTATCGTAGTCTATTTACCACTTTTATCCACTAATTACCACTCTATAACACATCCATAATTCCCGATAGGGGCGTTCTGTACGGTGCTTTTCATTATTTACCCTGTAAATGGATTGTTTAAGTACACTTCAAAAGCCGTCAAAGTCTCTGACCCCTTCGCGACCCGTGACTGACATACTGACATTATCAAGTAATTTCACTAAAAGTTATTAACAAAATTCCCCCTGACACATTGTCACACGGGATTCCTATATTTTTTTAGTAGGGACCATAACCGGGGTTTATGTACCAGTTATTAACATTGTCATAAAGTCAGGGGAATAATTTGGCCATGTCCAAGAAATGTTGTACCTTTAGGTTGTGGGAGGGCGGGTCTTACAGTAACAAGAACAAACGCTTATTAAGTCTAATTCTAAATAAGTCCCCCCAAAAAGGAAAACCCCCTACAGAATTACCGTAGAGGGATTTTATATAAAGGGCTCAAGGCCTCGGATAGTTACAGGTCTGAAGTGTGTACCAACTTAATAGTTCCAATCTTAATCTCACCTTCAACACCAATCAACTTTAGGAACTTACGGATGTCATTAGCTCTACGGTTAGCGTTGTAGTCATAATCATCATTCAGTAAAGAATATCTGATAGCATTTCTTGGGGTCTTAGGATTACCCCAACCTCCGTTTAGGTTATAGTACCACTCACCATACTTGTCCATACAATCTCTAACTTTAGGGTTATACCTTTTATCTACTCTTTCTTCTTCTGACATGTCTCTCCAACCTTTAGTAGGTCTCTTCTTCATTACAAGATTTGTTGTAGTACCTGAACATACAAGATTAACTATAGTTGTTCTCCAGTTTTCTCTGTTAGTGGTTGGGTTCTCCTTACCATAAGACATTTTAATATTACTGATACGGTACTCGTAGGTCGTACTCTTACTACCCCAGTTTTTCACTGTAGTCTTAAACCTCCTGTCTCTGATAAGTTTCCTAAGTTGTTTGTTGTCTATGTTTTTCATACTACAAAGATAAGAAAATAATATGAAGTGGCCAAATAAAGATAGTAAAATAATTTCATACTATCTACCCCTGGTCCTTATTTAGAACCATTCTAAAAACACATGATAATAATAGTCCCGTACGGGAGGGAGGGACCTATACATATAATACCAATATAGCCCCCATATATACATCCCCTGCTTTAGCCCCCTAAATATGGGGGGGCTCCCCCCTGTCCGTATCCCCTCTTATATAAGGGTATTTAGCGGCGGGTAAAAGGGGGTCAGAGCCTTCCCCGAAGTATTAGCGATTTTTTAATTTAGCTGCTAAACCCCTTTAAAAAATTTTGGGAAAAAATTTCTAAAAGTTGAGCTTACCTTTATAAGGGAAAAATACTATAATTATATATGAGTGATAAGAAACCAGAAATAGTAGAAAGGGAATTGTGGGACCACTATTCAGAACTCCCTAATCCTTCATGGTATGAGTATAAAGAAAAAATGAAAAAGAAATATCCAGACAATATAGTTTATAATGAGGAAAAGGACAAGTTCGACGCTAACCTAAAACAGTATCCCACGACAGTGGGTTCACAAAAGTTTGAACCTATAAAGGTTGATAAAAGTGACTCCATCAAAGCAAACAAATACTTTCAATCCAGATTGGATGAATTAAAGGATGAATATAAACGTTTAGTTGAAGAGTATAACTGGACAAGTTTAGTTTATAAATCTACCTATAACTTTCAACCTATATTAGGAGACCATTATCACTTATATGAAAACAAAAATAAGGATTTATTTTTAAGTTTAATTGAACCTAATCAATGGAAACAAACCTATATAGGAACATTTAAATTATTGAATAATGGTAAATGGGAAAAGGTATAGGGATTATACTTATGTTTCTTTTATTTATTTTTTTCTTGTTTATAATGTTAATACCCCCGGGGGACCCGATATAGGGGATTTATAGACAACTCCCTTCAACCCACCCGAAGGGTTAAACTTTTGCACTCTTTATAGTGCACAACAATTATTATAGCGACATGATTAAAAAGATTAAATATATAATTCTGGAATGGATAGTGATAAAAACTATACCGATATGGTTTAGACTTAAAAAAGCACCCCGTATTTGGTTTATTGATTAGTTATTCTTTAGCGCAACCCTGCACCGACCGACCCCGACCCGACTTCGTCGGACCGGCGGAACCGGGACCCGTCCCTTTTATACCACCCGTTTTATACAGTCCCTTATATTTATATTAAAAGAATATTATGAATATATTAAATGAGGAACTAAAACGACAAAAAGAATTAATGGGTTTACTTACGGAAGAAGCAAGTATAGAACTCACTGATGTTGATTTAAAAAATATATCACAAAATGAATCTGATTGGTTAAAAGATGATTGGAATGAATTGGACGACCAGATAAAAAACATATATAAATCAGATGAAGAATTTGTAGGTTGTATGGATGGTGATGATGGACTAGAAGAACAAAGAAGAAGAAATTGTAGAGATATTTTTGGTAGAATGAACGGAGGACAAAAAAGAAACGTATTAAAAAGAATTGGTGGTTTCTTTAGAAATTTAAGATGGCCAAAATGGATGCGTAAATTAAACCCTTTTGAAAAAGAAATGAGAAGTAAGATGGGTGGTAAAAAATGGAGACAACATAGATAATTATGAAAAAAATTAAATTAACAGAATCAGACTTAGAAAGAATAATTAGAAAAATCATAAAAGAGGATGCGGGTATGGATACACCAGGTGGTAACCCAGAATACTTTTACGATAAAGATTCCTTATTTGGAAAAGAAGATGAAAATTCAGAAATGTCCAAAGAAGATATCATTAATGAACTTATAGGAATTTATTCGTATTCACAAGATGGAGCAACAGACTTAGTTAATACTGCTTTGGAATCATTAATAACTAATTTAGGGGGGTTTAAAGAATAAGATTATGGGCCATAAAGTCTTCATTAGACACACATATATCTACAAATGTTCAGATAAGAAATGTAAAGAAGAGTGGAAAGTTAATGAAGCAAATGATTTAGAAGTATTACATTGTCCACATTGTGGTAAAAAAGATACGGTAGAATATGTAATGGTGGACCAACGAGAAAAATACCAAAGAAAGTGGGAGTAGAGATTATTTATTAGACCATTTATCAACCTCCTCTTTTGAGGGCCAACCCAAAACCAACTTACAATTTTGACAAACGTACCTTACCCCTCTTTGGTAATCAATAAATTTTATATCTTTTTTTTGGTGAGTACAACTATCTTGTATCTTTTTTAATTCTCTTTGACACTCAGATATTTTGTTTAGTAAGTTATCAGCTTTTCCCATAACCTTAACGGTTTTTAGTCAACTATCTATATCCACCTATTTTTTTTAAAATAAATCCACATACCAACAATTGTTACTACAGTTAAACCAAGAAATACCCAAAACCCGTGGTCTCCAGTTAATAAGGGAACATCATCAAAATTCATTCCCCACATTCCAGTGTAGAATGATAATGGTAAAAATATTGTGGACCATATTGTTAATAAGTTAAGTCGTTTGTTCATTAACTCATTTTGAGACTTATCTAACATAGCTTCTAGAATCGTGTGAAGTTCTAATAAGTCATGGTTATCTTTTTTAGTATCAAGTAAATGTTTTTTAAGTTTGTAAAATTCTTTTACATCGATATCCCTACCACTAAAGATATCATCCTCGAATTTAGATAATTTGTTTTTTAATTTTTCCATAAGTCCATTGTCCATAATAATGACTCTATAAAATATAGAAAACCAACCATCATCATACCGTAATGTGTCCATTCTCCTTGGTGTCCGTAAGTAAAGTCTTGGTATATAGATGGGATAGCAGATAACATAATTGACAAACTAAATAAAAGTTTTACCCATTTATTCTCTAAAAATTCTTTCATCTATCTTATTTTTTGTTCACCATAAAACCAAAGGCCTGTCTATCCATTCTATATGAGAAGAAAAGCCCTTTAAGGAAGAGATACTTGATTTTTTTCATAATTTGTAATTTCATTTAATTATATATAACTATCCTTCAAAAATCAATAAGTTTATTTATATTTGTAGTGTCCTTGAGGCATAAACAATTTAAAACAAAAATATCATGGAAACAATTTTAACAGTTTTAATTACTCTTGGGGTCGTGTCTTTAATAGGTACGGTTTGGGGTGTGATAAGGTTGAACGGAAGGGTCGATGACTTGGAAGTTGCTAGAATGGATATTGATGATGACATTATTAGACTTAGAAAAGAACTAGAAGATGACATAGAACATATTCATAGGGAAATGCTTAACGATAAAGATGTGTACATCCGAAATCTAGATAGAAGATTGGATAATGTATGGTCGGAAATACATAAATTATCTGATAAGAACAAAAAATAGTCCTTATTAATAAAAGACCCTTCGGGGTCTTTTTTATTTTAACTTATCTGTTGTATTTATTATAAACGATAAATGATTAATTTTTAATAATGGCAGAAAATAGAGTAAATCTTAACAACAAAAATTTAGAATTTTTAGATACAGACAATCCTAACGTAAAATTTGTCCGTACAGCTATGGGTGTTAGAGCTTTTGAAAATACATTAGGTGAGGATGAAACACCAACTCCTTCCGAAAGAACAGTAAAAAAACCGGAACCAAAGTATAGTGAAAAAGAAATTTTAAGTGTTGACGACAAAAAACAAATACCGGGTAACTGGCAAAGTATATTAGATGAAACAAGATTTCATAATGACGGAAGTTATGTAAAACCTCTAATGAGTGTAGTAGCCCCACCTACTTCAACACCAGGACCATGTTGTATGGGGGATACATATACCCACAAAACTACCAACTCATTTAATCAAGCATATGTATGGAACGCGATAGCTGGTAACGGTACTTATGGAACTGTCCCACAGATATACCCAACTTACTCCAACAGCGCAACTTATAATATAATTCCCACAACACCAAACGGAGAATTTGTTTATGGTGTTTGGAATTTTAATTTAGAGTCCGGTAACCTCCCTATATCCCCACCAGGTATACCCGTAACTGTTATGGCTTATGCTTGGGGTAATCCCGCGAATTACCAATTTGGGAATCAAAGTTTAGTGTTCAGTAACGCAGGACCAAACTTCACTACGAAATGGACTGGAAACCTATCAAATAGAAGTCTGGAGATGGGTGGTAACCAAGAATGGGCTTTCCCACAAGGGATTTATGCTGCTTTAACTCATGATGGTCAGTCACAAGGTATGCAGACCCAAATAGATTGGAGTAACTCTCTTAATGTGATTCCTGATTTGGACCATTACTACGTTTTTGAACACATGTACCCAGATTTAGTCTTAGAAGAAGAGGGTGCGATACCACGTTATGTTATCTCACCATCCTTTCCATGGCCTATTTATAACCCATTTTGTCAAGGTAGAGCTTTATTAAATCCTGGACAACCAGAAAAACCAAATCCTTGGCCAGGTAAATCATATACAGGGTTTGGAGGTAATCCTACCGGAAAATTAGATAACCCTAGAAGAATGGGTTGGGAAGGTTGGATACTAAGACCAACTAATGTTGGTTGGAATTGGGGGAATAGAGGTGCTTTTGAAAACGTACTTCACTATACTGTAGGGCCTTCGGAACAGGGTGTAGGAAATTATTTTGATAATTGGGGTTATGGTCGTACTCGTGGTAACGTACTAGATGGTAGGTCGTGTTCAGACGGATACTGTGATTATCCAATACCATCACCACTGATAATTACTAATCCAAACGGTTTTGATGAATGGATTGTACCAAATAATAGTATGTTTTACAGAAGTCCCCACATAAGATATTCACAACTTGAACACCAAAGGAATTGTTGTTCAAATAGTCAATGGTTCCAAAACGCTAGGGTGTTACGTAATTATACTGAACAAGTTTGGAATTTAATTGGCTCTCCTTTCGCTGGTGGGGCACCATCAATCCTTCTATACGGAGATACAAATAATGCACAGGATGTATCTCTTAATTTTATGGGTATGGATGATGGTTTTGGGAACCCAACACCAGGATTAGTTGGCACTAACGGAAACGGACCACCTATAGGTAGTACAGACGCATTCCAAGCTAAATTTTCTTGTACCACATTTTATACATTAAATAGAATTTTACAATATATTAGTAGCCCTTCAGATTTTGAAGAAATATTTGCACTAGATTTTGGTAATTTTGGTAATGGTAATGACATGCCTGGAACAACAGGTGGTAGGATTTGGTTCCCAACACAAGCTGGTTACTATAATCCAAATGCGGGTGTATCAGAAGACGAACCTTATGAAAATATGTATCGTTTTAGTGACGTTGGTAAGTTTTATACTAGGATTAATTTATGTGGTCAGGTAGCAAATGAATCATTATCATTAGGTGAACTGGGTAATTTAGGTAATCCACCTATAGCACAAATAGATACAACTACTGGTGAATCAAACTCTCAACTAAATCCAGGAATATTTCCTTGGGGACATTGTATAACTTATGCCTGTGGAAACCCAGAATATTCACCAAACTATGACAGTGGTACTACATCTAATGGTAACCCACAAATAACTTTTAACAAATTAGGAGAAAGAGGTTGTGAAGCTCAAACACCTTGGGCACAAATGCCACTTAATTATTATTATAGTAATGTAACGTTTGCTGGTATAAAAGTTTGGTTCTTTGACGAGACTACTAGAAAAATGACTAGTAAAATGTTTAGAAAATGGTCATTCTCAAACTCCAATGAGTGGTCTGGACAAGTACCATCTACATATGAAGAAGCTTCTGAATCAGCAATAGGATTTATGATGTGGTTAGGTCATCATAGTTGGGATTATAATATAACAAATCCAACAGCATTCCCAAATTCAACACAAGCTGGTTTATACGGCCCTTCCATTGGAAGACCAGCTGGTTTTTCAGGTGGTACAGGTATAGAATATTGGGAACCTGTCGAGACTGATGGTTTTGGTACTCCATTTACAGAAGGTCATTTTGTGTTGGACTTAAATAGTCCCACACTAAAAGCAAGTACTAATGGTTACTTTAAGGGAATTAGACCAAACTATACTTTTTTAGATGTAGCTACACACTTACTAAAGATGGAAGAGGAGTGGCCAATCAAATATAAAAATCAATTTTTTGATTACAATAATAGACCAACGGGAGTACCAGAATATAATGCGGGTGTACCAGTTCCAGGTACCTATAAAACTAATAACCCACAAACCGGTATACCTTTTACTTGGTGGAATCAAGGTCCTGGAGGTAATATAGAACCAAATGGAGCTCCATACTTTAATCAGAATCAATTTATTCAAGGGAGTTGTTGTGACTCGTTCCCAGGTGAAGGAAATTCTAATCCATGGGATAACTACTATAGTCCCTACAATTTACAAACCCTACCACCACCAACAGACCCTTCTTGGAATGGGTTAAAGGATGGTCCAGGAAATCCAGGTGGTGGAAACTATTGTAGTCAATACTTTATGGAAGGACAAACACAAGTAGTAGCACCGATGAGTTATCCGTCTTCTAATGGTCTTTGCCAGTACTGGACTTTTGAGTTTTACCGAAATACATACATAGATGGTTGTTTTAAGGAAGGTCAGGTAGGTCAGAATTACGTATATATGCCAACACCACCAGGTGCGGGTACCTGTTTTAAGTCTGGTGATGTTAGAGGAGTATTCCAAGATAGAACAATCGGATGTGTTTGTTTCCCATGGTATTCACTACCATCAATTGTGGATTATTTACCTCAGTTAATAACCGGTCCACATTGTGAAGGTTGTAATGTGGGATGTTGTACTAATGAGTTTAATGCTGTAAATAAATGTGAGTACGTTTACCCACAAGGTTTATTTCAAAGTAAGGCAGATTGTGCTAGAGCTCACGCTTGGGAATCCGATACCATTCCAACTAGTATGGTACCGGCTTTTATTTATAATCAGTCACAACAAACACCTTTCGAAAGAAGAAAAACTTATACGTCACCATTAGGTGATACAACTTTTTGTAAATTAAGACCACAAGGAAATCCAGGGTGTTTAAATTCAAACGCTTTAAACTATTCTCCAGCCCATACAGAAGATTGTTCAGGAAGTATTGCTTGGACATACACAAATTCTTATGCAACAAGTATAGGTTTACAAATAGATGTTGATAATAGTTGTTGTGAATTTACTAAACCTGGTTATATGTGTGATACAAGTAGTGATATAGATGGTAATGGAATGGGTGATTGTTTACAAACCTGTACATATGGTAATATCCCTAACACCATCAATTTTCCATTACTTGGTCCCATCACTATTTATACCCCAATTTTTGAAAGTGATGGGTGTTATTCAGCACAAACAGAATGTGACGCAGCAGGATGTCCTTACTACCCAACCAGTATGCCGGGGTACTCATGTGATTATCCAAACAGTAATGTAGGTTGTGCACAAAATACTATATTTAGTTTAGTTAACCCACCTACTCAAGCTCAATTACAATCAGGTGGACCATATTCTTCACTAACTCAATGTGAA
>VMHT01171307.1_pt1 | contig 24616 bp, 54 predicted proteins | sample 4693611 | NCBI WGS metagenome assembly VMHT01 (sample SAMN12280063, study PRJNA550983) | marine metagenome | isolation source: seawater sampled from same location over 5 years 0.02-0.2 micron viral filtrate | place: USA: collected off the coast of southern California halfway between the port... ...
TCCATCAATGGTTCAAGTGTAGTCATTACATGGTCTGGATATCCGTCACAATGTCGATAGAACCAAAGTTCTCCACCGTAGTCGTCTGTTATCTTGATATTGCATCGTGTACTCATAGTAGTCACTCTCCATCCTCTAATTTTCGCTGTGCTGTGAGTAGTCGGCCAAGCACCCAAGTTAATTGGTCGATGTCGAATACATCGGGGTAGTCATGGATGACATCTCGTAGGTCATCAATCGCCTCGTTAATGAGGGTAGTCGGGCTGTTATCGGTATCATGGTTTTGTGCCATGAAACTCCTATGTTTGGGGGGTATATAATACTACGGTTCTTGTAGTCAGTAGGCGTAGTAGTCGCCACCTCTATGATAATAGTTAGTAATGGTAGTCCGTATTTGAAAATCGACGACAAATATAACTATCAAACCGACAGTTCTTGTAGTCTGCGACTAAACGATGCACAGCGATGGGGATGGGTAGTCGGCACATCAGTAGTCTTTGTAGTCCGTTTAATAAGTAATAATTTTTTGTGTAGTCATTATTACTTAATAAGAACGGAAAGACTACAATATCATCACGCTATACCCCTTGTAGTCGCAAAATCGAACCTACCCCCCTTCTTACCCCACATCGGCATCGCCAACTTCAAAAATTGGACTACAAGGCATACTGCGACTTTGCGTAGTAGTCCAAAAAAAGTTAGGTCGCCCTAAAATGCAAAGACTACTCAGATGGACCGCAGTACCTCTTGTAGTCGGAAAAATGGGTCTGCCCGCCTCCGAGTCTATATTGGTTGATTTCGGTCTAAAAAATTAGACTACAAGGCACACTGCAAGCCTACTGTGTAGTCACTGTTGTAGTCGCATTATTACTTAATAACAAAAATTTGCGACTACTGACGGTATCGAAAAAATGATTTCAGACTACAATTGCACTAAGTCTTTTACAGAAAAAGACTACTGTTGGAATTGTTAGGCCACCCTAAAAATTAAAAATCAAGACTACAATTCGCCCCTCTCAAAATCCAGCCTACTGACTACTCGTGCGTCATACTTTCTAATAACGAGTAAATTTGGTGGGACTACAAAGACCTGCGGTTCAAAGACTACATAAGGCCGAATCCAAGCCAGAAAAAACGCTCATCCGTAGTCACTGACTACACAACCGAAAGCCTTATAAGGGGTTAAATATATGGTTAAATAAGGCGGAAAGCCAACAACAAACAAGAACAGGAGGACACCCGAATGAACAAAGACTACCAAGCGAAGAACATCAAATGCCCTAAGTGTGGGTCAAACCGCATTAGGATTAAATCGAATACGGTTCCGAAGTGTAACCGATGCAACACACTTCTTTACGGGGTGCTGTCATGAGCCGTGACTTCAACCTCTTCCCCGATGGTGCTTTCGGTGCGGACTACTACCGACCCCGATGTGCCTACTGCTTCAAGACCCTTCAGATTGCCGTTCAACAGGCATTCACCACAACCGACATCCGATATGGCGTGGACTACTACTGCCTCAAGTGCATGAAAGAACGCATGCATGACCTATCCAACCACTCGACTACTACGGAGGCCAACCAATGAGCGACTACACAAAATTGCGACCACTGACCATCACCATCACCTGCGATGTATGCGGACTACGATGGCGACCTCACGCACCATTCCACTTTGAGGACATCTGCCTTTGCGGACTACAAGATGTCAAAGACCATTTGGAGGCTTGACTACATGGTGTGGGTGATAGATAGGATTTGCCGAACCTGCGAGCATCGAGATGAGCCTTGCGACTACTGCTTGATTCAAGCGGGATTTATTCCACCGAAGGAAAAGGAGGACAGAACATGACTACTGATGAAGACTACTGTTGCCTCGCCTGTGCCGATGGCGAATGGAATTCAAATGCCAATCCACGCCTCAAACCTGCTGATATTGGGTCGATAATTTTACACTCACCCAAAAAATGTTTAGCCGACTACATCGCCCGCATCAAGCATCAAAGAGATGATGCGAGGTATCGAGCCGACCAAGAAAATCGTTTGCGACTACAAGCGGAATCTCGGTGCGACAGACTACTATGGACATTGGAGGACTTGAAAAATGCCTGACTACTGTTCGATTTGCGGAACGATTTGGGGTGGCTGTCGTTGCTTCCCAAAGATACATATTCCAATGACTACACAACCAATACCTTTAAATAGGGGTGTATTTATGGAGATACAGAACGGAGGACAAAAAACATGAGAACATATCTGATAAACAAAATAGGACAATTAGAAGACTTGATTAAAATAATTAGAGAAGAACACGCTAAGGAGGTGGCGTTTCTCTTCACTATTATGACAGCCGAACAGCGAAAGAAATATCGGGACTACTTGACCAACCGACGTGAAGAGGTCAATCAAGAATGGGTGGTGGAAGAATGAGCGCACCAACACCATTTCAAGGACTACTATACCACTTGAGAAATGCTCGTGAAACCTGTCATCATCTTGACTACAATCTCGACCATCAATGGAATTGGTCTTTGACAAATCCATTGACCAAGATGCCCGAAGACATGACTACTAAGGAGATTGACCGTGTTGGCTCAACCAACCAAGTCGCCTTGAAAAAAATCAATCGGCTCATTCAAATCATCATGGAAGAACACATGGAGTTGAGAGATGACTACTTGAAACGGTCTGATGAATTTAACAACAACAATAAGGTGTGGAGAGAGGTTCACGGACTACCACCGTTGGAGGATTCAGAATGAGTAGGTGTACTTCTTGCGACTACTGCGTGGAATGGCGGAACCCTGTTCCCTTCGATGAAGATGAGGGTCAAAATTCAGAACCCATAGCCTTCTCAAAAAATCCCTGCGAATATCCGTCATGTGAAGAATGGAGGGCGGGAGAACGCTACATAATCCACAGCGACCACACGTTGCCATTGACTACGGGAACGCACCTTGAGGTTTGTTCTGATTGCTACTTGAAATTTCATGGGGTGTTTGAAGAATGATTGACTACTCGGAAACAGATAGATTGGTGAAACTTCTGAATGACAAAGGGTTGCCAGATTCGGCCTTTGAACGAGCGATGCAAAATGCCGAAGGTCATCTTTGGAGAATCGACGACAAATTGAGAGTAGCACAAAGACTACTGTTTTTGGCTCGGTGGTTTATCGTCGAGGCCAACCGAAACCATGACCCAAAGAATCTCGATTTTGTGAATAGTGATTGGGACAGAAAAAGCCTCATGCATCAGATTCATGATGAAATCGAGAAGATGAAGGAGAACATACAATGACTACTAAATTATTTGAGAAGGTGAACAAACGCTCAAGAAAATGGGGTGAATCGAACGATTGCACCGTCAAGGCTCTCGCCATAGCGACGGGCATACCATACGAACAGGCTCACGGACTACTTGCCCTGCGGGGTCGGAGTTATCGCAAAGGTACGCATATGACAAGTGTGTGGACAGCGATGGCTGAACTCGGTTGGAGAAAGACTACTGTGGTCGATAGAAAAAAGATTGAGTTCCATGATAGATGGACAGCATTAGGCCACAAAATGACTACTACGGATGAGGTCAAGAAGATGAAAAAACATCGGCTCTATCCCGCCAAGACCATAAAGACTTTACCCGACTACTTGCCATCGAGAGGTATATTCCTCGTCGAAACGGCTTCTCATGTGCTATGTGTGAGAGCAGGTCAAATCCACGATTGGACTAAAAATCGTCGGCATCGCATAACCCAAATCCATCAAATATCCAGAATAAAAGAAGGTGACTACACAATAGAAACACTTAAATAGGGGTATATGATAGGAGTAAATAGGAGGACAAAGAAAATGAACAGACAGAAAATATACGACTACACTATTGACGATTGGCGAGATGCGTTTCACCGTGAGCAATCCAAAAATCAAACCATGAAGAATAGACTTCAAGTGCATACCGACCAAGCGGTTGCTCATGAACGGGTTCTTTTACAATTGCTATTCGATGTCGGCAAAGCCTTAGCATCTCCCGACGTGACAGACGAGTATATATGGAAACAGGCGCACTTCAGATTCAACGAGTTGGTTGATACGGAACTTGAGAAAATTTGGGATGAACAGGAGGATTCAGAATGACTACAAGAGCAGACGGATGGCGTATGATAAACGGAAAGCACGTTCTTCAAGTATGGGATGGTGAATGCGCTTATTGTGGTGCGGATTTAGCATGGAATCAATCTTCATGGTCTTATCTCAACAGAAAACACATTTGCTCGGACTGTGAAACCGATGGACTACACTTAGAGTATGGTATTGACGGAAACATAAAGGTGATTTACAGATGACTACACTATCCCGCAACAAATTCAAACAGGCGTGTAAGTCGCTGAAAGACTACCCATCCATAGAAGAATCGCTCGGCCTTGAGGCTTTGAGATTTAGAGATTGGCTCGACCACCAACCACTTTGGATTCACAAAAAAGGCAACGAATACTATGATATGTATTCAGACTACCATTCAGAAATCGACCTTGATTTGGTCGTCAAAGAGCGTCTTGAAATCTGGCTAAGGGGGCAGATAAACGGCTGACTACAAGACCGAAACCTTTATAACCCCCTAAGTATAGGAGATTATAGGGCGGAGAGCCGAAACACACAAAACAAAAAGGAGGACAAAGAACATGAACGAAGATACAAAAATATGGTTTGCTTATGCAATAGAAGATGAAGGAACGGAAAACCAACGGGTGAGAGTATTCCTCTCATTGAGTGAAGAAGGTCTGTATGAACAGGCGAAATACTTCAAGGTGAGAATGCGAATGCCCGACTACACTACCCTACGGGACATGCAAGAATTCGACGATGAGATTCATTGGGATTTGGAGGGAGATGAATGAGCGAAGGCATCAAATTCAGCACCGAACACGATGAAGATTCAGATTGGGTTCTCTATGAGGACAGCGAATCGGCTCTCAAAGAGATGCGACGGCTCAAGCGTAACAAAGGGGTTCGCTACTCCATGCTGATGCGACTCACGCCACACCTTAGCGTATGGGGTAATCTCACATTCAAGAAAACGTATGAGATAATGGAGAAGATGGACTACACAAGATTCCGTAACTGCAAAATCACACCTGCATGGTACATCAAGACTCATAGATGGGAACACAACAACAGGATTTTCTCGGTTTCCGTTTGGCCTGTCGAGCGTACCGACTACAACTTGACCAAAGACAACAATTGGGGTGACGAAGAATGAGAATCACAATCAACTTCACAGATTTCAAGCATTACTTCAACCTCCGACGACCCGACAATTTCACGTCGGCAGGTCTTTGGGCGTTGTGGCAATACCTTGAAGACGTTGAACCCGACATGGAATTAGATGTCATCGGTATATGTTGCGACTTCACCGAATGGGAAAACATCGAGGAATACAACTTGACCTACGGTTCAGAACATGAACACAATTGGGAGGTATCTGACGAAACCACCTTCATTGACATTGACGGAGAGCGATTTATCGCACAGGATTGGTGACTACTATGACGCTGAAAAATTCATTTGACAAAGTGCTATGGGTGAACCATATCGGTTCATGGGGTGCGACAGAACCCGAAAAGGTGACGATGCGATTCCATGTATCATTCAACGAAGAAAGACAATACGGTTCATTTGAACAGTACGATAGGGAAACTGCGGGTGAGCGATACTATGCCGAAGGCGGATTATGGTTCGACGAAGGCGTTCTCGTGGACTACGACGGCATCTATTCATTATCAGAAGAGGTTCTCGACCAATTAGAGGAATGGGGTCTTGACGTGAAAAATATGCGGAGATTATTGGAGTGACTACACAACCGATAGTATTATATACTCATAAACATAGGAGAAATTACAGGGGGAACAGAACATGACCACAAAGAAAACAGAACAAATACCAAACAAAGACATGAACGAATGGGGCTACCCATCATCGACCAAATGGCAATTCGTCGGCATCATCGACGGTGTTGCTCGATGGAAGTCCGTGAAAGTAAAAACCAACAAGGCGGTGAAACAATGAAGGAATTCGTATTGCTCATCCACATGGATGCACATGACAAAGACGACTTCGTTGATGCGATTCGTGCTTTAGGACATCACGAAATACTACAACACGTTGATGAGGTTGTGAAGACCGAGCCAACGCCCGAACAGAAAAGAATCGCTTTCTTGAAAGGCGAGATTGCGAGCCTCAAGCAAAGCATGGAACATGGCGGGTACGGCTCAAGAGATTTGATGTATCTGCACCACATGGAAAATGAATTGGCTAACCTACTCTTGGGTGAACAACGAGGTGAAGAAGAATGAATCCACCTCATGTATCTCAAATGGCTAACAACCAAAACATCATATGTACGGGTGATTGGGAGGTTTTTCAATCATACAGTACGACGGTGGCAATCAGAAACACAAATGACTACCGAGTATATCTCCATGCTTCCTATTGGGATATGTATTCGGCAACGACGAACAAATACCTTCTCCGATTTTTGGATAAAGACAGCATTCAAGAGGTTCGCAGATTGGTCAAAGAGCCGACAAACGAATATGCCGTTGTTGAGGGCTGGTGGGAGGTCGAAGAATGAACATCAGAACACTTGATGACTACAAAGAGTATCTTCTCGATATTGGTCGAGATGAACAATGGGTCGAGGACAATGCCGAATACAGATATTCGGATTGGGCGTATGAGGCAATCCGCATGAAATGGATTGAGGGTGAGACTACTATCCTCGTCGAAAATACAGAACGTGAGGGCTACGACCCCGCAACCCGTTCATGGCCCGCATTCTTACAAAAGAAAGTGTCGGGTATATGGAAGTGGATGAACACAATCGAAACAGGTGGCTATTGGGAACACTATGACCACAACGACGAACGGACTATTCAGTATCACGGATTTTTGCAGAAGTGCTACTGCGACGATGCACAATTCGTATTCTATGGGACAGATGACCTATGCGGTTGCTGTTTCAATCAACAACGGGAGGCCGAAGAATGAGCGACGAAAACACAAAAAACAATTTATTGCTCAACATGATTTTGGTTCATTTCAATATAGCCGATACTTTGACAGCCGATGACCTTCAAGACTACATGGATTTTGTGTGGGGTGAAGATGAATGAGCAACGCATTTACAGCAGATAGAGAGCGAGATGTCAAGAACGCATCAATTCGCAAAGCCGAATATCCATGTCGAGAATGTGGCAAAACCGTTTTGGGTCGCATAGGTGTCATGGTCAAGCCGTTTGTGTATATTCACTTGACCTGCTATCAGAAAATGATGGAGGCGAAGAACAATGAGTAAGCGATGGTGTCAAGAATGTGGTCGCTATGTGTCTTTGGCTAAATTCACACAGCCGACTACAAAATATATTCAGCGCAAGTGCGACGACTGTTTGGAGGAATCAGAATGAATGAAGACATTATGAATATTATTGTCGATAGCATTGGGGCTGAATACTTCCTTGACGGGAACGTGATTGAGAACTCAAACGTTTGGACAAGTGAAATCAATATCATCACCCGAACCTGCCGACATTGTGGTGTCGAGATGGTCGGACCAGATTACGAAGTATGGCGTATGTTGGCTTCGCACGAATTTGGACATGCTCACGATGAAACAGAACATCAAGGAATGGAGGCGTGACTACCGAAACGCAACACTTATATATGTGTAAATATACGGTAAAATACAACAGGAGGACAATAACATGAACACCGAAGAAACAAAGACAGAACAAACAGAAAGCCCGACCTTTGCACAGCGCATTGAGTCGATTACGAACGAATGGAAGGAGAGTATTCTTCAAGATGCACACAGCATCGTGACGGAACACATCAATAATGTCATGGATGAGATTGATGTCAAGACGGAAACCGACATTGAAAATATTGTCGAAAGCGTCATTGAGAACTCGTCGGATTTGGATTACAAAATCGAGGGTTACATTGATGACTACGACATGGATGACAAAATCGAACGATGGGCTGATTACAACCTCGACGTTGAGGACAAAGTGGATGATGTGCTACGCTACTACGATTGGGATAATGTCATGGATGAGATTGACACAGACCGATTGTTACGTCGTATGAAAGACGGTGTATCAGAACAGGTTGCCGATATGCTTGAACAGGCGAAGAACGAAGATGACCCGATGCCCCGCATCGAGAGCATCGAAGGTCGCATCGAGGCTATTCTTGATATGCTACAAAATCTTAGCACGACACTTTTCCATCAAGTCAATGACATCCACAGTCGAGGTGATGCTTGATGGCTGAAGTCGAGTTGAAGTGGCATAGTTGCCCTGTCGATGAATTTAGCGGATTGCACCGAGTACACCCTACGGGTCGATACGTTTCCGTATATGGGACAAGCCTTTGGTTCTGCGTCGAGTATCAGATGGATGGTCACAAGGTCGATATGACATGGTGGTCGGAGTGGTCAAAGACCGAAGATTGGATTCTCACACACTACGAATTTTTGCGAGAACAAGGAATCGAAGAAGGAATCACAGATGCTTACATGGCATTGGTTTCAAAGAGAGGTGAAGAAGAATGACTACTATCAGATTTACATGGCCGAACGACATCATGATTCACCCCAACTTCGTGAACAATTGTTTGAGGTTTGGTGCGAGGGAATTTGATAAAGATTTCCGAGATGAGGCGGTTCAACTGCGAATGCTCGCTGTAACCTGCCCGCACTTGACAGGAAAACAATTGCTTGACATTGTTCAAGGACTTTACGAATTCCGATGGGAAGAGATTGACAACAAGTATGTGCTTATGTTTGTTCCCGTAAAAGGAGGCGAGGAAGAATGATGGACTACTACTTTGCCCTATTCAATTGTGGCACTAACAACGCTAAAGACAAAGCATTGGCCGACTTTGCCGAAGAGTTCGGTCAAGATGAGGCTGACAAGTTGGTTGCCTCATGGGAGAATCGTGAGCGACCTGGCATCATGGCACTTGTCACCGAGATGCAACCTACGCTCAAGACAGGTTGGTTTGTATTCAGAAATTGGATGTACGTCAATGAACTCACAGAAGAACAATTCCGACAGGAGTATGAGGGTCTATTGGAGGCGATTGCGTGATGAATGATGACGCTCTCACTATCGCAAACATTTGCATGGATGCCATTCGGGTCATCAATCAGATTGCTCTTGAACAGGATGACTACCGAATTGCTCAAGCGGGAAACACAATTGCAGAACGACTTAACAAGGTGATTGTCAATGCGACTACTCCGTGATGACCGAGATAAATTCTATCTTTACACCAAAGTCGATGGTGGCTACATCAAGTGGTATGGTGGCTTAGGCACAAAGGGTCAAGCCTTCAAGATTACCGACACATCAGAAACGGCTAAGACGTTCCCCTTCATGGGTCATGTCGAGCCTGTCCTCAAGTATCTCAAGGAGAACACCGATTACGATTGGCAAATCACAACGCAACGAGAAGTGAACATTCAATACCCGATTGAATACTGCGTGAACAAGTCGGGTCGAACGTGGTTGCCGATTGAGAGAGATTACATTCAGTCCGAGTATCACCCGCTTATCGAAGAACAATTGCCGATTGCATCAGCGTGGTTCTCAAAGGTTCGTCGAGAGCAACTTATCGACACAATCGAGAACCTCATCCGTTGTAGCGATTGTAACGGTTGGATGTATTCACAGAAGAAAAAGACGTGCGAGCCATGCCTCGCTATCCGTCGAGAAAAGCGTCGTCGAGGTCGATGACTACACAACCGTAACCTTTATATACTTGTAAGTATAGGTTAATTTATAGGAGGAACAGAACATGAAGCCACAACCAAACAAGAAATTACATCACATAGCCATAGAAGACAAGTTGCGATATACCCTTGAGGATATTCTCAACGACATCACCGAGTACAACGTCAAGGGAGATATTGATTACTTCCTCGACTGTTGGAAGAACATCATCGAGTTTGCTCTCGCTTATCGTGGAGGTGACGACGAATGAGCCTTGACATATGGAAGTTCCGTACAATCAAGGAATGCGACCACATGAGTGCCGACATGGATTGGTGGGGCAACGTCATCGACGGAGATGGACAAGCAACCTGCCCCGACTGTGGCGTTTCAATCTCTTTTGTGATTCGACAGACAGACATTCGCTACGACGACGTGGACATTGATTTCGTCGAGGAATCGGAGTTCTGCGACCAATGCGGTGAGATGACAGACCCATGCGAGGAATGTCGGATTTGTCGAGAATGTGCTAATCAAAAGTCCGTGAACCGATGCGACTACTGCGGGGAGGGGTCAGAATGAATATGTTCGCTGTATCTCTTGACCCTACCGAGTCGGCACGAAGTCTGTGTGACCAACACATCACTAAGATGCCAACGGAAACACTACAATGTCTCGTTGCGAGCCTACTACGTCACGGTGCGCCACCGAACGATATGCCTCTCACAAAGTCCAAAAACCAACCACACAAAGGCGGTTATCCCAACCATCCCGTAACCCGTTGGGTCGGTGAGTCACGCAATAACTTTCTGTGGGCTTTGTATCACGGTGCGGCTCTTTGCGAAGAGTACGAGCGTCGATATGACAAAACACATTTCTGTGCCGTTGGTATTGAACAATGTTTTCTGATGACCCAATACATTCCCGAAGGTGAGATGACACCGTTCGTTCGTGCCTTCAATCAAAGCGTCGGTAAGAATCTCGACCTTCTTGATTGGGATTGTCCACATGAAGCGTATCGTGAATTCTATCGTCGTGACAAGGCTTCCTTTGCACGTTGGAACAAATTCAGAAACCCCCCTAAATGGTGGACTGAATCGCCTTCGTTAAATACTCTCATGGGGGCTGAATAGTTATGACAAGTACAAAGAAACACAAGTTGCTAAAACATCAGATTTACCTCGCTCTCAAGCGGGCTAAGGAAGAGGGAACAGAAGAATTGTCTGCGGCCTCAATCGTTGATTCAATCGTTGAGAACGGATTCAGATTGCAGGGCTTAGGCATTCAAAGGGTCGCACAGATATGTCGTACACTTGCAGGTATCGCAGGTGAAACCAAGCGAATTCAGAACAAACATTTAGACGTTGAACAGAATGTGAAACTATACAGGCTTGAGTCCGAAGAGGACTACTTAGCATGGCGGGCTTCACTTGCGACTCGGTAATTGGTTCTTTGTAAATACTGCTCATCTGACTTGTGCGTATGCTTTCTCATACACACGCAACATCAAGCGACCTAAGAACATCACCTTTGAGCCTTACCTGGTCTTACAGACCATTGACGGTATCTATCTTCACGTTAGGGGCAAACGGGCGTTGTGGTCGTTGCTGGATTCAATGTTCCCTCACAACAGACTACCAAGAACGGCTGTCAATGATGATTTGAAGAAACACAATCCGAGAGAAGTCATCAATGGACTACTTAGTGACCCCGACGCATGGCCGTATCTGCGGTTGCACGTCACGGACAATGGTTACTATGACCAACGTGCCGAGTTGGTCGAGGGAACGTTCGTTCTATCCGCATCGTCGAACGCATCTGATTCAGACGTTTGCACAATCCTATCTCAAATCGAGGCTGACTACCCCGAATCTTACATCAGCCCGCACACATACAACACCAAGACTACACTTCGGACTGTTCCGACGCTCTTTATCCCGTTGGAATCGAATCGTCGCTACAAGGTCGCAGTAGTCGATTGTGATGGAAGCGGTCTGTATCGAGTCTTTTCAGTAGTCGAGAGCGAGCATGGGGATTGTTTTCGACCACGCAAACAATCGAAGCATACAGGAGAAGATGTAGTAGTCATCTTGAATCAAATTAGTAGTCGGCTTAAGGAATTAGATAATATACGTCGGTTCGCCCGCTTTGATTTACCGAGCATGAAGCCTCTCGATGCGGGCATGAGGCACTATGAACGAGATGAATTGGAGTTCCGACGATTCATCAGCCTTCCCGAATATCCAGATTACATCTCTTTCGTTAATTCTTTCAATTGATTTTGTGTGCTACTGAAAGAAATAAACGCTATACTGCAAGCCTGTTCCCTCAATTATTTTATTGTTTCATAGAGGTTAGAGAAGGGGCTTACCTATTACTATACTATATCTTTTTTACATCCCTATGAAGGAATAAAAGAATTAGCACATCATAGGCGCAGTATCACGTTTTATTTTTTTTGTTGGTTCTGAAATTATTGAAAGAATAAAACCTTCATATACCTCCTACTCTATGTTAATGATATGGGACAAAGGAGAGCGCACAGTCAATTGTGTGGGAGAGTATGGGATATGATGAACACAGAAGGCGGAGATTGTGCCACATACGAGATTTACAAATGGTATGATTCCATGTGGGGTATGCCATGCAACCAACAAACGCTCGGTCAAGTCCTACTTCGCTCAAGTATGTTCCGTCGTGTAGCGTGGGAATACAAAGGTGAGCGAAGGTATGACATTGGCAATCTTAACGCTCAAGACGTATATCGCTTTCATGGATATTCAAAGTCCATCGTTGTAGCCATTTGGCGACGACGACCTATGACTGAAATCATCGAGCCATACATCGAGGGTAAGCACACACTACGCCCACTACACAATATGCCGAAGTTCATCCGAGATGCAGTAAAGGAGGCTTCACAATGAACGCCATAGAAGATTATCAAGACATCTCAATCATTTGGTCGAAGCCAAAGCATGAATTGACAGCGAAGAATCTGTTTATCGTTGTTCAAGCCGAAGTCGGTTTCGTTCCCTTCATCTTGGCCGCAGGGATGGCATCAAAGAACAAGCACAGTTGCGAGATTCTATCACGCCATATGTCCGTCGAAGCATTCAACAAAATGCCCGACCCTGTTCCCCCCACATGGCACATCACACAATTCGACAAGAACAATGCACTATGCGTTATCACAAACGTATTCCCAATCACGATGGCCCCTGACGCAAACCCCGAAGTGTGGTATAAGACGTACCCACTTTACAAATCGTTTCTTTCATGGCTCGATTCACGAGGGTTTGAGAATATCAATTTCATCACTATGAACAACATCGAAGATGCGAGCGAAGAACCACAATTGTATGTGCATGACCTCAGAACAAAGATTACCGTTCCCGCAGAAGCCAACATCTTCCTCAACCTACCCTCATGGGCTTTACCGTATCTATGGAGTAAGATGGGTAACTCTTCCGTCATCACAGCGACCACACAGGATGAGGGTCAATTCATCGACGAAAGGGCTCTCTCCCTACTCAAGAATTACATTGTGGCTTTGGGGGTCGAATACGATGCTAAGATGGCTGACCTCGCCAAAGAATCTGTTCGACAGGTTCAATCTCAAATCGAGATGTTTGAGAAAGGGTTTACCATCGGTGGCGACGACGAGGAAGGTGAATGGGTATGAATGGTATTATCAAGCGTTTGATTGACTTCACAGAAGCAAACCATTACATTGATGTTGCAGATAAGGTTCCTATCTTCGCTTGCTCGATAGGCGCACATATCTTCAACGCTATCAACAAGTGTAGCAGATGCGACTTCATGCCGAGCAACCCCGACTTCTCGATTCCTAACTGTCCGTTGCGACATGAGAATCCACCGATTTACACACCTATGTCACAGTTGGCTGATACTCGCATTCACATCTTGATGCGTGGCGAAAAGGGTTCGGGTAAATCCATGCTCATCAATATGTTCTTATCCGAAGGCACAGGACTTCTTTACTCCAAAGAAGCGTTTGAAAGTGGTTTAGGTTTCCGTACTATGATGGGTCCAAACAGCATCACGGAGGCGGGTATGTTCGGGTCTGTCGATGAGGATGGAAACATCGTTGGTCGCCCTCTCGCTCGTGATATGTGTGGTGGTTTCTTAGGGTTTGAAGAGTCATCTTCTCTTACCGATGCAAACAAGAAAGACCACAGTACGGATATGAAAAACCAATTGCTCACATCTCTCGACAATGGGCGGGTTCAGAAAGCCATGCGTAGTGGTTGGGTATCATACAATACTCGCTATACAATGTGGGGCGGAACGCAACCTGCACGTCTTGAGATGGAGTCGGGTCTTGACCGTCGATTTTTCATCATTGACATTGAGATGACAGCCGACAAAGAGATGGAATACAAAAAGGCTCAACAGCGACAAGCAAACATGACCAAGGAACAACGGGTCGCTCTCGCTAACGAATCCTACTACATCCGAGAATGGTTCTCGACCCGTATGTATGAGGCTATCATGGACCCACCGACAGGTGTGTATTTTGATGACAGCATCGCTGAATGGATTGAGCGACCCGAAGTGCGCTCGTTTGAGGCCGACTTGTTCCGAAGGTTGGCTATCGGTTACACAATGCTCATGGACAAGTGGGAGGGAGGAAAGGCTATGGTTGTCACGATGGATGATTATTTACTCTCTCTCCTTGAATCGTCGCTCGTCATGCGTCGTTCTGTCATGGATGCTGATGTCCGATTGGTCAAAGACTCGTATTGGATGCAAGACATCACGAAGTCCACACTACTCAAAGAGGTATCACGCATCATCACCAAAGGCGATTACACCGCCGCTAAACGGTGGATTGATGACAACCTCGTTCCTCAAATATGGTATCATGAATACACACCGTCGTCGAAGGGTCGAGGGCGTAAAGGTGTGGTCTGTCGGATTGGTCCGACGACTGACCCCGAACAAACAAAACAGAAGTGGGGTGCTATCAATGAGTCCTAAGACACAGATACGAGATTTGATTTATCATGCTCTCGCCGCAGACAGTAAAGAGGCGGTTGTGTATCACCTGTCATTGGCATTGGCTATCGCAACGAAGTGGAGGGATGACGATGAAAACTGAACAAGAAATCCGTGAACGAATCGCTGAATCGGCAAATATGCTTGAGATTGAGGCACTACTATGGGTGCTTGAAACGCCCGACTGTCCTATATGTGGCATGGCTAATCGACGTGAGATTGAGGTCGGAGTTCACAAAGGCGACATCACACCATCCTATCTTGAAGAGAAGTATTCGTGGGAGGTCGGTACGGTCATGACACACATGGATGAACACGTCACGTTCGACCCATCCGAAGCGACCCACATGGAGAAGATGCGAGCCGAGAGCATCAGCACGTTGGATATGGCACAGGATATTGTGAGCCGACTACTAAATTGGCTTGACGAATTGGAGGCAAAGAAGGACAGCGAAGGTGGTATCACGAGCGAATGGGTTTCTGATGCGGCGAAGTTGGTCGGACAGGCGAACACTTCCCTCAAGTTGGTTGGTCAATTGAAGCGTGAGATTGGTGTCGATAGCCAATTGCTACTCGCACAGAATCAAGTCGAGGGTATCATGGGAATCCTCGTCAATACGTTGGCTGACCAACCACACATACTCGATACCATAGAAATGCGTGTAGCGGCCCTTAAACCGCCTTCTCATGTCATTGATACAGATTGGGAGGTGTTGGATTGAAACAGTGGCGTAGCGGGTCAAGAAACACCCTTAATGCGAGGGCTATCACACAGAAGGATATGGTCGAGTTGATTCGCACTATGGATGATGACGACCTTTATGCCATCATAACTCTCAAGGGAATCAAATGGTATTATGGTCTGTATGAGGTCAAGAAGTCATCTGTTCAGCAGGTGTGGGGTCTATCGGATTGGCAGATGCGAAGTGTGCATCAATACATTTACGAGAACGACCCATTTTGCGGAGGGGATGAGGTTGGGAATACTGATACTGTCTGACGATGCGAGCAAATACCGTGTAGGAGATTATGTCGAGGGTGAAGGCGTAGTATGCCAACCAACAGGCGACCACATCACCTACATATGCAACGTCAAGAAGATAACCGAGAAGGAACTCAAACGTTGGATGTCTCTCATCTCATACCGTATGGTTTTCGTTGTCCCTAAATTACCAAAGTTGTCGAAGCAAATCAAGGATGAAATCATCATAGACGGATTCAAGGACAAGTCACAATCCTACAAGCGTGAGATTGATGCGCTGTTCCGATGGGATGGTCGTGGTAGGGTTTTGAAGATGGTCGAGAATTTGCCGATACCTCTCGCTTTGGCGTTTGTGAAAGTGAATAACGATGACATCGGATTACAGCGACGGATTGCCGACATCAAGTATCAGTTGCCCGACAAATACCTACGGGCTACGTTGGTCTATGGCATCAAACCATCTCGCTCTCAAGTCACATGGCCGAAACGTAAAGCATCCCCTCCCGAACGGCCCGAACAATTCCGTGAATCCGATGAGTATTGGGAACAGATTGTTGAGGTGAGTAAGAAGGTGAGAAATCAAATTCGTACTGAAACGCCCGAACAGATACCGAGCAACATGAAGAAACGAAAGGAGAAGGAGGGTGAGGTTAGATGGATATAATGTGTTGGCTAATGTTCTTTGGGGTGTTTATTCTAATCCCTTTGTATTTGAACCATAGAGAAGATGTTGAGTATCACAGAATGAAGGCTAAGATTCATAGCGATTACATCAAACTGTTTGAGGTCGCTGAACCTGTTCCTTTGCCCCCGATGTGGTACGATTACTCGCAATTACTTGAGAAGCCAGAACAAGAGGGACGGGCTGACCCATTTTGGGACGGCATGATGTGGGCGGATTTGGATTGAGCAAGCGAGGTGTTTAATAACGGTTGTGGACTACCATAATACATGAGCGCAACAAACAGGCGGGTTCGCAGGGCGATACTCGACATCCTGTGGGAGCAAGGACCAATGACCAAAGAAGAGGTCGCTGTCGCTCTCGGGAACGCTAAGGGTGTAGGAACAATCCCTTCACCACACAGCCTTTCGGCCCTGTTGTGCAAATCTCATAGTATCATCAGCGTCGGCAAAAAGACGGTTGAGAATCTCATAGGTGTCAAGGCTAAACATCTCCTGTATGATTTGGACAGGGAGATTGTCAAAGACAAATCGGAGATTGAATATATCCGTGAACCATCCACCATGCGACCAAAGGAGAAGGAAAGGTCTGCTAAATGCCCGTCATGTTCCCGAACGAGAATCTTCCCACCAGGTCAAGATGAATGTCTACATTGTGTAAGGACTACACAACAATAAGGTTTATATACCCCCCATATAATGTATATATGTAGCGGGGGAACAATAACGTGGATAAAGCAAAGACGGTAATACATGCCGAGTATGAGATTCTAATGGCCGTCATCGAGAACGTGCCATTGGATGAAGTGCATGAACGACTCGTCAAGGATGACGCATCAGCAACGAGATTTCAGAAGGCGGCTAACAACGTAGCCACACTTATCAGCAATCTCGCTGTTCGACGACAGCATCGCCTACCATTTGACCACCCCGACTTCAAACACAAGGAGGAATAAATATGCCAAAATACACAATACGAGTACAGATAAATCTTGAAGCCGACGACATGGAGTTCGACAGCGAAGCCGATGCCGAAGCCTTTGGGTGGGAGATGGCACACAAGGCCCACCAATACTATGTTTCAGTTGAGGACATTGAGGTTGATGAAATATGGGAGGATGAGGAAGAATGATGTTCACAGAATTTGTCATGGAACATTGTTTGGCTATGCAGGACTCTTATGTTGCCGAAGGCAATCGAGAGGGTGCTACTGCTGTCATGCTCGTTGCTGAGCGTTTGTTGAGGGCGTACAACGTCGAGGAATTGCGTTGTCTTAAGTGTGGGGTGAAGGCATGACTGTTCACCGTTCACCGTTCAAGGTTGGCGACAAGATTACGCCATCTCGACTCGTTGAGATTGGTGGCTCTCGTGCCACATTCCCAAAGACTCGACGACACTTCACCGTCAATGACGTGAGGAATCTCAATTACGCTTCGGGTGGCTACTACATCTATGTGAGCAACGGTGAGGTGGACATTTCATTCACCGTCATGTTCCCTCGATTCGGGCGCAAGGTGAACGGTAACAAGCCGTACTTCACAGCGTTCCGATGGCTAAGTGAGGACATGAAGAAACCTGTCGCATTTGAAAAGCCTGTTCCTACTCTCGATGAGATGGACATTGGTTTGGTGAATAAGATTGTTCCCGCAGGTCAGCGTGGTAAGATGTTCTTGAAGGACTTTTTGGAGGCTTGAATATGAAGTGTATGTTGTGCTTTGAAGAGGTTTTGGTGCTGTCTTTGTGTGAGGATTGTTACCACAAGGAGAACGAGGATATGGTCGCAAAGTATGAATCAAGGAGGGGTGAATGATGAACAGTCACGAAGCAGACCTACACAGTATTTTGATTAGGTGTATCAATCACCTCAAGCATAACGCTACGACGGAGGAAAGGAACGATTTAATCGAGGAATTGGCCTGTTGGTTGTTTAACGTTCACAGACATTACAATGTGCATCCTATTCACGGAAACGCTCGACTTGTTTCGATGTTCAAGGATATTTTTACGGAGTGGGATGACGAATGAGTGAAGTATGGGCTACGAAGTATCGACCACGATACCTCGATGATGTTGTCGGACAGTCCGAGATTGTCGCTGAAATGCGAGCAATCGTTCTCGGTGAAATGCCGATGCAACACTATCTTTACTACTCTCCCGAACCTGGCACAGGTAAGACTACAATGGCTCTCGCTTTGGCGAAGGAGTTAGGTTATCAAGTCGTCATGTTCAATGCCTCAAGTAAGAAGCAACGTGGTATCGAATTCATTGAAGAAACGATTATCCCTGCTACCCGTAGTGGTGTCAAGGAACGTATCTTTTTCCTCGACGAAGCCGACCAATTGACGGATGCGGCACAGTCGGCATTGAAGGGTGTGATTGAGAATGCTCATGGGTATTTCATCTTGACCTGTAACAGACTACCAAAGGTCAGTCGTTGGCTTCAATCTCGTTGTCAAGTTCGCACGTTCAAGAAGATTTCAGAAGGCGACATGGCTATGCGTCTAAGGCTGATTGCGAAGAAAGAGGGCGAGATTCTTTACAAAGATGAAGTCAATGTTATCACCCGACGACATAGTGGCGACCTGCGGAACGCCATTGGTGCGTTGCAGGTTATATGTGGTCTTGAGGGTCGTGACCGTGAGAAGTTCGTTGAAACCCTTACAGCACCGAAGTTACAGCATGGGCGCATCATCGACCTTCTATCGAAGCAGTTAATCGTCGAAGCGAGCAAAATGTTTACAGGCGAAGTGCGCACACAGATTAAGTCCATGTTCGATTATGCTGTCATGGCGAATGACCATGTGAATCACAAAGCATTCACGGTCAAGCAATTGAATTCCATCATTGACGCTTGTGTGGTTTCCGAGCGTGATTTGATGTTTGGTGTCGATGAGGACATCGTTCGTTTGAATTTCCTTAAGTTGATTTTGGAGGGTATGAATTAGGTTTATATACCTCTATTCACAAAGGATAATTTAAGCACAAGGAGGCAACAACATGGAATACGAACAAATGTTAAGCAAAGTAGCACAACAAGTCAAGATTGACGAGAACACCCTTTCGGCACGAGCCGAGCAGGTATTGGCATCAGAAGGTGCGGGTTGGTCAGTCGTTGGCAAAACAGAAGAAGAATGCAAAGTATTGGCTTTGCGAGTAGCGGCACGTCAATTGACATCCGAGAAAGCAAAGTTATCCCGTAGTGGCGCAACAATCTATGAGGGTATGTTTGTCTATACCCCACGATACAAGGATTGGGCTGATATGGCATACAAGAAGATGAAGAACACCCTCACCTCTATGAATAACGAAGGTCGTATGGCTCTCGTTTCGCAGGGTGCGTTGTATCTCTATGAGAACAACCACGATGGCACATGGACTCGTCATGCCAACCCATCATTGATGGCGAAGCAGACCTTTGAAGAGGGCATGGTATCTGTCGATGTCGATTCACTTCCGAACCGCATTTACACCCTCGATGGTAACACATCTTTCTCTCTCGTTTGGGATAAGGCTAACATGGCCTTTGCCAACGGTAATGACAATTTCAAGTATGGTGCGCCTCGACCTCTCAATGAGTATGACCGTACCTGTTTGTTCGCAGGTCGCAAAGAAGGCGAGAGTGACTTGAGTATCATCTCGGTTCGATTGCAGGGTGAGTTGGCTAAGACCGAATTCCCTACATTCGTTACGGGTAAGATTGGGCTCAAGACCGCTAACAAACCCGACACAGCCTACGGTACAAAGGTCACAACCTTCACAGCCGATGAATCTGTCATGGAGATTTTTACCTCCCCGCCACTTCAAGTCGATGACAGTGGTGCGAGTGGTATGCTCATTGATGCAGGTTTCGCTACATTCCTCCCTTCGATTGAGAAGTGTGTCGAGGATTATCAGACATTGGATGATAAGGCTAAGTGGGATGCTATCTATGGCACAATCGCAGAAGTCGTTCACATCGACCCTCGTGAGAACGGTGGCTTCATCGTCAGCGTTGCCGACACCGACATCATGAGTAGTGCGCCTGTCGTGGACATATATGTTCACGCTACGCATGAAGCAGAAGTCGATTTCTCGGTTGGTTCGGAAATGGTCATTCTCGGCTCACCTTGGATTACTCGTGAGGGTGAATCTCGATTCTCCGTCAATGGTTGGTGGTGCATGAACGCTGTCCGACCTGTCGCTGATGAAGATGGATGGGGTGCGGAGTGAACGCCAACCACGGATGGGTAATCTTAGAGGAATTCAAGGAATCCCAATTCTCAAGCCCACGTTGGTTTGTGGTTGATTCGTGCTTAGTGCCGAACGTACCCGAACAACTGTTGGCTGTTGGATGCGAGGTGTTTCTTGATACTGTTCCTAAGATGCTTGTCGGTCACGATTATTGGTATGTCGCACACAAAGATATTGTTGCATGGAGAGAGAACAATGACGAAGATGCTAACGGGGAATGAAGCGAGAGAAGGAATCTTGAGAGGCATTCGCAAAGTTGCTGATGCTGTCCTACCTACGCTCGGTGGTGGCTCAAAGGGAGTTATCATTGAACAGCAGGGCTATCCCCTCGTCGTCAATGACGGTGTTACCGTTGTCAATGCGATTAGTAGTGACGATAGATTTGAACGGCTCGGAATCCGACTGATGCAACAGGTGGCGAATCAGACACAGAAGGCATCGGGTGATGGGACTACTACGGCTACTGTTTTAGCGGCTGAATTGTGCGATTTGTTCGTCGAGTGTGGTTTAGATTGGATGGAGTGGTGTAACTCTCTCGACAATCTTAGCAGTAATGCGGAACAATGGTTGCGAGGTGATAAGTGGCTCAACAATATCGGCAAATGGTCTTTGTTCGATGTCGCTATGACGGCAACACGAGATGAGCAGTTGTCGGAGTTGGTCAGCGAAGTTATCGACGAAACAGGCAAAGACGGCAACGTTACGTTCAGACCTTCGCTCGGTGGTAAGACCTATTGGGAAACCGTCGATGGTTTCCGAATGGACACAGGGCTCATCAACACATTGTTCGCAAACAGGGACAACGGTAAGTATGAAAAGGACAATCCCGTTATAGTGTTTGCGTCTTATACAATCCAGAATTTTGAAGATATTACTCCCGCACTTGAGATTGCTGTTGGCGAGGGTCGCCCTATCCTGTTCGTTGTAGCGGGTATGAAGGGTGTCGCTTTATCCAACCTTCTCGTGAACAAGGCCGCGGGTGTCATTGATGCTTGTGTTGTCAAGTGTGGTGGTCAAGGTCAAGATATGCTCAATTGGATGGCTGATATACAGGCCATTACAGGTGGTAAGACATTCACCATGCCCGAAGAATTGCGGGACATCACCAAAGGACAGAACCACTTTGGTTCATGTGCGAAGGTCGAAGCGACGGAGGACTACATAGTGTTTTCATCCGAAGCATGGGATGTTGATGGTGAGGTCGATGATTATGTCGCCTATCTCCGAAACGCTTTGGAGGAAGCGCATGGTGAGTGGGAACAGGACAAATTGCAGAATCGTATCTCTCGTCTGTCGCAGGGTATCGTAACCATCTTTGTTGGCGGTCATAGCGATATTGAGATTACCGACAAACGTGAAAAGATTGACGATGCTATCAATGCCTGTCGTCATGCTCTCGATGGTGTCATCAAGGGTGGTGCTTTCGGACTTTACCAACTCGCATCCTTCTTTGGTGGCGACACCATGACAAAGAGCGATGCGGCTATCTCTTCTGCGCTACGCAGAATCCGTCGTCATATCTGTACGAACATGGGTCAGTCCACCGATGCAGGGAAGGACTATTCGATTCAAGGGATTCTTGACCCGATTACCGTCGTTGTGAATTCAGTCCGTTCTGCTGTGTCTGTGGCACAACAGTTCGCTCGTATCGAGGTTGCTGTATTGGTGGAGGACAGCGATTAGATTTATATACCTCCACCACTATGTTTAGGATAAGTGAGAAATATGTCATGGGGAAACAAACAGACGAATGAGCCTACTGCTTCTGCTACGAAGTACGATAAGGAATACTACCGCAACCTGTTCACGAACAACGTTGCACAGTCCGTTCCTGTCCGATGTGCTTTGATTGGCAAAGAGAACTGCGCTAAGACGGGATTGGCTGTCAGTCTCGCCCGTCAAGTAACACCGAAGGGAAAGATTGTGATTTTCGATGTCGATAACTCGGCTAAGGCCACCATTGATTCGGCCTATCCGAACGACAAAGAAATTATCGTTCTACCTTTGCTCGACGAGCGTGATGAATCCATCTTCAACGATGACAGCACCGTGAACTACGCTAACTTGATTGACAAGGTTTCCATGTATGTGAACCTCGTTGCCGAGCAAAGCAAAGAAGAGAAGTTATCGGCCATCGTCTTTGACGGTGGTTCGACGTTCCTCAAGTGGTGTGAACACGCTATGACTGACGTATTGCTACGTCGTGGTGTTATCAAGGAAGAAGGTGACTCTTTCAATCAGAAGGAATGGCGTACTCGCAACCAATTGTTCCGAGAGGTCATGACTCGACTTCACGGACTCGCTGTTCCATCCGTATTCTTTACCTTCCATCTCAAGGATGTTTCTAACTACGTCGATAACGGCAACGGTGGAAAGGTCTTGATGAAGGTCGGAGAGCGACCCGAATGGGAGAAGGGAACGATGCGTCTGTTCTCACAGCAAATCTTCCTATCCCGATACATGAAGAAGGCTGATACGGCCGCAGGTGTCAAGGCCGACCCTACGCTCAAGAACGACGACGATTGGATTGTCAAAGCAACCATCGAGGAAATCAAGGGTAAGCACATGGAACACATTGGCGAAACCCATACAATCCTCTCGGTCATCAAGGGCGATGTTGAATGGACAGGGCTACCTATGCTAACATGGGGTGATGAATGATGGAAGAACAGGACTTTGAAACACTGTTGTCTGCTCTCATGGAGGCCGTTGCTTCTATCGGTGAGCGATTTGACCGCATGGAGTCGCAACTCATGGATTTGGAGGCCGTCTATGACGACATCCCTCCTATGTTCAAATTGTGGAATGCTGTTGCAGAACTTCAAGACCTGCACGATGCACCCGCTTCTCTTCTCGGTCACTATCTCAACGGCCAACTACCTGTAAGGGGGAATCAATGATGGCGTACCGATTTGAAGATGTATCGAACGATTCTCTACAATTTTTGCTCAAGACGATGCAACGTAAGCAAACCGTCGATGGCAAAGGACAGAATCAAGTCGAGGGTGTTACTCTCGTCATCGACAAAGAGAATCACATTACCTGTCTATCTCTAACGAGAGATTTGACGGGCTTGACTTCTGTTGGTGGGAACGTGCGAGATGGCATTGAGATTCCTATTCCTAACATTTCACAAGTTCTAAACATCCTGTCGATGCACCAAAAGACAATCGCTATCGGGTTCGACTCACAGGCTAACCTTCTCACTATCGAGAGTGGTCGTAAAAGAACGAAGTTAGAGGCATCTCTTGACGCTAAGGCTTTCTCCCATTCCCTTGATTCGTTGAAGGAATTTGCCGATAAATCGTGGCAATTGAAGTCACGAATCGACGTTGATAACAACGCTTACAAAACGGGCGACGGGACAGTATTCTCACCATGCTACTCGATATGTGGCGACGACGCAAACGATATGTATGAGGCACTTCGATGTGATACAATCAACGGACAGCGACTTAACCGATTTCACTTCTCATGTGCTGATAGCAACGTTGAGGTAACGGTTGGCGACCCTGCAAAGGGTATGACGACTACAACATTCGGTGAAGAGTACATCCACGACAATACCAAAGGATTCAATTGGGATTTCGATGGTGGTCTTGATGAATTGTTCAAGGGATTGGGTGGTCGATTCGCTATGCACTTTTTCGACTTCACAGAACAGGAACAGGGGATGCGAGTTCTCATCAAGTTCCTCGACTGTGATGTATGGGCTTTTCAAGCAGGTATTCTTTCATGAGGGTTTTGTCATGAATCAAAACGAACGAAGTTCTCCGTTTAGTGGCATAGGGGTGTTTTACTATGTGTTTTCCCCCTCTTGTTCGTTTTTCCCTCACCCTACGGGGTTGATGTAGTGAGTTATATGATGGGTGCTTTGAATGGTTCTGTTCCTCTCGATGAAGCCGAGCGATTGTTCGCTCTCATAGAGGGTCGGGTATC
>VMHT01046247.1_pt1 | contig 24596 bp, 34 predicted proteins | sample 4693611 | NCBI WGS metagenome assembly VMHT01 (sample SAMN12280063, study PRJNA550983) | marine metagenome | isolation source: seawater sampled from same location over 5 years 0.02-0.2 micron viral filtrate | place: USA: collected off the coast of southern California halfway between the port... ...
ATTTGAGTACATCGCAAATTCCATTGTGAGGTACTGGGCGGCGTTAGCAAATGCCTGACGCCGCGCCACCGGCTCTGCTGTGTCAGCAGCTAGCTGGAAAGCATCTTGCGTTTTGCGTGTCAGATCTCGCGCTAATATCAAGCCAGCTAGAACATCCTCAGCCACATCACCCCTGCCGGGCTGACGTGTGAGCCATTTCTTCAACACCTGATCTGCGCCTTGCTGCTCTGCTAGTTCTAGCATTGAGGTATAATTGATTGTGCCTCGCCGGGCGCGTTCAAATAATTCCTTGTTTAGCTCTTTTACTTGCGCCATATAACCGGCGAGGTCAAAATCACCCGACGCATTCATGATTGCTGGAAGGTTCAAACCTTTTTCAAAAGTGATATCCAGCACACCTTCAAGCGCGTCAATATCTTCTTGATTGGCTTGGCGTATGACTGTGCTGCCGCCGATCACCTGCACATCTTTTTCGGGGATCTTAGCGGTGACACGCTTTTCAGCCTCAGCAGTTTTGCGCTTGATGAAGCCAACCGCGCCGGTAACTGCATCATCAAATAAACTGGCAACCTGCACAGGCTCATCCGGCAACGAAACTGGGTTGTTAAGCTGCACAACCTCTTCCGGCATAACAGGCGCTAAATCTTCTTGTTCGGTTATGACCTCATCAGACACACCAAATGAAATCTCTTCCATTTGTTGAGCCTTCGCCATTTCATCCATTTCTTCGCTGAGATCACGCGCCATTGTTTATTCCTTTGGCTGTTCTTCTTCGGCCTCTGCCTGCATAGGCATTAGCTCTCGCTTTGCGTATAACTCAGCAACCAATGACATTACATTAGTATTCTTTTGCTGGTTGTCCTTTTGCTCTAATGAGCTTGTCGAGTTTTCCACGATCTACTCCTTCAAATTCATACCAAGGTATGCTTCCACCTTCAAATGCTTGGACGCCCGGAAAGTCTGCTGGAAGAACACCAGACTTTTTGCCAAACGCTTGATCGAACATACCATCTAATTGGGTTCTTGTGAATTGATACGGCTCACCGTCACTTGTTTTGTAAATAAACCGGCTTTTACCACTCGGCATTTTTTCGTATGCCACACCAGAATATTTGGTGTGGAACCGACCTTCAGTTATGGGCATCATTTCTGTTGGGCTAAAGTTTGCGCCGGGGCGCTTTGTACCCATACCAACAACAGCCTCTAGTGTTGGGTGCGACACAACTTGGCCTGATGATCTTACCCAGCTTTCCCAATGGTATCTGCCAACAGACCCCACATCACCACGCCCAAGGCGATTATAAAGGTCTGGCACACGATTTAATAGTGAGCGTTCAAGCGCCTCATATTGAACAAGTCCTTGTGCGCCCTCAAACTGTTTCATGATGTCGTCATAAATCTTGTCGCCACCACCCCACATTTGATTAATCTGGATGCGGTCAAGAACAACAACATCGTTTCGGCCAGATACAAGCAAAGCAAATGACATAATTTTGTTGCCGATACCTGTTCCTTCTGCAAGCGAATAATATTCGCGCCTAATTTCTTTACTGCTTTTGCTCTGGTCTGCAATCAAATTGTGCAAGCGCGTTAATGCAGACACACCGTTTTCATCAACCGCAGACATCTTTTTTAAGAAAACCTCACCAAAATCGTTTGCGTTAGATGTGGCACTTTTGCCGGGCGCACCTTCTGGTTGTATGCTCATTGACATTTTACGCCAAGCGGCAGTGTCTGCATCAGACCACTCGCCACGCGCTGCCTTTTGAATAAACGGTTGTGCAGCTTCCGCTAATTCAAGATATCCAGCCTCGTGTGGGAATGCCGACATACGTCTTGACAAGATAGCCCATAACATAAGTTGGCCTGTCAATTCTGGCCCAGACCCGGCGGTGTATGCGCCAACAAATTTTTGCTGTACCGCCAAACCTTCATCAGCCGCTTTGATTTGATCTGGCGTAATTTGCCCAAACCAATCAGCCCATTTTTCTGGGTTGTTTGCGTGGTCAATCATCCACGATGGCGGCATAGAAACTTCAGCTTTGTTTTGCATATTAGCAACCATAGCCGCATATGATTGCGGCGAGGCCAGCGGGTCAGGGAACTTTTGCTCAAGTTGCGTCATTACCGGCTTAACTTTTTCTGCGTTCTTTGGCGTTAGTTTAATTGGAACCAAGGACTGTTTACCTGTTCCCTCTGGCGTAAACCCATCAACCGTTACGCGATACTGCGGCGCAAGCCCGGAAACTGTTGGCGCATCAGATGCTGGCAAAAGAGTACCGGCTGGCGGCAAATCTTTACCCATAAGCTTTTGACCAGCCACAATTGCCTCATCAACGATCTGGGTAGGGTCTACACCCATACCAAGTGTGACGCCGCTCTTGGCGTCTTCTAGGCGGGCTGGTGCGCCTGCTGCATAATCAGCAACAGCGCCAGCCCCGGCCTTAGCAGCCTGCGGCGCAACAAGACCCATCGACGCAAACTCGCCAGCTAAGTACCCTTGTTTTAAACCTTGCTTGGCTTCATCGCTAACATCCAAACTATCAACAACCCCATCAAACAAACCGCCAAGCGCCTCAGAACCAATGGTGCCAGAGATAGCGCTGAAGCCATCCAAGAACGATTGTAACCGCTCGCCCTCTTCTGCTGTAGCCGCTTTATAACCGCCATAAACTAAACCGGCAACATCTGGCAGACCAGTCACGATAGCACCGGGTACACCAACTGCTGCGCCAAGCTGTGTACCGCCAACCTCAGCTTCAGTAATTGGCGCGTCTGCTTGCTGTGAAAGCGCGTAAATGTCGCGGTAATCACCCGCGCCAGCCGCCTGCATTTGCTCTAGAGCCATAGCCTTGTCGTAAACGCGGCGCATACGATAGGTGCCGACATCATCGCGCACAGTCTCAATTGACCCGCCGCTTTCAGCCGCGATGATAGTATTCATCATTTCTTGTGCTATATCGGTCATTGTTCAAGTGCCGCCCGGTTGCGTTTAACAATAGCAATCGCATCTAATAGTTTGTTGTGATTATTTTGATGATTTTGATTGTCTTCCAAAACACCTGATGATTTTAATATGATCGCATCAAGAGCTTCATCTGTGTCTGTCTTTTCACCGCCCATACGCAATTGGCTATTTTTAATTTTGTTAATTGTGCTTAGGGCTGAACTAATACCATCCTTTAATCTTTTTTGCACATTACCCTTCTCAATAAACCCATCAGCCCAAGTCATTGGGTCTAGATTAGGAGTTATCCGCAGGGCCGCGTCTAGCTCAACCATACCCTGCATTACAAATTTTGCGGCCTCGCTTCTTTCACCTGACGCATCAAGCGTCATCATTCCAATATCAGGAACGCCAAGCGACATTTTAATTTTATCTATAGCCTCTTTTCTGGCGCTGGTTCGGTTCGTTTTTATTACAGTCAAATATTTCCTAGCACTTTCTAGCGTTATTTTTCTGGCTGCCCTCGCATTTAGAATATCCGCAGTGGTCAAAAATCGATCCATACCCTTTTGGTCTAAAAGCAACAATGTATCTGGGTCATCATTGCCACCCTTCACAAAATACGCATCATTAAATTTTGACGCTTTATCGGGGTCTAGATTACGCAACTCAACTATCTTTGCTCGGACAATTTCATCATCAGTTTTGCCCTCAATCAAAAACTCAGTAAGTTCAATTTCTAGATCTCTTACATTGTTCTTTCTTTCGCGCTCAATTCTAGCATCTTGCTGTGTCTCTCTTGCATACACATCATTGATTGCAGTGTTTGATCTTTTAAACGCCTCAAGACGCTCTTCTGAGTTAAGAGACATAGCAATGGTTGCAATCCCATTATCTGTAATTTTCATTTTGCCAGTCTTTAATGTATCTAAAATCTCTTGGCTGTTTTTAAGGGGATCTCGCAAAACATATTCGCCTATAGCGTTTATCTTCGCGTCACTAACAGCCTTGTCAAAATTCGCAAGAGAGTTTGTTAAAAACGCCGCGTCTTCAGTTTCGTTAGCAAATTTAATCAATTTCTCTTTTTGTTTAAGAATATGACCACCCATTTCATCTGGGCCTTTTGCCGCTGTGGTAAAGATCATACCCGGTATGTCATCAATAATTTGATCCACGCCTTTTGCAGATAAATACTTGGCTTGCTCTTCAGCCTTTGTAGCCATCATCTTGACGTGGGTTGTGTAGGCAGTATTGCCAATGGTTGACAAGCCAAGGCGCAGTTTAGCGCCTGTCGCCGGGTCAACATCAGTCATTGCGCCGCTAAAGCCGTTAATGACACCGTCAAGCTGCCTTTGAAGATCAACAACGCTGGTAAAGTTTACATGACCCTCAACAGCTATTTGCTTAATTGCATCACGCGCTGTTATCTCAAGGTTAGCCGCAACAGTGTTTAGCGCCGCCTGACGCTCTGCTCTGCCGCGCACAGTTTCAGTGCTGCCGGGCAACAATGCTTTTCTAGCCTCGGCGTCCTCAGCTTTAATAAGATCAACAACGCTTGGCGCATTAGCTGCGCCAAACTCAGCACCCTCAATCTTTGCTTGTGTTTCGTATTGCTGAAAAGCAAAGCGAGACATTTGGTCGAGCGATTGTGCAATCGTGCTTGCCACCCTAGCTTGCGCTGTTCCAGTGGCAACAAAATTAACGCCGGGCAGCGATGCAATGCCGACGCCAAGTGGCCTATATTCTAGTGACCTAGCCATTAACCAATACTCTTGTTCATCATTAACCCAGACCCAAATGTGCCGATAGCGGCAGCAAAGCCAGCTTGCCTAGCTGCGCTGGCCTGCATCATATATTGATCGGCTTGCATATAACCGCCGCGCAAAGCAATGATCTCATTGTTCTTTACGGTGTATAATTCTTTGACACCTTTTGCCCGCGCTGCTCTATTTAAATTATCTACGTTGCCAAGCCCTATACCGCCGTATGCGTTAATCGTGGCGGCAGTAGCTATCATGTTGTCCATTACCACAACCGCCTGCTGCTTTTGCTTCAACGCCTCTTGTTGCGCCTGCAAGCGTGTGTAACCTGCCTGAGATTGTAAAGCGGCAGACTGTTGCTGCCCGGCTCGGTACTGCATAAAAGCGCTAGCGCCTGCAAGCGCCAATCCTAAACCACCACCACTCATTGCCCTGCACTCACTTTATAATCAATGCCAAGCAGCGTCATTTTCAATGGCACTTCTTGACCAATTGTGATTTGACCATCGTATGTATAACCTAACATAGAATGTAGCGTTTTGATACCAGTGTACTCAGGAACCGCACCGCCAAGAACTCCGCTACCAAATTGCCTAAACGGCACTAACTTGCCGTCAATTGTTAACGACTGCGTTTCAAACAATTCTGCATTTACCTCAAAGATACGTTTCTTAAAACCTTTTAAAGAGCCGCTAGATAGACGCGGCTCAACCGGCAGCGTCTTTACCTCTGGGGTAAAATTAAGACCAACTTGATAGCTTGTGCCAGCCGCCGTAGCAAAAGACACCCTAAAGGGTGAGGCTGGCACAACCTGATCTGGCTCAATAATACCATCACGAACAACCTTTACCGTTTCGCCTTTAAGGTGATCCATAGTTACACTGGCAGCAGCGCCGCCTGTTTTGGCGCTATCAAGCAATGTGTTAGCGTCAAACAACTCAACATAATAAACATTGCTGCTATCTACTGTGCGCTTTACAACGGTATAGATGTCATCAACATCAACGCCAATGTTTAAAAAATTCCCACCTGTTGTCCACTCACTGGGCGCAATTACATTTTGACTACGCAGCAACGTATAGCAGGCAATGCTGCCGTCATCGTCATTTACAATTAACAAGCGGTCGCCTTCGTCAGTGCCTGTCGCTTTACGCACAGCCATCTCGCCGGGCGTCTTTAGCAGGTGCGATGATAGCAACGATATCTTGGCTGATGTGTAGGCTTGCACTGTGTCGCTATAAATAAATTCTTGAAGCGCTTTGCCCTGACGCTGAATAAACAAGGTCGAGCCATCTACGTTTTGCAGCCTGATGCCTGGCTTCATACCAAAGCCGGTTTGCTGCTTTACAATCATGTTTGTTGGCGTGATGGGTTCGTCTAGCGCTTGCGGCACATAGAACTCAGCGCCGGTTGTGAACACCTGCAAATGGCGGCCAGAATAAATATCAACGATAGCATTAAATGTGCCAGTGTCTAATGTTGCTTCAACACCTGCATCATCAAGCGCTTCGCCGGGGTCAAAGTTAAAAAAGTCAGATACGCGACTGCCCCACAATGTTGATGGGCGTGATTTGCTGCCGCCAAAATATAACCGGCCTTCGTGAAATGTGACGCTGCGCGGCCAGCCGCGTGTTGATGACCACACCGCCTCGTAACCGTGTTCGCTGTTCCATTTTCCCTTTGTGATACCACTTGTATCAAAAAACGGTATCTCAACGTAGGCTTTGATTTCTGTGTCGCTGACATATTCAACGTAACGCGCACGGCCAAAACCATTGTCAGCGGCAGCATATGAGCCAACAGCCGCTGTGCTAAAAGGAGCTATTTTATACTGGGATGTGCCATTCGGTGCTGTATCCCAAACTGGGTAAACTGTAGCCAGTTTACTCGACGCGACATAATCTTCGACGTGCCGCTTTTGGCCTGAGCCAGTGCCGCTGGTGATTTCAATAAACATACCATTTGGCTCATCGTCCAGCGTAAAACTGCTAGATGATTTTAATGTTATAGTATTCGCCCCACCACCCTGAGCCGTGCCAGTGTCTGTCGTTGTTGCACTCGCTGTTATTGTAATGTTTCCAACCGTGCTTGATGGCGTTATGGTAAACTGCGGGCTGTGAACAATATATTCAAATGCGTGTTTTGGTATGTGGTCAAAGTCGATGGTGCTGGCCGACCAATTGGCGTCAGTGGCCCCGCGCACAATTTTTATTGGCTCTAAATCCTCATGCACCACAATAACTGTGTCAGCAGATTGCACCCAATTCATCTGCGGCAGTATAGACGCAGTAACAGCAGCCACAGCCAAAAAGTTGCTGCCACCACCATTGATTGCAGTAATCTGTGCGCCATTCTTAAAAACATACATTTTGCCGGGCGTGAACACCAGCATATAGCTATCAGATACACTAAACTCAAATGGCACCATACGAACTGCGGTGCCTGCGCCACTGTCTAACTCAGCAACAAACTTAGTGCCGTCACGCCGCTTTGCGCCGCCTTGCGGCTGGATGCTTACATTACGCGCTGTGGTCAGGCCAGAGCTATACTGGTCAATATCAGTTCGGGCGCGTAGCTTTGGATCTAGCTCACCACTGGTAAAATCATTTTGGATCTGAATAATTCGGCTCATGCTAGAACCTTATGTCAGAGATAGGAAACTCATGTATAGTTTGTGCTGGACGATCAGCGCCATCAATATTTATTGAAACACGCAACAGCCCACCACGCATATTTTCTGACGGCGCACCGTATGCCTTTTGGTGATAATAATCACCCTTAGTAAGCTGATCGGTTACCGGCTCGGCAAAATCAGCCGCTAGTGCTGTTTTTAGCAAGCGCACAAAATAAGGTGGAAACACAGCTTCTGCTGGGCGGTACTGATAATCAATCCAGACCTGTTCATAGTTTGTGTAAAGGCCAAGGTTGTAGATCTCAAAGTCTCGCACTGGCTGCGCCCCAACAGCGCCAACATTAAATACAGCCTTTGGGTTGCCGAGTATGTCACCGGGCAGAGCGTAAGTGTATTTCCATTCATTGATGGGGGTGCTAGCCAAGCGGCCTAGCTTTACCTTTTTAACAGACCAACTAAATGGGTACTGCATTAAGATAGTATCGCGGATATCGTCATAAAGACGATCAGCCACTTGCGCTTCATCGGTGCCAGTGGCAAATGACGAAAGCGGGGCAGCGCCCAGCATGATCAGAGCCTCGGAACATATTGATAGTTTGGTGTCGCCCTGCGCCATTTGTTACTCCAAAATAAGGAAATGGGGCGGCCTAAACCGCCCCACTATTATTAGTCAGCGTCAGCGACTGATATAGCCGTGCCGTCTGATACGTCAACAACACCAGATGCGTTTGACAAAACAACAACGATTGACATTGTTGGTGTTCCGCTGTCGCGAACAAAGATAATGTCACCAACTGCCAGTGTGTCTGACAGATTGTTGAAATAACCTTCGGTATTCACAGTCGCAATCGCGTCTGCTGATGTGTAGGTGTACATTGATGGTGCGTTGCCAGATTTAGCTGCACCAATAACATTCCATCCTGCTGAAGAGAAAGCCATTTTCTACACTCCTTTCTATTCAGTGCAAGAGATTTTGACGATACCTTCGTCATCAATGGCAACCGCGCCTGCGGAGAACATTGAAGAAACGAGGAACGACGTTTTCTCAGGAACATAGTTGATTTCAGACTTTTGGTTCATGCCGATACCCATACCCATTGCATCTTTGTGGAATGCAAAACAGGTGCGAGTTGATGGCTTTGGCAAGCCACCTTCATCACGGTCACCAAGAGTTACGAACTTGAAGCCCATAAAGGTGTCAACCTCACCAGAAACAAGAGCTTTTATCGTATTGAAATCGCTCGATTGTACTGCGGTTTCACCCAACAGGCCAGCAAGAGTGTTGGCATGAATAATCATGCAACGGTCTTCTGATGGTACGTTTTTCGCATCAAGCAGCTTCTTTGTTTCGATCAGCTTTTCGACGTTCATGTTTGTACCAGAGCCACCAACGGTAGTCGCAACGGTCAGTGATGTTGATGATGCGTTGAGCGCATCAAGGACAAGCTGATCCATACGACGGCCAATAGCGTTACCAACTACCTGCACCAATTCACGGCGCTCGTCAAAATTGACTTTTTGCTGTGAAAAGATGTCGCTATATTCTGAAGCGATGTAGTCAGACATTGTGGCTGTGACCTGTGAGTAGGTCACGTTAAGAGGGGTTACGTCAGTTTGCGGAACGCGAACTGTTGCGGTGCCTTTTCCAATCTTTGGAAACTTCACCTGATTGCCTTCGACATTTGCCCGCTCGCGGGTTAAGCCTGCCAGTGCGCGTGACGACTGGTATGCCTGCTTAACCTCGGCATCGAACAACTGTACAAAAGCATTGGAAATGCCAACTGCCATTTTCCTATTCCTTTGTAAAAGTTAAAACACGATTTGACGCCTAGCAGGTATCCTTCCGGGCTGCGGCTTGAGCATATACGCTACGCCCCCAAGCGTTTGCGACAGGTCGAAAGCCGATTGTCTGTCAAGGGTGATTTTATAGAAAAACGCGGCAATTGTAAACAACTGCCGCGCTTGCATTAAATGGCACTATATTCTTGCTTGCCATATACGTTTTCAAACATCTTCTCAACCTTCGCCCGGTAGGCGGGGTCGCTTTGATATTCGGGCTTGCCAACCATTGCCATTAGCTCTTCTTTTGATGGCGCATCGCTTGTTGGCGACACGTCGATTGGCACTGGCTTATCTCCATAATATGAGCGGATTTTTTGCAAAGCGCGTAGCCCTTGTGCTGTGCCGCCCATAATTTTAAACTCTTCAAAATCATCATCTGACCACACGCCTTTGCGAACTAAGCTAGATGCCCAGTCAGTCATTGACTTAATAGCGATGTCAGCGTTAGGGCCAAGTTTCTCGTATTCTTCTTTGTATGAGATTTCGGCTTGCTGGCTTTCGCCTTGAGCCATCTCAATAAATGTGCCAGCTAGCTGTTCAAACGCCGCTTGGCTAACGCCATTCTCTTTTGCCCAGTCTTTGTAAACGCTATAAAGCGGATCATCGTCACCAATGCCAGCCTCTTCAAAAATTGCTGTGTCGTATTTGTCAGGGGATTTGTGCTTGCCCTGACTAAACTTTTTTTGCAGTTCATTGTAAGACTTGACAAGGTTCTCTAGATCCGGGCCATCGTCTTCGTTCCAAAACTTTTCTGGATACCACTCTGGCTTTTCAAGCTCTATCTCTTCACCTTCTTTTGCAACGGTTACGCTATCAACTGACGGCTCGTTGTCTGTTAGCTGGTGTGGGATTGATGTCTCTTCAGCCTGCTGCTGGTTATCGTCGCCCTCGACTTGGGCTTCGGCCAACAGTCCATCTGTATCATTCATAGTGATCTCGCTCTTTTCATACGCCGCTCAATTTCCCTGACCAAACTGTTTTGGCCTTCGCGAGCATAGCCGTGGCTGGCGTCCTCACCGGGATACCAACTTGGCTGCTCTATCGTCAGCGACCTTAGATGGGTGAGCAGCTTTGCCCCATCATCGCTGGCGAACACGCGCAAATAAAGACGATCAATGTCATCTTTATCAACTTGTTGCTTTTCTGCTATTTCGGGGTTTACGGTTTGTAAACCTTCCCAACCGTCCGGGTTCATTAGACCATCCCTTCTGGTGGTGCCTCGCCTTCAGTTGGCGCACCACCCTCTGCCTGCGCTTGTGCCTGCATCATCTGCGCGGCCTGTTGCATCATTTGCTCGCGCTCTTGTGGTGTCGTGCGTAACTCCGCTGGCACCCCTAGTTTGTCAGCCACATAATCTGAAATGCTACCCATCTTAACAGCCATCTGACCTTCTGGGCCAAGCGCTGATGACATTTGCACCCACTGCATAATCTTCTCAATGTCACCCATATTTTGCGCTTGTGCAATCGGGCTAACTGGCGTGACCTTAACTTCAAGGCCATTGACGCGCAATGGCATTTCAATCAGACCGCGCTCATCCATCACATACAAAATGCGGCTAACTAGCGGCACCATTGTTTCTGTGATCAAGCGACCAAAAGCGGAGCCAAGGTTCTGCGCCAGTTCTTTCATGCGTTCTGCAATCTCTGTCGCAGACCTTGCGCTCATATTGTCTGGCGGCAATGTGTCATCAAGCAAAATCTTTTTGACGTTCATACGCAAGTCATTGATCACGATCTGCGACACATTAAAATCACCAGAGCGCGGCATCTGACGCAGGCTTTCGCCTTGTGGGCCACCGTTACGCGCAACCGGGATAATGGCACCCGGCTGGATGCGGATGTTTTGCGGGTTCAATACGCCATCATCAGCCGCCGTGTAAACACCGGCAATTGACAGGCTGGCATTTTTCAGCAGCAACTCTAGCGTTTTGTTTAGTGTCTTAATGTCCGGGATTGCTGTGACCAACGGCCCTCGCCCATAAACCTCACCCGCCACTTTCATGTAACGCGCTACAATCCAAGGCGATGATTTCATCCGGCGCATAAGCAAGCCAGCTTTGCCCTCAGCCCAAATAACGTGATAACAAAAATCACCTTTGTCGGGGTCATATAATGTAGCTTCGACCAAATCGATTTCCTGAGTAGGCTTGTCATCAATCATGCGCTGCAAGCGATCCGGGATTTCGGCGTCCTGCCAATGCTGCTTGATGGCCTCACCTTTTAAGCGCATCCGGCGGTACACATTATCGACCTTGCCGTGTGCGCCCTCTTCGATGCTTACCAAATACTGCGGCACAGCAGTAAAGCGAATAGGAGACATATCATCGCCGGGCTGAACCAGCATGACGGCAGTGCCAACAGCTAGGTCAAGCAAAAACTCACCCATAGCCAAATCAAAATTAGATTGGCGTAACAGGCTAAACATTGTGTCGCTATACATATCAAGCGCAGTTTGTGCTTCAAGGCGGCGCTCTTCTGGGATTTCTGGCCCCGGCTCTAACCGGCACCAAGGTGCATAAGGTGGGAACAAGCCTGACTGGATGCGGTTCGCAAAGCGCTGCGTTGCATTGATAGCGGTGCTATCGAACACGCGCACCATTTTGTTTTGCCCCGGAGAGCCACCGCCCTCGTAATAGCCATCATAAAGATTGCGCTGTGGCAAGCCAAACTCATAGCAGTCTTCATAGATCTGCCGCCAGTTATCTTTGCGCCGCTGCGCCACGTCGTGACGCTTTAGGATATCTTCAACACTATGCACTGGCTTGGTTCCTTTTACTTATGGCTGCCGATTTTCTTTTGGCGTCTGCTTTTGAGCTAGCGCCCCAAGCGCGTAGCGATAAAAGCAGACGTGTAGGCTCTCCCTTTTCATTACGCTCTGGCCCTGGCATACCACCCATCCTAGCCAAGAATGATGCGCGGCGCGGATTGTCGCCAGACTTTACCGGCGCTTTTAGGTTCATGCCTTGCGCTTTAGCAGAACGACGACCAGCAGCGTTCAAACCACCTTTTGGGTTTTTGCCTGCACTGCGTGTCCAAGCCGGTGACCTAGCCACGCGCCGCCCTCATATTATCAATGAGGTTTGGATATGGCCGACCAGCTTTTTTAGCTGCCCGCATAGCGCTGCGCTTCTTAGCAGAACTCAACGCCTTTGGCTTGCCCAAATCTTTTGGCCGCTTTTTATCCCAAACTTGCTTTGCCATTATTTACCGTAACCCTTACCTTTTTTCTTAGGCATAATCTTTCCTCTTCGCCATTTTAGTTTTCATGTTAGCCTCAGTTACCCGGCCACCAGTCTGCCGGGCATACTCTTTAGCTGCCTTCATCCCAGCCTTGCTATAAGCAAAGTGCCGGGTCTTCCCATCTTTGGAAACTACTTTTGGCATTTATGCTCCTAATCGTGATGAGGTTGATAATAATGTGCGTGTGCCAAGCTGCGTCATCCCAGATTTGCGGCGACGTAACCGCTCGGCTTCAATCTCTTTTGCGAGGTCTGAGCGAATAACTTTTTTGCCAAGCTTCGCTTTTTCTTCTTCTTCTTCTTCTGGTTTAATGACAGAGCTTGGCGCACCACCGCCACCCTCGTTCATTCTTTCTCTTTCCTCTCGCGCTTCAGCGGCGGGGTCACGACCTGTCAACCTGCCAAGGCTATCATAAACGCCGCTTACTCTGCCGGTGCGGCTATCAAAAACCGCTCTTGAACCTGCTTTACTTAACACGTCTTTCATGCGGTTTCCCATAAACTGGGCAGCATAATTTTGCGTTACATTAAGCGCAGCGAATGGCATTGCAGCAGCAATAATTTTGTCGCTTGTGGTCATGTTGTCGATATTTTTTTTGCCAAGCGCAATTTGTTTATTTATCTGTTGCTGTGCTTTGTTTTTCTTTCCCTGCGGCGTATTTGATCCGGGGCGCTGTTCAGCGCCACCACGGTCTGGCCCAGAGTAACCGCGACCGCCGTCATCCCGGCTGCTTCCCATACCCGCGCTAGAACGACCACCACCGCGACCGCCGGATGGCCCACCACCGCGACCGCTGCCACTTGCGCCAGAAGAGCCACCAGCCGCCCCGCCCGATCTCTCCGACCCAAAGCCAGAACTTTCATTACCAAACCCAGGCGGGTATGATGGAACGCCTTTATGGAACTCACCTGTTCCACCGCGTGATTTCAGAAGCTCGGCTTCGGCTGGCGTGATATAAGCCAACAAATGCCGCTGGCCTCTAATTGTGGTTCTGCTTGGTGGGTTTCTTTTTGTCATATCTTACACCGGCCCTAATGTTTCTGTAATGCCCTTTTCGGCGTCTTCGCGGGTTTTAGATAGCAGCATCCGACGACCGCCAGTATATCGAGCGCGGCGCTGTGCTGCTAGCTTCATGCGCCTATCGCGATCCTCAGCCTCGACCTGTTGTTCTTGGCGCTTTTGAGCAGCCACCAATTCTGGATCTGGCTGTTGTGGTTTAGGACTGCCGCCAAATAATCCGCTCATTTATAATACCTCGCATACATTCTATAATCAGCGCCATCAGGGCCGTAGCTTTTCAATAAACCCTCTGGCGTGAATTGTAACGCATCAGCCCACCTAACAGCAAGATCATTCTGCGTATTTACTGTTAGCTGCAACCGCTTCAATACCATCTCGGTAGCGATCAGGTTGAAATAGCGGTATGCCCCCCTAGTAAGCGATACCGGCGCGGTAGCAACGTGGTCTGTTGTCAACATCCAGCCTTCAGCAACACCCGGCCACAGCTTGTTAATGCCAAAGCAACAAGCAATCTTCCCACGCAATAATGCTGTGCAAGCAAGCCCACCTGTGCCTGCTGCCTGCAAAGCTTCTTTATAATCCGGCACAAGTTTTAAAAACTGGGCGTCAATTGGCCTTAAATCTGCCATATAGGCATGACCCCAGTAAAACGGCACAATAGAAACCTCACTATTGCCGCACAGCGTTTCCCGCCAGTTAGAATATGTTAAAATCTGCATTAGCTGTTAGCTGATTAAACTGTTTACTAAACTGGCTGTTGCGCGTAATGCTCCGCACCTCACCGGCACCAAGCATCAAATACCCAAACGCATCACCAACGTGCGAATGTTCATTTTTATTTGGAGCATCGCGAAACCGCTCATAACCAGCGCCAACTGCAACGCGCCGAAAATGATAACCGCCAGCAAGCGATTTTCGGGTGCGAGTGCATTTACTGCTAACCACCAACCCAGCTTTGCCATCTATCATGCGGTTCATTGGCATAGCACCGGCCTCGCGCCGCACTTTAAAATCGTTGGTGCTAGTTGGCCGGGCATGAAGCCCCATCGTTTTTAAATGCTCAAATGCGGTGACCTCAAAGATCTCATCGCGCTTGACGCCCGCCGGGTCACCCCAAACCAGCACGTCGCATTTCGGAAACATACTTTGTATGTCAGCCAGCAAGTGATGGCAGAACCGCTCAAGCCCCATATCAAAAGCCACAAGCTCATGCACGACATTCCATCTGCCATTCTGCATCTTTTGCCCAAACACAGCCGCCGGGGTCAAACCAAAGTCAAGCCCGATATGCACCGGCCAGCCCGGCTCAATCTCAGCATCACCAGACATCACGCTATCGCTAAACTCAGGCCAGACCGGCTTACCATCCTGCACATAAACATACTGCGCCCCGGCATAGCATTGTATCCAATCAAGCGTCTTCCCAGCTAGCTGCTGCTCGTAATATCCAACCGGCAAGTTATTGACGTTCTCAGCTATCGGATTATTCAGCCAATGCTTGCCAGCCGCAAACATAGCGTCCTCATGCTCGGCCGTACCTTCGACCACACCGCCGGGCTGCTTGTAAAACTTCCAAGGATATTTTCCGCGAATAGGATTTTTTTCGGCAAGGTTCGGCCACCAGTGGTCGCTATCCATTGGGTTGGTACTCATCCAAACACCGCGCCAAGTGCAACCAGCATTCGATTTGGTAGGATAACGACCAACACGCGATGTCAAGCCGTCAACCACCGCTTTCGGAAGCTCTCTAGCCTCGTCAATGAAACCGCCGGTCAATTCCAAAGACAACAGCTTCCGAACATCCCGAGGCTGATCTAACGCCAAGAAGATCACCTCACAATCAAGCCCAGCCGCGCCATCACGCGGCGGCAGCTTGATGTGATGGGTGATCGGCGGCGACCAGCGCATCGGCCCCCAAACATTCTCAGGGAATAATTCCTGCCACGTTTTAATCGTGGTCGTGCGTAGCTCCGGGTAGCTGTTTCGTATTACTGCAAATCTGGTATATCTGATCCCATCTATCGGCGACGGCTCCTGCTTCACCGCCCGCAGCATCACTTCCGCTAATGAAGCAAACGTCTTGCCAGACCCGACCGGCCCCATCAACCCACGCACGAAACTGTCGTCTTGTAAAAATTGCCATACTGTTGGGCTTTGCGAAAAATCAAGGTTTAAACCCGCAAGCGCCTCAGTGGTTGGCTGCTTGCGACGCCGGGGTGATCTGTCTGTTGCTGCTTTAGCTCTCGCCATCATAATCCTCTGGGTCAAAAATAATAGTCAAATTATCGTTAAACTGGTCGCTTTCTAATTCAAGCATAGGCCCGCCGCACTCAGTACAAACAATAGCCTCACCACTATCATACACCCGACCCCTAGTAAGCCGGGAACAATATCGACACACTATATCATTCTTAAAAAACCTGACGCTGATATAGTCCTTCATGTCGATAACCTTACCCATCGTCGCCCTCAATCTCGACAATCTTGGTGGTCGGCCCAGTAATGTTAATACCAATCATGCTCGGTTTTTGATCCCCGGCATTCGGCTCTAACAACCCGCGATGCTTCGCCAACAGCCTCAACGCCGATAGCTTGTCGTGCATCTCAACCTCAATCGTGTTGCCAAACTGATTAAGCGTGACCTTAACCTTCTTAACCGCCCGGCGGGCGCGATCCGACAATTGATTACTTGGCGTCAGCGTAACCCGCCCCATATCATCCCACTGGATAACGTCAGTTGCCTCACCAGCGCCAATCGCCTCTAGCTCCTGCACCACGGCTTCCCGCCGGTCAGCGTCGGACGATGCCAAAGCCGCCCGCTGCTGCCTAATCGTTGGCGTTGTTTTTCCTGACATCCAGACACTCCGATCCTGTTGCGGCATACCCAGCCAGATCAACCCAACTATCCTGATGATCGGGTGTGGCCGCTAACCTAGCCAACTTTACACCCGCCATCATCATAGCAACGTGTTCCGGCTCAATCTGTATGCCAATGAGCGCCGTCCATATAATAGCAATGCGCTCATGATTATCCCATATGCTGCCGTAATCCTCGCCACGATCAGCGACAGTTTCCTTGGCGGCCTCTAATAACTCGTATCTGTTCATCCTTCAGTGTCTCCCTTAACGTCAATAATTTTTAAGCTGCAAGTAGTGCATTCGTATTCGCGCTTATGCGCGTCATCGCGGCGCAACACAATCGCGCTGCGACAGCGCGGGCATTGCCGGTTGGTTAGCTTTCTCTCAAACGAGCCATCGCCCTCATAGATCATCGGCCTCTCCTGTTCCCCCACAAGAATAACACGATGTCCACTGGACGCAACCATAGCCATCCGGCTCGCGAATGAAGCCGTTGTCGCAGTCCGGGCAAACGGTGCGAAAATTTTGTGTGACACCCCCATCTACGCTAGGGGCGAGGCGGGGGGCAAGGGGTGCTTTTTTTGCTGGCGCAAACTTGCTCGCGCCCCCTGCCGTACAAAAGCATACGTCGGTCTGTTCGTTGTACATCACAGCATACCCGACGCTACATCGTACAGCGACGGCACCCCTGCCCTTCGCTCTATCGCTGCATCACACACGTTGAGGGTGGCAGCGCTGACATCAGCCGCAGTGTAGCCAGCGACAGCCAGCCGCCGGGCGTGTGCTATCTCATTATCATACAGTCGCACCTGCCCGGTCGCCTGCTGCACGGCTCGGATGTAGGCATGAGCGATGGCGCTGGCCTCTGGCTGGTCGGTTGTGTGAGTGGTTACTTGTTCATCCCCCATACCCCCTATTACATTTGCGTGTGCCTCATCTTCATCACTACGAACCTGCAATGGCGTTGCGTTGTGTATCTCTTCATAGGTTGGCAGTGGGTCGTCCTTATCCCACAGCACTTGATACCTGTTGCTCTTCCATCCGCTTACTGTGTCTTGGTAATCCTTTGGCGATAGCTGGCGCACATACTTGCGACGCTTCAACACCTTCATCGCGTTATGCACGGTCACACGCTCTTTGTAGCCGGTGATATCACACAGCGTTTCCATCGCAGGCCAACACACGCCGGCACGGTTCGCAAAGATGCACAACGCACCAAGCACTCGCAGTTCGCGCTCTTTCAACTCGCGATCACCAACCGATCTGGCTGGCATTACTGACCATCGTCTAGAATGGTATTTCATCATTCAGTTCCTTTTCAGTTCGCGTCTTGACCTTTTCAACAGCGGCACCCGGCCACATCGCCTTGGCTATGTCAGCCACTTGCCCGGCCTTGTCTTTACGCCAGCCTGACACGATAGCTGCGATCTCATCAACGCTGTAAACCACCATCTCGCGATGCTCTTTGGCAACCTTGCCTGCCTCATAGCCATTGCGCGTAATCGCCAACACTTTACCATCATCCATTGCCGCCTCCCAGTAATCACCAGTCAACGGTTTATGCCCGGCAGCTATGGCAGCCTGCTCAAGCGCAGCCAATCCTCGCAATGTCACTGACACCTGATGTTCGACATCGTGCTGGCTTTCAATTGCCTCATTCAGCTTATCCATCTGCGCTTCAAACCTGCCACGCAATCCCTCTGCCACAAGCCAAGGCAATCTATCTATGCCCCAATTCGCTTCCATTGCTGTTGCGGCTCGATCATATTCATGCAGCGCATCCTGCATCCGACGCATCGCCATCTGACTAGGCGCATAGTGTTGCTTGCTTGGTTTTGGTACTCGTTTGCCCTTCATTTTACCTCTCCTAAACGTAGGGTGGGATGGTAGGGTGTGATCTAAAGATCATCACACCCCACCCACCTGTGCCGGAACGTGCGATATAGGTGGGATGGTCACCCCACATTTTACGCTAACCCCTTGTTAATCCACACTTTGCCTTCATGCACTGTCACCACACCCTTATCCTGCAAGCCCTGCCGCGCATCTTTGCGCTGTCCGGGCGTTAAATCGGGTGATTTGACCTTGTGCGCCTCATGCCATTGGCTCACCGACAGTGCATCTGTCGTTAGTTTTATCAGCGTGTTTTGCAGCGATTGGAATGCGTGTTGCTGCCTTGCAGACAGGTTTTGCTTCTTGGTTGCACCTTGCGCTTCAATTGGTTTCAGCACGATGCTAGTGTCGTCAACCAATGCCACTGGCGTCATCTCAAACGTGATCTTGTCCATTGGCTCGGCATCCTTTTGCTTATCCATTGACAACGCCACGATGCTCTCAGCCTTGCCGACTGCCAGCACGGTGTCAGCGGCACCAGCCAGTGCCGAGCTACCGCGCATTGAGTTGATGCCCCGGCTCGCATCCTTGCCAGCGTGGTGTATTGCCAGCAGGCCACAGCCGGTGTGATGCTTTACCGCGTCACAGCCCCTGATGAACGACGACATATCTGTGGCGCTGTTTTCCTCGCCGGTCATGCTGCGAGCCACGGTGTCGATGACTAAGCAACTAAACTGCTCGTTGAGGCTGTCAATAGTACGCAGCAGCTTGTCGATGCTTTCCTCGTCCATCATATCAACGGCCATAGGCAACACGCGCAGCAAGCCAGTATCCTCAACCTGATTATGCAGCTTCCAAGCCTTGACGCGCTTGCCAAGCCCGCCAACACCCTCACCGGCAATGTACAGCACAACGCCCTGCCTTGTTTGCCTGCCGTGCCACGCCAAGCCGTGTGACATACACAACGCCATATCAATAGCTATGAATGATTTGCCGGTGCCTGGTGCGCCATACATGACGCTGAAGCCGTGCTTGGTCAGTACATCGTCAATCATCCACTCGACTGGCGGCATCGTCATCAGGTAATGTTCATCATACAGCGGGTAAATGTCAGGCTTGGCCTCTGGCGCTGTCTCAACCACTGGCGCTTGACGTGCCATCTCAAGCAACACCTTCTTGCCATTGCCAGCTAACAGCCAGTCTGCCACGTCACCCTTGTGCGGCAGGTTTGGCAAATCCAGACGCTTGATCTTGTCCACCGTGCCGTGTAGCGCAGCAATAACTGTGTCGGCGTGTGCTTGCCCGGCCTCATCGTTGTCGGGCAGCACTACGACATTGCGGCCTGCAAAATACTGTGCAAGCTCCGGCTTCCAGTTCTTCGACCCGCCACTGTTTGTCGTTGCGATAAGGCCAAGCTCAATCAAAGCATCGGCGCATTTCTCGCCCTCTACAATAAACACTGGCGCTTGTGGGTTAGTCACGATGGCTGGCAGGTTATATGGCAGCGGGTCAATGTCTTTGATGCTGTTGATCCAGCCACCACTGTTATCCGGGCGTCTCTGTCTGAATGTCTTTGGGTTATCGAACCGCAATACCTGATAAGCCAAGACGCCATCGCTGTCATAGTAATCATAAGCGCGAGACATCTTCGGCGTCACTGGCAACGCTCTTTGCTGCTGCTTGCTAATACCAAACTTTCGCTCAAGCACGTCAGGGATGTTGCCATTGATAGACGCTGGCTCGTTGGCCTTAACCATATCAATGACGCCGCCGCTTTCGCCAGTTTCAAAATTACTCCAAACGCCTTTGCGCGTACAAACAGACAGGCTGCCGTGCGTACCCCAGCGCAATTCTGTGCCTTTCGACAGACGCGGGTTTGGCTCACCCCAGTAATGGCGGGCAACCTGTTCTATATATGCTGCTATATTTGTCATCTCTTTATCCCTTTCCCCCTTTGCCCCTTGTGCATGATCGGCGGCAAGGGGGAGAAAAAACCCTGCCGCCGACCACTACCACCGCTAGAACAAGTCAGCGCCTTCGACTACCGAAGGGACGACAGCAGCCGGGGCGACTGTTGCGGCGGGTTCTGGTGCAGCTTGTGCATCCATTCCTGCTGGGCGGTCAACCCAGCCAGCTATTGACCACTTAGGTGAGCGAAAGGTTTGTGTGCCTTGCGCCTTAGTTTCAATCTGTATGCGATCAGATCCAGTGATCTCAATTATTGGCATCTTGCCCGCATTGTCAGCCTTGCCAGCCAAATACGCATCGTGCAAATCGTTCATTTGATTACGCACGATCTTGCTGCTGCTGCTCATCTCGCGCAAACCGATCTCTTTGTTGTACATCCTGATGCGAAAGCCTTCCTTATGCTCATCGGATGGCTTGACCGGCATTGGCTCGCCAACCTTAACAAAGCGAAAGTCTGGGCCAGTCGTAGTAAAGGCGATAAACCCAACCTCGATCTGATCCATATCCATCAAAACCTTAAAAGGCAATTCCATCTCGGTTTCGCTTTTTTCCCAAGTTCCCTCGCTAGTCTGGTGCCGGTCTTGGCGCACGAATGAGCCGTCCTTGGCACTGAATTTCATAATAGGCAGGAAATCCCCGCCGCCTGATGATGTAGTCTCTGTAAAACCTAAAGCCATTTTTAACTCCTAAACTTTAGAACTACCGCACGACCAGTGCGGCTTGGATCGGAAAATAAGCACAGATATCTGCGTCTTGGGCATCGCCCCTGTCGCCTCTGCCACCCTTCTCCAATTTGTAATCACCCGCAAAATCAAACCGGGCGATGTTATCTATATATACGTTCAGCAAATATGCTGGCAAGCCGGTGTGCTGCGTCAGCAGCCGCGCTTGTAGCACTTTAGACAGGCTCACCATCGCTGTGTTGTACTGCAACAGCCGCACGTTACGATGCTTCACCTCAATAAATGCCTTGGCCTTGTTGTCCTTAAACACCACAAAGTCGAGGCGGTACTGCACCGGCAGCTTGTGGAAATCATAGCCGTGCGCAGCAAAGGCATCAGCTAGTGCCTGCTCTTTTGCTCTGTCGGCTGCGGTTTCGTACATTGGCCTAGCCATTGTGCGCCTCCTTGATAGCCCACAATATCCGCGCCGCCACTTGCGGCACGATACTATTCCCTAACTGTCTAAGTCTGTGTACCCGACCGGGTACCCCATTAGCCACTCGACCCACGCTGGGTTCAGGCTCCCAGAAACTCTTTTGCCATCTGGCTTCTCCACGGCGTAATCCAGCCGATCCCTCATCGTCTCGTTTCTGCCCGACCCCTTGAAGTCGTTGGCTGTCGGCGTTGGGTACATCTTTATCTGATCCGCTAGGTTCGCCCCAAACACCAAATTGGGATTTGTCTTGCTGATCCTTTGACCCTTCTCGTTCAGTGTCCTGCCGGATGTCACATCTGATGTTCTCGGCGTTGCCCACAGATTCGGCTCCGCTACTTGATCCCTCAGATTGCTCGATCTCTTGCGTCTTCCTGTCAGGCTCTCTTTGTACGCGCCCGATATCCCTGACGGCAGATGATCCATCGTGTTTGGCGTAGCCCATAACGGCTCGTTCCAGCCGCTGTTCATCGACGGCGCTAACTGGTTCGCCTTCGCGGTCGGCGTATGCAATAACCCAGCATCTGTCTCTGCGGTGGCAGGCATCTGCGGCGACAGCCGGTATAACAAAGCACCTTGCTTGGTAGTGCGAATTTTCCAAGTCAGATAGCACCTCGTCGAGGCCCATAGAGATGTGGCCAGCAACGTTTTCTCCAATAACCCAAGTCGGCCGGACAGCTTGGATAATTCTAAGCATTTCCGGCCAGAGGTGTCGGTCATCTTTATCGCCTCTTCTGACCCCGGCAAGCGAGAAAGGCTGGCAAGGATATCCGCCGCAAATAATGTCAACTGATCCTCTGAATCTTTCTGCGTCATTCGCTAACTCCCTCACGTCATCAATTATCTCTGTATCTGGCCAATGCTTTCGCAAAACCCTTTGGCAATGCTTGTCATATTCGCAAAAGGCCACTGTTTCATACCCACCAACCAGCTTTTCGCCAGCATAACTAAACCCGCCAATGCCGGAAAATAGATCAAGCATCCTAAGCATCAGCTAGATGCTCTCTGATGACCATCATCGCTGTCATCTGGTCGCACTCGACCGCGTAACGCCAATCGTATTGCTCGTGGATGTCACCCGCTGGCAGGTAATTGTCCATACCGGCAACAGCAGCAACCGGGAAGCGCCAGCGGATTGGCAAGCGGTCGTACTTGTAAACCAGCAATGGCAGCTTGTGTGTCGCCAATGCACTAGCGCAGCACTGATCCCACCAAGCGGGCTGGATGCCGTACCCGGCGCGATACCTCTTTGCCTCAATGCTGAAGGGAAAGTCAGGCATTTCGACGCAGATCAGATCGCCGTGATCAGCAGCGCGATACTGCTCTATGTCGCGCTTGAACGTCAGGCCAAGCTCTTCAAACAACAGCTTGGCAAGCTCGCGCTCAAAGCTGGCACCCTTGTTTCGGCTGTTAACCATTGCGGCGCATCCCGCGCAGCGCGTCAGCCGGGTTAAAGGCTGGCTCGTCGGCCAGCATTTTATCCAGAGCCTGATCTAGTATATCATCGGCCAAAGCAGCCATAGAGCGATGCGCTGATGCGTCCAAAGCCAGCCGCAGCTTGTCCATTGTGGTTTTTCTGAGCCGGAAATGCGCCTGTGTCGTGGTTGCCATTGCATTTTCTTTCGTTTTGTTTTCAATAACTTATGCGATTTTGTACAAAAACATATACAGCCACCCTTGTACCACAGTGGTAGGATGCGTATATAGTTATTGTAGGCTAGTAACAAAGGGAGACAGACCAATGACTAAATACGTTTCTTATTATCGTGTGTCCACCAAACGCCAAGGTCAATCCGGCCTTGGCCTTGAAGCCCAGCAGGCGCTGGTTGCGCCATACGCTGACGGCATCATCCATTCATTTACTGAGGTCGAGAGCGGCAAGGTTGACGCCCGGCCACAGCTTGACGCTGCCCTTGCGCTATGCCGCGAGACTGGCGCGTCTATCCTCATCGCCAAGATCGACCGCCTATCGCGTGATGCTGCATTCTTGTTGACCCTGCGTAAAGCTGGCGTCGATATCGTTGCCGCTGATATGCCAAACGCTGGCACGTTAGAGTTTGGCGTCCGGGCTGTTGTCGCACAGCATGAGCGTGAAGAGATCAGCAAGCGCACCAAGGACGCCCTCGCAGCCGCCAAGGCGCGAGGCATCAAGCTGGGCTGTCCTAACCCACGCGCAGGCGGGCTGGCATCTGGTGCCGCTCGGCGCGAAAAGACTGAGCGCGTTGCCAGCAAGGCAATGCCAATCATTAGCGCGATGCGTGACGCTGGTGCGTCGCTACGCGCTATCGCCGCCAGCCTTAATGACGCTGGCATCACAAGCGCAATGGGCGGCCAATGGTATGCGTCCAGTGTGCGTAACTTAATAGGGGCAAGGTAATGAAAATAACACGCTTAAAGAGAGGCTATCGGCTGCATATGTCTGACGCTGAGTTTGATCTATATAATGTTGCTTTAGACGAGGGCTTTTCTGGTTTAGGTGCAACTGAAGAACACGATCTTTTTAACAAGATCAACGGCACAGAGAAAATCAGTAGCTGGTTTGTAATCGCTGACGACAGGAGATCAACATGATTAAAGACACTATCGGTATGCTGTTTGTGACAGCATTTGTAATCACGTTTTTTACTAACGCCATCACCACCGAATATAACGTGTGGGCTTTGATGGTAAAATTTGGGAGCTAATATAATGGTCGGAAAACTTACACCGGATAATCAGTTGAGCGTCAGCCGGATGGCTACATTGCTTAACGCATCACCGTGGCAAACGCGGAACGAACTGCTTGAGGAAATGATCAGCATTGACGAGGGCAACCCGCCAACGCGCATACCTCAGAATGAGCCAATGGAACTAGGCGATTATTTTGAGCCATTCATTTTGCAAAAGGCTGCCGAGCGTCTGGACTTAACCAATGTCGAGACTGACATCACCGTGCCATACCAGCACGACCACTTGCCATTGGCAGCCAGCCTTGATGGCACTGGTGTTGGTCACGGCTCAGTTAGGGCTGACTGGGATAAGGGTATCTATGTGCCGCAGGGTGGCTGGATAGATACCGCTGGCGTTGGCTTGATTGAAGCCAAGCTAACGTCAGCCAGGCCAGAAGAGATCCCGGCACCGCATCGAGGCCCGCTGCAATTGCAGGGGCAGATGATGTGTACCGGGTATAAGTGGGGCTGCGTTGCCGTGCTGTATCAAAGCACGACCTTGCGTCTGTTTATCTATCAGGCTGATGAGGTAATACAAAACCGCATCAGAGAGGCGGTTATTGATTTTGAAAATCGCCGAAAAAATATTGACAAATACCCAGTCGTGTCACCGGCAGATGGGGTGGCGGC
>VMHT01019087.1_pt1 | contig 24589 bp, 13 predicted proteins | sample 4693611 | NCBI WGS metagenome assembly VMHT01 (sample SAMN12280063, study PRJNA550983) | marine metagenome | isolation source: seawater sampled from same location over 5 years 0.02-0.2 micron viral filtrate | place: USA: collected off the coast of southern California halfway between the port... ...
AAAGACCGAGGTAGACAAAATTAAGGACAAGATTGGTGACATCGCACGCGACGAGCGCAAGCGTGTTCAAGAAATGTTCAAGGAACATCAAGATGTTATCAAGAAGGACAAGGAACAATCTAAGAAAACTAAGAAGAAGAAGAGTAATGCTAAAGAGATCGATCTTTACGAAAAGTGATCCAGATCGCAAACGCTACGAGTAGTGCAGCGAACGGTGTCCCATTGAATCTTTCTGCTAATAGAGCGCATACCACACTGTATTGAACTACCCGTATTTCCTGTCGTGTTTTAATCATTGACCGTTTCATCGCTGCTCTCGACCTCTCAAGGCCGAGAACAGTCGAATTTATTTTTCCAATTTTAGATGGAATTTCTGTCGTGTTCATAATGATTTCACTTATATCGAGACTCTCTAAAAACTGCTCTTGAATCATTGGTTCCAGGTATGTGAAATAATCAAAATCTGGATCGAGTTGAAGACATATCCCCTCAATTAGGGAAAATGATTTAGCTAAATATACAAAACTTGTTGGTACAACAAATGGTTTTTCCATTGCAAGTTCAGCCGCAAGCTCGTCGTTCATGATAGCACCACCATCTAGGGTTTCTAAATACCCCAAGATGGTTTCAAAAAATACTTCAATATCACTGACGTCTGAAGATGTTGGTACAATGACACCTAACTTGATTAATATTTGAACAATACCCTTTGTGTCTCGTTTTATAATACACCCGAATAAGTCCGAGAAACCTTGTTTTAATTCATCATCCAACTCAATCAATAAACCAAAATCGTAAAACACTAATTTCCCATCTTTGGAAATAGCCAAGTTACCCGGATGTGGATCACCATGAAATAATCCACTGTCCATAGTTTGGATCACATATGAATTAACGAGTGCCTCACATACTTTCTTCCGATTGATTTTCTTATTTCTGATCTCGGTGATTTTATCAGCTTCTACATATTCCATCACAATCATATCATCGGTACAATACTTCTTGTACACATATGGAACTTTTATCCAATCAATCCCTTTCAAACTTCTTCTAAACTTAATCGCATTTTCAACTTCCTGTCTGTAATCAGCCTCTCCAAGAAGATACTCTATAGAGTCATTAAGGACAAAGTTAGAACTAGAACCAGTATCTATACCAATAGACTGAATAAAGTCGAGAATCTTCTTGACATTGTTTGTGTCAGATTTCATAGTCTCGAGAATATCGGGTCTTTTTAATTTTACAACAACCTTTTTACCATTTTTTAAAGTAGCTTTGTGAACCTGTCCAATACTGGCCGATTTAAATGGAATCTCTTCAAAATCTTTGAATATATCTCTATTTACAACATCTTTTACAAGGTTAAAATCAAATGGTGGTACATTATCTTGGAGAGATTCAAGTTCTTTGGTAAATTCTGGTGGATAGAGGTCTCCTCGTGTGGACGCTATCTGTCCTAATTTTACAAATGTCGGGCCAAGGTCTAGAAGTTCACTTTTCGTCCATCGACCAAGCTCGGCCTTATCTTCAGTAAAGCGTTCTTTCCATAAATATTTAGCTGCAAATTTCCATGTTTTTACCTTTTGATTTGGCGCCAACTTGACAGGTGGCGTCTTCATATTGGCTTGACTGAGTATACTCAACATATCCTACATTAACCTTAGGATTTTTTCTATAAGCTAAATATAGAATGAAGATTCATATCGTAGGAGCTGGTCCAACTGGATTATCTCTCGCATGGGAAATCTTACGTACAGGAGACCACGATGTTACCATTTACGATAGAAAGGTATCAGCTGGTGGTTCTTGGTGGGAACCTAATGTAGAATCACGAGATCTTCACGCACATAGAATTCTATTTGATAGAGCATTTGTAAACACACATTCTTTTTTCGAAGAAATGAAAATTGATTGGAACACTATGTTTGAAATAGAAAAGGATGCTGGTGTTTGGGATTTTACACTCAAAAGTTTAGAATATGACGACTATAAAACTCTGATAGGTCTCATATCTAGGGTTCTTTGGGATCCTAAAAAGTTTGAAAGTATATCAGTGAAAGACGCCATAGGTCCTCTCACCGAAAACGCTAAGAAGCTCATAGAGCACCTCCCTCTCATAATGGATGGTGTTACTTGGGACGTTATGTCTGCGTATGAATTCATAAATAATTTGAATCATGTTTTACTCTCAAAACGTTACACACAACGCGTTTCCGGTAAAGTCATGTGTGACGCTATGGAAGAAGCGCTTCTAAAAGCTGGTGCCAATTTTGTTTTTGGTGCCGAACTTTTGGATGTTCAATACGGTAAAAAAGATTTTGTGGCAAAGTTTTCAGATGAAAGAATGATAAAAGATGGAATACTCTTTTTATGTCTAGATAATAGCCCAGCTCTAGATCTACTTGGTAATAACTGGGGACCCGACGCAGATGCAAAACTTAGAAGAAGTACATATGGTGCTATCAATGTTCTATTGGATTACGATCAATCAATTAAAATGAAATCGGATTTAGAAGTTTCCATAGAAACCAAGTGGAACTTACAACCAAAGGTACTCAGTGATGGTAAGACCGTATCATGTGTTATTTGTGATCTTGGTAAAGAGGTACTCAGTTCCGACCCAGAAACTATCAAAAATGAAGTCGTTAGACAGCTTAGATTGCCACAACCCACTTCTATCAGGATTGGCTGGGGTGCTGAATGGAAAGAGAATAAATGGAACTTTTCACAATCCTCGGGTGTTCTCAGTCTTGAGGGTCAACTCCCCTTTTTTGGAAAATGCTCAAAGGTTGCCATGTGTGGTATGATGTCACCTAGACATACACCTTACTCCAGTATTGAAGCATCGGTTGAAGTTTCACGAGCCCTAAGCCACATGTGTTTCGGAACTAGAAAACCTCTGAAACCTATTTTGGTCACCCACGTTGGAATATTAACTGTAGTGTTACTTATAGTTTTACTTTTAGTTTATCGTAGATGAAGTTTGTAGCTAAAGTATATGAACCATTTTATGATCATAATGATAAAAAGTATATACGTTTTGTGATTCCTCAAAAAGTTTCAGAAATCATAGAACGTATGCATGCGAGTAGGATGCATCTCCTCGTAAATCAAAACGCAGACAATCCACTAGATGGTAAGATACTCACAGTCAAAGTACCGTTCCGTTACCGAAGGGTTATGTGTAAATTTGAAGGAAAACCTGTACAATCTTTAGTAAAGGATGATGAAGTTGATGTTGAATTAGATTTCAAGGGTATTTGGAATATTGGAAATCATTCGGGATTTTCTTGGGTACTATCCTCTTCAATCTTTTCAAGTCCTTGATTAGGAAGCTCTATATTATCTACACCAGCCTTTTTTAGGTCAGTGAATGTCTTTAACATTCCTTGAAGCCTAAAAACTTCTTGAGTCATTTGTTCAATAGTGTTCTGAAGTCTGAGAATATTCTCATCAATATTTAAAGTGGGCATCGTGTACTCATTTAAAGTTTCACATCTTTAAATAAGTAGATCATGACAACGTTGACTAGGACAGGTTATTTAGTTAATTCGGGTCCAATTCCGGAAATTAAAAAAGAACTTACCGTAAGACCTATAGTCAATGGGGACTATGGATTTCCTCCACCGCCTTTCAAAGTTTTCCGAGCAACTAAGACAGGAGTCTGTGTTCCCAGATTCTATGGAACTTCTAAACTTGGAGAACCCCAAGAAGACAAGAGACCAGAGCCAACCCGTATCAATACCAAGTTTGTTGGGAAACTTCGAGATACCACACACCAAAACGATGCACTACGAGCAGCAATTAAAGCTGGCCACGGCGTCCTTTCTTTACCATGTGGGTACGGCAAAACGACGGTATCCTTGGCCATAGCATGTAAATTGGGGTACAGAACTATGATTGTAGTTCATAAACAATTTTTAGCCGATCAGTGGAGAGAACGTATTCAACAGTTTTGTCCAGGTGCCACTATAGGTATTGTGCAACAAGATAAGAAAGAGGTTGAGTGTGATTTTGTCATCGCTATGCTTCAATCACTTTCCCTGAAGGAGTACAGTTTCACGGATTTTGAGAGTGTAGGAACTCTCATAGTGGATGAGGCGCATCACATTTGTGCCAAGGTTTTCAGTCAGTCACTCTTCAAAATGTGCCCCAAACATATCTTTGGACTCTCAGCGACACCCGAGAGGAAAGATGGACTCACTAAAGTTTTACATTGGTTTATGGGTCCCACTTTCTTCGCAGTAGAACGCAAAAATCAGGAACAAGTTGAGGTTTTCCCAGTTGTATATGATTCCCCAAACTATAAGAATCCACCCCCATCTATGAGAAACGGTAAAATCTCAATGCCGAACATGATCACAGAACTTGTGGAAGATCGCCGACGTAACCAAATGCTCGTAGAACTTGTTAAAAAGGCATCAGCAGGTACGAGACAGTTACTTGTTTTGAGTGATAGACGTTTTCATTGTGAGTTCCTTCATCAATGCTTTCCCAAAACATCTGGATTGTACATGGGTGGTATGAAGGAGGCGCAACTCCAAGAATCTTCAAAGAAGAAGATCATTTTCGCAACGTTCAGTCAAGCGCACGAAGGCTTAGATATCCCCACCCTAGACACAGTTATTTTAGCTTCACCCAAATCCGATATTACCCAAAGTATTGGGCGTATTATGAGAGAAACAAAGGGTAAAAAGAACGATCCACACATTTACGATGTCCATGATCCTTGGTCTATCTTTACAGCAATGTATTACAAGAGACTCAAGGTGTATAGACAAGGTGGGTTCAATATACGTGGCAAGCATTCGGAGGAGCCCAAGAGTGAGTTTACTCAGGGAAAGTGTCTGTTTTTATAATCTGACTAATTAATAAATGTCGGGTGCATTAATACAACTCGTTTCTAAGGGAGTGCAGGATGCCTACATCATAAGTGACGAAGGACATTCTTTTTTTCGTACGAAGTTTACACGTCATACGAATTTTTCTCAAGCTCCCAAATACATTAAGACTGTCACTACCACAGATACGTCAATTACGATACCCGTTCTTGGTGATATCATAAACGGTATTTGGTTAGAGTCGGCCACTAGAAATGCTAATATAGCTTCAAATCTTTTCTACAACTCTACAATTTCTCTTTTTATTGGTGGACAAAAAATAGATTCCCAACACTATGACTATTTCTCTGATATATGGACGAATTATCTGGCTGATACATACACAAAGGGACAGGAATTAAACAACAAAACATCTACCTCGTGTCATACCTTCCTCCCCCTCCACTTCTTTTTCTGTGACCATAAAGCGTTTTTACCTCTCATAGCCCTACAGCATCACCAAGTTGAGATAAAGATAGATTTTGACGAAACGAATATAGCTGGTCTAGATGTGACCGAGAAATCAGCAAAGGTGTATGGTAATTATATTTACTTGGATAAGGATGAAAGAGAAACTTTCACGAAGAGACAAATGGATTTTATAGTAACCCAAGTCCAAGGATTTAAGACCGAATTACTCACTGTTACGAATAACAACACTGATGTGGGTGGTCACAACCGTATTGACCTTTCCAACTTTAATCACCCAGTGAAATCATTATTTTGGGGATTCAATGCTTCTAATGAAAATTTTGCGGATGACCGTTTTACATTTCTCGAAGCCGATTTACAAATCAATGGTACACATCTACTTGAAAAGATGACCCCAGTCTACTTTCACACTGTTCAAAATTATTACAAATCTTCTTATGGACACTCCGACTTTATTCCAGAAACTGAAGTACTTTTCAACACCAGATATTTCGCGTACCACTTTTGCCTAAATGCTTCTGAGTATAACCCCTCAGGAACCCTAAACTTTAGTCGCATAGATAATGCTGTACTGTCTCTTAATGGTGTAGAAAAGGGAGTCCTTAGACCAGATGGACAAGAACTTTTCGTGTACGCAGTAAACTATAATGTGTTAAGAATTCGTAATGGACTTGCTGGAATTTTATTCGGTAACTAATGTATAGATGGGCAGAACAGTACGTTTCGATCAGATTTTCGTCACGAGTCTAGACGCTGCACCACGAGAGACTGACGTTCTAAGTGGTCTCGCCAGTATTGATGCTGGTGAAATTACAGCAGATCAGATTGAAGTTGCCAATCTTACTATTACCAATAAGGTTACTGCGAATGTAGAAAGTACAGAGTTCACAGGTCTTACCAATGTGTTCCGTTTTACGGCGACACAGGTTGGCATTGGCACTGATAACCCAATTAACGAGTTTCAATTGGGTTCAGATAGTGTGATTATGAATAGGGAACTACAGGATTTGGTTACCATTCAGGGTAATACAGTTTCAACGAACTTGTTTGCGACTAGTACTCTCAAGACGACAAATGATAAATTTTTTGCGGATGCTAATGCTTCAAATGTTTTGAAGATCACTGGTAATACGTTTTCTACAAATGCGGCTATAGGTACACATCTTTTGGTTGGTAACGAGGCAGCGAGTGATGGTTCTAATATAGCCGTGTTTGAAAAGGGTAATGTTGTCGTTAGAGATGGTTTCTTGAGAGTATTTGGTGATGTTGATATCACTGGTAACTTGGCGATCACAGAGATTCCAGATTATACGAGTGTTAATAATTTGGTCGTCTCCAATGCCGTTATACAGATGGCATTCGGTAACAATGGAACGTATGATATGGCTTTACTTATGAAAGATGTAGATGAAAAATCTAACATATTTTTTGGGTACACACATGCCGGGGATAAAATGAGACTCTCTAGAACATATGGTGGCCCTACAACAGCGACGTTTGATTCCATATTAGATACTTCTAACACTGTAAATCTTCATGTGTATGGTGACATATATACACAAAACAATGTGGGAATCGCAAACTCTTCGCCAACTTTATCACTTTCAGTTGGTTCAAATGTACACATAGATGACACAGCTACTACATCTAGTAATGTATTATACGCAAATGGTTTCGGGTTCTTTGAGGGTTTACGAATTGGTGATAGTGGACTCACAGTTGGTAGCTTGATTACCTTAGACGCCGATGCAGCTATACCAATGGTTGTATCATCAACAATTCAATCCCAAGGTTTACAGACAACTGGAGTAGATGGGAACGGGGATGGTATACCATCTGGTATAGCAAACACAACGTCAACAAATATGTTGTCAATTGGTGATAAGATATTTATCAACTCAGATTCTGCTAATCTTATAACAGTTCTCGGTAATACAGCGACGGGTCGTCTTATTACTGAGTCTATTCTAGTCCAAGATTTCATTGAGGTTGAAGGTGAATCCGGTATTTCATCCGCTGCGAATGTAATTATTCACGGTGATATAAATGGTGAAGATTCTGTGTCGAATACTTTAAGTCTTCGGTGTGGTCCTCTTACAGCAAACATAAGTGCTATTGAACTCAATGGTGCGAAAACATCGGCGAGTCATCAAACGGTTGTTTTAAAAACTAAAAACACTGAGAGAATGCGAGTCGCATCTGGTGGAAACATTGGTATATCCAACACTGAACCAGATGAACTTCTGACACTTGGTGGTAACCTAAAACTCATTGAAAGTAACACTGCTATATTCGGGAATGGTACAAACTTCTTAAAGATTTTTACTGATATAACAAATAACCAAACAAGAATCCAAAATCGTGTAGGAAGTGGTAAGGGTCTGAACTTTTACGCCAGTACCACGGATACTATGGGTACACCAAAACTCACGATCCTTGAGTCAAGTAATGTGGGTGTGGGAACTATATCACCCGTGGGTCTTTTACATACAAATGGTGGAACTGTGTTTATTAATGATCAAGTTGTAAAACGTGGACCAGCTACACATTTGGATACACCTTTAGTCGTAACAAATACTTCACCAGCGACTACAACCTCAGATTTCACAAAAGTTTTACAACTTACTCGTGAAGGTGCCGCGTCTACTGATGGTGTTAGAAGTATATTCAAGATGGGGAAGCATGGAACTACAGCTAATCAGTCACAAACTCAAATGAATTTAGCTTTGGCGAGCGATAGCTATGAAAATGAAACACATGTGATGACGTGGAGAAGTGATAAACGAATTGGTATAGGTACAACTACACCATCGAGTCACCTGGAAATCATTACATCTGGTATAGGTAATTTTAATACGAATGGTTTGCTTATTCATAGTGAAAGAACTGGTTCCGATCCAAATTTTACAGCTGATGACGCGGTTATGACTGTCAGAGCGGATCACACGGCAGCAAACGCGTTTACTTCGTTTGTCCAAACCGCGGGAAACTCACCCGCAGCTATAAGCGGTGCACAAGGTTATTCCATGGGTGTCACAGGATCTACAGTAGATTTTAGACTCACTAAAAATCCTAATGTGATTAACGATCCGGCGACTAGCCGAATTTTTATATCCGGTTCAACGGGAAATATGGGAATTGGCACCGATGCCCCCCGAGTCCCTTTAGAAGTGAACGGAAATGTAATTGTCGGTAATCAACTCTCATTCACAGGTGTTGAAACGGATGAATTAGGTAATACGTTTATACGCGAAAGGTATTATAATACTGATGGTAAAACAGAATTGGTCACATTTAAGGGTAATGAAGGTGCACTCGCATCAGTAACAGGTCCAGATAGGATTCGTTCAGTTGCACCACTTCATATATTTCAGACGTATGATAGTACTGGTTTAACTGAGGGTGGGATAGAAGCCCTCATAGGTAGCGAACTTAGTGTTCAAAATGCATTATTAACTGTTAACAAAGACCGTGTACTTGTTGGTACATCGGTTGATCCGGGTGGTAACTCTCGTCTATTCGTAGATGGTGGTTTCCAGTTCGCAACTGGTTCTAAAGTTATAACCGGTGTGATGGACATTTTCTCTGTGACTACTGGTGGTAATAAAGGTGTCATAGACAATATTTCTTCAGCTCTTACATTCCGTCAAAGTGGTATTGAATATGCTCGTTTTACTGAAGAAGGTCTATTTGGTTTAGGGACATCTTCACCAGACACTAATGTACATGTATATTCAGCTTTGACCACTGATGTCGATATTCTCAAACTCGAAAGTCCTGCGAATTCTGGAACTAAAAAGGCGGGTATAAGTCTAACAACAGATACTGGTAAGGGTGGATATGTAAGAGGTTTCAGTGACTCCACCCATTCCGTACATGGTACAGTGATGGGTGCTGTAAATGGGGGAACCGAGGCAGATGGTATTCATATAATACACACTTCAAATGTGGGTGTGGGAACCGTAAACCCAAGTGAACACTTTACTGTTTACAATGGTACAGCACGCTTAGAGCACGCAACGAGTAATGCCATCTTAGAATTTAAGACAACTGGTGGTGTTTCTAATATTTATGGAGATCACACAGGTAATGTGTTTATTGACCCAGTGAGAAGTTTAGTAGTAAAGAGTGACACTGAAATTACTGGTGATCTTCAGATTGATGGTAAGATTGATTTGGGTAACCAGGTAGCTGTAGATTTGGGTGGTTCAGATGCAACCACAGCATTACACGTCGGTGGTGGATTTATTTCAGGTTCAAATGAAGTTGGTTGTAAGCGATACTCTAAAAGTTTTACACTGGGATCCACGGCAGCGAAAAGTGTTCGTTTATACTTCGCTGATGGAGGTACCCCCGAAAAGATGCCAGCTTTTTATGCCAAAATTGTTGCGATGCTCAGAAAGACGGATGGTTCTGCTGTTCGTGACATGAGTACAATGGTCTTGGAGATCCAAGGTGGATCACATGATGGAACCACGAATAGTAGTTTAGACGACGAGATAACTGTGGGTACGAAGAATCTATTTGGTGGTGATTCAGATTTCCCATGGAGTCCAAATATTACTGTGGGAAAGAAAGGTGTATTACTTACACCCCATGACATTGGATCGGGTAGAATATACAAATATGATATTCATGTAGAACTTATAACCGCATCCTTATCTGGTACACACACTGGTGGATTCTTAAAAAGTATCAAAAATAATGTCAATGTCGGACAAGTTGATAGTTTTGGTGCTGGTCAGAATATTGTAACTTTTACTTATTAAATTTACTACGAGGGAGAACCCCGCGGTAAACGAAACAATTACGCCCTGATGGCGTCGGATATAGCTAAGGCGATAACTCCGGCAATGAAAGCTATCACGATGTAATTCAATTCACTTTCTTCTAAGCCAACCTGAGTCTTTTCAGGCTTACCAACAGACTTCTGTTGTGGCTTTGGAGGATCCAATTCCTCCAAAGGATAGTAAGCTATCATTTATATATGTTTAGAGATTAATTTCCTTTTTTGCCTTCCTTCCCCTGGTACGCCTCGTCTTGGTTGCCGCCACATTGACTTCCTTGACCTCACCACCCGTGGAGTCACCCGAGATGGAGATGATGTCAGAAATATCATCATCATCTTCCACCTGCTTATCAGTCGCTGAAATGGCCGTGGTGTTCATAGGAGGCGCCGGGGGCATCATGATACCACCCATTAGACTGGAGATGTCTATACCAGGTCCCTGCATCTGGTAGTCACCAGTTCCACCAACAGGAGCCTCCGTTGCGGGACCGTCAGTTTGGCGAGTGGTATTCTGAACAGCGCTCATCATATTCTTCACTAGATCAGGGTTCTGCTTGATGACGTCATTCATGTTGGGCATCACCGATTTGAACATAGAATTGGTAAGATGGAACATCATAGCGGATCCACCGAGCATCATAATCAGCTTGATCTCTGGAGCAACCGAAATCTTGGACCTGTACTTAACATACAATTCTTCAAAGACACCGTCATAGTCGTCAACATTCTCCATGATACTTTCAGACCAACCCTCTAGCTGAATCTCGAAAGGGTTGTATCTCTTGTTGAGAAACTCTAAACCTGTTACACAGGCCACCAACATTCGTCGCGAGAAACGAATAGACTGTTCAACATCTATACTGTAGGTGATACGCTTAACCTCGGATCTAAGTTCATCAACATTTGAGTAGGCGTTGAGTCTCTTGTTTACAGTGAAACCCTTCTTCTCCAGGCGTCCCAACTTGTTGATAAGATCAGCCTTCTCCTCGTCAATTGAACCGTACCCTTTCGTAGGTTTTTCATCCTCCTGTCCTGGACCCTGATTTCCATAATCATCAGCATCATCAAAAAAATTGGCATCTTCATCACCATCACCATAGTCAATTTCTTCATCTGGAGCCGAAGCATTCTGGTTAGTCTGTTTGTTGGGGTTCACAAAGGCATCCATACTTTCCTGTTGCTGTGCCATTGGAGGTGCATTGTAAGTGGGTCTAGTTGGTCTAGGTACACGCTGAGGGCGGGGGGCGGAAATCTCAATCTCGTCCATGATGGCCTGCTCATCTGCATCCAATTTCATAACACTGGTATTTCCTCGATCGATTACGATCTCTTCGTCCATCTACTCTCTATGTAGAAACTAAAAAAATTACCTTTAACGCAGTTTAAAAAAATATTGGTTCATTATAAATGTTCTCCTCTCTCAATCGTGTCAGCCGTAATGCTCTCACCATGATTGTTATTCTTCTCTTGGTCATATCTGCTCTCGGGGCTCTTAAGTCCAGTACAAGCAGTAAGTACACACCCATTACCACCAAAACTTCCAATGATGGTTCCGTCTTCGATCTCCCAGTCGAACTCGAGTGTACCGCTGGTTCTGGTAAGAAAGGTGGCCCTTACGCCAAGGGTTTAACTCCAGGGGGTGTTTGCGGTGCCCAAAAGTTGGTCTCCGCGCAAGCTGGTGGTTATGAAATCACAGATGGAATCGGTGGATCTTTAATCTAAGCTAATAATATATGGCGCTGATTACAACTCCTACTCAGTTGATTCCAGACCTTCAACACGAATACCACACCGTGACTATTGATTCAATTGGACAGACTACTGCCAATACATTCACTTGTCATCTTCAACAACCCCTAAAAAATGTTGTACAGGCTAAATTGTTAGCTGCTAGAATTAACACCACCACGGCGACTAAACACTGTTACGTTTCCATCGAGGAACTTGATAGTATTTTCACTGAACGTGCTTCTAACGAACCAAATGGTCAAGCGTCTAGAAGTGTTGTTCGTAATTCTTTCGCTAGTATTGTTGGTGAAGGTACTGCGACATTTCTTTACAAAGATAACTATTCATTGGTGACTCAATATGTGAACCCAATTCGCAGTATTGATCGTTTCACCGTTACTATTCGTAATCAAGATGGTACCCCAATTGTGCCATCAAGTCCTGCTAAGGATAATTTTTTAATAATTCGTTTCGTGTGTAGAAAAGCCAACCTGTAATTTTCTCCTTTTACTATAGTATACCATGTCCCCAGGTATTGTTCAATTGATGGCAGCCGGCGCTCAGGATGAATGGATCGTAGGTGATCCCCAAGTGTCGTTTTTCAATTCAACTTTCAAAAGGCATGCTAATTTCTCACAATCCGTCGAAAAGCAAACAATCCACGGAGCGGTGAGAAACAACTCGTTATCCAGTGTTCAATTTGAACGATCTGGTGATCTTTTAGGTCATGTATATTTCACTATAGATGATAATACAACCGCCCTCGATTCCCAAAGGTGGGACAATATTATCGAAAGCGTCGAGCTCTTAATTGGGGGTTCCGTTGTCGATAAACAAGATGCCGTATTCACAGAAAACATTGCTGTCGATACTTTCGCCACAAATGTATCGAAGAGTGCTCAAGGTACCCACCCAGGTATATCTGCTCGATCGTTCTTCTATCCGCTTAGGTTCTTTCATTGTGAAAGTCCTAGTCTAGCTATCCCAATCGTTGCATTAAACTACCATAATGTGGAAATTAGGATTAACTGGGCATCCCAAGCTGCAAACTACAATGTAGAATGTTATGCCAATTATTACTATCTCGACACCGAAGAGCGTGGAAATATTGCTTCTCGCACACATGATATCCTCATCACCCAAGTACAAAAAAGTATTCCATCTGGAAATAAAATACAAGAACTTACGTTCAATCACCCCGTGAAATACTTGGCATCTTCTAACACTACAACTAATAGCGCTCTCACATCACCCACAAACAAAATCAAGTTGAATGTTAATGGTGTAGATTTAGCCAACTATCGTTGGGGTAAACCTCATTTCATTGATGTAAGCCACTATTATCATACTAACTTTGTGGCATCCCCAGATTTCTTCTTGTACCCCTTCTGTATTTCCACAAGTTCCCTTCAGCCCACAGGAACACTAAATTTCAGTCGTCTAAATACAGTTAAACTCATGAGTGAGTCTATGAACATCCTAGACCCTATATATGCTGTAAACTACAATATTCTTAGGGTTCAAAATGGCCTAGCCGCCTTACTTTACGCAAATTAAAATGCCATTCTATATTAAATGGTCAAGAACTTGCCGACAGTGGAACGTTCCACCAAGATTAGGTTCGGCAAAAATTGTACCAACGACCAGGCAGAAAACACGATCGTGTTTAATGCGACTGAAGGGGAAATTGATACACCCTTTTCAGATTCCGTATATATAACACCTCTACGTTTACGTACGGATCTATCTGATAGAAATATTAGTGTGTTGGCTTACAATCAAGTGACCAAGGAAATGATGGACTCTGGTGCGATCGCCGAAGATATTCTTAATTTTACCCTCGAAGCAGCTATAATTAATGGAAATGTTACTGCAAACACAGTTTCTTTTAATAATGTGAATACTTCTGTCACAACACTTTCAAATGTTGGAATAGCCAATAGTTCACCAACTGATACACTTTCTGTGGGTTCTAAAGTGTTTGTAAATCAAACGACTGCAAATACCCTAACTGTTTTGGGAAATACATATATTCAAAATAGTTTGGTGGTTGATGGGGATGCGACATTTAATGGGCTCGTCACAACTTTACATTCGAACAATACAGTAATTAAGGATGCTATATTGGAACTTGGTAAAGATAATGTTGTTGGTGATTCACTTTTAGATCTTGGTTTGATAATGACCCGACCAAATCCAGATGCGAACGTTGCAATAGGATTTAGAGAAGTTTCAAATGAATTTGTAATTGCGTATACAAATTCAAATGCAGATGGTCATACGATTACACCTGTCGGTCAAGATATGAATGTCCACGTGTACGGTCAAATTTTTACGGAATCAAATGTTGGTATTATAAATACGAGTCCCATACACACTTTAGATGTGGGTTCAAACCTCTTTGTAGACGAATTTGGTTCAAATATTTTAGTGGTGACGGGTAATACAAGTATTTCCGCTGACTTGACAGTTGACGGAGATACTTTATTTGTAGATTCTGGAACAGATCGGGTAGGTGTAAACACTCTTGTACCGGACGCAGAACTCCATGTTGTTGGTAACACTTACATTTCTTCAAATCTAACTGTTGACACAAATACTCTCCATGTAGATGTAGTCTCTAATCGTGTTGGTATAAATCAGATTAACCCCACAAAGGATTTGGATGTCAACGGAACAATAGCCGCCACCCGGCGTGTTGATAATTCTGGGTACAATAGGATTTTAGTGGGTGAAGATACAGGTACAACTCTTCACGCTAGCTCAAATTCTCATCTCATTTCCGTTGGTTACAGAGCTGGTTATGATCGTCAACAATCAAACTCTGTGGCTATTGGTTACAAATCTGGTAGTGTAACCCAAGCTGAGTCGGCTGTGGCTATTGGTGAAAGATCTGGTGAAACGGGGCAAGGAGCCAGTTCTATAGCCATTGGTGATAAAGCTGCTTATGAAAATCAAGCAGCATTTTCTATAGCCATAGGTGAAAATGCCGGTGGTCAAAATCAAGCGGGTAACTCAATTGCTATAGGTAAAGATGCCGGTAGCCAGAATCAAGGACAGAAATCAATTGCCATAGGTGATGGTGCGGGTAAGTTTAATCAAGGTGAGGGTGCTATAGCCATTGGTTATTTTGCGGGTTATCCAACTTCACAAGCAGTTGGATCCGTTATCATAAATGGTGGTACAGACGCCGCGGGCTTCAATAATACTACTACACAAAACGCACTTTTCGTTAACCCCGTGAGAAATGTGAACAACTCGAACCTGTTAATGTATAATGCAGATTCGAAAGAGTTTACATATGGAACTACTTTGAATAATACTCTCAATGTACTGAATAATCTTACAGTTGATACTGATACACTTTTTGTTGACTCAGTTTCTAAAGAAATTGGTATTAATACTGCTTTACCAGATGCCAATCTTCATGTGGTTGGAAATACCTACATTTCTTCAAATTTAACCGTGGATCTAAATACTTTACACGTAGATGTAAACAAACATTTCGTTGGTATTGAAACAAATTATCCAGATGCTACTCTTCATTTGATGGGTAATGCCTATATTTCCGAAGATCTTACTGTTGATACAGATACTTTACATGTTGACTCTACAACAAATTCTGTTGGTATAGAAACTAAAACACCCGACGCCAATCTTCACGTTGTGGGTAATGTTTATGTATCATCTAATCTTACAGTTGATACAAATACCCTTCATGTAGATACCGAAGCTAATCATATTGGTATAAACAACGTAAACCCGGACGCAGAACTTCATGTCGTAGGTAATGCCTACATATCTTCAAATCTAACTGTGGATACAAATACTCTTCATGTAGATACAGAAGCCAATCATATTGGTATAAACACCATAAACCCGGATGCTGAGATCCACGTTGTGGGTAATGCCTATGTGTCTTCTAATTTAACCGTGGATACAGATACTTTCCACGTTGACGTAGAAGCTGATCGTATTGGTGTGAACACTAAAACACCGGACGCCGGTATTCATTTAGTGGGTAATGCTTATGTGTCTTCAAATGTTATCATAGCTGATACGACAGCAACTTCTTCTAAAACAACAGGTGCTCTCATTGTAGCAGGTGGCCTAGGTGTAGCGGGTGACATACACGCAACGCACGCCAACTTAGAAGATGTAGAAGCTGATAGTGTTAATATTACTGATACAACTACATCCACTTCCGTGACCACCGGTGCTCTTAGGGTTGCGGGTGGTATAAGTACTCAAGAAAATCTAAACGTTAATGGAAATGTACATGTTTCATCAAATCTTAAAATTGGTACAGCGAATTTTTTTGTTAATACAGCAACTTCGAACGTTGGCATCGGAACTTTGATTCCGGGTGAACTTTTAGATATAGCGGCGGCAAGTGGTGACAATGATGCCTTCATACGTCTTAGATCGGGATCGGGTGGTTCTCCCGTAACCGAATCTGGTATTAAATTAACTGAAGCCAGTTCGTATGGTTGGAGAATAGCTCATCACGCCTCTTCAGATGATTTAAAATTTGTACATCAAGATCAAAATGACGCCATAAATGGAGATAATTATATGGTATTTAAATCGGGTGGTAATATCGGTGTCGCAACAGACGCTCCAGATTCTAAATTTCATGTAAATGGGAATGTTTATGTGGGTTCCACAGTTGACTCCGCTACCACTACTACAGGTGCACTGATTATTGCGGGTGGTATGGGTATCGCTAAAAAAATCGTTGGTCAACATGCCAATTTTGAAGATGTCGTGGTTGATAGTCTAACCATCGAAGATACAACTTTATCCACCTCCAAAACCACCGGTGCGGTAATCGTAGCCGGTGGTCTAGGTGTGACAGATAATGTATACGCATCTAGATTTGTGGGTGACGGTGGACTCCTTTCAAATATTGCTACAAATTTACAATCAATCACTGAAAATGGAAATACAACATCCAATGTTGTTCAATTCACTGGAACAGAAACAAGTTTCGTTTCTCATTCAAATGTTGGTATAGCCAACACACAACCTGATCACACCTTAAGTGTTGGTACGAATTTCTATATAAATGAGGATGGTGCAAACACTGTAGTTGTAGATGGAAATGTTTCCGTCAGTTCTAATTTGACCGTGGGGAGTAACATATCCATTACGGGTCTATCTGTAAACAAATTCCCGATAGTAGGTACAAGTAAATTTCTAGAAGATTCAATCATAACCAAAACTGGTAGTGACATAGTTATTTCTGGTGGCTTACAGGTAACGGGTAATATTTTTAAAAATGGTGATATAATTGCAGTTCATTCAAATAATACAGTCATTAAAGATCGTATATTGACCCTCGCGAATAATAATACACAAACTGCTCTTGATGTGGGTATTATCATGGAATATCCCGGGCACAACATAGCTATCGCTCACCACGGAGACGAATCACCCGAACGTCTTTCTATCGGATATACCCAAAATGGGTATGTTGATACAACAATTGCCGCAGATAGTAACAATATAACCCTAGATGTTTTGGGTAATCTTCAAGTTCAAAATGATTTTACAGTAGATACAAGTACTTTCCATGTAGATTCAGTGACAAATCGCGTGGGTGTACTTACGGCAGCTCCCGCGTATACACTAGATATTCATGGTAACTCAAATGTGGCTGTCGCCCGTTCCAAATCTTCAGTGGTGACGGATGCCACGGCTACTACAAATAAAACATCTGGTGCCGTTACAGTGGTAGGTGGTATCGGGGTGGGTGGTGACATTCACGCGACAGATGTTAATTTTGAGAATGCGATACTTGATAGTGCAACTATTCAAAATACAACAGCCGCTACAAATAAGACTTCTGGTGCTCTTCAGGTTACGGGTGGTGTGGGAATACAGGGGGATATTCATGCGACCCACGCAAATCTTGAAGATGTAACAGCTGATAGTGTAACAGTGGAAGATTCAACTGTGGCTTCATCTAAAACAACGGGTGCCCTAAAGGTGGCGGGTGGTGTAGGGGTGTCAGGTGACATCCACGCGACGCATGTAAACTTTGAAGATGCCGAGGTGGATAGCCTCACTGTAACTGATACAACTGCATCCAGTTCTACCACAACCGGTGCAGCAAAGATTGCCGGTGGCCTAGGTGTAGCTGGTAGTGTTTACGCGGCTCAGTACTATGGTGATGGTAGTACCCTCACCGGTCTTGTAACAACTTTTGGAGCTGTAGTAGCTAACGGTAACACAACTTCAAACACTGTACAATTTACAAATGCTAATACAGGTCTCATAACAAGTGGTAAAATTGGTGTTAAAACAGCAAATCCTACATATGATCTTCAAGTGACTGGTAATTCCTACATTTCCTCAAATGTCACTGTAGATACAAATACTTTCCATGTAGATGCTGTAAACAACAAGGTTGGTGTGGGTACCACCGAACCAGATAAAACCTTACACGTTCAAGGTGACATTAAATTTACTGGAACGTTATTCGAAGATGATGCTCCATTCGTGACTTCTCCTTGGGTCACTACAGGCTCGGACATTTACTATAACGTGGGGAACGTGGGTTTTGGGACAAACGCCAATGTGGATGCCAATGTTCACGTGAATGGAAATGCGTATGTGTCTTCAAATATACACGTGGGTCCAGGTGGAAATAACACGTCAGTCTTTGGTTACGCCGCTGTAGGATACGCGGGTGAGACGAATCACGCAACATTCGCACACACCGATAATAATAGTGCTACCAATTTCGCCCTTAAACAGACAGCCACTGGGCCAACACATCTCAATACACCAGCTTCTCAACATATTCGTTTTTCAGTCGCTGGTAATGAAAAGGCACGAATCACGGGCCAAGGTGACCTAAAGGTTGGTTCTAATATTCTGTACGTAGATGCATCTGCGGCGAGTGTTGGTTTAGGAACTGCGACACCCAATTCTAACCTTCATGTAGTAGGTAACGCATTTGTAAGCTCAAACCTCACCGTAGGTAATAACGTCTATGTCACTGGTGGTCTCGTGACAAACACCGGAGGTGTCACTAAAAAGACATACAGTGTTTCTAGAACTCTTTCTACGGGTGTAACTCCCCTAGTTGATATCAATTTCACATCAAATATCTTTTATGCAAAGATTACCGCACAACTCATAGATGGTGACGAGGATCTTAGTACAATGATTTTAGAAGTTTCGGGTGGACGCAAGAGTGGGGATACCCCAACAAAGAATATAGCTGTGGGTACTAAAAACATCTTTGGTGATCAAACTAATACAAATCCTTGGAGTCCCACTGTTACAACAACTGGTAATAAGATTACTTTAACAACCAGTAATGCCCTAGATGCTCAGGATGGGTATGATGTCTTTGTAGAGTACATGTCTTCAAATTCAGATGGAAGTGTAGTATCTGTAGTTGAAAGAGTTGGTGGAACATCGACAACATTGGCTACTTTTGGGTACTAAACAAAGTCCTATCAAACACACAAAAATCTTATATGTTCTCCAAATGTATAAGATTTTCTGTAGAAAAAAAGTATCGTACTATAACAAATGGTAAAGACTAATATCCAGACGTTCACTGGTGAAGTCGAAATTTTAAGTAACCTACATGTGGGGCCCTCAGGTTCTTCTTACTTGACGGCAAATGGTGCAGCTTCGAATGTACTAGATATTACCGGTAATGTAGGAGCAACATTTTTTGTTGGTGATGGTGGATTTCTTTCCAATATTGCTACGACACTAAGTGATATTGTTAATCAGGGAAATGTTTCCGCAAATGTGTTACAGTTTAATTCAACTTCGGATTATGCGGGTGTAGGTCTCGTTACATCCAGTAATGTTGGTATTCAAAACACAGCCCCTTCACACACTTTAAGTATAGGTGACAAAATCCGCGTCGATGATAATACCGTAGAAACTTCTGGACAAAGTGTAATTCAGGTTGATGGGCGTATTCTAGCTACACGTTTTCAAGGTGATGGTGGTCTTCTATCGAATATTGCGACAACTTTCGAATCCATTGTAAACCAAGGTAACGTTGCCTCGAATGTAGTTAAATTCAGTTCAGATTCGGCATATGCGGGTGCGGGTGTTATTACTGACAGTAATGTTGGTATTCAAAACACAGCTCCTACACACAATTTAAGTGTTGGCTCCAATCTTCATGTAAATGACACAGGTTCAAATGTTCTAACGGTTCATGGTAACGTTGTGGCGAGTAACTTAAACTTAGGTGTATTTTCAATTACTCCCGCATACGGTCTAAATGATGTATGCAATACTAGTAATGGGACGTCAAATGTTGTTCAATTCCAAAACGCGACGACAAGTCTCGTAGCTACCTCAAATATTACTGTGGGTGGTAATGTTACTGCGCAACAACTCATAAGTACCTCGAACACAGAAGTTGGTGACCGACTCAAATTTTCAGGTTCAAACGTATTTGTGGATACCCTTAGAGTTGCTGACGTGGCTGCGAACATCGTAACATACGATCGAGCAACTGGTGAACTTCTAGATTCTTCGGGAACTTTCATGAACAAGTTTGCAGTGGTTTCTGAACAACCCCCTTCGGATCTTTTCGCAAATGCCACTACCGTGACCAACCACGGTGGGTACACCCTCACAACTTCAAACTTAGCTACAAATTCTAATACCTACAACGCCTTTGATGGGACTGCGAACGCATGGACGGGTGGTACTGGTATGTACATCGGTGGTTCAAATGTCCTCATAGAAACAAATCTTACCCAACTTTCTAATTTACACCCTACGCAGTTTGGTGACTGGCTCGCTATCGAGTTCCCGTATAAAACCACACTTCGTCATATGAAATTGACCCCCGCTACGGTATGGCAATCTTTCCCTTACGCAGCGAACCTGTATGCGACCAACAATGATCTTACCTGGACTGAAATCAAGTATTGGGATGGTCTCAACCCCGGGTCAGCCTCCAACGTCCAGACAATCACCGTGAATGCCACTGAGCAGTTCAAGAAGTATGCCCTCGTCACCACTAAGCTTGTCCCTAATACAAACATCGCGTCAGCTGTCGCCATTAAGGATTGGCAACTTTTCACGGAATCCTTCTCGATTGATGGGGGGAAGGTGGCTATGGCGCAACAAGCCGCGACCGGTGGTGAAACTGTGATGGATCAACATGGGCCTCATGGGCGGGGGGTTACACCCCTGAAGAAGTACCCGGAGATTGCTTTTGACGCCTCGAAATTGGATGGGAATGACTCGACCAACACGTACGTTCAAGCGGGGTATACTGTGACGGGGAGTGGATTTGTAAATTCATCAAATCACCCGTGGAAAGCTTTTAACGGAATTGATTTTGAGGTGGGTATGCTTCTTTCGGGATTAAACTACGATACAAGTGGTAACGCGAACACATCTGGTACAACCGCCTCGAGATTATCAGCGTCTGATTCAACTCCATACGGTGAATGGTTAAAACTGGAACTTCCGAACAAAATAAAATTAGACAAATACGTTTTCACTTCGAGGAATCATGCGACGCATTGGGCACAGGGACCAGAAGCTGGACAAGTTTGGGGAAGTAACGACGATTCAAATTGGGTGCATCTACACACATTTACAAATTCTGGATTTACAGGTGAATCACAGTCTGCATCTTTTGATGTGCAGACGGACAATTACTATAAATATTACGCATTCATTGTGACGAAAACATTTGCGACAGGTTCTGATTATTACTTATGTATTCCCGAACTCGAATACTACGGCTACGAAGAGGACCCACCCCTAGGTGACACCTCCGTGGATACCACCTTCACCTCCATAATGAACACCCCCCAAACCACTGGGGCCCAAGTCTATGTGGATGCCAAATTGTCCTCCGACTTTACCAATAGGGTCGTGGGTCCAACCGTTTCCAACACACACACGACCTACGTGAGCGCGGAGAAATACTGGGAACTTTCGGGGAATGTTGAATCTAATGTGACCCTCGAGGCCAATACATTCCTTTCGGGTGATGCCCCACACTCCCTCTCTATGTGGTTCAATTCCTCGAACCTCGAGGCCAACGTTTCCAATTCTTGTATCTTCTCGTTAGGTACAGAGGAAAAGTTTTATTACGGTAGTCTTGATGAGTACAATCTTTTACGTAACACTTCTTATCGTGGGAGCCTGCGCGAACATTTTATTCACGTCAATCATGGTGATTTCGGGTGGTCCGTCGCCACTAACTCCGACGGATCGAGAATGATTGTGGGTTGTCCAGGAGAAGATACAGGTCAGACCAACTGGGGTGCTGTCTATATATATACGTATAGTAATGGGTCTTGGGATGATGGTGTAAGAATCGGTGCACCCACCCAATCGGGGACTAGTGACCAAGAATTTGGATTTAGCGTTGATATGAACTCCAATGGAACAAGGGTCGTCGTCGGGTCGCGCTATGGTGATGAGGGCGCTAATGATGCTGGTGCGGCTTATGTATATTCATACATTAATGGAACTTGGACTTTAGATACGGTATCGGGTGTTGCGACGGGACGGATTCAAGCATCAGATAGGGAGGCTAATGATGAGTTCGGTACCAGTGTATCCATGAACGGTGATGGAACGAGGATTATTGTGGGAGCTCCCCTGGAGGATACATCGGTAGCAGGTGCTGGTAAAGCCTACATCTATACCTATAGTAGTGGGTCTTGGGGTTCAGAAAAGATAATTCAGGCATTGGATGCTTCCAGCGGTGGCGACGCCAACTTCGGTACCAGTGTTGGTATGAATAGTGACGGAACGAAGGTTGTTGTGGGAGCACCATTGCATGACACAGGAGGTACAAACATCGGTGCCGCGTATGTATTTACTTACAACAGTGGTACTGACGCATGGACCCAACAAGAGAAAATTCAAGCATCGGATAAGTCAACCCCGGATCAGTTTGGATATTGTGTCTCCATGAGTGGTGACGGAACGAAAATTATCGTGACATCACCATACGAGGCCTACGGAAGTCTCACCTCCGCTGGTGCAGCCTATATTTACACCTACAATAATGGGTCTTGGTACGATAGCGGTAACAACGAACAGAAAATCACGCCATCAGACAGAGCGGTCTCTACTAATTACGGTTGGTCCGCTGCTATAAATTATGACGGGACAAAGGTTATCGTGGGAGCGAAGTATGAGGATACTGGTGGTGTTAACCATGGTGCAGCCTATATTCACCATTATAATGGTTCGTCGTGGTCTCAACGAAAGAAGCTGAGTGCACTTTCTTCTGCGAACTATGACCATTACGGTCATAGTGTCGCCATAACTTCGGGTGATGTGGAGAAATTTATGGTGGGGGCGCGCGGCAAAAAGTATGTCTACATATATACTCCTGATATATTCGGGTACCCCGCCTCCCCACCCAAATTAAAACTCCAATCGAACACGTGGCACAACCTCACATGCGCGTACCAAGGTGAAGGTGGCTCCCTAGTAACCTACCTCGATGGACGTAAGGTGGCCGAAGACCAAGTCGAAGATACCTTCGGGGCCTACCCACCGTTTGAAATTGATACATATTCGTTAGGTGGATATACAGTTGACGCGTCTTATTGGAATACGGGTGGATTCCCAGCCAGACTGGCATATAACATGTTCCGAGCTACTGGTGCGGGCCGGGTCACAGGTTTCCATACTGACAACGGAAATTATGTTCTAAATCCCGCAGATGCCAATTATGATGCCGCTTTGATGACTCTTACAGATACAAGTGGTACGGCTCATTTGGGACACTGGGTATCTTTAGAATTACCTCATAAACTCAGTCCCTCATATTGTGAGTTTGAGCATTATGGCAATACAACATCATATAGACTCAAAGATTTCGTGATTTTAGGTAGTAATTATGATCCAAAAATGATAAAAACGGGGTTCACACTTCTTTTTTCGGGTCAGGCACACGTTGATAATAACGGTACAAACAAAACTATTCATACTTTTACAGGGTCTGGGAAATTCAAGTATTTGATTCTTTTAACCAAAACTTTGAATAGTGCTAACAGTACTTGGATTATAAACCGTTTCAAATACTATGGCCACCGCGAGAACGACCTGGTCCGCCTTCCCGATCCCACTAGGGTCTTGAAGTATCCGCACATTGCGATGACTGGTCCGGCTCAGAGGGGGTATGTGGCGAGTGCGAGTAATGAGACTCTCGCTGATGGTAATCGTGTGTGGCACGTGTTCGATGAAAATGATTCAACTTTCTGGAAGTGTGATGAAAGATATACTAGCGCGGGTGTAGAAAATACATCAAGCGGACTCACTGATACGTCTAGCACGGCACACGGTGGAGAATACGTTGTATTAGAATCACCAAACAAGCTCAACATCACAGGGTTTAATTTAACGCGTGACGGGACGAACTCGGACACTATCGGAAGAAGTCCGGGTAGTATCGCTTTTCTTGGAAAAAATTCTGCACCCACCGTTACTACGGGTTGGACTTTAATCGCTCAACAAACTACAAGTACTTATACAAACAATGTAGCACCGCTTACTATATCTGGAAACTCAAATTATTTTAAGTATCACGCCGTCGTGATAAGAAGTATTGATGGAAACCAACTTCGATTTCATATAAAAAATATAGAACTTTTCGGCACAGAAGAGAACTCCTCCATCCCCATCCAGATCGGTGGTGGGAACATCGATAAGGTGGCGAACTTTAGGGTGTACGACAAGTTTGTGGGGGAGGACCAAGCCCTCGAGATTTGGGATGCCCAAAAGGATG
>VMHT01080990.1_pt1 | contig 24588 bp, 20 predicted proteins | sample 4693611 | NCBI WGS metagenome assembly VMHT01 (sample SAMN12280063, study PRJNA550983) | marine metagenome | isolation source: seawater sampled from same location over 5 years 0.02-0.2 micron viral filtrate | place: USA: collected off the coast of southern California halfway between the port... ...
ATGATAAAAAAGTGTTACAAGCTTTTTGAAAAAAATACACTATTTTCAATAGATAAAAAGCTTTAAGAGCTCATATATTAGCCAAATGGATTTAAATTAAACCTCACCAGCGTAAATTTTAGACACTCTTTCGAATTGGCGGATATATTAGAAACGGCATGTATGTTGAATATAATTTGGGCACAAATGAGCCTTTCTATTGAAGGGTTATTTTCCCTGTCCAAATATTTAGCATAAGAGGATGTAACTATGAAAATCATAAAGATCGCACTAGCCGGATTGACCGTCGGCTTATTAGGGACTAATTCAGCCTCGGCCCAGGTAACCGACAATACGCTGCAAGCCAAAGATGGATTTTATGTAGGCGGCAACTACGGCTATCTAAAAGTAGATGGCCAGGACGATTTTGATGATGACAACGACATGTGGCAAGGCCTGGTAGGCTATCGTTTTAATCGCTATCTGGCGGTTGAAGGCAGTATGATTGATTTTGGTGACTATGGAAGTGATGTATCTAATGCGGATACGGATGGCTATACCGCTGCGGTAAAAGGCATGCTTCCCTTAAGCGAACATTTCGCAGTGTTTGTTAAAGGGGGTCAGCTATGGTGGGAAAGCGACTACAATGTGTCTGGTTTAACGGGTGATGTTGATGACGAAAGCCTGTTCATCGGCGCCGGGGTCAATTACGCCATCTCACAAAACCTGAGTATTAATGCGGAGTATACAATTTACGATACCTAATTGGATGCCCAGGAGTTAGGGGACAATCTGGGTGACCGAGATTTTGAAACCGATCTTAAGCAAGCCAGCGTCGGGGTAGAATACCGCTTTTAATACTGCCCGTAAGTAAATGGCTATTGGCCTGGCCAGGGTGGGGAAAAGCCCGTCCTGGTGCATTTAGTCGTATAAATACCCTTATAAGGCCATAAGTAAAAACTACATGTCACTTTGTAGACCCCACCCTATTTTGGTAGAAGAATATTTTTTACCTTAAAAAAGACACTCTATATCAATAAGATAAGACCACCCCGCCCCTTCTTTTTTATGGAACGCTTTGTGCAGTAGCTATTCTCATAGCAAAAAAGATCGCCATAGTCAGAAGTCAGGAGGCTTAAATGTCGGATTCCAATTCGATTTTTCAGCAAGGAGAGAATTGTTGGGTAAGCAGTAAAGCCAGCTTTGCCGCGCCGCTTATCGATTGTGCCAATTATTACAAAGCTTTGCATTCGTCCATTGTAAAAGCGAAGCATTCCATTTTTATCGTGGGCTGGGATATCGACAGCCGCATTCGCCTTATTCGTGGTGAAGATGAAGCCAACAGCGAAGCGCCTTCTGTTATCAGTGACTTACTTGCCTGGAAAGCCGAACAAAATCCTGACCTGAATATCTATCTGCTACGCTGGGATTCATCTCTGGCCTTTTTTGCTCAACGTGAAATGTGGGCCAAAGAAGTGTGGGATGAAAAAACGCCGGACAATGTGGAAACTGTGCTGGATGACACCATTCCCATGGGCGGCAGTCAGCACCAGAAAATCGTCATCATTGATGATGAGGTGGTGTATTCCGGGGGGATGGATGTCTCAACCAACCGCTGGGACACCCGTGATCATCCCGTCGAATCTTCAGAACGTGACGGTCCCGATGGAGAGTATGGCCCGTTGCACGATGTTCAGGCCGTATACGCCGGGCCTCTGGTGAAAGATTTTGCTGAGCTGGTTCGCTGGCGCTGGCTTCGGGTGGCTGAATCGCAGCCTATCGATATTCGCGAAGAAGCCCACAACGCCCTGGACGATCCACTGCCCGAAGCCTGGCCCCCAGCTTATCAGCCATGGTTTGAAAAAGTGGAATGCGCGCTGGCCCGTACCATTCCGTTTATGGATGAGGTAGAGCCGGTCCAGGAAGTACGTAATATGCTACTGGACTTAATCAATCAGGCCGAACGGGTTATTTATATCGAAAACCAGTTCACCAGTCGCCAGGAAATTGCCGAAGCACTTAATAGCCGGTTAAAAGCCTGTCCTGATCTTAATGTGATCATTGTCAGTTCATATGAACCAAAAGGCAGGTTTGAATGCGAAGCCTTTTGGGCCAGCCGCATCGAATTTAAGAAGATCCTGTTTAATGATATTGATCCGGCTCGGATCATCATGTCCTATTCCTCAATTTCGGATGAGCAAAGCCGCTCAGCCTACAAGCGCATCCACTCGAAAGTAATGACTATTGATGATAAGTATCTGGTCATTGGCTCGTCGAATCTGAGTAATCGCTCGATGACGCTGGATACCGAAATTGACACCGTTTTTTACGGCAATACCGAGCATAATAAAACGCATATTGAAAAAGTACGCGATGACCTGCTGGCTGAACATACCGGCCGCGACCTGGCCACCACATCAGAGCTGATGAAAGAGGCGATGCCGGCGCGAGCGATTATCGAAAATCAACGGGCTCATGGCTACATTCTGACTCAGGTTAACGATGAGGTCTTTACCGAGCAGTCCTCGGATAACCTGTTTCGTTCATTTTCAGACCCCGAAGAACCATTGATTGCGATGCCGACATTGGACGGGCAATCTATGCCGGTAAAAAATCCACGCCGTCGTACCATTATGATCGGAATTGGAGTGCTGGTAATTGCTATTCTCGGCGGCCTGATGTTCTGGGCCAGCCAGTCCATTTCCTGGTTAAGTGCCGATAGTATTAACGCCTTTTTGGAAAAAAGCCGTGGAACCTATTTTGCCCTTCCCACCGTATTATTAGTTTACCTTGTGGGCGGTTTGTTATTTTTCCCGGTAACTGTTTTGTCCATTGCGGTCGCCGCAGTGTTCGGACCTATATGGGGGCCTATCTATGGCATCCTTGGTGCGCTGTTAAGCTCTGCCTCTATGTTTGGGGTGGGCAAGTTACTAGGAAATGCCGGCCTGAAAAAGATTGGTGGCCCCAAGGTAGAAGCGGTAGATCAAAAGCTCAAATCAAGTGGCGTGGTAGGGGTAGCTGCGATTCGGATGCTCCCTATAGCGCCCTTCAGTTTGGTAAACCTGGTAGCGGGTATTTCCTCAATCGGCCTGTTCCAGTTTTTAATGGGAACCTTTTTAGGAATGTTCCCCCCAATGATTGCAAAAGGTTTAGTGGGTGATTCGATTACCCAGATATTCCGCAACCCCTCACCGCAAACCATTTCCTATCTGGTGGGCGGCATAGTGCTATGGGGTCTGATGATCTGGGGTTCGCAAAAGTTTGCCCGCTGGTATCAGGAACGTAAGCAGAAAGAAAAGGCAAAGTCAGAAGAATGTGTCGCATAATCAGTTACAATATTCATAGCGGCGTTGGTTTGGATAAACAGCACGACTATCGTCGCATCGGAAATTATCTCGCCGAGAGAGATGCCGATATCGTGTTATTGCAGGAAATGGATACACGTCCTGCCGACCGCGAGGTCATTAAAGACATACGCGATATTTGTGCGGGCAGTGTTTATCACCTGGTGGCTTCGCCGGCACTTAGCGAAGATGCAGGTTGGTATGGGAATGCGGTACTAAGCCGGTTCCCGGTGCTGGAAAGTCAAACTCTGGATGTAAGTCAGGATGGGTTTCAGCCCCGGAATATTCAGATTGTCACCGTGGACACCCCGGACGGGCCCCTGACGGTAGTTAATACCCATAAAGGCCTGAAAAAACATGAGCGCCGTTCGCAGTTTGCACTGTTGCATGAATACATCGCGGCTAAGCTGAAACAAAAGCCGACACCGCTGCTGTTGGCCGGTGATTTTAATGAGTGGCAGTTTTTTACTTCGGCGTTTAAAGGTTTGGACGAAACGTTGAACCAACATAAAGTGGGAGCCACATTTCCCAGTCGTTTTCCGTTGTTTTCGCTAGACCGGGTATGGACGACTTCAGATATTCGCGTACGTCGGGTTAAGCGACTTAAAAATGAGCGCACTAAGGTGATGTCTGATCATCTGCCGGTACAAGTCGATATTGTCTTGCCCAAAGCCAAAAGTGAAGCCACCGAAACCTTCATACACCGAGCCTCGGCTTAGTTGCGTTAGCGGCCCCCCATATGCGGCCCGGTGGCGGTGCCGCCGAACGCGGCATATCGAAATTTTTATTTCCGGGATTATTGGGGTCAGGTTACAAAACGCTGGCCCCTTCCTTCAAACATCGTGAGGCCGTACCTCACATTAATGAAATCCGCCTACGACGTCCGTAGCCGTGTCCTCTTTCTTCACGTATCAAATAAAATAAATATTTATAAAAATTCATCCTGAAACCCTCTGTAATTCTGCTTTTCTGTATATCGAGACGTTTGTTTTTACTGATAAAAACCTTCAACTGAACCCCGTCTATTCCGCGTCCCCGGGCTTGAATAAAAAGTTCTCCTTTACCTTTCATTACGTCAATTCTTGTCTATAACTTTAATAGACCAGCGGACAGGTTGCGGATTTTCCTTGCTCCTGCCTCATTGTTTTTTCCAACTACAGAAGCGACGTTCAACACACTGTGCGAGCTAAATATAAGCTCATGAGCGTGTCAATTCAGGAGAACTCATGTTTAGTGAAAGCATAGAAAACGAACAAATTGCCAAGCCCGCCAACCTTTCCGTGTTGTGGGTCGGCGCTACCATCAGTCTGATAGCCGGATTAGGACTAACGTTTATCGGGTTAGGTTATCTGGGTGTAGTAGTAGCTACACTAGGGTCGGCAGCATCTTTTATGCTGCTGGCAGGCCGTAATAAAACTCAGCAACAAGATGTCCACGAAACCCAGGCCGCCACAATGGCCAGTAATTTTGGTCAGATAGACTCAACCACAAACGAGATGGCTTCGGTGGTCGAAACCTGTGAAGCCAATCTGAAAGATGTTCTAAGCACTCAAAACAGCGCAGTAGGTACGCTTAGCGACTCTTTTTCGACCCTACGCAATATGGTGGCAGAACAAAACCAGTGCATAGAAAGGCTTATTCATACTGATGATGGGCGCGATGAAATGTACTCAGCCCGGATGCGCACCTTTGCCGATAATACCGAAGCCTCTCTGGATCGCTTTTTACATTCCACGTCTTTGATATCTTCAGGTACCTCGGTGATTCTGGAAAAGGTCAACCTGGTATATGACACCATGCCCACCGTTATGAAAGCACTGGGGGATATTGATGATATTTCATCACAAACCAATTTGCTGGCACTCAACGCCGCCATCGAAGCCGCTCGTGCCGGCGAGGCCGGACGGGGTTTTGCGGTGGTCGCCGATGAGGTACGGGCTTTATCTAACCGTTCCACTCAATTTAGCGGCGTGATCAAAAAGCAAATGGAAAGTATGAGCACTCAAATTGATGAATTAACCCAAAATGTGCGCGATCTGGCTCTCCAGGACACCAGCTATATTATTGAAGCGAAAAAGGTTATTCAGTGTGAGCTGGATAACATCATCAAGAAGGCAGAAATTGACGCTGACACCACCAGTGAACTGGAAAAAATCGGGGTTCAGCTGGACTCTGCCCTAAGCAGTTCGATTCGAGGTTTACAGTTTGGTGACATCAATGGTCAGAACATTGAATACACCACTGAAATTCTGACCTTTGTAATAGAGCTGTTACGTCAGCTTGATGAAGCATCCGTAGAGGAACTGGCAGAGCAGTTACACAACTATCAGGAAAAAATGAAAAGCAAAGGCAGTCTGGATCACAATCCTGTTTCTGCCACCAGCGTAGACGCCGGTGAAGTCGAATTTTTCTAATTTTTAATTGCAATACACGCTGCGGCTATCCGGTAATGCTGGCCAGCCATGGCACTGATACACATGGACCGGACCCTTTAACCATGGTGAAGGACAACAATAATTTAGGTGTTAAATAGTATGAGTAAAAAAATACTTGCAGTGGACGACTCCTCCTCTATTCGGCAAATGGTTGAAATGACGCTTAAATCGGCTGGCTACAATGTAACCACCGCTGTAGATGGTCAGGATGCGTTAGACCAGTGCAAATTCAATCGTTTTGACTTTGTGCTTACCGATCAGAATATGCCCAGAATGGATGGTCTGAGTTTGATAAAAGAGCTGCGCAAAATGAACGCTTACTCGGGTACTCCTATTGTAGTTTTGACCACCGAGGCCGGCAACGATATGAAAGCGCAGGGAAAAGCAGCCGGGGCCACCGGCTGGATGGTAAAACCATTTGATCCAGATAAATTACTTGCCATCGCAGGTAAAGTGCTGGGCTAAAACGGACACCGTATTATGTCTATTGATATCGAACAGTTTCACGCTGTGTTTTTTGACGAAAGTCAGGAACACCTGGATGACATGGAACAACTTCTGATGGAGTTGGACGTCGAAAATCCTGACTTAGAGCAACTAAACAGTATCTTTCGCGCCGCTCATTCGATTAAAGGGGGCAGTGGTATTTTTGGGTTCGATGCCCTCACTGGCTTAACACACGTAATGGAAAACCTGTTAGACAAAGCCCGTAAAAGTACCATTCAGTTAGATGTAGCAACGGTGGATCTGTTTTTAGAAACCGTCGACCTTCTGAAAGTGATACTGGATGCCTACAAAGCCCAATCCGGCTTACCCGAACAGCAAATTGAACAGGGTATCGCTGCGCTGGAAGTGGCCCTTGCCTCTTCGGCGGGTGCAGAAACTGAGACGATTCAGTCTGCGACAGATAATACCGAAGCAGATGATGGGTTTGGTTTTTTTGATGACGAAGATACAACCCCGCTTAATCCGTCACCTACGCTCGAGACGGTTGCCCCTGAGATAGCCGATGATGCAAAGGACAGCGATCCTGGCTTTGGCTTTTTTGACACCGAAGCTCCGTTATCTAATAGTAACCAACCGAAACCCTATGACTTTTATAAACCAATTGAACAAATAAAAGCCGAGGCCAGTGCCGCATTAGGAAGCACGGCCACCGCTCAACCGTCCGGGTCTAAAAAAGCCTCCGACGCCACCCGAGCTTCTGGCAATGAAGCCTCCTCTATCCGCGTCGACACCCAAAAAATCGATGCCATGGTTAACCTGGTGGGTGAGTTAGTCATCACCCAATCAATGCTTTCAATGATAAGTGAAGAAGTGACCGGCGCTGTGGCTCAAAAGCTACAAACTGCCATCACCGAGCTTGAACGCAATACCCGGGAAATCCAGGAATCGGCCATGTCAATGCGTATGTTGCCTATCAATATGACTTTTAACCGTTTCCCTCGAGTGGTGCGCGATCTATCTAATAAACTGGGTAAAAAAGTTAATCTGGTAATTGAAGGTGGTGCCACCGAAATTGATAAGAGCATGATTGAGAAGCTGGTTGATCCCCTTACTCACTTAGTCAGAAACAGCATCGATCATGGTATCGAACAAACCGCAGATCGTATGGCAGCGGGGAAAAGCGAAACTGGTACCGTAATACTACGAGCCGAACAAAAAGGCGGCAATATTGTAATTAGCATCATCGATGACGGCGCCGGACTGAACCGCGAACGCATACTAGCAAAGGCCCGTGAAAATAATTTGCCGGTGGCTGAGGACATACCCGATAAAGAAGTATGGAAACTTATTTTTCAGCCGGGTTTTTCAACTGCAGCAGAGGTTACGGATGTGTCTGGCCGCGGCGTCGGTATGGATGTGGTGCGCCGAAATATTGAAGCCATTGGCGGTCGCATTGAGATTGAGTCTAAAACGGGTAATGGCTCCGCGTTTTATATTCAGTTACCGCTGACACTGGCTATTGTCGACGGTATCAGTGTGGCTATAGGCGATGAGATATTCGTGGTGCCGCTGGTTAATATTATTGAGTCAATTCAACCGAGCACCGCGCAGCTGAAGAGTATCGGTAATGACACCTTACTGTGGATTCGTGAGCAATACTGGCCCCTGGTGGCCGTGCATAAAATGATGGAAGTAGACAACGCCATCGACCGTCCTACCGAAGGTATTGTGGTCTTGCTGGAAAGCAGCAAGCGACGTTACGGAATTCTTGTAGACAGCCTACTGGGACAGCAGCAGGTAGTGATTAAAAGTCTGGAGCACCATTATAAAAAAGTACCCGGTATTTCTGGCGCCACCATTATGGGCGACGGTCGGGTTGCCATGATTCTGGATGCTGACTCTATAGCCGAGCAGTGCCGACCAATAGCCCAAGAGGAGATGCTTGCATGAACACCGCCGAGCAGACAATAAATAATGAGCAGAGCGAATACCTGAGTTTTGTCTTAGGTGATGAGCACTACGCTCTGGATATTACTTGTGTTAAAGAAATTCGCGGATATGAACCGGTGACTAAAATAGCCAACGCGCCCTCGTTTATCAAAGGGGTTTTAAATTTGCGAGGCGACATAGTACCGATTATTGATCTGCGTATTAAGTTTGATGTAGGCGAGCCTGTGTATAACGAGTTTACCATCGTAATCATGCTCAGCGTTTTCGATCGTATCGTAGGCATTGTGGTAGATGGCGTCTCCGATGTTATACGGCTGACCGAAGATGAAGTCAGACCGCCACCGGAATTCGGCGTCGCCTTTGACAGCAAATATTTACAGGGGCTGGCCTCGGTAGACGAGAACATGGTGATACTGGTCAATATTGAAAGCTTAATTTCCAGTGAAGAACTGGGATTGTTTGAATCTCAAAACGACGCCGGGGATATTTAACATGGGACTGTTTAATATGTTCAATAACGATGCCATCAAAGCGCATCGTCTTGAAATGATGCGCATGGAAATCGCGCTGGAATCCGCGGACTGCAATATTATGATGGCGAACACCGAGCACGTTATTGTGTACGCTAATCAGGCCGTACACGCGCTGTTAAAGCAACATGAACACCATCTGCAGGCAAACGTGCCCAATTTTAATGCCGGCCAGGTTGTTGGTCAGTCTATAGCTTCATTTTTCCCCAAACCCGGGCGAAGTTTAGAGGCACCGTGTGAACATGTAATTCAAAATGGTGATAGCTGTCTGCGACTTTCTCTAGAGCCATTGTTCGATGAGGAACAAAACCTCATAGGAACTATGCTTGAATGGGAAGATCAATCTGCTGAGCGTGATCAGCGCAGCATACTTGACGCTATGGAACAATCTCAGGCAGTCGCACAATACACTCCGGATGGTCATTTGCTTTGCGCCAACGAAAAGTTTTACCAGCTCACCGGCTACAGTGAAGATATGTTACAGGGGCAAAGTCATAGTTTGCTGGTGCCCGAAACGCAACGCGAAAGTCCTGAATATACTGCGTTTTGGACCCGTCTTCGTCAGGGTAAAAAGCAGGAGGGGGAATACCAGCGTCGAAACTGCCAGGGGCAGTCTATTTGGACGCGGGCCGTGTATGTTCCGGTCTTTGACCATCAGCAGCACCTGACTAAAATTGTCGAATTTTGCTCCGGAATCACCAAACAAAAAGAATTGCTGACGGATGCCCGGGGACAGATAGAGGCCATCAGCAAATCTCAGGCCGTCATTGAGTTTGATCCTACAGGCACAATTGTGGGGGCAAATGATAATTTCTTAACGGCTATGGGCTATTCTCTTGAAGAAATTTGCCACCAGCATCACAGCATGTTTGTCGACCAGCAGGAGATACAAGGTCCTGAGTACAAGGCGTTCTGGGACGACTTAACAGCAGGAAAGTTTCGGGCTGGCGAATTCAGGCGTGTGGCCAAAGGCGGCCGCGAAGTCTGGATCCAGGCTTCTTATAATCCGATATTTGATGCTAATGGCCAGGTCCGGAAAGTGGTAAAGTATGCCACTGACATTACCCGACAAAAGTTACGCTCCGCTGACTTCCAGGGGCAATTAGACGCCATCAGCAAATCCCAGGCCGTCATCGAGTTTGATACCGATGGCACCATAATCACCGCAAATGACAACTTTTTGCAAGCGACGGGGTATTCCTTAGAAGAGACCAAAGGCCAGCATCACAGTATGTTTGTCGAGCCAAACTACCGCACGAGCCAGCAGTATAATTCGTTTTGGAAAGACCTGAAGGCAGGGAAGTTCAGCAGTGGCGAATTCAAACGTATTGCTAAAGATGGTAGCGATATCTGGATTCAGGCTTCTTACAACCCTATCTTTGATATGAATGGTGCAGTGTTCAAAGTAGTAAAGTATGCCACCGATATCACTGACCAAAAGCTTCGAAACGCATACTACGAAGGCCAGATTAACGCTATCAGCAAAGCTCAGGCTGTCATTGAATTTGATACCAGTGGTATGGTGCAGTGGGCCAACGATAACTTTTTAGAAGTTACCGGCTACACACTGGATGAGATTAAAGGACAGCATCATAAAATCTTTGTAGACAAGCCTACACGGGGGTCTGACGAGTATGCGCAGTTCTGGAGCGAGCTGGCAAACGGTAAGTTTTTTGCCGGAGAATTCAAACGCGTCAGCAAGAGCGGCGAGGATATCTGGATTCAGGCTTCGTACAACCCAATTCTGGATGTCAACGGTAATGTATTTAAAGTAGTGAAATACGCTACAGATATCACTGCGGAAAAACGTAAGAATGCGTATTTTGCCGGTCAACTCGATGCAATTGGAAAGTCACAGGCGGTAATCGAATTTGATATGGATGGCACCATCCTAGACGCCAATGACAATTTTTTGAACGTCACTGGCTATACTCTGGCTGAAATAAAAGGCAAACATCACAGTATGTTTGTTGATACTGAAACCCGTAACAGTCATGAGTATCGTGCTTTCTGGGAACAGCTAAACCACGGTGTGTATTCTTCCGGAGAGTACCGTAGATTCGGTAAAAATGGTAAGGAAGTCTGGATCCAGGCCAGCTACAACCCGATTATGGATCAAAATGGCCGGCCTTTCCGGGTAGTGAAATATGCCTCAGATGTTACGGCCCGCACTAACGCTATTTATGATATCAAACACATTATGGCCCAACTTACGGCGGGCGACCTCACCTGCGAACTAGACCACGAGTTTGAAGGCGAGTTTAAGGTCTTAGGCGAATCGATCAACAGTTTCATTGGCGACCTTCGTAATACGATATACCAAATAAATAGCGCCGTAGAAACTATCAATTCTGCCTCTGCTGAAATTGCTACGGGCAATATTGATTTATCAAGCCGCACTGAACAACAAGCTTCCAGTCTCGAAGAAACCGCATCCAGTATGGAAGAGCTCACCGGTACCGTACGTCTTAATGCAGAAAATGCGGAACAGGCCAACTCACTGGCCTCGCAGGCTTCCTTCATCACCGAGGAAGGCGGAGGTATGATTCAGCAAGTCGTGCAAACCATGTCGAGCATCAACGAATCAGCGCAGAAAATCTCTGACATTATCGGCGTAATTGATGGCATTGCCTTTCAAACCAACATTCTGGCATTGAATGCGGCGGTAGAAGCAGCCCGGGCCGGTGAACAGGGACGTGGCTTTGCAGTAGTAGCCTCGGAGGTGAGAACCCTGGCTCAGCGTTCGGCCGAAGCCGCGAAAGATATTAAAGCGCTTATCTCTGACTCGGTGAGTAAAATTGCCAGTGGCAATACACTGGTGAATCAATCCGGCGAAACCATGGGTGAAGTGGTGACATCAATTAAGCGTGTGAACGACATTATGTCTGAAATCGCCGCCGCCTCTTCAGAGCAGTCTTCTGGTATTGATGAAATCAGTAAGGCTGTGAGTCAAATGGATGAGATGACGCAGCAAAATGCGGCATTGGTTGAGCAGGCGGCTGCGGCGGCTGAAAGCATGCAACAACAAGCGGAACAACTGAGCGACCGGGTGGCGACGTTTAAACTGGATGACAAGGTTGTCGCTCTGGAACATGAACCAAGCGTATCCTCACCCAAGGTGCGTCTGCGGGCTACCGGGGTAGTTACCCCTAATGCCCTTCCCAAAGCGAATGTGGCTGACGTGCGGGCAGCGGCGCCCCAAAGTGATCACTGGGAAAGTTTTTAACGATGGATTCAGCTACCAGCGCAACTAAACCTGAAAACGCGAAGGATCGCGAGTTCAGCTACAGTCAAAAGGATTTTAATCAGGTCAGGGAGACACTTTACCGGATAGCCGGTATACGCCTGGCCGATAGTAAGGACTCACTGGTTTATAGCCGTCTTGCGCGCCGGTTAAGAGCATTGAAGCTGCGCACAGTGAAAGAATACCTGCACTATCTAAGTAGCCATCCTACTGAAGAAGAGCATTTTATTAATGCGTTAACGACTAACCTTACGTCGTTTTTTCGCGAGGCCCATCATTTTGATGCGCTGGAAAACTACCTGAGACAAACCCCCGGTATAAAAACTATCTGGTGCGCTGCCAGTAGTACCGGTGAAGAGCCCTACTCTATTGCTATGACGGTAGCCAGAGTCTTTGGAACCTTTACCCCTCCGGTAACGATTATTGCTTCTGATATCGACAGCAATGTATTAAATAAAGCCCGGGCCGGTATCTATTCGAAAGACGTGGCAAACAACCTGAGTCAGGATTATCGCCGCCAGTTTTTTCATAAGGGAAAGGGGGAATACAAAAATCTGGCTCGGGTCGTACCCGAATTGCGCAATATGGTTTCTTTTCAGAAAATTAACCTGACTCAGCCAGACTGGCCTCTGCCTCCGGTGATAGATGTAATTTTTTGCCGTAATGTGATGATCTATTTCGACAAAACCACTCAGTTTGCCATTTTGGAACGAATGATAAAAAAACTGCCGGCCCATGGTCGGTATTTTGCCGGCCATTCAGAAAACTTTAATAAGGCCAGCCATTTAGTGGAGCCCATAGGTCAGACAATTTATCAGCCAGTTATTGGGCGGTAATGTGGCAGATGCAGCCCGGGAGCGGCTAGAAAGCCTGAATGTTTATTATGACCACCGCTTTGCCCGACAGGCGGTAAAAATTTTACCCGGCGAATATTTTGCCACCTGTAATGAACATTTGATTGTTACTGTGCTGGGATCTTGCGTATCAGCCTGCTTAAGAGATACTCAAAACGGCATCTATGGCATGAACCATTTTTTATTGCCGAACGAGTATGGCGATACCTGCCATGAATACGGTGCACCTGCGCGGTATGGAATGTATGCGATGGAGTTGATGATTAATGAGATGCTGAGCCTGGGCGCTGATCGACGTTATCTACAGGCTAAAGTATTTGGCGGCGGCAATGTACTGAAAGGAATTACGGTAAATAACGTCGGCGCAAAAAATGCCGAATTTGTGACCCGATACCTGCGTACAGAAAATATTCCTGTCGTAGCCAGTGATTTGCTGGGTAACTATCCGCGCAAAATTTATTTTTTTCCTGAAACCGGCGAAATCAAGGTTAAGCGGCTGTTGCGCCTCAACAACACAACTATCCTGGATCGCGAAGCTTTATACAGAATGAAGCTTAAAACCTCAATGACCAACACAGACTTCGATTTATTTGAGTAGGTAATTTATGACTTTTAAAGTACTGGTAGTCGATGACTCAGCCCTTATCCGAAACTTACTGAGTGAAATCATCAACGCCGAACCCGATCTTACCCTGGTGGGGGCCGCGCCCGATGCTTATGTTGCTAAAAAGATGGTCAAAGAGTTCCGGCCTGATGTGATTACCCTGGATATCGAAATGCCTAAAGTAGACGGACTCCGTTTTTTAGAGGTGTTGATGGAAGCCTGCCCTACGCCAGTTCTGATGATTTCCACCTTAACCGAACACGGTGCTGAGGCGACACTTCGTTCGCTGGAGCTGGGCGCCATCGACTTTATTCCAAAACCCAAGCTCGGCGTCGTCAAAGGCATTGAAGAGTATCGCAATCTTATCCTGGCGAAGATTCGCACTGCAGCGCGATCCAAAGTTCGTAAAACGCGCACAAAAATTACAAAAGCGAATAATTTGTCTTATTCGGGAACCGAAAAAATCATTGCGATTGGAGCCTCCACAGGCGGGACCGAAGCCATTAAAAGTGTAATGGAAGCAATGCCAGCCAATGCACCTGCTACCGTCATCACCCAGCACATGCCTCCCGGCTATACCAGTACTTTTGCCAAACGCCTGGATGAATGCAGCCGTATGAAAATTGTCGAAGCCCGGGGCGGTGAACGGCTGCTGCCGGGTCATGGCTATCTGGCACCGGGTGACAAACACATGAAAATTGTTCGTAGCGGGGCAGATTATCGCATTGAACTAAACCATGAGGAGCGAGTGAGCGGCCATCGACCGGCAGTGGATGTTATGTTCGACTCACTGGCAGTCAGCGCCGGAGCAAATGTAGTGGCCGCCCTGTTAACCGGAATGGGTAAAGATGGTGCGCGGGGATTGCTAAAGCTACAGCAGTCAGGAGCACATACTCTGTGTCAGGACGAAGCATCTTGTGTGGTATTCGGAATGCCAAAAGCTGCGATTCAGTTAGGGGCGGCGAAGCAAGTACTGGATTTGGGTCAGTTGCCAGCCAGCATAATTCAGCACCTGGAGTCGGTAGAGGTAGGAAGCCGGCTGTAATGGCGGTTCACTATAACTGCCTGCCGGTGTGAATTTTTTATCCCGACTCACAACGTATGCTATTGAATTTATAGTTATAAAAAGAAATAGCCTATTAAAATCTTCTGCAGGTAGACTCTTTGATGACTGCCCGTGTTATGTGATCAATAATAACAAGCACAGGGGGGTAAAATTCTAAAGTAAAAGCTTTGCGCCCTCCCCTCTGCGCCTTACAAATAAGTACCTCGGGTGGCCCTGGCATCTGGATTTAAATTTTAGGCCTGGGAGGCTTCATGGTTATGCGCGTATTGGTTACTGACGATTCTCGCTTATCCCGTCGCAGTGTTATTCGGGCATTGCCTCCGGAATTGGAATACGACATTTATGAGGCGGCAAATGGCAAAGAAGCTATCGCTTTGTTAAATGAACGCCCCTTTGAATTAATGCTACTGGATCTGACTATGCCAGAAATCGATGGCATAGGTGTTTTAAAATATCTGGCAAACCAATCACAAAAACCCCACACCGTCGTCATCAGCGCTGACTTTCAACCTGAAAAACAACGTCTTGTGTTAGAGCTAGGAGCGATGAAATTTCTCCAAAAGCCCCTCGACGCGGAAGATCTTGCCATGGCATTGTTTGAGCTGGGCTACCTGTAAACTTTTTTAACGAGTGGGATGGCCTCTCACTTATCCTGTAATAGTACGCTGCAACGCCTTTGTGTAGCGCCTTTCAGTCAACCCTGTTAAATGAAGGTTAACGTAACTTAATGTTTTATTTACATTAAAAAGCATCTTCTCTACTCCGAACCGCGTATGGTTAATTTTCCATCTTCAAGAAAAGGGATTGCCCATGCACAAACTCACTCCTATGGCTTTAGCACTGACCGCCGCTTTTATTGCTTCAGGTTCAATGGCATCAAGTCACCGCGAAGCTCCCAATATCACTCGAATGCCTACCGTTGACTCTACCGACTTTTACATGTTCAATAGCTATGAAAGTGGTCGCGAAGGCTACGTCACTCTGATAGCTAACTATATCCCTTTACAGGATGCCTACGGGGGACCTAACTATTTTGCGATGGATCCCGCCGCTGAATACTCCATACATATCGACAATGATGGAGACGCGGTTGAAGATATTAGTTTTTCATTCAAATTTAACAACAATTTAGCCGCAGACGGTGAAGGTCTTTCATTACCTGTGGGACCAGCAGATAATCAAAAAATGATTAAAGTACCGCTGAAAAATATTGGCCCGATTTCCGCTGACGATGCCAGCGCAGCTAATTTTATAGAGCGCTATGCCATGACCATGGTGAGTGGCGACCTGCGTGACGGCGAACGCACCAGTTTAACCCCTAACGAAGGCAATACCTTTCAAAAGCCCCTTGATTATATTGGTAATAAAACTTTCACCAGCCCCGAAGAATACCAGCGATATGCCGACCAGTTTGTGTATAGTTTTGCCATGTCAGGCTGTGATGGAAATGGGAAGGTTTTTGTCGGCCAGCGAAAAGACCCGTTCGTTGTCAACCTGGGGGATACGTTTGACCTTGTTAACTATGTACCCGTAGAAGGGGACAGTGCGCCCGGGGCAAATGACGGGGGCGGCTTTCCTGGCGGCATTACCCAGGACCCTGCCAACGATGACCTGAAAGATAAAAACGTAACATCGATTGCAATTGAAGTTCCTACAGAGTGCGTTACCGGCGATGGAAACGGAGTCATCGGCGGATGGACTACCGCCAGCTTACCGCAAGCAAGGATCCTGAATCCGAATGCTACATTCGAGAAGCCGGAAGTTAATGGCGGTGCCATGACGCAAGTATCTCGCCTAGGTAACCCTCTGGTGAACGAATTGGTTATCGGACTGAGCGATAAGGATACATTTTCAGCTTCTGAACCCTCTGAGGATGGCCAATTTGCAGATTACGTAACTAATCCGGTGTTACCTGAATTGCTCAATATTTTATTCAAAGACGCGGTCAACACCACCCTTGAATCAGACTTTGAGACGCTCGCGCCGACAAACTTCCCCCGTAACGACTTAGTGGCGGCGTTTTTGACTGGGTTTGAAGGGGTCAATCAACAACAAACGGTCACTCCATCTGAAATGATGCGTTTAAATACCGGCATTCCGGCAACACCGGCCGAACAACAGTCAGCCTTCGGTGTGGCCGGAGATGATCTGGCGGGTTTCCCTAACGGCCGCCGGCCTGGAGATGATGTGGTAGATATTGCGCTTCGTGTTGTAATGGGAAGATTGTGCTACCCGGTACCGGTAAATGGTGAGGATACCGACCTGGGCCTTTGCGCCCCGGAAGATGCTAATACCGGCAATGTGCCTTATACCGATGGCGCTCCGGTAAATGCTGACATCGCCACTACATCCTTTCCGTATCTGATGACACCCATTGCCGGTTCAGCGGAATAAGGAGGCTTTATGAAAAAGGTTTTATTAATAAGCTCATTAAGCCTGATATTAACGGGCTGTTTTGATGATGACGATGATAACGACATCTTTGAAAAGCCGAATAACGCTCCTCAGGCTGTAGCTGAAAACTTTATTACTCAGGCTGATACACCATTTAGTGATGAACTTTCTGCCTCCGACGAAGATGGCGATACCCTTACCTTTTCGCTTTCTGAAGAACCTGAAAACGGCAGTGTTACGGTGGGGGATGATGGTAGCTTTACCTACACTCCCGCCGAGGAGTTCACCGGCGACGACAGTTTTGTATTTGCAGTTACAGACGAAGAAAGTGAGCCGGTTACCGCAACTATCGCCATAACGGTGGAAGCTCAGCAAGTCGCGGTGTCTTCCTATGTGCGAGCTGCTTTTGCACAAGACGCGACTGACACGCCCCTGCCGGTCAATGGACGGGAATTCACTCAGGATGTTGAAGACCCCGCCGCTTTTGATGACTTGTTAGAGCAATAATCTTAACCTACCGCCGCGGCCATCGTATATGGCCGCGCTATTTATCTCCAAGGTTCAGATGCCCTCAGCTATTTTCAACCCGACAGAAATGCCATTCGACATTCCTGCCCCCAACCGCAAAACGACTGGCCTGTTACCCGCACTCTTTCATCTGTGCGAGGTGATACGATTATGGGCATCAATATCACTGGGCTATATAACGGGATAACGGGATAACGGGTTTTAGCGGGCCTGGCCAGGGGCGCCGGTTTTCGGGTCGATGGCATCCAGGGAAGGGCCCTGGTATGTATCCAGCATCATTGCCACTACTGCCTGACCATAACGCTCAAACCAGAAGTCTCCCAGCCGCTTTAATTTATCTATATTGGTCTGACTAATATCATCCATCGCGTCATCAGGGGGTAGCGGTAATCCAGGTTGCTCTCGCATCTGCGCGTTGATTCGCAAATACCGGCCCGGTGGCATAATATTTAATGCCTGATAGGCGACAAGCTGCTCATCTGATAGAACATCAATAATATGTCCCTGACGCATCCATTGTAGCGCGCCCCAGTCTTCTGTAGCCGGGCCATTAATTTTACGGGTGCGCTTACCTGTCCCTACAGAGATAAGTCGAACCTGCTCCAACGGCGTTTCGGGCCAGAGCCGGCGACTTTCGGCGATGGCACACATCGCCGGATTATTTGCCACGACGCCCCCGTCCACCAACCAGCGCGGTTGACCACTATCGGGGTCGAGCACCGCTACACTGGGAAAGTAGGTTGGCGCAGCTGAAGATGCATCTGCCATCTGGTAGCTTAGCAGGGAGTGATGCTGTTTGTTGGAAGTTTTGTATATCTTAGGACGATGATACTCCACGCCAAATGTTACCGCCAGCACGTGACACCCCTGACGTCTGGCATCACCAAGTTGGGCGTCGCCCATGTTGCGCTTTAATACCTGTTTTTTACCCTGGCCTTCATACTTAGGCGCATTGACGCCATCCAGTTCAAACCAGCCACGGTTGGGTTTAAATATCTCTTTAGCATTACTGGCATTGTACAGGTCATTTATATTTTCCACCGACAATGAGGTAGTTGCCAGGGCCAGAGCAATAACGGCACCGGTACTGGTGCCGGCATAGAGATCTACACAGTCTCGCAATGACTTTTGGTGGTTTCGCTGAAGCTGTTCTTCTACTTTTCGCAAAAACTGGATACTGGCCGTGCCCCGAATGCCACCGCCATCAAGACTTAAAATAAGTTTACTCATGAACATTTACGCTTAAGAGCTTTGTAGTCAGCTTAGAGCGAACCATAAGCAAGTCAACCGTTCTGATAGCCAGTTTTTTTGCTACTGCTTCCCTGAATATAAGTATTTATACCAAAAAACAATCGGCAACATTGTTTAGCGAAGACGTCAGCACTATTATGTGGCCCAGAAAAATACAGATAAGAGTTGTATCACGTTGATTACTCATCGAAGTAAGGTGCTTTGGAACCACAGCAGCAAACCGCTGGCAGTTGCCGCTGGGTTAATACTTTTGCTGATGGTGCTCAGTGGTACCGCGATGGCCCGCCCCCTGACGCAGTGGTCAGCATCTACGATTGAGAAGCTCAGACAGGTACGAGACGATCCCCGCCAGGTGCTGGATACCAGCCTGGCCCGAATTAATGAGGCCGAAGGCATTGAAAAAGTAAGTCTGCATTTTATTGCCAGTCGCGCCTATGCCTCACTTATTCTGCATCATAAAGCGCTGGAGCAGGCCGAAAACGGTCTCCGGCTACTTGATCAGAAAACGCAACCCTGGCTATATGCCTACCTGCAACTGGCCAGAGCAGAAGCGCAAAAAGGCCTTGGTCAGGCACGCGAGGCAGAAAACGCAGTAACCGAAGCTCTACGCTGGGCCCGGCATAACCAAACCTATGAATTATTAGCGTATGCTTTAAGTGTTGCTGGTTATACCAACCTCACTTTAAGTGAAACTGACAACGCCCTGGACCGGTTTCAGGAAGGTTATCGTCTAACCGAAACCAACAATCTTTTGTTGGCGCCAGCTGATTTCAGCGGCATGATTGCGTTAGTGTATGAATCCCGTAACGAGCCCGAGCTGGCCATCCCTTATTTCGAAAAAGCCAGAGTCTATTATGAACAGCAGAACCGACGCCTGGAGTTGGCTAATACCCTGTTTGGGCTGGGCCGCAGTTATGTAAAGCTTAACCAGCAACAAAAAGGATTAGAGCTACTGGTGAAATCAGCGCAGCTTGCCCTTGATATCCGCGATATTCAGGGAGCGGCCTATAGTTATCAGGAAATTTCTCAGGCATTAATTGCGCGCGGACAACTGGACGAAGCTCAGGCCTATCTGTCAGATGCTCTTCGGTTGTTTAAGCAGGCGCAAAACCCGTTTCAACAAATAGGCGTGCTTTTAGCGCAGGCAAAAATCAACCTGATTCAGCGTAAGGCAAACGCCGCCATGGCTCACCTGGAAGAGGCTATCTCGCTTGCCAAAGGGGATGCCTTTTTGCCCCATCGGGTGCAAATCAGCAAGCTCAAAGCTGAAATCCTGGCCTTTGAACAGCGCTACGAAGAAGCTTACGGCTTGCTGCTTACGATGCTTGCCGATGATCGTCGTTTGCAGAATGAGCAAAATAGCCAACGTCTGATAAAACTTCAGACGGCCTTTGAAACAGAACAGCAGCGGGCACAAAATGCTCTGTTACGTGAACAAAACCTGCGTCAGAAAGCCGAGCTTGCGAACGAGCGCCGTCAACAAGGTTACACGGCCATTGTTGTAACCCTGCTGGCAGTAATTTGTTTACTGTTGCTCTGGCAGCATCGAATTAGCAAGAAACACCAGAAAAAATACGAAACACTGGCCAACAAAGACGGGCTCACCGGCCTTCTGACCCGACGTAAAACCCTTGAAGATACCGCCCAGCAGTTAAGCCTGGCACATCGACACCAGGATTATCTGACCCTGGCTGTGCTGGATCTGGACCATTTCAAGCAAATCAATGATACTTATGGGCATCAGGCCGGAGACGACATTTTAAAAGGCTTTGCGGCCCTGGCGTCGCGCTCGTTCAGAGGCACTGATATTCTGGGACGTATTGGCGGTGAAGAGTTTCTTTTTGTATTCCCGCACACCCCGGTAGATGATGCTTACCGGCTGCTTGAACGCTTTGGCGAAATGGTGAAGGGCGTACCGGCTCGTGTAGGTCGCGAAGAGGTATCACTGTCGGTTTCCGTGGGCCTGGTAAGTGGTAAAGAAAGTGAAGATACTGCTCAGCTCATGAACCTGGCGGACGAAGCCTTATACGTAGCTAAAGAAGCCGGGCGTGACTGCATCCGTGTGTCTGGCCAGGCAATTTCCCCCCAACGGTGAGGTTATCTACCCCAGAAGCGGGACGGGGGTTTATTCTCACCCGCCGTCTTGTCAGGCATCAAAACGAAGAAAAAGTCGAGCTGTGGCTGGCCACTGATTCCGGCCCTTTGCGCATATACTCTCCGCCCCAGAAAAATGTCTGCTTTGTTTTACAACAACACAGTCAGCAGGCGCGGGAGCTGTTACAGCAGCACCGGCTGCAGGTGACAATTGAGCCTGCACACTTTTCAACCCTGTCTCAGCAGCCGGTAAGCATGTTGCGATACAGCCCTGACCACCTTACCCACTCAGTTCGCCAGGCATTACAACAACACGGTATTGCGCTATACGAAGGCGATATTAAACTTCCTGACCGGTTTTTGATGGAACGTTTTGCTTTTGGCAGCGTACGCTACCGAGCCTGGACACAGCCAGACGGGCGGCTGGAACAGGCTCAGGTGAAAGGCTCTCCCTACCGGCCCGTATTACACAGCCTCAGTCTGGATATAGAATGCAACGAGCACGAGCAGTTGTTTTCCGTGGGCTTAAGCAGCCCTACCCTGAGCCATGTGCTGATGGTCTACGATGCCCCTGTAGCTACTGACCCTGAAACGGATTTTACCCTCGAAGTTGTAGCGGGTGAAGGTCAGTTGCTACATCGACTTATAGAACTTATTAATGAACACGATCCAGATATTTTACTGGGCTGGAATGTAAAGCAATTCGATTTTGCAGTGCTCTACCGCCGCGCAAAGCTTCACCGTATTCCGCTGGCATTAGGCCGAGGTGGCGAACTGCTAACTGTACGCCAATGGGAAAATGGTATTTTTGTTGAATTGCCAGGCCGGGCTATAGTTGACGGTATCGAGGCATTAAAAACCATGGCCTGGCATTTTGATAATTATAGCCTTGATGCAGTTGCCGGTGAGTTGCTGGCTAAAAATAAGCTCGTGAAAGAAACAGATCAGCTCGCTGCCATTAAAACGTTATACAAGCACGATCCGCTACAACTGGCAAAATACAATTTTGAAGACTGTGAGCTGGTGAATCAAATCGAGGCTCATGCTCAGCTCATCGATTTTCTGATACTGCGCAGTACCCTTACAGGGTTGGACATTTCGCGCCCCGGCGGCTCGGTCGCTGCCTTTTTAAATGTATATCTACCCCGGCTGCATCGTAGTGGCTATGTATGTGGCGTGCGACCGGCCGATGGCGGTCTTGCCAGCCCCGGCGGCTACGTTATGACCTCCCAGCCCGGATTGTATGATTATGTGCTGGTGCTGGACTTTAAAAGCCTGTATCCCTCCATCATTCGCACCTTCAAGATTGATCCTTTAGGTTTAGCTGAAGGATTACAGAATCCTGAGGCTGCTATACCGGGCTTCAAAGGGGCCTGTTTCTCCAGGGAACAACATTTTTTACCCGACATTATTGCAAATCTATGGGCCCAGCGAGACGAGGCAAAACGCCAGCAGGATAAGTCGCGCTCCCAGGCTATTAAAATTCTTATGAATTCATTTTACGGCGTGCTAGGTAGTGCCGGTTGCCCATTCTATGACCCTCGTCTCGCCAGTTCTATCACGCTGCGGGGGCATGAAATTATGCAAACCACAGCAAGGTGGATTGAAGCAGAGGGCCTCAAAGTAATTTACGGAGATACCGATTCTACTTTTGTGCATCTGACGGGAGTGAGAGACCGCGAGGAAGCCGTCAAAACGGGTAAAAGACTTGAAAAAAATATAAACCGGCAATGGCAGGATAAACTAAAGAGTGAATATCAGCTGGCCTGTCACCTTGAGATAGAGTTTGAAACCTGTTTCGATAAGTTTTTTATGCCTACAATCCGTGGTTCTGAACAAGGTAGTAAAAAGCGCTATGCGGGTATTATAGAGGCTGATAATCCTGATACTTTGGTCTTTAAAGGGCTCGAAAACGTCCGCTCTGACTGGACGCAGTTATCTAAGGAGTTTCAGCAAACGCTGTACCTGAAGGTTTTTAATAATGATCCGGTCAAAGAGTATATCCTGGATATTGTTGAAGGGATCCGGCATCGTCGCTTTGACACAAAACTGGTTTATCACAAACGCCTGGGCAAGCCTTTGGCTGAATACACTAAAAATATTCCTCCCCATGTGCGCGCCGCCCTGCGTGCAGAAGAAAAAAACCTGGAGTTAGGGAAGCCGTTACAATATCAACGGCGTACCAGCGTGCAATATTTTATGACTCAGGCCGGCCCCCAAACCCCATGGTACTGTGATAGCCCGCTAGATTATGAACACTATATCGATAAGCAAATCAGGCCTATTGCCGAAAGTATCCTACCGTCTATAGGGCTGAGTTTTGATAGCATGATAATGCCCCAGCTAGGGCTTTTTTAGCTATTGGGGCGGCTACAGCAAACCACCGGGATTACTACCGCACATCTCAATCGATTCATACCATTGTGCCACCTATCTTTTACTAAAAAATAATGCTCCTTTCTATAACTAATACGTATTAATGAGATTGTCAGTGGATACCTTTTACTGAAGAAGGCTTTCGGTATAAAGAAGCCTGGCAACGCTACGATGCTGGTTCACCTAACCTAAACCAGGTCTCTGGCAAACCAATAAACGGCTACAAAGGCCTGTAGGCAAGGTTACATATTACGGGAATATCTATGAACGAAGTACAAAAGATGCTGGTGTCGTTTCATGTTAGTTTGGTGCTGATTTCAATTATGGCCGGTACCCTGCTCTTTGTTTTTGAATTTATTTCTGTTTCTCAAATAGTGGCTGCCACGCTTTTAAACACCTTTGTTCTGGAACTTGGCTTTTTTTTAAAAGGCCGTTTTCTTTCTACCAATGAAAAAACCTCAAGCTAACGCTAAAGCCGGTTCCCACCTTTCCCGAACTCGTATGTAGGGTTTAAATAATAGCAATACACATTAGTGTAAAGTCATGTGAGCGTAAGCCCATTGCCTAATAGCTATGCTGCTGACTATCTCTGCGGGTACCGCCACCATAAGCCTGAAGCCTGGAGCCTGATTAACACCACTTGTACCAATAGTAAGGGAAACCTGAAAGCCATTAATAGTGTACTTAGGTATCGCTATACGCTTCGCCAACAAATAAACGGAGTCTGCTTTTCGTAATCAAAGGTCTTAAAAGTATCCTCTTTAGGTCAATACCCTCGCTACACTGACTTTTTCTTACACCTAATAAACAATCCCCTGTCTTTCAACCAAGGCTTCTTCATCAATGGGATTGCTTCGCAACACCCTGTAGCGCCCTGCCGTGTGGGTGATACCACTCTCACTTGGGGTAGGACCCACACTGGGTGAAGAGCGGTGAGCGTAGCGAGCGAGGGGTGCCAGTGGCACGCCGACAAACTGGTCCGGAACCAGTTTGAACCGCTTTAGCTGTGCTGCGTTAGCAGGTGAACCACATGGATGTGGTGAATAAAGTGATGAACGCGAGGCATGGGTGAACACGGCTACAAGCAAATGAATCGTTTCATTTGCGCCGTGTGAACGCCCCGAGCTCTGCAAGGGGCTGGACCAGCTTGCTGGCCGAGCTGGACATTGCTTCAGGGACGAATTGGCGGAGGTGAACTCACGCAGAACATCGAACGTAAACCGCCCCGATGGGTTAGGCTTCCCATGGAATGAGCACGCCAGTGCTCTTCTGAGTAAAAGGGCTATCCGCAATAGCCAAATAAACCTAATAAAGTTAGTAAACCATAGACACAAAAAAGGGCCACCCTTTCGGATGGCCCTTTTTCTTAGAATGAGGAGCTTGGCGGTGTGCTACTCTCACATGGGGAATCCCCACACTACCATCGCCGCTAACGTGTTTCACTTCTGAGTTCGGAATGGGATCAGGTGGTGCCACGTCGCTATGGCCGCCA